>Ga0105858_1000507_pt1 | contig 15884 bp, 9 predicted proteins | sample OrgsoiDNA_201062_FD_89683 | JGI IMG/M metagenome (GOLD analysis project Ga0105858, IMG submission 89683) | Permafrost soil microbial communities from the Arctic, to analyse light accelerated degradation of dissolved organic matter (DOM) -... | ecosystem: Environmental > Terrestrial > Soil >...
CCGTAAAGCTTGGCCGCGTTCGTCGAAGTGAGTTGCACGAAGCGATTGATGTCGATCCGGCCGCCCAGCACGCCCTCAGAGAACAGCAACGGCATGCGCGTCTCGATGCCGGGAATGCCGTTGGGCACCTGATGAAAACTGCCGCCGGGGCCATGCAGCATCTTGCCGTCCGGGCCGTCGTAATTAAACGGCGCGTGATCCGATGACACGATCGTGAACATCCCGTTCTGCAGCCCGGTCCACACGGCCTGCTGGTTGGCCTTGTCGCGTGGGGGCGGACTGCAGATGCACTTCGCACCCGCGAAACCGTCGAGAGCCAGATCCTCTTCGCTCAGGAACAGATACTGCGGACACGTTTCGGCGAAGACCGGCAGTCCGCGCCCGCGCGCCCAGTGAATCTGCTCGATTGCCTCTCGACCGGACACGTGCACGATCAGGATCGGCACTTCAGCGAGTTCTGACAACGCGATCGCCCGATGTGTCGCCTCGCGCTCGACGAGCATCGGCCGCGACGCGCCGTGGTATTTCGGCGCGCTCAGGCCGGCGGCAAGCAGACGCTCGGTCAGCCAGCCGATGCAATCGCTGTTCTCCGCGTGAATCATCGTCATGGCGCCGTGGATGCGGGCGCACGCCAGCACGTCAATGATCTGGCGATCGTCGAGTTTCATGTCGTCGTAGGTCATGTAGACCTTGATCGATGTGTAGCCCTCGGCGATCAGCTTCGGCAACTCTTCGCTCACCACTGCGTGCGAGGGATCGGACACGATCAGGTGGAACGCATAGTCGATGGCGGCCTTGTCTGCCGCACGCCTGTGGTAGTCCTCGACCGCCGCTCGCACACTACGGCCCTTGAACTGCAGCGCGAACGGGATCACGGTCGTGGTGCCGCCGCAGGCTGCCGAACGAGTGCCGGTTTCAAAATCGTCCGCCATCTTCGAGCCGTCAGATGTCGGCTGGTCAAGATGGACATGCCCATCCACGCCACCGGGTGTCACGAAGCGCCCACGCGCGTCGATGGTCTCGCGGCCGTCAGCCAGATCGTTGCCGAGGGCAACGACTACGCCGTCGCGAATTCCAATGTCCGCGGTAAAGAGATCCGCTGCGGTCGCGATGTTCGCATGACGGACCACGGTATCGAAACGCTGCTCGCGATTGCTTGGGTTCATGGGGTGTCTCGCTGGTTCAATGACGTTGTGCGGCCGGTGGACCAGCGCGCCGCCGCGCGCCCCGATTCAGCCACCGCTCCCGCCAACCTGCGGAAGCCGCGCCGTGCGCTACGTAGCCACGTCCGTAGTGCGCTTCGATCCTGCGCTGGAAAAAGTCCCACACGGTGGTGATCAACAGGTAATAAAGCGCGGCGACAACAAACAGTTCGAGCACCATGAAGCGCTCCTGAATCAATTCCTGAGTGCGTCGCAACAGTTCTTCCATCGAGATCACGGACGTGATCGAGGTAGTCTTGAGCAAGCTGTTCACGCTGTTGCCAAGCGATGGAACAATCAGACGCATCGCCTGCGGGAACACGATCTGGCGCATCGTCTGGAACGCATTGAGGCCGAGCGCCTTCGCCGCGTTGGTCTGGCCGCGCGGTACCGAGGCGATGCCGCCGCGGATGATCTCCGACAGATAGGCGCCCTCGTTCAGGATCAGTCCGACGAGCGCTGCCGCCACCACCGGCAAGCGTACGCCGACCTGCGGCAATCCGGTGTAGAGAATAATCAGTTGCACGAGCAACGGCGTACCCCGGAAGACCCAGACGTAAAACGCAGCCGGCGCCGACAGCCACCTGGCTCCGGACAGGCGCGCCAGGGTCAGCAGCGTACCCAGGAAAAGGCCGCCCGCGATTGCCGCTAGTGTCAGCCAGATCGTCTGGAAGGCGCCGCCGATCAGGTACGGGCTGACCAGATAAGAAGCGAACCCGTCCCAGTTCCATCCTTGATTCATCAAACGCTCCTGGTGGTCTTTTCACGGCCCGGGCACGTCACCGGCACGCGCCCGGAACCCGCACTTACTTCGGCTGTGCGATAGCGATCGTCCCGTCAAACGGCTTCATGCCGTACTTCGCGAAGAGCTTCTGATAGCTGCCGTCGGCTTGCATCTCGTCAAGCACCTTCGCTATCGCGCCGGCAAGTTCCGGGCTCTTTGCGGCAAGCGCAACCGGCGTGGGATGCAGGCCTGACACGACGCGTGCAAAGCCGCCGCGCTTCTGGTATTCGCCGGCCACGGCATCGATGGAAACAACCGCATCGAGTTGTCCCGAGGCAAGCGCCTGATAAGCGATCGAGAACGTATCGAAGGTTCGCAGCGTGAACGGCTTGAGACCACGGGCCTCCATGTCCTTGATCATCGCGCGCGCCTGCGCTTCCTCGAAGCCGCCCAGTTCGACGCCTACCGTGTGGCCCGCGAGATCGTCGGTCTTCGTGACCTTCAGCGGATTGGCTATTGGCGTCGAGAGGCTGATCGCCTGATTTTCGTAGGGAATCATCTGCATGATCTTCGTGCGTGCGTCGGTCACGAAGATGCCGGTATTGATCACATCCCAGCGGCCGCCCTGCAGCCCCGGCACCATCGCGTCGAAGTCGATCTTCACGTATTCCGGCGTGAGACACAGGCGCTTTGCAATCTCCTCGCCGAGTTCAATGCGCATGCCCTTCAACTGCCCCGAGCCGTCGACGTACTGGAGCGGCGGCAGGGTCGGGTTGGTCGACATGATCAGCGTGCCTTGCTTGATGAGCGCGCCCGCGGGAACCGCTGTGCTGCAGCCGGCGTTAGCCGCGCCGGCAGCGAAGCTCGCAGCGAGCGCGACGATGCCGGGGATCAAGGCACGGTGAAAGATCGAACGAATGAACATGGAATGCTCCAGTAGGCGATTGAGGTCGAGAAGTCAGGAAGTCAGGAAAGGGTGTTAAGCAGATCGAGTGCGGCAAGGTCACGGCGCAAGGCCTCGCGATCCGCGCCGGGCAAGGGCAGGCGCGGCCCGCGCGGCTCGCCGGTGGGCAGGCCCATCATCGCGAGGCCTGCCTTGCTTGCCGAAACATAACGATGACCGCCAACCCACCGCACGATCGGCAGGATCTTCCTGTACAGCGCGAGCCCTGCGTCGAGATCGCGCTGCACAGCGGTGTACTCGTAAAGCTCGGCCGACCATTTCGGGATCAGGTTCGAGCACACCGCGACCCACCCTTGTGCGCCGACGCACATCGACTCGTAGCCAAGAATGCCTGCGAAGACCGTCATGCGATCGCCGCACAATTCGACGATGTCCCGCACGCGTGTCACTTCGAGCGTCGATTCCTTGATGTAGCTGACGTTGTCGATGTGCGAGAGGCGTGCGACGAATTCGGGCTTCAGATCGACGTTGGCCGTGGCCGGATTGTTGTAGACCATGATCGGTAAATCGATCGACTCTCCGATGCGCCGGTAATGCTCGAACAGTTCGTCCTCAGTCGGCGTGCTGTAGAACGGCGGAATCACCATCACGCCGTCGGCGCCAAGTTCCTGTGCCTCGCGTGAGCGCGCCACGGCGTCGTCGGTCCATTCCATCCCGGTGCCAAGCAGCACCGGCACACGGCCCGCGGCTGCGGCAATGACCGTCTGCGCCACTTCAATCCGCTCCGCATCCTTCAGCGACAGGAATTCACCCGTGCTGCCCAAAGGGATCAGCCCATGAATACCCTGCTCGATCTGCCAGTCCACGAGCTTCCTCAATGCGCGGGTATCGACGTGCTTGCCGTCGTCGGTGAACGGCGTGATCAGGACGGTATAAGTGCCTCGGAATGTTTTCATCGTGCTCGGTTAAAGTCCGGTTTTTTGAACGCTTTGTTTATGCATATCGTTCGTATATCATTTGTATACAAATTTTATACGTCAAGCGTTTTCAAATTTCCGGACCCTGTGCAGGGCCTCCGGCCCGGTTAAGGACCGATGCTCATGCGCCTGGAAAGCTCCACGATCGCCCGCACCGGGAAGACAGTTGCGTTCGACTACGACGGCGAACGCGTGAGCGCGCTCGAAGGCGAAACGATCGCGGCAGCCCTCGCCGCAGCCGGTCGCGATACATACCGCCACACCAGCACAGGCAACCGGCGCGGTCTGTATTGCGGCATGGGAAGCTGTTTCGAGTGCCTGGTCAGCGTGGACGGCCGGCAGGGTCAGCGTGCGTGCATGACGAAGGTGGCGCACGGGATGTCCGTATTCGCGCAAGACAGTGAACGCGCCCGGGCGTGCGGCCTGACGCCGCTCGCAAGTGAACCGGTGGATGCCACGCCGCGCGAGATCGCGATCGACCTGCTCGTCGTCGGCGCAGGACCCGCCGGACTGGCCGCCGCACGCGCTGCTCGCGCGCGCGGTGCCTCGGTGATAGTGATCGACGAACGCTCGATGGCCGGCGGCCAGTTCTTCAAGCAGATCGCGCCGAGCCACCACTGTGAGCGCCAGCCGGACCGGCAATTCGAGCAAGGCGCGGCATTGATTCGCCGCGTCCGTTCGATGGGCGTCGCGATCGTGCCGGACGCGGTGGTATGGGGCGTGTTCGGCCCTCGCGAGATCGGCGTGATCGCCTCAGGCAAGGCGTTGCTGTACCGGCCCCGGCAACTGATGCTGACGCCCGGCGCCTATGAATACACGGCGCCCTTTCCCGGCTGGACGCTACCGGGCGTAACGACGACGGGTGGCGCGCAAACCCTGGCGCGCGCCTACCGTGTCGCGCCCGGCGAGCGGATCGTTATCGCGGGCAACGGGCCGCTGAACCTGCAACTCGCGGTGGAGTTGCTTGCAGGCGGGGCGAACGTCGTGGCCGTGCTTGAGAGCGCACCGCGCCCGGGCCTGGCTCAGTGGCGCCCGGTGCTCAGTGCGTTGCGCGAGGCACCCGGGCTGGTCGCCGATGGGCTCGCCTATCTCGCCAAACTGCGCGCCGCGCGCGTGCCGGTGCTCTGGGATGCGCGCGTGATCGCGGCCGAAGGTCACTCGCGCGTCGAACGCATCACGTACGTCCGGGGAACCGGCACGACGACGCTCGACTGCGACACGCTCTGCGTGGGCTATGGTTTCGCGCCGGCCACCGACATCGCTCGCGCGCTCGGCTGCGATCATTCGTTCGTTGATCGCCACGTCGGTTACCTCACGACCGACATCGACGCGGATGGGCGCACGAGCGTCCCAGGCGTACTCGCGGCGGGCGACGGCACGCGCGTTGGCGGCGCACGGGTGGCGCTCGCGCGCGGCACGCTCGCAGGCCACGCTGCGGCGGACGCGCTGGGGCTGCCGGAGCCATCAATGCCATCGCGCAACAGCGCCCGTCACGCCCTCACCCGCGCGACACGCTTCCAGCAAGCGCTGTGGACGCTCTTCGAGGCACCCCCGATCCGTATCGCAAGCTTGCCGCGAGAGACCGTGGTTTGCCGCTGCGAAGAAGTGACGCAAGGTGAACTGCTCGACGAGATCACGAGCGGCCACGACACATTGGCGTCGATCAAGCGCCGCACGCGGCTCGGCATGGGGCGCTGCCAGGGACGCAATTGCGCGGCCACCTGCGCGAAACTCGTCGAAGAACTGACGGGCCGCAAGCGGGAAGTCATGCACTACCTCGCACCCCGTGTGCCGATCAGGCCGGTACCGCTCGCCGCGCTCGCGTTCGAAAAGCCCGAATGGGCCGGGCATAGCAAGACCGTCACGCCGAACGTCGCGCGGCCGGTGAATGAGCCTAAGCTGGCCGATCAGCAGACCGATGTGCTCGTCATCGGCGGCGGCGTGATGGGCGCGTGCCTGAGCTATTTCCTGAGCCGTGCGGGACGCGAGGTGCTGGTCGTCGATCGCGACGATCTCAACCTTCAGGCGTCGGGGGCGAATGCCGGAAGCCTGCACGTCCAGCTCCTGTCGTTCGACTTCGGCAACAAGGCACGCGCAGGCGGCATGCCCGCGGCCAGCACGCTCGCGCTCGGACCCGCCTCTGTCCGCCTGTGGCAGATGCTCGAAGCGGCCAGCGGCGAAGATCTGGAGATTCGCCTCACCGGCGGCCTCATGGTCGCCGACAGCGAAGCCGGCATGCGCTTTCTCGAACGCAAGATTGCACTCGAACGAAGCTTCGGCATAGAAGCCGAACTGCTCGATACGCGGGCGCTGCTGGCACTATCGCCGAATCTGGCACCCACCCTGCTCGGCGCCGAGTTCTGCCCGATGGAAGGGAAAATCAATCCGCTGCGTGCGACCTACGCCGTGATGCGGCTCGCCGCTGCCCAGGGCGCGTGCTTTCAGCGCGCGACCAATGTCACGGCGATTGCGCGCGAGCGTGACGGCTTCGTTGTCGATACCGGACGCGGCAGGATTCGCGCACGCACGGTCGTGAACGCGGCCGGCGCGTGGGCGAAGGAGATCGGTGCGATGCTCGGTGTGCATGTGCCCGTCGCGGGTGCACCGTTGCAGATGATCGCGACCGAACCCGCGCCCAAGCTCGTCAATCACCTGATCGCACACGCCGATCGTCACCTGAGCCTCAAGCAAACCGAGACGGGCGGACTGCTGATTGGCGGCGGCTGGACGGCCGCCTTCGACCCTGCGCGCCGCATCAATCACGCGATGCGCGAAAGTATCGAAGGCAACGTGTGGGTGGCAAGCCAAGTACTGCCGGCACTCAAAGGCCTGCACATGGTGCGCGCGTGGGCCGGTATGAATATCGACATCGACGGCGCGCCGATTCTCGGCCCGGTCGACCGTGTGCCGGGTTTCTACAACGCGGTGACATCGAACGGCTACACGCTTGCGCCGATCGTGTCGCAACTGGTTGCCGACCTGATCCTCGAGCGCCCGGCTGAACTCGATGTCACGCCGTTTCTCATCGACCGCTTTGCCCTGGCCTGAACGCCTGGAAGCGTCATTTCCCGACTCACCCTGAACGACTCGACTGCCCATGACCCATACCGACTTGAAAGCACGCATCGCCGTCTGGATCGATGCACATCGCGATGCTCAGCAGGCTTTGCTCGCCACGCTCGTACGCTGTCCCTCCGACAACCCGCCGGGCGACTGCGCACCGCACGGTGAACTGACCGCCCGCGAAATGGAAGCACTTGGCTTCACGGTGGAACGCCACCGCGTGCCCGATGAAGTGGTTGCGCGCCACGGCATGCAAAGCGTGATCAACGTGGTGGTCCGCGAACGCTTCGGCCCCGGGCCTACGGTCGCACTCAACGCCCACGGCGACGTCGTACCGGCGGGCGGCGGCTGGAGCACCGATCCATACGGCGCTGAGGTGCGCGAGGGGTGGATGTACGGACGCGGAGCGGCGGTATCGAAGTCGGACTTCGCGACCTACGCCTACGCGCTTCGCGCGTTGAAAGATTGCGGTGCGCCGCTCGCCGGAACGGTCGAACTGCACTTCACCTACGACGAGGAAACGGGCGGCCTGACAGGTCCCGGCTGGCTGCTCGCCGAGGGCATCACGCGCCCCGATTTTGCTGTCTGCGCGTCGTTCTCGCATCATGTGACGATCGCGCACAACGGCTGCTTGCATCTGGAAGTGAAGGTGCTCGGCAAGTCCGCGCACGCGGCTCGCCCCGACACGGGGCACGATGCACTCGAAGCCGCGACGCACATTCTCGCGGACCTTTACGCGCACCGGGCAACGCTCGCCCAGCGCCGTTCGAATGTGACCGGCATCGAGACTCCGACTCTCGTCGTGGGGTTGATCAACGGCGGCATCAATACCAACGTCGTGCCCGACGAAGTGACGTTCCGTCTCGACCGCCGGATCATCCCGGAGGAGCAGCCGGACGCGGTCGAAGCGGAATTGCGCGCGCTGATTGAAACGAGCGCCGCGACCTTGGCCGGTATCCGCACCGAGATCACGCGGATACTTCTCGCGCGCCCGTTCATGCCGGTTCCGGGTGCCGAGCGGCTCGCAGAAATCTTCTGCCACGAAGCGAGCGCGGTGATGGGAGAAGTCGTGCCGACCAACGGCGTGCCGCTTTACGCCGATGCGCGTCTTTATGTCGAAGCCGGCGTACCGACGATCATGTACGGCGCCGGGCCGCGCTCGCTGCTCGAAGCCAACGGGCATCGCGCGGACGAACGCGTCCCGCTGGACACACTGCCGCTCGCGAGCAAGGTAGTCGCGAATGCGTTGATCGAATTGCTTAGTGACCTTAACGAGCTGAAAGAACCGTCATCCAAATAGGTGTTTTCCCTAAATACGGGATTGATCCGCGCTTTGCGGCCGTTTTCATTTCATGTATCCCCAACACGTGCCGATAAACCCATTGAATCCGGCGTCCATCGGAAAGCCGGGCGCGGTCAATAACCCGTAGAGAGGCACGCGTGCGCTCATTTTTTTCTCTGACCCGACTGAACGTCCTGAGCCAGTTGACCGTGGGATTTTCGATTATTGTCGCGTTGCTGGCGGCCCTCGGTGGGCTGGCCCTGTATGAGGTCAGTGACGAAAACACGATCGTCTCGTCCATGCGGGAAAACGGCTTGCCGTCAGTGCGAAGCAGCTTGCAAATGGAAGCCGCGTTGCGCGACATTGCGCTGGCGGAATTCCTGGCAATGAACGCCAACACGCCCGTCGATACGCAGCAGGCCGGTACGCGGATCGAGGGCGGGATCGCCGACTTCCAGCATGCCGCAACCGAATTCGCGGGACTGAATACCGTGGCAGGTGCCAAGACAGCGTTTGCAGACATCCAGAGCCTGTTCCCGCAATACGCCGACATAGACAAGAAAGTCCGAGGCCTGCTGCAGGACGGCAACCAGGCCGACGCCATGCAGTTGCTGATGGGCCCCGCGCTGAAGATCCGCGCGTCGATTGAGAAGGACACCAAGGCGATTGTGGACGCCAACGTGACGGAAGCAGCTCGCGAAGGCCAGTCCGCAAGCAGCGCTTATACGCACACCGTGGCCATGGTGATCGGCTTTGTCGTGTGTGCAGGTCCGCTGGCATTTGCAGTCGCGCTGGTGATCGCTCGAGGACTCGGGCGGCAACTGGGTGGCGAGCCACGGACGGCCGCGGCGCTTGCACGGCGCATTACCGCGGGCGACCTTTGTGTGCCCGTGCAGTTGAAGCGTGACGACAGCACGAGCCTGATGTTCTGTCTCGACGCCATGCGCACGCAACTGACGACCATCATCCGCGGTATCAAGCATTCGAGCGAATCGATCTCGGTAGCTGCAGCCGAAATTGCGCAGGGCAACCTCGATTTGTCGCAACGCACGGAGAAGCAAGCCGCCTCGCTGCAAGGCACGTCGTCGAGCATGGAACAATTGACTGCCACCGTCCAGCAGAACGCCGATAACGCCAAGCAGTCCGTGACTTTGGCGAATTCGGCGTCGACAAACGCCAAGGCCGGAGGTGACGAAGTGCAGCGGATTGTCGCGGCCATGCACGGTATATCGGAAAGTTCGAGCAAGGTTTCGCAGATCATCGGCGTGATCGAGGGCATTGCATTCCAGACCAATATCCTTGCATTGAACGCGGCGGTTGAAGCGGCGCGCGCAGGCGAGGAAGGCAGGGGCTTCGCCGTGGTGGCAAGTGAAGTGCGCGCGCTTGCGCAACGCAGCTCGACGGCTGCCAAGGAGATCAAGAACTTGATCGGCGAGTCCGCGAGCCGAGTGGAAACCGGCTCGCGACTCGTGGAACACGCGGGCGAAACGATCGCGGAAGTCGTCCTCTCGGTGAAGCGGGTAACCGACATCATGAGCGAAGTATCGTCGGCGTCGAACGAACAGAGCACCGGTATCGCACAAGTGAACGAGGCGTTGAACCGCATGGATGAAGTCACCCAGCAGAATGCGGCGCTGGTCGAACAAGCGGCGGCAGCAGCTCAATCCATGGCGTATCAGGCGCAGGCGCTGATGGATGCAGTGTCCGTATTCAAGGTCGATGACAGCCGGCAAACGTTGCGGGATGCACTCGTCCAGGCGTGAGGGACCGCGGGGGACTGTCACCAGCTTCAACAGGTTGCGGGGTCGGTCGCGCGTGAAGCCATGGGACTAACGGTGCCCTCCGCCGCCTCCGTGAAAACCGCCTCCTCTAAAGAAGCCCTCCTCTCCGTGAATGCCACCTCCTCCGTGAAAGCCACCACGGAAACCGCCGCGCGGTCCGGCGCGGACATGATCCATATGATGGAAGTGATGAAACCGGTCGACGAAGACGAACGACCCGCCGAAGCCGAACGCCACAGGTGGCCCATAAAACCACGGGTCATAATAGGGATAGTAAGGATACGGGGGCGGCGGGGAAACGTCACCCATATCGACGCCACTGTCCTGCTGCTGGATCTGCCAGGTGCCGTTGGGCTGCTTGCATGCAAGGCCCGATATGTTCTGCGTGGCGCCATCGATATCCGCCGTGCCGTTGACCATGCGGCACGTGGGTGACACGGCCGTTGTAGCCGTCGTGTCGTTCAGTGGATCAGCCTGGGCGGGCTGCGACGCCATCGGCGTCGTGCACGCGACACAGCTGAAAAGCACCATTCCGAGTCCAATAAAGTTGCGCATGAATCCGTCCTGCTCGACGGTCCGGTACCACGACGCGGACCGCCGCGCCGACACCGTGAAGACCCCATCGGTTCGCCTCGCAGAGCGCGTTGCCGTAGCGTGTGAATTCGCATGTGAAGATGTGCACGGCGACGCGGACCTGCTGGATATAAAACGCGTCGCCGGCTGACGTTATTCCGCTTGATGGCCCCGGTTGAGGCATCGGTTTGTTACGCCGTGTTTCCTTTCAGATCAGGCAATGTTGTACGGAATGCCGCCGCGCTGCTGAAGCCCGATCAGGCCATCGGCGCGACGTCAATGCAATCCGTCGTCCGGGTGTTAAGAACACGCAGTGCGGTGCGACGGGGGCTCGCATTTTTCTGCTCGAACGGCCCAGGGCCGACCTCTTGGCGCTCGACTGGAGCGACAGTAGGGACACGGGTGATGAGCAATTGAGGTTCGCTAGGCTGGCGAGCCCTCCCCAGCAGGGCTTTGGCCGCTCGCGCCCCCCGCGCCGCCGCCATGACCGTCCCCACCACCCGGTGTCCCGCCGTCGTGCTTGCCGTGGCCGTCATCATCGTCCCCGTCGGGATCGTGATGAGGCATCTTGTGCGACACCTCGTCGAGCTTGTCGCCCAGCAGTCGCCGTACGACCACATAGAACACCGGAATCATCAACAGACCGAAGAACGTCGCGAACAGCATGCCACCGATCACGCCGGTCCCAATTTCGTGACGTGAAGCGGCGCCGGCACCCGATGAGACAACGAGCGGGAACACGCCGAGGATGAACGCCATCGAGGTCATCAGGATCGGACGCAGTCTCAGCCGGGCCGCGGTCAGGACGGCGTCGCGCAGTGTCATGCCACGTTGCTGCCCCTCCACCGCAAACTCGACGATCAGAATCGCGTTTTTTGCCGCGAGGCCGATCACGGTCACGAGGCCGATCTTGAAGTAGATGTCGTTCGGTACTCCGAACGAGAGACAGAACGCCAGCATGCCGAGCATGCCGAGCGGCACGACGAGCAGTACGGCAGCCGGAATCGACCAGCTTTCATACAACGCGGCGAGACACAGGAACACCACCACGATCGACAGCAACAGCAGCGTGATCGCCGACGAGCCCGACAGCAGTTCCTGGAACGACTGCCCAGTCCAGTCCGCCGCGAAACCCGTCGGCAACTGTCGATCGACGATATGCTGCAGCACATCGATCGCCTGTCCGGTCGAGTAGCCCGGGGCGGAGTTGCCGACGATCTCGATCGCGGAGTAGCCGTTGTAGCGCGGCAGCACCGTCGGCCCGAAGCTCCATTTGGCATTCACTACGCTTGCGAGCGGCACCATGTTGTAAGGGCTGATCAACGTATTCGCGGGGGACGGGTCGACGGGCGTGGTGAAGCCGTTCGACGCGCTCGCGCTGCTCGATGACGACTGGCTCGCGGCAGTGCTGGTGCTGGCGTTGTTTGTGAACAGGCTCGGCGTATACAGGTGCTGGAACGCGTCGATCCCCATCCGGTACGGCGCATCCGCCTGGATATAGACGCGCTTCACTCGCCCGGCATAGGTGAACTGGTCGATGTAAAACGGCGCGAGCTCCATCTGGAGCGTGGAGTAGACATCGCTCAGCGACAGGCCCATCGCCTGGGCCTGGGTACGGTCCACCGCGATGTCCAGTTGCGGTGCGCTCGGCAGCGAGTTGGGGCGAATCCCGAACAGCACCGGGCTCTTCGTTGCACCCGCGAGCAGCGTGCCCGTGGCCTGCGCAAGCTCCGCGCGCGACTGCCCTTCACGTGCCTGCAGATACATATCGATCCCGCCGAACTGGCTAAGACCTCGGATGGTCGGCAAATTCACCGCGAAGATCTGCGCATCGGAAATGCCATGAAGGGTCTGGTTGATCTTCGGAATCAGCGTCATCGCGGTGTCATGGCGCTGGTTCCAGTCTGCCAGCTTGATGAACGACATGCCGACGTTCTCGCTTGTGCCAACAAAGCTGAAGCCTTCCGGCTGGAAAATCCCCACGATTTCCTTGCTGAACGGACTGTTCCCGAGCTTGTCGCGCACCTCGGCCATCACGTGATCCGTGGTCTGTAGCGTCGAGCCGGGCGGCAGGTTGATCAGTGCGAGCACGAAGCCCTGGTCTTCGTCAGGCACGAAGCTGGTCGGCAGCTTCGTATACATGAAACCTGTCAGCACCACGACGAGCACGAATCCGATCATCCAGCGCGGCGCATGGGTCACGGCCCGGCCGGCATGGCCGATATACTTTTTCGTCGTCCAGTCGAAAGTACGGTCGAACCAGCGGTAGAACGCGTTCTTGTTCGCCGCGTGTTCGGGCTTCAGGATCGCCGCGCACAGCGAAGGCGTAAACGACAGCGCGAGGAACGCGGAGAATCCCATCGACACGGCAATCGTCAACGCGAACTGCGCGTAGATGATGCCGGTCGCGCCCGGCTGCAGCGCCGACGGTATGAACACGGCGGACAGCACCACCGTGATGGCGATGATGGCGCCGGTGATCTGGCCCATCGCCTTGCGGGTCGCCGCCCTTGGCTCCAAATGCTCCTCGGTCATGATGCGTTCGACGTTTTCGATCACGACGATCGCATCGTCGACGACGATGCCGATCGCGAGCACCATGCCGAACAGCGTCAACTGGTTGAGCGTGTAGTGCAGCGCCGACAGCCCGATGAAGGTCCCGAGCAGCGCAACCGGAATCACGAGCGTCGGAATGATCGTGGCCCGCAGATTCTGCAGGAAGATCAGCATCACGAAAAACACCAGCACGATCGCCTCGACGAGCGTGCGGATCACGTCGACGATCGAGGCGGTGATGAAAGGCGTGGTGTCGTAGGGCACGCTCCATGTGACGCCTTCCGGCAGATCTTTTGCCAGCGTCGCCATCTCGGCTTTGACCGCCTTCGCGACCGCAAGCGCATTGGCGCCCGGCAGCAGGAACACGGCCATCCCGCCCGCCGCCTTGCCGTTATAGACCGGCGCAAAGCCGTATGTCTGCGAGCCGAACGAAATACGCGCCACGTCGCTCAGCTTGACCGTGGTGCCGTTGCTGTTCGCGACGACAATGATGTCCTGGAACTGCTTGAGCGACGAAAAGAGGCTGTCGCCCGTCACGTTCGCCGTAAACACCTGCCCTTTCACGGCCGGATCCGCGCCTAGCGAGCCGGCTGCGAACTGCGCATTCTGCGAGCTCACTGCATTGAGCACCTGGGTCGTCGATAACCCATAACTCTGCAGCTTGTCGGGGTCGAGCCAGATGCGCACGGCGTACTCCGAACCGAGCAGCGTCGTATTGCCGACTCCGTTCACACGGCCGATGTTAGGCTGGATCTGTGATGCGAGAATATCGGAGAGACGCCCTGCATCGATTGCCGGACTATCTGATTGCAGCGCGACGAACATCAGGATGTCGGGGCTCGCCTTCGCCACCACGACCCCTTGCTGCGTGACCTGCGTTGGCAGCAGCGGCTGGGCGAGCGTGACCTTGTTCTGCACCTGCACCTGGGCGATGTCCGGGTTGGTGCCGGTCGCGAACGTAAGGATGATCTGCGTCTGGCCATTCGAGCTCGAGTTCGAACTGAAATACAGCAGATTGTCGATGCCCGTGAGCTGCTGCTCGATCACCTGGGTTACCGTCGACTCCATCGTCTGGGCGCTCGCGCCCGGATACTGCGCGGTGACGGTCACTTCCGGCGGCGCGATGTCCGGGTACGAATCGATCCCCATGCCGTGCACCGAGATAATGCCGAACAGGCAGATCAGGATCGCAATGACCCAGGCGAAGACAGGACGGTTGATGAAAAAACTCGGCATGATCGGTCTCCTACCTCGCCAAGCCGGCCGAAGCCGCTGACGCTGTGGAAACCGGCACGGCCACGGGGCTCGACGCGGCGGACGCTGCCGGCGTCATGGGTGCGGCGGAAAGCGCCGCCGCGCCAGACGCCGCAGGCGGCTGCCACGCGACGGTCTTCACCGGTGCTCCCTCCTTCGCCATCTGCACCCCGGTCACGATGATCTGGTCGCCGTCTGCCAGCCCCTGCGTCACGATCCAGTTGTTGCCGAGACTATCGATCGCCACGACGTCCTTGCGCCCCACCTTGCTATCCGCGCCGACAACCAGCACGTACGCACCGACCGTGTCGCGCTGCACGCCCTGCTGCGGGATCAGGAACACATTTTTCTGCTGGCCGAAATTGACCGTCAGCGTCACATACATGCCGGGCAGCAGACGTCGCTGCGAGTTCGCAACGAGCGCACGCAGATTGACCGAACCTGTAGCCGCGTTGACCGTTACGTCGGAGAAATCGAGCGTGCCCGGCGTGCCATACGACGCACGATTAGGTAGCGCGATCCGCACCGTGGTGTGATTCTGCTGTGACAGGTCGACCGAACCGGCGCTCTGGGAATCCTGCAGCGTCGCCAGATCAGCCGAACTGATCGTGAAGTTCACGTACATCGGATCGATCTGCTGGACCGTCGTCAGCAGCGTGCCGCTTCCACCCGTGTCGGACGTGCTGTTACCGACCACGGCGCCCGCCGTCACCTGTTGTTGTCCGGCAATACCGCCGATCGGCGCCGTCACGCGCGTGTAGTTGAGCGAGACCCGTGCGCTCGCGACGGTTGCCTCGTCAGCCTTGATCTTGGCGGCGGCGCTGCGTTCGGCGGCATCGGAATTGTCGACGGTCTGCTGCGAGACCGACCCGACCGGCAGCAGCTTGCGGTTACGCAAGGCTGTAATGTGATCGTTGACGTAGGTGGCCTGATCCTCGGCCAACAGCGCGAGGTCGTTATTGAGCTGTGCGCGGTAAAAGACCGGATCGATCTCGAACAGCAGTTGCCCCGCGCGAACCTGCGAGCCTTCGGTGTAATTGCGCCGCAGCAGCACGCCGGACACGCGGGCCGTTACGTTCGCGCTGTAGTAAGGCGAAAGCCGGCCGACGAACTGACGTTCGAGCGGGACCGATTGCGATTGCGCCTTCACTACGGCCACCTGCGCAGGTGGAGGCGGCGGCGCACTTTTCGAGCAGGCGGCGAGTACGATCAGACACAGATACGACAGCGCCGAGCGCTGAGAACGTGACTTCATGAGGACTCCGTTCTTGCTTGAGACCGGCCCGCGCGGGCTCCGCGTGCCGGACACTATGGAACAGCGTTTAAGTCAGTCGGCGGCCGCCTCCGGGGCAAACCGCGCTGGCGTTTGCGTAACGGACGACGAAGCGGACGATGAAGCGGACGACGAAGCGGGTGATGAAGCGGGTGATGAAGCGGACGATGAAGCGGACGATGAAGCAGCAGTTGGCACCGAAGGGACCTCGGCGTCGTCGCGCTGCCAGCCACCGCCCAGGTTCTTGACGAGTTGCACGTTACTCTCGGCGAGCAGCGCCTGCGTGTCGCGCAGA
>Ga0105858_1000509_pt1 | contig 15831 bp, 12 predicted proteins | sample OrgsoiDNA_201062_FD_89683 | JGI IMG/M metagenome (GOLD analysis project Ga0105858, IMG submission 89683) | Permafrost soil microbial communities from the Arctic, to analyse light accelerated degradation of dissolved organic matter (DOM) -... | ecosystem: Environmental > Terrestrial > Soil >...
ACTGATGGTCTCTGGTGCGATTAGGCCGCACCAGCGGCTGCGAACAGTGACAAGCCGGTCTTTTTACTCTATTATTAAGCGGTAAATCACAAGCAAGATTACTAAAGGGGTGTAGCTCAGTTGGTAGAGCACCGGTCTCCAAAACCGGGTGTCGCGAGTTCGAATCTCTCCGCCCCTGCCAAATTAAAAGCCCTTTGCGAAAGCAAAGGGCTTTTTGTTTATTGGTATTCGGAAAATCATATTTTTCACGCAGTAGTATCCTGCTTTTTCCTTCATATACTCCCTATTTTATAACCCCCACTTCCTAAAAATGCGACTTGGTTTGGGTCGGTTTTTCTCGGATAACTGATTGTTATCAATATATTTAATACTCAATAGAGAAGTTGTTTGCGGGATCGGAAAATTTAGACGGGTATCAGGTACCCATCGTCCTTGATGGAAACCTGTTGTACTACAACATGCTCGTTATAAATACGTTACGAGAGGTGTTTTGAGTAATTGTCGAATGAGCACCTGTTGATCGCTACTTTGCAACCATACGGCATACAGGGGACGAATCACGGGGGGGATGTCATGGTACGCCGAGAGTTGCGGGTACTCTTTTGCCCAATGTGTCGGAAGATAGGCGCAACCTCCTGTTGTTTCGAGCAATTGTCGTGTCAAATGCGCAGAGGTCGTCGTTAATACCGGCTCCTGATCATTGGTTTGCATTCTGCTTTCTTGCTGCGTGAAATCTGCACCCCATTCGAGGCGAACATAAGGTGCATGCTCAGTCTTATCTTGTTTCGCTGACGCAAAAAGACGTAACGAGAAATTACCCAGTAATTGACTGGAAAGCTCATCCATCTTTGGTGGCTCAGTGGTGATCAGTAAATCCAATTGCCTTTCATGCAGTTGTTTTACTAATGAATGGCGAAGCGCGACTCGTGCTTCAAGCCGCAAAGCTTCGCGTTGGGTGTAAAGCGATTGCAGCCAAGGTGTCAGATACGCCTCCCACAGCGAAGCCGTTGCGCCAATCGACAATTCTGTGTGCTGCAAAGAGCGTACAACCTCTTTTTTAGCCATTTGCCACGTCGACATCAGGTTTTCTGCATAGGGCAGTAGACGCTCGCCTGCTTGCGTTAAGCGTATGTTATTGCGATGACGAGTGAACAAATTTGCGCCGAGTTGTGTCTCCAATTGGCGGATGCGAAAACTGACTGCTGATTGCGTCAGATAGAGAGATTCAGCCGCTCTACCAAAGTGGCGCGTTCTACTAACCTCCAAAAAGGTTTTCAGTAATTCCGTATCCAAAACTATCTCCAATATTTTTTGTCGTTAAGATTTAAATGTTTTGTTTTACACGCTGTCGAGCCTATCTAATACTCCGCGCCATAACAGCACGACCATGAGAGAATTAGGAGCGTGTCAGATGGCGGAAAGCTTCATCACGACAAATCGTTTTTTTGACAATAAACATTACCCTCGCGGGTTCTCCCGGCATGGTGATTTCACCATTAAAGAAGCGCAATTGCTAGAGAGTCATGGCTTTGCATTCAATGAGCTGGACTTGGGAAAACGCGAACCTGTAACCGACGAAGAAAAGCTTTTCCTTGAAGTCTGCCGTGGTACACGTGAGCCAGCGACGGAAGCCGAAAAAGTGTGGAGTAAATACATTATTCGCACACGTCGTCCGAAAAAGTTCCATACGTTGTCTGGCGGCAAGCCGCAAGCTGACGCGGTGGAAGATTACACGGAAAGCGATGATTAATAAAACGGGGCTTAGCCCCGTTTTTTATGCCAAACTTTTATGCAATTTCAATAGCAACCTGTCCATACACCGATAACTTAGTGCTTCAGAAATATGGGCTTTCTCAATCATAGACTGATTATTGAGATCAGCTAAGGTTCTTGCCACTTTGAGGATCCGGTGCCAGGCTCTGACCGATAATCCCAATTTATGCAAAACGCTTTCTAAAAACTCCGCATCTTCCTTTTTCAGCTCGCAATATTTTTCGACCTCGCTACTGCTCAGATGAGCATTAATTTTGCCTGCACGGGCGATTTGTATGTTTCTGGCGTCAATAACGCGTTCACGCACTTGCGCACTACTTTCTTTGATGCGGTGTATTTGCCGCTGGCTCTGTTGGCTAAGCACACCGGGTGGAAGGAGTGGCACTTCAATAGACAGATCAAAACGGTCAAGAAAGGGCCCTGAAAGACGGCTAAGATAGCGAAGCACTTGCTGTGGCGGTGTTCGGTTGTGAATCCCTTGATAATGTCCCGTGGGGCTAGGATTCATCGCTGCGATAAGTTGTGTTCTGGCCGGATAACGGACTTTTGCCCGAGCACGAGAAATGGTTATCTCACCCGACTCCATCGGTTGGCGCAAGGCATCAAGCACTTTGCGTTCAAATTCCGGCAACTCATCCAGAAATAACACACCATTATGGGCTAACGATATTTCTCCAGGACGGGGCAATGAACCACCGCCGACCAGTGCACTCATGGAAGTGCTGTGATGGGGTGAGCGAAAAGGGCGCTTACGAGAGAAGTGTTCGCCTTCCTCTGGGTTATAGACCAGGCTGGCAATCGCGGCGGTTTCTAACGTTTCCTGATTCGTAAGCGGGGGAAGCAAACCGGGTAACCGGCTAGCTAACATGGTTTTTCCCGTCCCCGGCGGGCCTATCAGCAATAAATTATGACCGCCAGCCGCCGCCACTTCCAGCGCGCGCTTGGATTGTTCCTGCCCGATGATATCCCCAATATCTTCTTGATCAGTGCAGAGATCCTCTGCTTCAGCCCGCTCCACGTCATACAGACTTTCCTCCCCCTGTAAGAATGCGCATACCTGCAATAGATGGTCTGCCACCTTCGCGACGCCCGTTTCCAGCAATGACATTTCCTGACGGTTATCCTGAGGCAAGATGAGCAGCCGACCTTCTTTTTGCGCCTCAAGGGCCGCGGGGATCGCGCCATTAACGCCACGTAACGCGCCTGAGAGGCCTAATTCCCCTACAAACTCATATTCCCCTAGCTTGTCCCCCGATAATTGCTCAGAGGCGACCAGAATGGCGAGGGCGATGGATAAATCATAGCGACCTCCCTCCTTAGGCAAGTCGGCAGGTGCCAAATTGACGGTGATACGCTTGGCTGGAAAAGTAAATCCACAATTGATGATGGCGCTTCGCACGCGATCACGTGCCTCTTTCACCGTTGTTTCTGGAAGGCCTACCAGGGTGAGCGCCGGCAGACCGTTACTGATATGCACCTCAACCGAAACGCCAGGGGCTTGTACCCCCAACGAGGCACGCGTATGAACCACTGCTAATGCCATGAGCATTTCCTTGCGACGAAGCAATATTGCACGTCACAGCATGCCTGATGACGAAAATGAAAAGGCATCAGGCCGCGCTTTATCCAACAAAGGTCGGGATCATAATTCTGTTGAATGAGATTGCAGGAAAACGTTACGAGGCTGACCGCAATTCAAGCAATAACCATTAACACTTTGCGTTATCTGGAAACAAATTAGCGTCCTAATAATGTTGCTGGTTTTTGATTTGGCGTGTTTAATTTAGAAAGATTTTAACAAAAATTAAACATCTACATTTCTTGTTTAACATTGCTTCAGCCTCAATGTCTGTGCCGGAAACAGCAGTGAGCGCCCCCCTACACTTTTTCGGGATAGGAAATACACCATGTTCGGTTGGACCTCCAGACAGCGTAATGTCGCTATTGCCAGCTTCCTAAGCTGGACGCTCGATGCTTTCGATTTTTTTATTCTCGTTTTTCTCCTCAGTGACATTGCCAGTGCTTTCCAGGTCGATCTTAAGGAAGTCACTTTTGCTATTTTGCTGACGCTGGTCGTGAGACCTATCGGCGCATTAGTGTTTGGCCGCGCCGCAGAAAAGTACGGCCGTAAGCCCGTGTTAATGATCAATATCGCGTTATTTTCAGTATTTGAATTGTGCACTGCGGCGGCGCCGTCATTGACCGTTTTCCTGGTTTTACGCGTCATTTACGGCATCGCGATGGGCGGAGTGTGGGGCGTTGCTTCTTCACTGGCGATGGAAACCATTCCTGACCGTTCACGCGGATTTATGTCCGGTGTCTTTCAAGCCGGTTATCCGTTTGGCTACCTGCTAGCCGCAGTGGTTTATGGTTTATTCTCAACGGTTGTTGGCTGGCGCGGGATGTTCGTGATCGGTGCCGTACCGATTTTCTTATTGCCGTTCATCTGGTTCAAAGTGCAGGAATCGCCGGTGTGGCTCGCCGCTCGGGAGCGCAAAGAGAGCACCGCGTTGTTACCGGTTCTGAAGTCACACTGGAAGCTGTGCCTGTATCTGGTGTTGCTGATGGCCGCGTTCAACTTCTTCAGCCACGGTACGCAGGACTTATACCCTTCGTTCCTCAAACTTCAGCACGGATTTGATGCTCATACCGTCAGCCTGATCGCCATCGGATACACCTTTGCGTCGATTATTGGTGGCATCTTCTTTGGCTCCCTCTCCGAAAAAATCGGGCGTAAAAAAGCCATTATTATCGCGGCATTACTGTCGCTACCGGTGATCCCACTGTGGGCATTCTCCAGCGGTACATGGACGATTGGTCTGGGTGCTTTCCTGATGCAATTTATGGTGCAGGGCGCGTGGGGTGTGATCCCGACCTATCTCACGGAACTGGTGCCTGCTAACACGCGCGCAGTGCTTCCGGGCTTTGTCTACCAATTAGGGAACCTGCTGGCCTCGGTGAATGCGACGCTTCAGGCTTACATTGCCGAAAACAATGGTCATAACTACGGTTTAGCGATGGCCGTGGTTGCCGGGACGGTCGCCATTGTGATTGCCGTGCTGATCTCTTTTGGTCGGGATACGCGCGGAAAAGTGCTGTCCGGTGAAATAAAATCATCTGACGCATAAATTCCTACGAATACCTGATTTATTTAACTATTTTAGGGTTAATGGTAAGCAGGCTAAAGATGGTAACGTAAGAAAATTGTTGTCATAAGGTTCCTGACTGTGGTAACTCTGTAGGTAATCGTTCGTAAGAAGAAATTTAAGAAACCAAAAATGAAAGCCCTTCTCCTCGTAGTTAGCCTAGTCGTGATTAGCGTGGTGGTGATTATTATCCCACCGTGCGGGGCTGCACTTGGACGAAGAAAGGCTTATTAAACAATCCTGAACCTGAAAAGAACCCCGCGCCGAAAGGTCCGGGGTTTTTTTTTGGTCAGTGCAAATTGAAGCGAGAACAGAAAATGAGCAACAGCATAAAATTCTGCGAAGAGTCGCAAAAGGCAGGGGAATAACGATGAACGGAGCACAGTGGGTAGTACAAGCATTGCGCGCACAGGGTGTCGATATGGTTTTCGGCTACCCAGGTGGAGCAATTATGCCGGTATACGATGCATTGTATGACGGTGGTGTGGAACACCTACTGTGTCGCCATGAACAAGGCGCTGCGATGGCCGCGATCGGCTATGCCCGTTCAACCGGAAAAGTCGGCGTGTGTATCGCCACCTCCGGCCCTGGCGCGACCAATCTGATCACCGGTTTGGCCGATGCGTTGATGGACTCCGTTCCGCTGGTTGCCATCACCGGTCAGGTCAGTTCAGCCTTCATCGGCACAGACGCATTTCAGGAAATCGACGTTTTAGGTTTGTCATTGGCCTGCACCAAACACAGCTTTCTGGTGGAATCCTTGGAATCGCTGCCGGAAATTATGGCGGATGCGTTTGCCATCGCGACCAGTGGACGTCCTGGCCCAGTGTTGATTGATATCCCTAAAGATATTCAGTTGGCGATGGGTGACTTACCACCGCATTTGATCCCCGTTGAAGAGCAATATCCTCATCCGATAGCAGAACTGCAACAAGCCTATGACATGATCACTGCCGCGCAAAAACCGATGCTGTATGTCGGTGGAGGTGTCGGTATTGCTCAGGCGGTTCCTGCGCTGCGTGAATTCATCTCTGCGACAGGAATGCCGACAGTTGCCACGCTGAAAGGTTTGGGCGCGCCCGATGCCAGTGACCCTTGCTATCTGGGTATGTTGGGCATGCACGGTACTAAGGCAGCCAATCTGGCGGTACAAGAATGTGACCTGCTCATCGCCGTGGGCGCGCGTTTTGATGACCGCGTCACCGGCAAGTTGAACACCTTCGCGCCTCATGCGGCAGTGATCCATATGGATATCGACCCCGCAGAGTTGAACAAATTGCGTCAGGCGCACGTTGCGTTGCAGGGCGATTTAAAAGCTTTGCTGCCTGCGCTGAAACAATCTTTGTCGATCAACAACTGGCGTGATCATGTGATGACACTGAAAGCGCAGGGTGAATGGCGCTACGACCATCCGGGTGAGGCAATTTTTGCGCCGCTGTTGCTCAAACAAATTTCCGATCGGAAAGCGGTAAATACCGTCGTCACCACCGACGTGGGCCAGCATCAAATGTGGGCCGCCCAGCATATGCAGTTCAGCCGCCCTGAAAATTTCATTACGTCCAGCGGTCTGGGCACCATGGGCTTTGGTATTCCTGCCGCAGTGGGCGCTCAGGTTGCGCGACCGGATGACATGGTCATCTGTGTATCGGGCGACGGGTCCTTCATGATGAACGTACAGGAGCTGGGTACCATCAAGCGTAAACAGTTGCCGTTGAAAATCTTGCTGCTGGATAACCAGCGTTTAGGCATGGTTCGACAGTGGCAGGAGCTGTTTTTTGATGGGCGCTACAGTGAAACCAACCTTTCTGATAACCCCGATTTTATTACGCTGGCCAGCGCTTTTGATATTCCAGGCCAGCGTATCAGCCGTAAAGATCAAGTCGACGCCGCCCTGGATGCTTTCTTCAACAGCGAAGGTCCGTATTTGCTTCAGGTTTCCATCGACGAAAGCCAGAACGTCTGGCCTCTGGTTCCACCAGGCGCAGGCAACGAAACTATGTTGGAGAAAATGTCATGATGCAGCATAACGTCTCAATCCAGGCGCGTTTCCGCCCTGAAATGTTAGAACGTGTTTTACGTGTTGTTCGCCACCGTGGTTTTCAGGTGTGCGCGATGAATATGAGTCCTATGATCAACGCGGAGAACATAAATATTGAATTGACCGTTGCCAGCCAGCGGTCTGTAGATTTACTGTCTTCACAGCTACGCAAATTGATGGATGTCGCCTGCGTCGAGATCCAGCAACAATCATCACAACAAATACGCGCCAACGCGTGAGTACAAGGAAAGAGAGAATGACGAAGAAAGCTGATTTCATTTGGTTCAATGGCGAGATGGTTCCCTGGGCAGAAGCTAAAGTACACGTAATGTCCCACGCATTGCATTACGGCACTTCTGTGTTTGAAGGCGTTCGTTGCTACGACTCGCACAAAGGCCCAGTGGTATTCCGTCACCGTGAACACATGCAGCGTCTGCGTGACTCAGCCAAAATCTACCGTATGCCAGTGAGCCAAAGCGTTGATGAGTTGATGGAAGCCTGTCGCCAAACTCTGCGCACCAACAAACTGGTCAGCGCTTACATTCGTCCGCTGGTCTTTATCGGCGACGTTGGCATGGGTGTAAACCCGCCAGACGGTTACAACACCGATGTGATCATCGCGGCCTTCCCGTGGGGCGCGTATCTGGGTGAAGAAGCGCTGGAAAATGGCATCGACGCCATGGTCTCCTCATGGAACCGCGTAGCTGCTAACACCATTCCTACTGCCGCTAAAGCGGGTGGTAACTATCTTTCTTCCTTACTGGTGGGCAGCGAAGCGCGTCGCCATGGTTATCAGGAAGGGATCGCGCTGGACATTCATGGTTACGTTTCTGAAGGTGCGGGTGAAAACCTGTTTGAAGTGAAAGACGGCATTATCTTCACTCCGCCATTCACCTCTTCTGCTCTACCGGGCATTACCCGTGACGCCATCATCAAATTGGCGAAAGATATGGGTCTGGAAGTCCGTGAGCAAGTGCTGTCACGTGAATCTCTGTATCTGGCTGACGAAGTGTTCATGTCCGGTACCGCAGCAGAAATTACGCCGGTTCGCAGCGTCGATGGTATCCAGGTGGGTATCGGTAAACGTGGCCCAGTGACCAAGCAAATTCAAGATGCCTTCTTCGGCCTGTTCACCGGCAAAACAGAAGACAAATGGGGTTGGTTGGATCCAATCAACCCACAATAATTATAGAAAAAATCAGCAGGTGGCCGTTACGCCGCCTGCTACATAGCAATGATTTGGAGTGAATAGAGCATGCCTAAGTACCGTTCCCATACCACGACTCATGGCCGCAATATGGCGGGTGCCCGCGCTTTATGGCGTGCTACCGGGATGACCGATGACGATTTCGGTAAGCCGATTATTGCCGTCGTAAACTCCTTTACCCAATTCGTGCCGGGCCATGTGCACTTGCGCGATTTGGGCAAACTGGTTGCCGAACAAATCGAAGCTTCTGGCGGTGTCGCGAAAGAGTTCAACACCATTGCCGTGGACGACGGAATTGCCATGGGCCATGGCGGCATGCTGTATTCATTGCCTTCGCGCGAATTGATCGCCGACTCCGTGGAGTACATGGTAAACGCGCACTGCGCCGACGCCATGGTGTGTATCTCCAACTGCGACAAAATCACCCCGGGCATGTTGATGGCGTCACTGCGCCTGAATATTCCGGTGATCTTCGTTTCTGGCGGCCCGATGGAAGCCGGTAAAACCAAACTGTCAGACAAAATCATCAAGCTGGATTTGGTCGATGCGATGATTCAGGGCGCCAACCCTAACGTCAGCGACGCCGACAGCGAGCAGATCGAACGCTCAGCCTGCCCGACCTGTGGTTCGTGTTCCGGTATGTTCACCGCTAACTCGATGAACTGTCTGACCGAAGCGTTGGGCCTGTCCCAGCCGGGTAACGGTTCATTGCTGGCGACTCATGCTGACCGCAAACAGCTGTTCCTCAATGCCGGTAAACGTATTGTTGAGCTGACTAAGCGTTATTACGAGCAGGATGATGAAAGCGCATTGCCACGTAATATCGCCAGCAAAGCGGCATTCGAAAACGCCATGACGCTGGATATCGCGATGGGCGGTTCAACCAACACCGTTCTGCACTTGCTGGCTGCGGCTCATGAAGGTGGCATCGATTTTGATATGGCGGAAATTGATCGCCTGTCACGCAAAGTTCCACATTTATGCAAAGTCGCCCCAAGTACGCCGAAATACCACATGGAAGACGTTCACCGTGCGGGTGGCGTGCTGGGAATTCTTGGTGAGCTGGATCGTGCCGGCCTTCTGCATCGCAACGTGAAAAACATTCTTGGCCTGAATCTGACTCAGACGCTGGAACAGTACGACATCATGCTGACCAAAGACGAAGCGGTGAAAAAGATGTTCCGCGCCGGTCCGGCAGGTATCCGTACCACGCAGGCATTCTCGCAGGATTGTCGCTGGGACACGCTGGATGATGACCGCGCCGAAGGCTGTATCCGTTCACTGGAAAATGCCTTCAGTCTCGACGGCGGTCTGGCCGTGTTGTACGGCAACATGGCGCAAGACGGCAGTATCGTTAAAACGGCTGGTGTGGATAAAGACAACCTGATCTTCCGTGGCCCAGCCAAAGTGTATGAAAGTCAGGACGCCGCGGTTGAAGCGATTTTGGGCGGTAAAGTGGTCGCGGGTGACGTAGTGGTTATCCGTTACGAAGGGCCGAAAGGCGGGCCGGGTATGCAAGAAATGCTCTATCCGACCACCTATTTGAAATCCATGGGCTTGGGTAAAGCCTGTGCATTGATCACCGATGGCCGTTTCTCCGGCGGAACATCTGGCCTGTCTATCGGCCACGTTTCTCCAGAAGCGGGCAGTGGCGGTTTGATTGCGCTGATCGAAGACGGTGACATGATCGACATCGACATTCCAAAACGTGCCATGGTGTTGGATGTCGCCGACAACGAACTGGCCGCGCGCCGTGAAGCTGAGCTGGCACGGGGTGATAAAGCCTGGACGCCTAAAAACCGTGTACGTGAAGTTTCTTTTGCTTTGCGTGCCTACGCCATGCTGGCAACCAGCGCCGACAAAGGCGCCGTGCGTGATAAGAGTAAGCTGGGAGGCTAACGGTCATGGCGGTATCGCAACCCCTATCCGACCAGCCAGGCGGTGCGGAGTATCTCCGCGCCGTATTGCGCGCGCCGGTGTATGAAGTCGCTCAGGTGACGCCGTTGCAGGCGATGGAGAAAATCTCTGCTCGCCTCAATAACACTATCCTGGTTAAGCGTGAAGATCGTCAGCCAGTACACAGCTTCAAGCTGCGCGGTGCTTATTCGATGATTGCCAGCCTGACCGATGAACAAGCCGCGCGCGGCGTGATCACCGCCTCAGCGGGAAATCACGCGCAAGGTGTGGCGTTGTCTGCCAGCAAAAAAGGCATTAAATCGCTGATTGTGATGCCCGTTGCTACCGCGGATATCAAAGTTGACGCGGTGCGTAACTTTGGCGGTGAAGTGCTGCTGTACGGCGCTAACTTTGATGAAGCCAAAGGCAAGGCTATCGAGCTATCGCAGCAGCAGGGCATGACCTTCGTGCCGCCGTTTGACCATCCGGCGGTGATCGCCGGGCAGGGCACGTTGGCCATGGAGTTACTGCAACAAGACGCGCACCTCGACAGAGTTTTTGTTCCCGTCGGTGGCGGTGGTCTGGCAGCGGGCGTGGCGGTATTGATCAAACAACTGATGCCGCAAATTCAGGTGATCGGCGTGGAAGCCGAAGATTCAGCCTGTTTACGTGCAGCGTTAGATGCCGGTGAGCCGGTAGATTTGGCGCGTGTCGGGCTGTTTGCCGAAGGCGTGGCGGTTAAGCGCATCGGTAACGAAACCTTCCGCCTGTGCCGTGAATATCTGGATGACGTGATAACCGTCGATAGTGACGCGATTTGTGCCGCGGTCAAAGATTTGTTTGAAGACGTGCGCGCTATCGCTGAGCCTTCCGGCGCTCTGGCGTTAGCCGGTCTGAAGAAATACGTTCAGCAGCACAATATTCAGGGCGAACGTCTGGCGCATATTCTGTCGGGTGCTAACGTCAATTTTCACGGATTACGTTACGTTTCAGAACGTTGTGAGTTAGGTGAACAGCGTGAAGCTTTGCTGGCCGTGACCATTCCTGAGCAAAAGGGCAGCTTCCTGAAGTTTTGCCAACTGCTCGGTGGACGCTCGGTGACGGAATTTAACTACCGTTATGCCAACGATAAAGATGCCTGCATTTTTGTCGGTGTTCGCTTAACGCGCGGAAATATGGAGCGCAAAGAGATCATCGAAGAGTTGCATCAAGGCGGTTATCAGGTGGTGGATTTGTCCGACGATGAAATGGCGAAACTGCACGTGCGCTATATGGTCGGCGGTCGACCGAGTAAGCCCCTGCGCGAAAGGCTTTATAGCTTCGAGTTCCCCGAGTCACCGGGGGCGTTGCTGAAATTCCTGCAAACGCTGGGCACCTACTGGAATATTTCGCTGTTCCATTATCGCAGTCACGGCACGGATTTTGGCCGCGTTCTGGCAGCGTTTGAACTGACCGAGCAAGAACCGGAATTTGAGAAGAACCTCTCTGCGTTAGGTTATGACTGTCACAACGAAAGTGATAACCCGGCTTTCCGTTTCTTCTTAGCGGGCTAGACGAGTAAAAAGGGCCTGTGGGCCCTTTTTCTTTGTCCTTTTTTTGTCGCATAAGGGCGTTATAACAGTTGCCAGAAAGCGTCGATCAGTGGCTCGTTGAGGCGTTTTTTCTGTACACAGACACCAAGTTCGAGAGGCGCGCCAACGGTGGCGTTATCGAGAACGGTAATACGATTGCGGACCGGTTCAGGGCTATTTTCCAGCACCACGTCTGGGATCAACGAAATGCCGCAACCTAGCGCGACCATTGACACAATCGCTTCGTGTCCGGAAACCGTGGCGTAAATCAACGGATTGGTCAGCCGGTTGCGTTTAAACCAGATGTCGATGCGCTTACGGGCTGGGCCATGCTCGGGCAAAATAAACGGGATTTGTGACCAGTCGGGATGCGGTACGCTGGCTTGAGTACGAACAGCGCAGGGTAACGACGGTGCAATTAAGATCATCTGAAGTTCGCTGATTTGCACGAATTCGACGCTGGTGGGTAAATTTTCTGGTCGACCGGCAATGCCCAAGTCGGCATCAGTGGACTGAACTTTTTCAACAGTATCGGCGGCGTCGCCGGTGATGAGTTTAATTTCAACCAGCGGATGCTGCGCCCGAAAACGGTCGAGAATCGGTGGCAAATGACTGTATGCCGCGGTAACGGAACAGAACAGCCGTAACTCACCACTCAGTGACGGCCCGTGTTGGCCGAGTGAATGGCGCAGTTGCTGATATTGCAGCAGCGTCTGTTGGGCAAAATTTTTGAGCTGTTCCCCGGCGCTGGTCAATTGCACGGTGCGGTTATCACGCTGAAATAGCGGCTGACCAAGCTCTTCTTCTAGCCGTTGTATCTGGCGTGACAGCGTTGATGGGCTGACATGCATGGCTTTGGATGAACGGCCGAAATGGCGACTTTCAGCCAAATGCAGGAAGAGTTTGAGATCACGGAGATCCATCGTCGGTTTCCTCAATCTGATACGGAACAGCATGTTGCATAATCTGCAACGACATCTTCTTAATATATCAATTTAAGCAACGCAGTACATAACATATAGTAATTTCATGGCGTTCACTGCAAGACCAGTGAAACAACAAATCACAGCATCCTCATATCGAGAACGGAGTATTACATGGCTAACTATTTCAACACCTTAAACCTGCGTCAGCAGTTGGCGCAATTGGGCAAATGCCGCTTTATGGGCCGCGACGAGTTCGCCGATGAAGCCAGCTACCTCAAAGGTAAAAAAGTGGTGATTGTCGGTTGTGGCGCACAGGGCCTGAACCAAGGTTTGAACATGCGTGATTCCGGTCTGGACGTTTCCTACACCTTGCGTGCAGAAGCCATTGCTGAGAAACGCGCATCATGGCGTAAAGCGACCGAAAACGGCTTCAAAGTGGGGACTTACGAAGAACTGATCCCACACGCTGACTTGGTTGTTAACCTGACGCCAGACAAACAGCACAGCGCAGTCGTTAAAGCGGTTCAGCCTCTGATGAAAGACGGCGCAACGCTGGGCTACTCACACGGTTTCAACATCGTTGAAGTGGGCGAGCAAATCCGTAAAGACATCACCGTTGTGATGGTGGCACCAAAATGTCCGGGCACCGAAGTCCGTGAAGAATACAAACGTGGTTTCGGTGTTCCAACGCTGATCGCGGTTCACCCAGAGAACGATCCGAAAGGCGAAGGCATGGCGATTGCTAAAGCCTGGGCTGCGGCGACCGGTGGTCACCGTGCAGGTGTTCTGCAATCTTCTTTCGTGGCTGAAGTGAAATCTGACCTGATGGGCGAGCAAACTATCCTGTGCGGCATGTTGCAGGCCGGTTCTCTGCTGTGCTTCGACAAATTGGTTGCTGACGGTGTTGACGAAGCGTATGCAGAAAAACTGCTGCAATTCGGCTGGGAAACCATTACCGAAGCGCTGAAGCAAGGCGGGATCACGCTGATGATGGACCGTCTGTCCAACCCCGCTAAACTGCGTGCTTTCGCGTTGTCTGAGCAACTGAAAGGCATCATGGCGCCACTGTTCCAAAAACATATGGATGACATCATCTCTGGCGAATTCTCCAGCGGTATGATGGCTGACTGGGCGAACGACGATAAAAACTTGCTGACATGGCGTGAAGAGACGGGCGCTAGCGCTTTCGAAAACGCACCACAGTTCGAGGGTAAAATTGCTGAGCAAGAATACTTTGATCACGGCGTGCTGATGATTGCGATGGTGAAAGCCGGTGTTGAATTGGCATTCGAAACCATGGTTGATGCGGGCATTATCGAAGAGTCTGCTTACTACGAATCACTGCATGAGCTGCCACTGATCGCCAACACCGTTGCGCGTAAGCGTCTGTATGAAATGAACGTGGTTATCTCTGATACTGCAGAATACGGTAACTACCTGTTTGCTAACGCGGCAGTGCCATTGCTGAAAGAGTTCATTACTACCCTGCAAACGGGTGACCTGGGCAAATCAGTTGCTGGTACTAACGTTGATAACGCACAACTGCGTGACGTTAACGAAGCGATTCGTAACCACCCAATCGAAGCGGTAGGTCACAAACTGCGTGGCTACATGACGGACATGAAGCGTATCGCGGTTGCAAGCTAACGCAGTCAGACTTCAAGTCGCAGGGGGGTTGTAAAAAAGGCTAAAGCCTTTTTGTCCTGCAACTCGAATTATTGTGGATTTATAGAAGATAAACAAAAAGGGCACGGCATGAAAATGCGGTGCCCTTTCTTTTATGGCTACTGTGCCAAAAAGGAAACTTAGTTGCGGTACAGTATCTTAATGATGTGGTAACCAAACTGGGTATGCAGCGGGCCTTGGGGCTCGATCAGCGGCGCGGAAAACACCACTTTATCGAAAGCCGGTACCATGGCACCTTGTTTAAACTCACCTAAATGGCCGCCTTTTTTGCCTGACGGACAGGTCGAGTGTTTTTTTGCCAGTTTTTCGAAATCGCCGCCGTTCTTCAGCTGTTCCAGAAGTTCGAGCGCCTGTGCTTCTTCCTTAACCAGGATATGCATTGCTGCTGCGGTTTTTGCCATGATAGAGACCTTTTCTCGAGATGTGTTCCAAGGGTGTAATGTAACATCTGCAATGCCGCATAGGGAATCCGGCCCGTATTCCTGACATAACAAAATGCGCGGCAAAGCCTGTCAATCTCCGCTCGCCTTTCTGCTACAATCGCCCTCCTTGTCCATCAAGTGAGCAAAATAACGTCATGCGATTAAACCCCAGTCAACAACACGCCGTCGAATTCGTCACCGGGCCTTGTCTGGTTCTGGCCGGCGCGGGTTCCGGTAAAACCAGGGTGATCACCAATAAAATCGCGCACTTGATCCGCCAATGTGGTTATCAGGCACGCCATATTGCGGCCGTGACATTTACCAACAAAGCCGCGCGTGAAATGAAAGAGCGCGTGGCGCAAACGCTCGGCCGTAAAGAAGCGCGTGGTTTGTTGATTTCGACCTTCCACACCTTAGGTCTGGAGATCATCAAAAAAGAATTTGCCGCGTTAGGCATGAAATCTAATTTCTCCTTGTTTGACGATCAGGACCAGCTGGCTTTACTAAAAGAACTCAGTGAGAAATGGCTGGAACAAGACAAGACGCTGTTACAGCAACTGATCTCGACGATCTCCAACTGGAAGAATGATCTGATTGATCCCCCGCGTGCCGCCGATCTGGCACGATCCGAACGCGATAAGATCTTCGCGCACTGCTATGGCCTTTATCATGACCATATGCGCGCCTGTAATATCCTCGATTTTGATGATTTGATTCTGTTGCCCACCCTGCTGTTGCAACGCAACGAAGAGGTGCGCGAGCGCTGGCAGAACAAGCTGCGCTATCTGCTGGTGGATGAATATCAGGATACCAACACCAGTCAGTACATGATGGTGAAATTGTTAGTGGGCAGCCGTGCGCGATTTACCGTGGTGGGCGATGACGACCAGTCAATTTACTCCTGGCGCGGCGCGCGTCCGCAAAATCTGGTGCTACTCAAAGAAGATTTCCCTGCGCTGCAAGTGATTAAACTTGAACAAAATTACCGCTCCTCGCAGCGTATTCTCAAAGCGGCTAATATTCTGATTGCCAATAATCCTCACGTGTTCGAAAAACGGCTTTTTTCTGAATTAGGCTATGGTGAAGTACTGAAAGTCATCACCGCCAATAATGAAGATCACGAGGCCGAGCGGGTGGTTGGCGAGCTCATCGCGCACCATTTTATG
>Ga0105858_1000513_pt1 | contig 15787 bp, 17 predicted proteins | sample OrgsoiDNA_201062_FD_89683 | JGI IMG/M metagenome (GOLD analysis project Ga0105858, IMG submission 89683) | Permafrost soil microbial communities from the Arctic, to analyse light accelerated degradation of dissolved organic matter (DOM) -... | ecosystem: Environmental > Terrestrial > Soil >...
AAATAAAAAAGGGCGAAGTGAATAATCACATCGCCCACAATCTTATTCAGTATAGCGGTACATTCCCTGGTGTGGGTGCTTACCAGTTTTTCTTGAGCAGACGGTCAATACTGATAGCGCCTGGACCTGCGACGAACAGTGCGAAGAAACCACCGGCGATGCTCAGGTTTTTCATGAACATCATTTGGTTAACAGCGACTGAGAAGTCGATATGGAAAATCAGCGCGGTCAAGATGGTGAAGACGGCAGTGAAAATCGCTGTTGTACGGGTCAGGAAGCCGAACAGAATTGCCAGACCGCCGCCGAACTCAAGCAAAATAGTCAGTGGCAAGAAGAAGGAAGGCACGCCCGCTGAGGCCATATAACCTGCGGTTCCTGCGTAGTTAGTGATCTTGCCCCAGCCTGCTGTGATAAACAGAATTGGCATCAGAATACGCGCAATCAGCAGGACGATATTGTTAACTTTGTTCATTTTTCGACTCCAGGAAAGTATCGCCCAAGTTGGGCAAAAAAAGTAACGGTACGTTCAGGAACTATCCCTCAGCGTTACCGCGTTCGTTTGATGGAGGCATAGTAAGTGGAAAGTTGTGCGTTTGTTAGCAAGTAAAACTGTCTATTAACATCAAATAAATTGAATAGTCCGTGGGGAACTTAAAGAAAAGGGCCAGACTGAGAATCCCAGTCTGGCCCTTGAGTCTTGCGGTTTTATCGAAAAGGACCCGATAAGAAATCGCAAAAAAGCAAATTTATTCAACGCATTACACGTCTTAGTGCTTAATAAAGTTACGGCGAAAGAGCTGAACAGTGCCCCATAAACCGAAAGCACGACGTGACCAGCGAACGACCGAGCTGGGATGACGGATGCCGTAAATCGCCAGTACGCTGGAGCCAAGCACCAGATACTTGCGCATATCAATAAATTTCACCCAGCCGCGATCCACTTTTGCTGTTGCTTCCAGCCATTCCAACCGGCCAGCAGACAATTCAGCGCGCTGGCGCTCAATTTTGCGCAGCAGTTGTACCTTTTCGATAACGCGGTCAGGTGTACTCATTGGTCATCCTTTTCCAGCAAGGAACGGTCAATATCGAGCTGTTTGCGGGTCATGCTCAATAAGGTTGAACGTTTCGCTTTCGACAGCGTCCACAGACCGAAAACCAGCGCCAGCACTAACAGCACGCCGGTGGTGGTTCCCATCGCGACCAGTCGGTAAGCCGGATCGATTGCCCAAAACAGCACAACCAGCAGGCTCATTAACCCGAAAGCCGTGAAGATCAGGGTTATGCCCGCCATCAGCAGAAGTTGGAAAATATTGGCCTTTTCCTCTTCCAGCTCGATAACGGCCAGTCTGACACGAGTCTCAACCATGCCTACCAGAACGGTAACAATGCGTTGAGCCGTATCAAGGATCCCTTTGCCTGGTCCTTGTGGCGGAGACTTCAACGGTTCCGTCATCGTTAGCGGCGTGCTAGCAGAACGCCAATGACGACGCCGACGGCGGCACCAATACCAACGCCAGTCCAAGGTTTGTCATGGACATAATCATCAGCACGCCCCGCGATCTCTTTAGAATGATGCGCCAGCTTGTCACCGGTATCACTCAGGCGAGAGCGGGTGTCTTTCAACAGACTTTCTGCCTTGCTACGTAACTTGTCGAGTTCTGCCTTGGGCTTATCGGTGGAGGTCTGAAGCACTTCTTCCAGCGTGTCGGCCAACGATTTAAGTTCAGCGCGCAGATTTTCTGATGTGGTGTTATTAGCCATGGGTAAATCACTCCATACGTTAACTGATGCGAACTTTTAACATAGCGGATATCTGGGTTATCGCAACGTTGAACGGGGGAAGAAACGCCAGAAATCCGCAATGCAGTGGGTAAACCTTTTCTCACACTTCTCACACAGAGGCGTTATTTGTCCTGTGCTTCTTTCAATTCAGACTGGGCTTCATCCAGTTTTTTCTGTTTCTTGGCGATCTTTTCATTATCACCCGTTGCCTGAGCTTCTTTCAGCTCTTGCTCACGTTCCTGAACTTTCTTCTGTTTTTCAGACACGTGATGTTCTTTTTCTGCCTTCAGACTGGCTTCAGTACAGTGCGCTTTATTTTCGCTCAACGCTTTCTCAAGGCCGCTGATTTGGTCCTTATTGTTGTGCTGGTGAGCGTAGTCGAGCTGTGTTTTGATTTCTTGCTGTTTTGATGCACAAGTTTCTGGCTGGGACGCGGCAAAAGAGGCTGCGGACAGTGCAAAAAGAGGTATAGCGAGCAGTGTGGATACACGCAATTTCATGGGGTGGCTTCCTTAGTCATTGTGAAACGCCGACGCATTTCTTCCGTTAAATTGTGCCTGCCTGGCACATGCCATTTTTCAATGCATTGGAAGGAATTATAACAGCTAATAATAGAAGCGCTTAAGGGAGGATTCCGAAAACGGAGGGGGTTAGCCGATCTTAAGCTGATCGCGGGTGATTTTTTGCATCCACAGAGGGTGGCGTGGCGGTTCGCAAAGCCTGACGGAGAACCCCCGCGGGAGGATATCTTGCAGGGCGCGCTCGGCCAGAATGCGCTGTTCACTGGAGTCCAGTTCGACCACCAATCCATCCTGAACCGGCGTAATACTTTGAATGCGAATACCCCGCTGATTCAGACTCTGATAGACATAAAAACCATCAGGCAGCGCTACCCCTGCGCGAACGGGGCGTATCTGTAGCGCATTACTGGTATGCGGCATCCGGGAGAAAGCAACGCCAATAATAATAGCGACCAGCAGCAGCAAAGCTGCCGTTATGGGCCACACTATTGAGCGTTTCATCGACAGGATTTTCACGGTGTCTTGCCGCCTTTATTCTGACGATCAGCCTGTTTTTTCCGCCAGAGCAAAAGCAGAGATCCGCCCAAACCGACGACTAACAGCACCAGCGGTAACAGCATCAGGCAGTTCATTAATTGGTCTTCGTATTTCAAAAATATCGGTGTTTTACCGATGAAATAGCCGAGGGTGGTGAGGATCAACACCCACAGCAGGCCGCTCATCCAATTGAAGAACTGGAAACGGGCATTGCTCAGGCCAGACAGTCCGGCAATGGTCGGCAGCAGGGTGCGAACGAACGCTAAGAAACGACCGACTAACAGCGCTGACAAACCGTGACGGTGGAACAGGTTGTGCGCACGTTCATGATATTGCACGGGAAGATGGGCCAGCCAGCCCTGAACTATTCGTGTGTTCCCGAGCCACTTACCTTGAACATAACTGAGCCAACACCCGAGACTGGCGGCGGTGGTGAGCAGAAAAATGGTCAATGGGAAGTTCATGGCGTCTTTGGCTATCAGTACGCCGACCAGAATCAACAGACTGTCGCCGGGAAGAAAGGCGGCGGGAAGTAAGCCGTTTTCCAGAAAGATAATTAAGAATAAAACGGTATATAACGCCCAGACCAGAGAAGGGTTGGCCAGGGTTTCGTAATCTTGTTGCCATAAGGCATCAATGAGCGCTCGAATGATTTCCATGTACTTTTGCCAAACTCCTTCGTTTTTGGTTAACCCGCCTGCGGTGAATGCGGAGCAAATAGGCTCGACGCGAAACACTTTGGCCGATAAATACGCCTTTCCGTGGCGCTGCGTTCAGGTGACTCATCGCCTGAGCGCCGTGAATAATACGGGTGCAGTAGGGGAAGTAACCCAGCAGGTCGGGCAATGACCCGAAGCCTAACGCGTCTTTGGCGCTAAAATGGACTGCTGACCTTTATTTCTTCTGCTTTAAATTTGGCACCGTTGCCGTTTTCTCATCGTGAGTCGAGTAACAGAAGAGGTAATAAAAGTCGTCCAACTGTAACAAAATAACCACCCCTGAGACAGGTAAATATACCTTCTTGAGCGCAATGGTTTAAGTTCGCCACGCCATACGGGGCGCGCTTTTACACTCACTGACACAACTCGACAATGGCTGACAGGAAAGAGGCAATTTCTTTCAGAATAAGGGCATAACTACAGCAAGGGTTGTAGGCGAAACGTGCAGAAACAGCGGAAGATTTGAATATTGGTATAAAAGCCTATTTGAGGGGAAAGCAGGCCGCGAAGAGGGCCTGCCGAACAGCCGATTATTTACTGCTTAGCGGGGTATGCACGTTTAACGGCGGTGAATCGATGTGAACCACCGGATTTTCCGAATACATATAGCGGTCAACATTGAATTCAAAATCGTCGCTGGTGGCGCGAAACAGCATCTGTTTAGTGTTTTCCAGATGTTGCCACATCGCCAATTTTGCGGCGTGTGGATCACGGCGGATCAGCGCTTTGAGGATCTGATCGTGATCTTCGCACCAGCTTTCAATCGATTTTTCATCAATGTGTTCATGCAGTTTGCGCCAGTAAGGATTTTGTCGGCGTTGGCTCCACATTTTTTCAACGATGGTTGCCATGGCGCTGTTTTGCGTGGATTGCGCCACCTGCACGTGGAATTTCAAATCCCACTCGGAATCGCGAAAACGGTCTTCCAGACGCGCCTGCTCCTGGATTTCCATCAGCCGGATGATGTCTTGTTTGGTGACTTGGGTCGCTGCAAATTCGGCAATATTGCTTTCGATGAGCTGTCTGGCTTGCAGCAGTTCGAACGGGCCCGCTGCGCCAAACTCCAAGCCGTTGCCGGTCACGACCAGATGCTTTTGCTGGTTTGACATCACATGAATGCCTGAGCCTTTACGCACTTCAACGTAGCCTTCCACTTCGAGCATGATGATCGCTTCGCGCACCACCGTGCGACTCACGTTCATCTCTTCCGAAATCAGACGCTCGGCAGGTAATTTTTCACCTACGGGATAGATGCCGCCTTCGATTCTCTCCTTGAGAGTGGCCGCCAGTTGTTGGTAAAGACGTCTGGTTTCAGTGAATTCCATGTTTTGCTCTTTGATCGCTCTTCATCGATATGGCGGAAAAGACATGGGGAGTGAATCCTGATGATTTTACCCGCCCCACCTGTCGGAAAACTTGTTATACCAGTATACGAGGAACTGAAGGGCGTTGCACCGTGCAACCGTGGTTCTGTTGTGCTGAAGGTATGAGGGAAAAGCCCGGCATAAGAAGCTACGCCGGGCCAGCAGGGTGTCAGGCTTTGGCGGTATGCAATCCGCCGCTGGCAGGCTCCACCGCCGAACGGTTTTGCAACACAGTCCAAATCACAATGGCGCCCAGCAGGTCAAAGACCGACAGCGCGGCGAACAGCGGGCTAAAGCCCAGCGTGTCGGCCAAGGCGCCCACCACCAGAGCAAACAGCGTGCTTGCTGTCCATGCCGCCATGCCGGTCAGACCGTTGGCGGTCGCCACTTCATTACGGCCAAACACATCAGACGAAAGCGTGATCAGCGCACCGGACAGCGACTGGTGCGCAAACCCGCCAACGCACAACAGGGCAATCGCTGCGTAAGGGCTGGCGAACAGGCCAATCATCCCCGGGCCTATCATCAGCACCGCGCCCATGGTGACCACCAGTTTGCGCGAGACAATCAAATTCACTTTGAAGTATTTCTGGAACAGCGGCGGCAGGTAACCGCCGACGATGCAGCCTAAATCGGCAAACAGCATCGGCATCCAGGCAAACATCGCGATGTGTTTTAAATCAAAACCGTAAGCTTTGAACATGAACAGCGGGATCCACGCGTTGAAGGTTCCCCACGCCGGTTCCGCCAGAAAACGCGGCAGCGCGATACCCCAAAACTGGCGATTGCGCAGAATTTGCCATGCCGACATCTTTTTACTGTTAGACGTCTGATGCTGCGCTTCCTGACCGCCAAGAATGTATTCGCGTTCAGGTTCGCTCAGTTTCTTCTGATCTTTCGGATGTTTATAGAAAATCAGCCAGCACACGGCCCACACCAAACTCAACACGCCGGTGATCACAAAGGCCATTTGCCAGCTGTGCATGACAATCGCCCATACCACCAGCGGCGGGGCGATCATGCCGCCGATCGAAGAACCGACGTTGAAATAGCCGACCGCAATCGAGCGCTCTTTAGCTGGGAACCATTCGCTACTGGCTTTCAGTCCAGCGGGGATCATCGCTGCTTCGGCCATACCGACCGCGCCACGGGCAATCGCCAGCCCACCCCAGCTGCTGGCCAGCGCGGTTGCCATACAAAACAGCGCCCACATGACGGCAAACATGGCGTAGCCGACTTTGGTGCCCATCACGTCGAGCACATAACCGGCGACCGGTTGCATGAGGGTGTAGCAGGCGGAATAGGCGGCAATAATATAAGAATATTGTTGAGTCGTGATGTGAAGCTGGTCCTGCAACGTGGGTGCAGCGACCGCAATGGCGTTACGCGTCAGGTATCCCAAAACCGTACCGACGGTGACCAGTGCGATCATGTACCAGCGTAATCCTTTGATCTTACGCATTTACTCTCTCCCAATATGTAGTCCGCGAATAACGCTATGTGCCGCCATCGCGCCTGCGGCATCACCGGATGCACTCCGGCTGCCGACCCTGTTCGTTTTTTGTTTTTGATTTCTTGTTGGTTTTGCTTTTGCCCAGCTCATACTTTTCTAAAAAATGCCCGAACAACGGGCCGTCGATGTGGCAGGTAAATCGACGACGCTATTGTTCGGGCAAAAGCACGATAACTTGTCATACAGATTTAAAATTTGAATGACATCACAAAACAACATTTGAATAGCAGGGATAATAGAAGCCAGAAGAGTTATTTAATAATTATGATATTTTTCAATGAAATAATTATTTACACGCGTTCTCGGTGGCACTTTTTGGCGACAGAACACCACGAAATAGTGCTGGACGGTTTTTAAAATTGGTGTGATAACTTTGCATCGGTCAGCCATAACTCAAATACCAATCACGGTGAGGAACAGCAAGATGGCGCAGTTTTTAACGGAAGATTTCCTGCTCGATACTGAAGTCGCACGTCGTCTGTATCACGACTACGCGAAAGACCAGCCGATTTTTGACTATCACTGTCACCTGCCACCCGAGCAAATCGCGCAGGATTATCAGTTTAAAAATCTGTACGACATCTGGCTGAAAGGCGACCACTACAAATGGCGCGCTATGCGCACTAATGGCGTGGCTGAACGTTTATGTACCGGCGATGCCAGTGACCGCGAGAAGTTTGACGCCTGGGCGGCCACCGTTCCGCACACCATTGGTAATCCGCTGTACATCTGGACGCACCTCGAACTGCGCCGCCCTTTTGGCATTACCGGCAAATTGCTGTCGCCGACCACCGCCTCGGAAATTTGGGAGCGCGGCAATGAATTGCTGGCGCAAAAGAGTTTTAGCGCGCGCGGCATCATGAAGCAGATGAACGTCAAAATGGTCGGCACCACCGATGATCCGGTGGACTCGCTGGAGCATCACCACACCGTGGCGCAAGACGAAAATTTTGCTGTGAAAGTGCTGCCGAGCTGGCGTCCTGACAAAGCCTTCAATATTGATGCTGCCGGTTTTAACGATTATATGCAGCGTCTTGAGCAGACGTCCGACACCGCGATTTCACGCTTTAACGATGTGTGTGACGCGCTGAAGAAACGTATGGATCACTTCGCCGCGCATGGCTGCAAAGTGTCTGACCACGCGCTGGATGTGGTGGTGTATGCCGAAGCCGATGAAGCGACGCTGGACGGTATTTTGTCGCGCCGCTTGCAGGGCTCGCTGCCGACTAAAGAGGAAAGTGCGCAATTTAAAACCGGCGTGCTGCTGTTCCTCGCGTCTGAATATCAGCGCCGCAACTGGGTGCAGCAATATCACATCGGTGCGTTGCGTAATAACAACACCCGCATGTTTGAACTGCTGGGCGCTGACGTCGGATTTGACTCGATCAATGACCAGCCGCTGGCGGAGCCTCTGTCGAAACTGCTCGGCGCGCAAGGCATGGCCAACGGCCTGCCGAAGACCATTCTTTACTGCCTGAACCCGCGTGATAACGAAGTGCTGGCGACCATGGCGGTCAACTTCCAGGGAGAAGGACTGCCGGGGAAAGTGCAGTTTGGCTCGGCGTGGTGGTTTAACGATCAAAAAGACGGCATGCAGCGTCAGATGATCCAATTAGCCAATATGGGCTTACTGAGCCGCTTCGTCGGCATGCTGACCGACAGCCGCAGTTTCTTGTCCTATACGCGCCATGAATATTTCCGCCGCATTCTTTGCCAGATGATCGGCCGCTGGGTAGAAGACGGCGAAGCGCCGAATGACATCGCGCTGCTGGGCAATATGGTCAAAAACATCTGTTTCGACAATGCGAAAAACTATTTCGCCATTGAGCTTAACTGAGTCTGAAAATGTGGGCGTTGCCGCAGTGTTTCTTAGGGAAAGAAGACTGCGCTGCGCCCCACGCGTGCCGTGTCGAGGCGACTATGCAAAGCATCATTAAAATTCACCCGGCGGATAACGTCGCGGTGGCACTGCGTGATCTCACCGCTAACGAGCCGACCGAAGCGCAAATCCCGCTGCGTCAGGACGTCGTCCGTGGGCACAAATTCGCACTGTTGCCGATTGCAGCAGGGCAAAACATCATTAAATACGGCTTGCCGATTGGTCATGCGCTGGTGGATATCGCCGCAGGCGAGCATATTCATTCGCAAAATGCCAAAACCAATCTGAGTGATTTGGATGCCTACCAGTACCAACCTGAATTTGTCGATGTGCCGCCGCAAATGGCCGATCGCGACGTGAAAATCTTCCGGCGGAAAAACGGATTAATCGGTATTCGCAACGAGCTGTGGCTGGTGCCGACCGTTGGCTGTGTTAACGGTATCGCGAAGCAGATTCAGCAACGTTTTTTGCAAGAAACCCAGCAGGCAGAAGGGATCGATGGCGTCCATCTTTTTACGCATCCGTTTGGCTGCTCGCAACTCGGTGATGACCACCTCAACACCCGCACCATGTTACAGAATATGGTCCGTCACCCGAATGCCGGCGGCGTGCTGGTGATTGGTCTGGGCTGTGAAAACAATCAGGTCGATGTGTTTCGCGATACGTTGGGCGAGGTGGACGAGGAGCGCGTGCGGTTTATGGCGCTACAGAAATTTGATGATGAAGTCGAAGCCGGGCTGGAGCGTTTACGCGAGTTATATGCGGTAATGCGCGATGACCAGCGGGTGGCGGGCAAACTCAGTGAGTTGAAATTTGGTCTGGAATGCGGCGGTTCCGACGGATTGTCCGGTATTACGGCGAATCCTTTGTTAGGGCGCTTTTCCGATTATGTGATCGACAACGGCGGTACCTCGGTACTGACCGAAGTGCCGGAATTGTTCGGCGCTGAACGTATTCTGATGAGTCGCTGCCGTGATGAAGCGACGTTTGAGAAGACCGTCAGCATGGTCAACGACTTTAAACAGTATTTCATCGCCCATCATCAGACGATTTATGAAAATCCGTCGCCGGGCAATAAGGCGGGGGGCATTACCACGCTGGAAGAAAAGTCCCTCGGCTGTACCCAAAAGGCAGGGCAAAGTCCGGTGGTGGACGTCTTAAAATATGGCGAACGCCTGACCGAGCACGGGCTGAATTTGCTCAGTGCGCCGGGTAACGACGCGGTCGCCACCAGTGCGCTGGCGGGTGCGGGCTGTCATATGGTGTTATTCAGCACCGGTCGCGGCACGCCGTATGGCGGGTTTGTCCCGACGGTGAAACTGGCGACCAACAGCGAGCTGGCAGCCAAAAAACCGCACTGGATTGATTTCGATGCCGGACAATTGCTCCACGGCGTCACCATGGACACTCTGCTGAACCAGTTTGTAGAGCTGATTGTGGCGATTGCCGATGGCAAGAAGTCGAAGAACGAGCTGAATGATTTTCGCGAGTTGGCGATTTTTAAAAGCGGTGTGACGCTATAACAATGTTTTGCAAACAAAGGGATCAGCGGCGGCTGATCCCTTAAGATCAATCGAGTTTCAACGGGGGCAACTGGCCGAAAATACTCAGTAACCCTTCGCCCCAGCCTTTACGGATCATATCGAAGTAAGGATGATCTTCCGTTACGCGATACTGCTGCGCCGTGCTGTAGCTGTCGGTCGGATAAATCATCACGTCTAACGGCAAGCCGACCGAAAGATTACTGCGCAGCGTTGAATCCATGGAGATCAGCGCACATTGCATCGCCTGTTCCAGCGGGGTGGTGTACGTCAGCACGCGGTCAATGATCGGTTTCCCATACTTGCTTTCCCCCACCTGAAAGTACGGCGTGTCATGCGTCGCTTCAATGAAATTCCCCTGCGGATAGACATGAAACAGCCGCAGTCCTTCGCCCTGAATTTGCCCGCCGAGCAGCAGATTGCAGCTAAAATCGGTCATGCCGCCTTGATTCGCGCCGCTGTCGCGGGCGATCACTTCTCTGACCGTTTCACCTAACAGGCTGGCGGCGTCGTACATCGACGGCACGTTGAGCATATTTTCGCGGTCGGGATCGAGGCAACGACGATGCAACAGGCTGATGATGCTCTGTGTGGTCGCCAGATTACCGGCACTCTGGATCACCAACATCCTTTCATCGCTCTGATGAAAAACATGCAGTTTGCGGAAGGTGGAAATGTGATCCACCCCGGCGTTAGTGCGCGAATCTGAAACAAAAACCAGACCAGAGGACAAGCGCATGGCCACACAATAAGTCATGGAAAACTCTCTACTAAGTCAGCATCATTGAGGAATATCGAGCATTTGTACCGCCGCGACGGTATGCATGTCTTCGCACCCTCCGCCTAACCGGACGCCACGCACCGGGCACGCATCAAGATAATCGATACCAATAGCCAGTTTCAAATGTTGATTGGGCTGACAGGTATTGTTAGTGACGTCGAAACTCTGCCAGTGGCCGTCAAGCCAGGCTTCGGCCCAGGCGTGCATCGCCACGTGGGTGGAATCTTCGGAATAAAGATAACCGCTGACGTAACGCGCCGGAATACCCAGACTGCGGCAACAGGCCAAAAAGACGTGGGTGTGATCCTGACAGACACCTTGCTGGGCCGAAAAGGCCTGCGACGCGCTGTCTTTAACCGTGGTGGTGCCGGGGCTGTAAGGCATCTTAAGCAGCAGCTCACCCATCAACAGCCGCAAACTTTCATGCTGTGTCTGTGAGCGATAGTAGCGGCTGGCAAAATCGCGGATGGCGCCATCGGCCTGCGTCAGAGGACTGGTGCGCAGAAACACCAGCGGCGATAAATGCCCGCAGTGATCATCTTCCACGTTATCTTCGATCTCGACCACGCCGTTGGCCTCAATGGTGATCGCCTGATGCGGTTGATCCAGCGTCAGGACGTGCAGCACGTTGCCGTATGCGTCCAGCGTGCGGGTGGCAAATTCTGGCAGGGTTAAATCCCACGACAAAATCTTCTGATGGCTGGAGTCTTGCGGGGTCAGGCGCAGATATTGGGTACTGCGTTTAACCTGTTGCGCGTAGGTATAATGCGTCTGATGACTGACGTTAAGCTTCATTATTGTGCCTCAAGATACGTTTGGTGGATGCTTTCGGCAATGGCGTTAGTCTGGCCGAGGAACTGCGCCAGCCATTCGCGCAGGCCTATCTCCAGAATGTCGTCCAGCGTACTAAACCGCAGTTCAGCGTGCAGCGTGTGCACCAGACGGCGCGGCAAATTGCCGGTACGGCCACCGATTAATTCCAGTTGCTCGCCCATAATTTCGACACAGGCCAGCAATGAGCGCGGCAGTTCACGGCGCAGGATCAGCAAATCAGCAATGGTCTCGCGGCTGATCTGCTGTTTATACAGCGTATGGAACGCCTCGCGGGCGCTCACCGCGCGCAGTAAGGTGTCCATGCGGTAATACTCGCGCACCGGATCTTCGTCGGCATCGAGCAGTTGGTTTTTGGCGTCCAGCAAGCGCGCCGTGCTGTCAGCGCGTTCGAGCATGGTGCCGAGACGAATGAAATAGAGCGCATCGCTGCGCAACAGCGTGCCAAACATCGCACCACGGAACAGGTGCGAACGCTCTTTCACCCAGTCGAAAAAGGCATCAGCCCCGACCGAGGCCACGCCCTGACGGCGGATCTGCTTCATCTCGATCCACGAGGCATTAATGCTTTCCCACACTTCTGATGACAAACTGCCGCGCACCGCGTGGGCATTGTTCCACGCCATCTGCATACAGCTAAAAATGCTGCTGTGGTTGAGCGGTTCCAGTGCGAAAAAGTTGAGCAGATTCGCCATCGTGACGTGCGAATAGTGCTCGCTAAACAGGTCGCGGGTACCGGTGAGCGTCAGTGGGATCAGTAAGTCGTTTTTCTCGTCATCCTGCTGGGTTTTGTCGCGGATCGACATCATCGACAGTTTGTTGGTGACGTCGAGCAGGCGGGCAACGTTCTCGGCGCGTTCCAGATAACGCGCCATCCAATACAGTTCACTGGCAGTTCTGCTTAACATGCGTCGTCCTCCGCGGTGTGGCCTTCGGCGGGCTCATCTTCTAACACCCAGGTGTCTTTGGTGCCACCTCCTTGCGACGAGTTGACCACCAGAGATCCTTCGGCCAGCGCGACGCGGGTTAATCCGCCGGGTACCAGACGGATCTCCGCACCGGTCAGCGCAAACGGCCGCAGATCGATGTGGCGCGGTGCCAGCCCGTTGTCGACAAAAGTCGGGCAAGTCGACAGCGCCAGCGTTTCCTGAGCGATGTAATTTTGCGGTCGGGCTTTGAGCAGATCGCGAAAACGTTCGATCTCCGCGCGGCTGGCGGTCGGGCCAATCAACATGCCGTAACCGCCCGCGCCATGAACCTCCTTCACGACCATTTTTTCCAGATTCGCCAGCACGAAGGTGAGCGCTTTTTCATCACGGCATTGCCACGTCGGGACATTGTTGAGGATCGGATCTTCGCCGAGATAAAAGCGGATCATCTCCGGCACATAAGGGTAAATGGACTTATCATCGGCCACGCCGGTGCCGATCGCATTGGCCAGCACCACGCCACCGGCGCGGTATACCGACAGCAGGCCCGGCACGCCGAGCATCGAGTCAGCGCGGAAGGCTAACGGGTCCAGGAAGGCGTCATCAATGCGGCGATAAATCACGTCGATTTTGCACGGACCGCAGGTGGTGCGCATAAACACCGCGCCGTCTTTGACAAAGAGATCGACGCTTTCGACCAATTCCACGCCCATTTGCTGGGCTAAAAAACTGTGCTCAAAGTAGGCGCTGTTAAACCGGCCTGGCGTGAGAACTACCACGGTAGGGTCGTTGACCGGCGTGCTTTCACGCAGGGTTTGCAGCAGATGAGAAGGGTAGCGCGAGACTGGCGCAATACGCTGTTCGGCAAACAATTCAGGATACAGCCGCATCATCATTTTGCGGTTTTCCATCATGTAAGAGACGCCGGATGGCGTGCGTAAGTTATCTTCCAGCACGTAATATTCGCCATCGCCGCCGCGCACCATGTCGGTTCCGGCGATATGTGCATACGTATCGCGATGCAGGTCAACGCCTTGCATACAGGGCTGATATTGCTCGTTCGCCAGCACTTGTTCGGCGGGCACAATCCCCGCTTTGAGGATTTTCTGGTCGTGATAGATATCGTGCAAGAATGCATTCAGTGCCTGAACACGCTGGCGAATGCCTAAATCCAACATTTTCCATTCATTGGCCGGAATAATGCGCGGCACGCTATCAAACGGAATCAGGCGCTCGGCACCGTCATCTTCGCCATAAACGTTAAAGGTGATCCCCACCCGGTGAAACAGCAGCGCCGCTTCCTCTTTTTTACGCTGGATAGCCTGTTGATCGGCCTGCTGTAGCCATTGGCAGTAAGCCTGATAATGTTGGCGATGTTGCCCTTTCGCCATCAACATTTCATCAAAAAAGGGTGAATCAGAAAGTTCGATATTAATCATATTCACCTCACAAACGGGACAGACTGCTTTAATTTTTTTCGTACGCACAAAGGATCACGCACAAACCATGCCAGCGTGCAGAAACCCCAGAAAATGCCGCAAAACGGGCCAGGTTCGCGCTATTTCAGTGCGAGAACGGAACGCGCTGCCTGAATGAGGGGCAAAAAATGGCGTGATGGATTAATTATGGTCGTTGATGAGGCAATCACAATGTCACGGGGAAAGGGGGAAACAGCGGCAATAAAAAAGGCCAGCCCGGAGGCTGACCTGTGCAATGCGCGAAGGTCGAATTAACGACGAACGGCGATGGCTTCGATTTCGATTTTCACGTCTTTTGGCAGACGGGCTACTTCGACACAAGAACGGGCCGGGAATGGCGCGTTGTGCTCGGCGAAGAAGGCTTCATACGTGGCATTCACGGTCGCGAAGTCGTTCAAATCTTTCACGAATACGGTGGTTTTCACGATGTCTGAGACTTTCAGATTGGCCGCTTCCACGATGGCTTTGACGTTTTCCAGAGACTGACGCGCCTGAGCGGCGATGTCGTCGGCCACGGCGCCGGTTTTTGGATCAACCGGGATCTGACCGGAGGTGATGATCATGCTGCCAAGATCAACGCCCTGAACGTAAGGACCGATCGCTGCGGGTGCATTTTCAGTACTGATTTCGCGGGACATGGTGTCTCCTGATGTAAGGGAGTAAGAACTAAGGGGTGCCGTCAGTATAAAGCGCGCGAATAAAAAGTCATTACGCGCGATCACCTCAACCGTTATTCATCGCTATTCATGACCACCTGATGCTCGAACTCTTTCTCGCAATATTTGCATTGCAGATGCACCTCACCTTGACGCTGCTTCACCGCGAAGCTCGACGCCACCGGTTCAGAGCGGCTAATGCAGTTGCTGTTTGGACAACGCAATACGCCGTCGATATGCTCGGGCAGGCTGGGCATCAGCTTTTTTACCACTTCGTAATCGTCGATGCGATTGACCGTGGCTTTCGGCGCGTATACCGCCAACTGATTGACCTGTTGCTCGGTCAGAAAGGTGTTTTCGATTTTGATGATGTCTTTGCGCCCCAGCTCATTGGACGGCAGATTCAGCCCGATGGTGATGCGCTGCTCGGTTTCGGTCAGCTTAAACAGCGACAGCAATTTAAAACCGATCTGCGCCGGAATGTGGTCGATGACGGTGCCGCATTTAATGGCTTCAACCTGAAGTTTATTATCGTGAGTCATGCTGTTTTCTCCTCAAGTTTAGTGAGCGGTATCGGCGTTAAGCACCAGTGCCAACAAGGCCTGACGGGCAAAAATGCCGTTACCAGCCTGTTGGAAATACCAGGCGTACGGGGTTTTATCGACATCGGTGGTGATCTCGTCAACGCGTGGCAGCGGGTGCAGCACTTTCAGGTGCGGCTGGGCGTGGTGCAAATCACTGGCGCGCAGAATGAACTGGGCTTTGACGTTGGCGTATTCCGACGGGTCCAGACGCTCTTTTTGCACCCGGGTCATGTACAGAATATCCAGCTTCGGCACCACTTCATCGATGCTTTCATGCAGGCTGTATTCAATGCCTTTCTCTTCCAGCAGCGAGAGAATGTAGCCCGGCATCGCCAGCGCGTCGGGAGCAATAAAGTAGAAACGGTTGCCTTTGAACTTCGCCAGCGCCTGAGCCAGCGAGTGGACGGTGCGGCCATATTTAAGGTCACCGACCATGGCGATGTTGATGTTGTCCAGACGGCCCTGCGTTTCGCGGATGGTGAACAAATCTAACAGCGTTTGCGTCGGGTGCTGATTGGCACCGTCACCGGCGTTGAGAATCGGAATGCCGCCAGAGAATTCCGTCGCCAGTCGTGCGGCACCTTCTTGCGGATGGCGCATCACGATGGCATCGACATAGGTGCTGATCACCGAGATGGTGTCGGCCAGCGTTTCGCCTTTCTTACCGAGTGA
>Ga0105858_1000519_pt1 | contig 15557 bp, 14 predicted proteins | sample OrgsoiDNA_201062_FD_89683 | JGI IMG/M metagenome (GOLD analysis project Ga0105858, IMG submission 89683) | Permafrost soil microbial communities from the Arctic, to analyse light accelerated degradation of dissolved organic matter (DOM) -... | ecosystem: Environmental > Terrestrial > Soil >...
AGATTCGGCATCCGCGCCAGAAGCGGCAGATTGCGCATTTCCTGTAGGTAAACCGTTTTCAGCAGCAGGTTGGCTGGTTGACACAGCAACTGGCGCTTGCTCACTGCTGCTTGCAGGGGTGTTCGCGGCGGTCGACGTATCTAAAGGCACAGAATTCGCTGGCGCTGAGGCAGCGGCACCTGCGCTAATATCAGCCGGCGGCGTTCCCTGAGTCGGGTTGCTTTCAATCGGCGCTGAGTTTGGGTTATCGCCATTATTCAGGGCGATGGACTGCCCTTGAGCATGGTCTTGATTCAGCTGTGCGGTTGACTGGTCAGCCATAGTGGCAATTTCTTGCTGCTGTGCCTGATGGTTTTGCCACCACCATGCGCCCGTAAGACCAATGACCACAAACACCACCAGCCAGGTAAAGCCCATCAACCAGCCATCACGTTTTTTGCGCGATTTGCCAAGTGAAAAGCCCTGCATAGAGGCAACTTTGGGCACCTTGATTGGCGCTTGTTTGCCAATCATGCTGGAAAGCTCTTCTTCAGGAACGTGAACAAGTTTGGCGTAGGAGCGAATGTAACCACGCAAAAACGTCGGAGCGAGATCCGGCGGCGTCGTTTCGTCTTCAATTTGGCGAATAGTCGAGATTTTCAGACACAGGCGTTCTGCAACGGCCTGATGACTAAGTCCCAGCTGTTCACGGGCTTGACGCAGGCGTTCGCCGGTCGTCATTGTAGCTTTATTTTCTTGAGAGGCTTCAGTATTCATTAGCTAAGAACTGCTGGTACTGTTGGGATTGTGGAAAACTTCGGGCCAGTTGCTTGCCGTAGCGTTGAACGCTAACCGGATTGCTTGCTGACGCAGCGAAACGAATTTGTAACATGAGGCTTTCAGCACTGGCTGGCAGAACATGTTGGTAAACATCGAGTAAAACTTGCGCTTGCGCGCGTTTCCCTTCACCAAACTGTTTGGTTGCCTCAGTGAGCAAAGGCGCACCCTTATCAGGATCAGTTTTTAATGCCCGGCTCAGTAACACACGTGCTTCCTCATTCTGATTGGCCTTCAGAAAACAGTAACCTGCGTTTTCTAGACTGTCAGCGACCTGACCGTAATCAGGGACATTGGCAGCGGCGCTAAACTGCTGTTGTGCCGGTACATACTGCCCTAAACCACACAAAAACGCACCGTAATTATTAAGCACAGTTCCATTTTGCGGAGCCAGCTTCAACGCTTGCTGGTAGCGGCTTTCTGCGGCAGCGTTATCGCCGTTTTTTTGCTCGTAAAGTGCCATTCCTAACTGAGTGCGATAATCATTCGGCGCACCGTCGACGGCGGTCTGCAAATTCTGCTTTGCGCCCGCCATATTGCCCTGAGACAAATAGGCCATGCCAAGCTGCAAGCGGGTTTGAGAAGCGCCCCCCGCTGCGACGTTTTGCTCAGGCGTTGAACGGGAGCTGGAACAGCCCGCCAAAACACCGACGGTAAAGCTTAGCGCAATTATGGGCATCCATCTGATCTTAATCATCATGCTAAATCCCTTTATTCGGCAATCGACAACGCTTCACCTTCCGGGCAGTCACACCTTTCAGATGCCTTGTAGAATGAGTCCGGTTTAATTTGGCACCGGACTCTGCAAACATCATGAGCAATCTGACGTAACTCAGACAGCTTTAATGGCAATAGTTTCACCTTTGAGGGCAATTGCCTCATCAGCCATTTTTTTCTTCAGGGTGCGTTTGGTACGGTCGATCACGTCGCCAGCCAACTGACCACAGGCGGCATCGATGTCGTCACCGCGGGTTTTACGCACAATGACGGTGAATCCGTAATCCATCAACACTTTCGAGAAACGGTCAATACGGCTGTTCGAGCTGCGGCCATACGGCGCGCCCGGGAACGGGTTCCATGGGATCAGGTTGATTTTGCATGGCGTATTTTTCAGACGTTCCGCCAGCTCATGCGCGTGCTCGGTACCATCATTAATATGGTCAAGCATCACGTATTCGATGGTCACACGGCCCTGATTAGCGTTGGACTTACCGATATAACGCTCAACGGCCGCCAGGAAGGTATCGATATTGTACTTGCGGTTGATCGGCACGATTTCGTCACGAATGGTGTCATTTGGCGCATGTAAAGAGATAGCCAGCGCCACATCAATCATGTCGCCTAATTTATCCAGTGCAGGCACCACGCCAGACGTGGAGAGCGTAACGCGGCGTTTTGACAAACCGAACCCGAAGTCGTCGAGCATGATTTCCATTGCAGGAACGACATTATTCAGGTTAAGCAACGGCTCGCCCATGCCCATCATCACCACGTTGGTGATAGGACGCGTCCCAGTCACTTTCGCTGCGCCGATAATTTTAGCCGCACGCCACACCTGACCGATGATTTCGGACACGCGCAAATTACGGTTAAAGCCCTGCTGCGCTGTGGAGCAGAAGGTACATTCCAGCGCACAACCGACCTGCGAGGATACGCACAAAGTGGCGCGCTCGCCGTCAGGAATATAAACGGTTTCGACCAATTGGTCGCCAACCTGGATGGCCCATTTGATGGTGCCATCTGTAGAGCGTTGTTCAGAAGCGACTTCCGGTGCGCGAATTTCCGCAACCCGGGCCAGCTTTTCACGCAGCGTTTTGTTGATATCGGTCATTTGCTCGAAATCATCGCTGCAATAATGGTACATCCACTTCATGACCTGATCAGCACGGAACGGTTTCTCGCCCATGTTGAGGAAAAACTCACGCATTTGTTTGCGGTTGAGATCAAGAAGGTTAATTTTGGCAGCGGCAGGCGCGACAGTTTTCACTGCATCGGCTGGCTGTGGCGTCGGTTGTGCAGTCATGTCAGACAAATTTTGCTCGGGCGTGTTTGATTCAAACATAATACGAATTGGCCTCGTTGTTACACGTTATGGCGTCAGGGAAGTGCAGAGTCGCTCAGTCATCCATAATGGAAGAGACAAAAGCAGCCTGCATATATTAGGTGCAAAAATACTTGCGCCCCGAAGAGGCTGGCTCATTCGGGGCGCAACATTGTACAAATTTTAGGGCAGAGTTTCTATGTTTGAAAGCCAAGACCCGCATATTTATTGCATCTGTGGGTGAAAGCTTCCAAATTTCCGCCCAAAAAACTTAACGCGGGCAGATTTCGCTTTCGGTGAAGAAGTAAGCGATTTCGCGTTGTGCGGATTCAACAGCGTCAGAACCGTGAACCGCGTTAGCGGTGAAGCTGTCAGCAAAGTCAGCACGCAGAGTACCGGCCAGTGCGTTGTCTGGGTTAGTTGCGCCCATGATGTCACGGTTACGTTGAACGGCATTTTCGCCTTCCAGAACCTGAACCATGATTGGGCCAGAGGTCATGAACTCAACCAGACCATCAAAGAATGGACGGCCTTTGTGCTCAGCGTAGAAACCTTCAGCCTGCTCTTTGGTCAGCTTCAACATTTTAGAGGCGATGATAGTGAAACCTGCGCGTTCGAAACGGGCATAGATTGCGCCGATGTCGTTGTTAGCTACGGAGTTTGGCTTGATGATAGAAAAAGTACGTTCGATAGTCATGAAAAACCTCTGGCTGACTCTTGTAGGTAGGGCGGGTTAATTTAATGTTATACCTGCCGTAAAATGGCGCAGATTATAGGGGGCGAAGTTACGCTTGCCTACCTCAATCACAACATTTCATTAAAAAATTGGATCAACGATCAACATTCGCGATCCAACGCTCTCTTTTTATTAATATTATGCTTTGCCTGATGAAGGAATGATGTTGCGTAACCAACTGCCCCACTTACGCTGATAGAAAGGCTGGGTGTGGCTAATCAAGTAATGGCTAATACCGCGTTCCTTCTCAGAAACAATACAGAAATCAACCGGTTGATCATCAGGCGAGGTTTCGCTAGCAACATTGCCCGCTTCACGGATCAAAGCATCCACTTCCGCCTCAGTACCATCGGCTTCAACGCCCACCAGCAGGTTCGGCAATTCATCCACGGTTTTATCGTGGATCAGCGCGAGGAAGGCGCGACGCACCGGCTTTTTCTGGCTGAACAGCGTGGTCAACGCATCAATCATCGCGGAAGGGTATTCCTGCGGCTGGCCGATCATCAACTGGCTTTCTTTATCCAGAACCAGCTCCGCCGGCGCCGTCAATCCGCCGGTGTTAAGCAGCAGCGTGACTTCGCTTGGCGTAAATTCTTTGCCGTATTCTGATTTCGGATTAAGGAACAGCTCTTCGCCTTGGGTCATTTCAAACAGCACACGAGCGGGAAGCGCAACAAACGCCTGTTCATCAGGGCTTTCACCGGCACTGGCACGCTCAAGCACCGCCAATGAGGAAAACAGAGGAATGATCGACGTACCATCCTGCTTTTCCCAATGCAGCAAATTTAACTCGCTACCGGCCGTGATGGCGACATTACCTTCGCCCTCTTCTTGCTGACCGGCATCACCCAGCACGTAGACCGTCGCTTCAAGCAGAGCCTGATAAAAAGCCGGGCGATATGCCGCTTCTGTCACCGAAAGACGCAGCAAACGCTCAAGTTCATTTTCGCCTTCATGGGCTGCAGCTGCCGCTGGCAGGTGATCGTGCGGGACACTCATGTTCTTTCACTCCGATGAAACAGGGCACTAAAAAGTGCCCTGCGGTGGTCTCTCTGTCTTAGCAGAAAATTTATTTTGCTTTTGCCAATAGCAGGTTAGCTACGGTACGCACACCAATACCGGTAGCGCCTGCAGACCATTGGTCAGCGGCACTTTTACGGTAAGTGGCCGAACAGTCGATGTGAAGCCAGCCTTTTTTGTAGTTCTTAACAAAGTGAGACAAGAACGCAGCAGCGGTGCTTGCACCCGCAGTGTGGGCCGGGCCTGCAATATTGTTCAGCTCGGCAAAGTTAGACGGCAAATGCGCACGGTGGAACTCTTCCAGCGGCAGACGCCAGAACGGTTCGTGCTCGGCTTTTGCGCTGTTTTGCAGCTCAGCGGCCAGTTCATCATCGAAAGTAAACAGGGCATGATAATCGTTACCCAAGGCGGTTTTCGCCGCACCGGTCAGGGTCGCTGCATCGATGAGTAACGCGGGGTTTTGCTCTGATGCGTCGATCAAACCATCAGCCAACACCAGACGGCCTTCGGCGTCAGTGTTCATCACCTCAACGGTTTTGCCATTGCGGTAACGAATAATATCGCCCAGTTTCAACGCATTGCCGCTGACCATATTGTCCGCACAGCACAGGTAAAGTTTAACGCGCTTGTTCAGACCATTGGCTGCGGCCAGTGCCAGTGCACCCGTTAATGTTGCCGCGCCACCCATGTCAGATTTCATGGAATCCATGCCAGCGCTTGGTTTCAGGCTGTAGCCGCCAGTATCAAAGGTGATCCCTTTACCGACCAGACAGGCATAAACCGGCTCATCCGCGTTGCCGCTTGGGTTGTAATCGAGCGCCAGCAGAACCGGTGCGCGGTCAGAACCACGACCTACGATGTGCAGCCCGGCATAGTTTTGCTGACGCAGGTCATCGCCTTTGGTGATGCGGTAGTTCACATGACCATTGCCGAATTCACACATTAAGTCGACAGCACGCGTCGCCAGCTGTTCTGGGCTTAACTCTTCGGCTGGCAAGTTAATGGTATTACGCACCCAGTCGATGATCTTAAGGCGTTGTTGCAGGGTTTGAGTGTCTTCGGCTGACAGTTCAGCCCACTCAACGTTGCGGCTGCCTTTTGGCCCGCGGAAACCCTGCCAGAATGCCCAACTGTTTTCCAGATCCCAGCCTTGACCGGCCAGTTTTACATTTTTCACACCTTGACCGTCGATGCGACGTGCCGCGCGTGCAATGGCCGTCAGCGCTTGGTCGGCGGTCAGATGAATCGTCATGCCTTCTGCATTGGTACTGATTGCGGCTTTTTCACCCCAGCGTGCATCGGCAGGCTGTGAGGATAAGAAAACGGGCATGGCTTCATTGGTAGTGACTTCGGAACTCATAACAGCACTCCTGCTTTTATTATTTTCAATGACAGGCGTTTCGCCCTGACCTTCTCTAACATTTATTCTGCTGTGAACCTGCCGTTTACGACGAAAATACCGGCGGTAATTCTCGTAACCGACTGACAGATTTGACGATAAGCTCAATAGCGTAGTCGATCTCTTCCTCGGTGGTATAGCGCCCTACCGAGAAACGGATAGAACTGTGCGCCAGCGCTTCACTTAGCCCCAATGCGCGCAACACATAAGACGGCTCAAGGCTGGCCGACGTACAGGCTGACCCCGATGACACCGCCAAATCTTTCAACGCCATGATCAGCGACTCACCGTCAACACCGCTGAAGCTAACATTGAGAATATTGGGTGCCGTCTGTTTTAGCGCACCGTTGAGCTGTACATCGTTCAATAACTGGATACCTTGCCACAAGCGATCGCGTAATGCATGAAGCCGCAGTGCTTCTGCGGTCATCTCTTCTTTGGCAATGCGGAAAGCTTCGCCCATGCCGACAATTTGATGTACCGGCAAGGTACCAGAACGCATTCCGCGTTCATGACCGCCGCCATGAATCTGCGCCTCCAAGCGAACTTTCGGTTTACGGCTGACGTACAAGCCGCCGATGCCTTTTGGCCCATAGATTTTATGCGCCGAAAATGACATCAGATCGATCGCCAGCTCGCTAAGATCCACCGGCAATTTGCCGACGCTTTGCGTAGCATCGACGTGAAAAATCACCCCGCGACTGCGGCATAGCTCACCGATGGCGGCGATATCCGCGATGACGCCAATCTCATTATTGACGTGCATGATGGAGACCAAGATCGTGTCATCGCGCAGCGCGGCTTCCACGCTCGCAGGCGTAATGACGCCTTCGGCATTCGGTGCCAAATAGGTGACATCAAATCCTTCAGCTTCCAGTTGCAGGCAGGTGTCCAGCACCGCTTTGTGCTCAGTCTGGCTGGTAATTATATGCTTACCTTTGTAACGGTAAGCATGCGCAGCCCCTTTAATGGCCAGATTGTCGGACTCCGTGGCTCCCGAGGTAAACACCACCTCACGCGGGTCGGCATTGATAAGCTCGGCAATCTGGTTGCGCGCCACGTCCACCTTTTCTTCCGCCTGCCAGCCAAAACGGTGCGAGCGAGATGCCGGATTGCCGAAAGTACCGTCGAGGGTCAGACATGTCATCATGGCCTGCGCCACCCGCGGATCGGCAGGTGTAGTGGCAGAATAATCCAGATAGATAGGTAATTTCATGGTGGGCATGCTCCGTACTGCGCGTTCAGGGGCGAACGAAAGAGTGAAAAACGGGGGCTAGTTTAAAACGGCTGCACTGAATCTTAAAAGGAAAATAGTGCCCTGCCCCGATTCCTTCACACTTCCTTATAAAAAGCCTTATAAAAGGAAAAGGCCGCCCGAGGCAGCCTTTTCATAATTTGCACATTAATCTGGAACCCTACGCCGTACTGAAAAAGGCTTAAGCTCTTAAATTAACGTTGATCGTTTCCAGAATACGGCTGGTTGGCTGGCGGCGCGGTTCGCCGTTCTGACGGTCAGCGACTTCTAAAATTTCCTGGTTATTCACCAGTTCACCCAGAGTGATGTTGTTGAGGAAGCCGCTAATGCGCTCGCTCAAATCACGCCACAGGGTATGGGTCAGGCAGCGTTCGCCATTCTGGCAACCTTCTTTACCCTGACAACGGGTAGCGTCAACGGATTCGTCAACCGCGGTGATCACCGCACCAACGGCAATTTCACCGGCATCTTTACCCAGCAGATAACCACCGCCTGGACCACGCACACTGGCAACCAGACCGTTTTTACGCAAACGCGAAAACAGCTGTTCCAGATAAGAAAGAGAGATGCCTTGGCGTTCGGAAATGTCGGCTAAAGGAACCGGACCTTCCTGTGAATGCAGTGCCACGTCAAGCATTGCGGTTACGGCATAACGACCTTTGGATGTCAGTCTCATAGCATGGTTACCTGTTGATGAATACGATGGGGGTAGAACATGCGAATGAGTCTGCCATTCCCGAGTAAAACAGTCAACTATTTAACCAAGTAATTTACTCAAGTATTATTCCTTACCAGTGCCGTGGGTTTATCTTGTGGCAGACAAACCCACAACTCACTGATTATAAAATAATAAATTGTTATTTCTTTTGGTTTTTTGCTTATTCTTCGCTGTTATGACGCTTTTCAATCGAGGTCAAAATGCCGCGTAGAATGTTCAATTCCTGAGATTCAGGACGGGCGCGCGTGAATAAACGGCGCAATTTACTCATCACCTGACCTGGATGAGCCTGACGAATAAAGCCGGTTTCCAGCAGCGTGTGTTCCAAATGGACGTAGAAACGCTCGAGGTCATCCACCAGCGGATACGGCGTTTCTTCCTCTTCGACCTGCGGTTTTCCGGCTTCTAACTGAGCAAGATGAGCGACGCGCACTTCGTACGCAATAATCTGAACCGCCATCGCCAAATTCAACGAGCTGTATTCAGGATTTGCCGGAATGCAGACGTGGTAGTTACATTTTTGCAGCTCTTCATTGGTCAAGCCGATGCGTTCACGGCCAAACACCAGAGCGACGGGGGCGGTTTCAGCGGTTTTCGCGCTGAGTTCACCACATTCACGGGGTTCAAGCATCGGCCACGGCAGCGTACGAGAACGCGCACTGGTGCCGACCACCAGACTGCAACCGGCTAACGCCTCGTCGAGGGTATCGACGATGGTCGCATTACCAATGACATCACTGGCACCTGCAGAAAGAGAAATGGCCTGAGAATCAGGTTTAACCAACGGGTTAACCAGATACAGATTCGATAAACCCATGGTTTTCATAGCACGGGCTGTGGAACCCATATTGCCGGTGTGGGACGTTTCAACCAAAACGATGCGGATATTGTGCAACATACAGACTCTGAGCGTAGCGGGAAATCACAACAGCTTAACACAACGGTAGTCAATATTCCGATCCCCTGCTATACTGCGCGCCGTTTCCCGTATTCCCGTTCTTTAACATCCTAGTTGGAAGATATCCATGCATCCGATGCTCACCATCGCCGTGCGCGCTGCGCGCAAGGCCGGTAACTTAATTGCCAAACATTATGAAACGCCTGATTCTGTCGAAACCACTCAGAAAGGCACTAACGATTTTGTTACCAACGTTGATCGCGATGCCGAGCATCTGATTATTGACGTTATTCGTAAGTCATACCCAAAACACACCATTATTGGTGAAGAATGTGGTGAACTGGCTGGCGAAGACCAAGAAGTACAATGGATTATCGACCCACTGGATGGCACCACCAACTTCGTTAAACGTCTCCCTCACTTTGCTGTTTCTATCGCCGTGCGCATCAAAGGCCGCACTGAAGTCGCGGTCGTTTACGACCCAATGCGTAACGAACTGTTCACCGCCACTCCCGGTCAGGGCGCACAGCTCAACGGTTACCGTCTGCGCGGTACCAATGCAAAAGATCTCGATGGCACTATTCTGGCGACCGGTTTCCCGTTCAAAGCAAAACAACACGCCAACAGCTACATCAATGTGCTGGGCAAACTGTTTGGCGAATGTGCTGATTTCCGTCGTACCGGTTCTGCTGCGCTGGACTTGGCCTACGTGGCCGCTGGCCGCGTTGACGGTTTCTTTGAAATCGGTCTTAAGCCTTGGGATTTCGCCGGTGGCGAACTGCTGGTTCGTGAATCAGGCGGTGTAGTGACTGACTTTGTTGGCGGCCACGACCATTACCTGTCTGGCAACGTGGTTGCAGGCAATCCGCGCGTAGTGAAAGGTATTTTAAATACCATGCGCGAAGAACTGAGCGAAGCGCTGAAGCGTTAATTCACTTCCGGCTCGCCATGAAAAACGGACGCTCAATCGCGTCCGTTTTTTTATCTCTGTACTTGGCGATTTAACCGCGACCGAACGGCCCAATTCCACCATCGGACGACGCGCCTCCCGCGGTATACAGCACGAACCCTACCAGCAGTAAAATCACGCCACCAGCCAATGCCAGCACGGACCAAGCCACGGTTTGCCACGCCGCTGGCGTGCGTTTGGCGCTCAATTTCACCGCCATTGCCCGACTGTAAAATACCAAAAAACCGATCAGCGAGACGGTGATCGATGTGCCGAGCGCCATCACCACGGCAGACAACACACCCCACAAATAAACGCCAATCACTTTGGAAAACAGCAGCACCATAATTGCACCGGAACAGGGCCGAAGCCCCATCGCCAGTACGATAGTGGCCTGCGTACGCCAGTCACTTCCCGCCTGAAGTTGTTGATCGGTCGGTAGATGTTGATGCCCGCAGCCACAATTGTCGTCATGAACATGAGCGCTATCCAGCGGTCGTAGACGTTGAATCGCTAGGCCCTGACGAGGTTTGAGCTTTTTGAGCGTGGAATAACAGCGTTTGATCGCGCGCCAGCAGAGTAAAACGCCCAGCAGCATCACCAGAATGAAACTGCCTCTTTCCAGCCAGAAGCTACTTTGATGGAGCTGACGCGAGGACAATTGCAGCACGCCCAGCATCACGGTCACCAACAAAACCGCCACCAAACCCTGTACCACCGCGGAGGCAAAGGTCAGCTTTAAGCTATTTTTTAAACGTGATGGATGAGTTGCCAGATAGGTAGTAATAACAATTTTACCGTGGCCCGGCCCAATGGCGTGAACAATGCCATAGACCAAACTGAAGCCCATTAGCGTGAGTCCCGCTTTCTGCGGATTGGCCTTTACTTGCTGCAACAAGCCCGCCAGTTCCTGATGCAGTTCACGCTGCCAGATAATGCTGTTGAGCAAAATCCTCGGCCAATATTGCCAAAATGCCGCGCCACCGACGGCCAGCACCACCAAAAAAATCGCCAGCGGCCACAAATCCCACGCCCAATGACGCTTGTTATCCAGACTATTCAATGACATTGCAACGTCACCTTCTGCGCAAATTGCTGCCCTAAATCCATGTCTTCCGGCGGCGCATCGGCTTTATCCAGTGACAACGCATAGCTTTGTAACGATGCATCAGGTTTCGGCGTGAATAATATAACGCTGCAAGACTGCGCCAATTCCGGCGGCAGGTGCAGTGCGCTTTGATCTTTATAGGTCATATCAACAAAATAGCTGGGATCAAAGGTGGAAAAAATCATCGGCTTTCCGTTCAGGGGTTGCGGCTCGGCCAGCGGCATAATGAACTCCAGCACGGCCTGATCGCCTTGACGAGAGAGCTTATATTCACTGGGTAAATCGAGATATTTGATCGGTTTTCCATCGCGGTAAAAATCAGTGAAATAGTGCTGACTCAGGACGCGGGCCATCACTTCGGCAGCCAGTTTTTTCCAAATTTCAGAATCCGTTTTGGCCTTTTGCGCATCATAAAGCAGGTCCGCCGAGGTGATTTCATCCATCGTCCAGACCATTTTTAGACCGGTAAGTTGTTTTTGCTGCGTCACTAACGTGGTTTGCATATCGATAAAACTGTGCGGATGCGCTATCCCCGCCAACGGCCAGAGTAAAGCGCCGGTCAGCAGACTGGGCGTGAGAAACCGAAAAGTGAGACAGCGAAAACGCCGCTTCCTGGCGTGAATAAAGGTCTTTTCCATGGTTAAGGCCCGTTAAAGTCAGTCAAAAAACACCGTTAATTGTTACAAAATAACAGTTCTAACTGACACAATTAAGCAACGAAAGAAAATATCTGTGATCTGAGTTGTAAGCCGGTGTAAAACCGTGAACTCCCCCGCTTTGCGCAACGCGGGGTTTGCTATGCTTGGCTTATAGTTCACTGGTTAATTATTTCGGAAGGTTAAATGAGCCTGGACACACATCCCGTGCCTGAGCTCTCCGGTCAACAACGACGCTGCCATGTTTTGTTGATGCTGTATGCGCCGTTACCGGCAATGCAACTGGAGACGATCAGCCAAATAAATGGCACTGACCTCCCCACCACCCAGCAGGATCTTGCTGAGGTCAATCGCGAAATCCTGCGCCTGCATCAGGTCGATGTGATCGCACCCGATGCCTCCCAGTGCCAACTCACAGGAAATTCACTGGCGCTTCGCCTATGTCTTTTTGATGGTTTACGCCGCGCTCTGCGAACATCGGCCCCTTTTGTTAACCGGCACTTTGCCCCCTGGTTACATCAGGCGCTGGAGCCTTTTCGTTTTGCAGACAGCCATTTTCGCGAGCACACGCTCAATCAACTGATACAACAGTGTGCCACTGCCCTTCAACGTGAGTTCAGCGAACGTGATCAGGCATTTCTGCGGGTCTATCTACAATATTGCCTGTGGCAGAATCTGTCGAAAACCGAGAGCGCCTTCGGCCCAATCAACTTCAGCGCGACGCAGTGCCACTGGTTGAGAGAGAAGTCGGAGTACGCCGCGGCCAGCGAGTTATTCAACCAGTTACAGCAGTTCAGTGACGGGCGGCTGGCCGAGGAAGAACGGGACTTTTTCACTTTGCTATTGCGCCTGATGAAGAATCACAACTATCAGAGCAGCGGTTCCGAGGAAGACCAGCGTTTAACACGCCAGGTGGCTCGGGTGATTGCCAATTTTCAGGACGTTGCCGGAATGAAATTCAGCAGCGATGAAGGGCTCACCCGCCAGCTGTTTGCTCATCTTGGCCCAGTGATCTAACGCTGCCATTTTGCGATTGGTATCGACAATTTATTGCAAGATGAAGTAACTCGCATGTATCCGCGGCTGGTACGCACTACTCGTGAAGCGCTGGAAGATTTTCAGGATGAATATCAGATTCATCTTTCGGAAGAGGAAATTGGGCTGGTTGCCGTGACCTTTGGCGCATGGTTGATGCAGGGAAATGCCTTGCATGAGAAACAGATTTTACTGCTGACCTACAATAATCCACCGCTGGAAGAGGCGGTCGAGCAGCGGATCCGCGAAGCGACATTATTGCCGCTCAATATTCAGTATCAGACGCTGGAAGAGTTTCAGAAACACGGCGCGCCGGATGGGGTGGCGATGATTGTCACTCCTTATGCAACGCGGATAACCGACGCTGATCCGCTGGTTATCCACACGCAATTACCGCTGGCTAAAGAGCAGCGAAAACGCATTCGTTCGCTGCTCGAAGCCCATTAATCTATCGCGACGGGCGTCACTTGTGGCCGCAAGAAAATGGCCGGTGCCGCTACCAGTGCCATCACAAAGAATAGCCCCGCGTGCAGGTGTTCAAACAAGAAACCGGACACCATGGTCATCACCGCCACGCCGCCACCCATCGCCAAGGCCGAGTAAACCGACTGCAAACGGATAACCTGATCGCGTGGGCGCGAGGCGATAAACCGCATGCCTGCCAAATGGCACACCGTGAAGGTACCGCAATGCAGGATTTGAATCACAATCAACCAGGGCAGTTCGATAAACGCGCCCATCAAAGCCCAGCGCACCACGCCACAACAAGCGGAAAGCAGCAGTAAATCTCGCGCACTCCAGCGGCGGAACAGCTGATTGCTAAAAGTGAAGACCAGCACCTCCGCCACCACGCCGAGTGACCACAAATAGCCCACCACCGACGCCGAATACCCCTTCTCTTGCCAGTAAATCGCGCTGAAGCCGTAATAGGCCGCGTGCGCCCCCTGAAGTAACGACACACAGAGCAGGAAGCGCCATACCGGCGTTTCGCTTAACAAGGCTTTCCATGAAACCGCTGGCGCATTATTTTCGCGCCTTGCACCGGCCGGCTTAACGCTTGGGCGAAACAGCATGCCGAGGAACATCGCGGCCACGCCCACCGTCAGCGTATAGAGAATGGCGCTATGCCCATACACCGAGACCAGTTTGCCGGTGAGTGCCGAACCGATCACAAAGGCGATGGATCCCCAAACGCGGACTTTGCCGTAATCCATGGTGATTTGGCGTTGTAACGTTCCCGCCAGCGCATCGGTCAGCGGCACCAACGGGCCGAAAAACAGGCTAAATCCGGCGATGTTGATCATCAGCCACGCCCAGCCATTGCCGAACCAATAGCCGACGGCGAACGCCAATGTCAGCAGCGCTAAAATTCGCAAACCGGTAATTAAATGAGCGGGATCTTTAATCGCGGGAGAAATAATCAATGTGCCGAGGAAGCGTGAAACCAAGCCAGCGCCGAGCAATAAACCGATGCTTTCGGATGAGATGCCCTCACCTTTTAACCACACACCGAAGAAAGGCAGGAAAATGCCGTAGCTGAAAAAATAGGTGAAGTAGCTGAGTGCCAGCCAATAGGTCGAACGCAGTACCATAGTTCCTCCGGTTGTGAGGCCGATACTTTGACAGAGGTCACACTGGCTCGCAATCAGCAGTCGCATTCATAACAGCAGACTGCAAGACCGCTCACAATTATTGTGCTTGCCCATAAAAAAACCCGCCGAAGCGGGTTTCATTGCAATCAACGCGATTAGGCGTAAACAGGGAAGCGCGCGCAGATATCGAGAACTTTCTGCTTAACGCGTTCGATGGTCGCTTCGTCATTGATGTTATCGAGAACGTCGCAGATCCAGCCAGCCAGTTCGCGGACTTCAGCTTCTTTGAAACCACGACGGGTCACCGCTGGTGTACCGATTCGCACGCCAGAAGTCACGAATGGGCTCTTCGGATCGTTAGGTACCGAGTTTTTGTTGACGGTAATGTTAGCGCGACCGAGGGCGGCGTCAGCTTCTTTACCGGTCAGGTTCTTATCGACCAGGTCCATCAGGAACAGGTGGTTGTGCGTACCACCGGATACCACGTTGTAACCACGTTCCAACACCACCGCAACCATCGCTTGCGCGTTTTTAGCCACTTGTTGTTGGTAAGTTTTGAACTCAGGCTCCATCGCTTCTTTCAGTGCTACCGCTTTACCGGCAATCACGTGCATCAGCGGGCCGCCTTGACCACCTGGGAAGACGGCTGAGTTGAGTTTTTTGTAGAACTCTTCGCTGCCGCCTTTCGCCAGAATCAAACCACCGCGAGGACCGGCCAGCGTTTTGTGCGTGGTGGTGGTCACGATGTGTGCGTGTGGAACCGGGTTAGGGTAAACGCCTGCGGCAATCAGACCAGCAACGTGAGCCATGTCGACGAAGAAATACGCGCCAACGCTGTCAGCGATTTCACGCATTTTTGCCCAGTCAACGATACCGGAGAAGGCGGAGAAGCCACCGATGATCATTTTTGGTTTGTGCGCTTCGGCTTGACGTTTCACATCGTCGTAGTCGATGTCGCCACTTTCGTCGATGCCGTAAGGCACCACGTTATAAAGCTTACCGGACAGGTTAACCGGAGAACCGTGGGTCAGGTGACCACCGTGTCCGAGGTTCATCCCAAGGATGGTGTCGCCCGGTTGCAGCAGTGCGGTGTAAACCGCGAAGTTCGCCTGGGAGCCAGAGTGTGGCTGCACGTTTGCAAAGTCTGCACCGAACAATTCTTTAGCACGGTCAATCGCCAATTGCTCAACGATATCGACGTATTCACAGCCGCCGTAATAGCGCTTGCCCGGATAACCTTCGGCATATTTGTTGGTCAGTTGCGAACCCTGAGCCTGCATCACGCGCGGGCTGGTGTAGTTTTCTGACGCAATCAGCTCGATATGCTCTTCCTG
>Ga0105858_1000528_pt1 | contig 15352 bp, 14 predicted proteins | sample OrgsoiDNA_201062_FD_89683 | JGI IMG/M metagenome (GOLD analysis project Ga0105858, IMG submission 89683) | Permafrost soil microbial communities from the Arctic, to analyse light accelerated degradation of dissolved organic matter (DOM) -... | ecosystem: Environmental > Terrestrial > Soil >...
GAAATGACCCCGCGCGAGATAGTCAGCGAATTAGACAGCTACATCATTGGCCAGGACAAAGCCAAACGCGCTGTAGCCATCGCCCTGCGCAACCGCTGGCGCCGCATGCAGCTTGACGAAGCGCTGCGCCATGAAGTGACCCCAAAAAATATTCTGATGATCGGCCCGACCGGTGTCGGTAAAACCGAAATCGCCCGCCGTCTGGCTAAATTGGCTAATGCGCCGTTCATCAAAGTTGAAGCAACCAAATTCACCGAAGTGGGTTATGTCGGTAAAGAAGTCGACTCCATTATTCGCGACCTGACTGACTCAGCCGTGAAAATGGTGCGTATGCAGTCCATCGACAAAAACCGTAACCGCGCCGAAGAGTTGGCCGAAGAGCGCATTCTCGATGTCCTTATCCCACCCGCCAAGAATAATTGGGGCCAGCCAGACGAAGCGCAGGAACCTTCTGCGGCACGTCAGTCTTTCCGCAAGAAACTGCGCGAAGGCCAGCTTGACGATAAAGAGATCGAAATCAATGTTGCCGCAGCACCAATGGGCGTCGAAATTATGTCCCCGCCGGGCATGGAAGAGATGACCAACCAGCTGCAATCTATGTTCCAGAACATGGCTGGCCAGAAGCAAAAGCCGCGAAAAATGACCATCAAAGAAGCCTATAAGCTGCTGGTGGAAGAAGAAGCGGCCAAGCTGGTGAATCCTGAAGAGCTTAAAGAGCAAGCGATCGAAGCCGTGGAACAACACGGTATCGTGTTCATCGATGAGATCGACAAAATCTGTAAGCGTGCCGGCCAAAGTTCAGGTCCGGATGTATCACGTGAAGGCGTTCAGCGCGATCTGCTGCCATTGGTGGAGGGTTGTACTGTCTCGACTAAACACGGCATGGTGAAAACCGACCACATTTTGTTTATCGCCTCAGGCGCATTCCAGACTGCCAAGCCGTCTGATTTAATTCCGGAATTGCAGGGGCGTCTGCCGATTCGCGTCGAGTTGCAGGCACTCTCTACGGAAGACTTCGAACGCATCCTGACCGAGCCAAGCGCATCGCTGACGCATCAGTACAAAGCCCTGATGGCGACCGAAGGCGTGACCATTGATTTTACTGCTGATGGTATCCGCCGGATTGCTGAAGCAGCATGGCAGGTTAACGAAACCACCGAGAACATCGGGGCCCGTCGTTTACATACGGTTCTGGAACGTTTGATGGAAGATATCTCCTATGACGCCAGTGAAAGTAACGGTATCTCCATAAACATTGATGCAGATTATGTTAGAAGCCACCTTGATCAGCTGGTAGCTGATGAAGATCTGAGCCGATTTATCTTATAATTCGTTCATACGTTCTGAAAGTGATCTATTGGGAGGCGTTATGCCTCCCTTTATTATTTTCTAAACGGAACTCCTGTTTTACTGAGCGAAAAATAATATGAGCATAATGACTCCCTGCACCACCACATCGCCTGTCAAAGCCTGGCTGGAAAGTCTGCGTTTACGCACATTGCCTTTGGCCTTTGCTTCTATCGTTATGGGTTCCGCCCTTGCCAGCCTGCAAGGCGTATTCCATCCACTGACTGCCCTGCTGGCGTTACTGACGGCCGGCCTGCTGCAAATTTTATCCAATCTGGCCAATGACTATGGCGATGCGGAAAAAGGCAGCGATACGCCGGACCGCATCGGGCCATTGCGTGGGATGCAAAAAGGACTGATCACGGCCCCGCAGATGAAGCAGGCCATCATGCTGACGGTGGTGCTGACGGTCCTTTCAGGCATTGCCCTGATTGCGGTAGCCTGCCAGAAGCCCAGCGACGTATTGGGTTTCCTGATCCTGGGGTTGCTGTCAATTGGTGCCGCTATTACCTACACCGTAGGGACCCGCCCGTACGGCTATATGGGGTTGGGTGATATCTCGGTACTGATCTTCTTTGGTTGGATTAGCGTTGCCGGGACTTTCTATTTGCAGGCGGGACACTTCGATTGGGTAGTGATGTTGCCCGCCACAGCGACAGGTTTGCTGGCAACGGCGGTGCTCAATATCAATAATCTGCGTGATATCGACACTGACAGCGCCAACGGTAAAAATACGTTGGCAGTGCGTCTGGGTCCCCAAAATGCCCGTCGGTATCATGCCGTCATTATCTCTGCCGCAGTGATTTGCCTGGCACTGTTTGCCTTACTCTACCTGCACAGCTGGTCCGGATGGCTGTTTGTGCTGGCCATTCCGATGCTGGTAAAACATGTCTCTCAGGTGATGCGTGAACTCAACCCTGAAGGCATTCGCCCCCTTCTGGAAAACATGGTGAAAGCAGCTTTACTGACTAACGTGTTGTTCGCGGTAGGTCTGTTGCTTAATTAACAGGCTGAGCACCGCTTTCGCCGTTGGCAAAATTTAACAATTGATGATTTTGCCAACACCCTTCAGAAAGGGATATACTGAACACTCATGCAGCAACCAGATGAAATCCTATGAAATACGATACTTCCGAACTATGCGACATCTATCACGAAGAAGTGAATGTCGTTGAACCCTTGTTCTCCAACTTTGGTGGACGTACTTCATTTGGCGGGCAGATCACCACGGTGAAGTGCTTCGAAGACAATGGCTTGCTCTATGACCTGCTTGAACAAAACGGTTTAGGCCGGGTTCTGGTGGTTGATGGGGGTGGCTCGGTTCGCCGCGCACTGCTTGACGCTGACCTGGCTGCGCTGGCGCTGGAAAACCAGTGGGAAGGTATCCTGATTTATGGCGCGGTTCGCCAGGTGGATGACTTACAGGACCTGGATATCGGCATTCAGGCAATGGCCGCAATCCCGGCCGGTGCCGCCAGCGAAGGTATTGGCGAAAGTGATATCCGCGTGAATTTCGGCAGCGTGACCTTCTTTACCGGCGATCATTTATATGCTGATAATACTGGCATCATCCTGTCAGAAGACCCGCTGGATATTGAATAACCCTTTCTCTTGCGGCTGAAACAGCGCAATAAAAAAAGGACGCCGCGGCGTCCTTTTTTAATGGGAAAAAGTCAGGCTTCAGACTTCTTCCATTTTACCCAACAGCGCGCGCAGACGATCCTGCCATACGTGTTGTTCTTCTTTCAGCTGCGCATTTTCACGCACCAGTGACTCGTGGTTACCGCTGGCTTGCTGAACTTCCTGCGCCAGGGTGCTGTTCTGCTCTTTCAGTTCTTCGATTTCCATCTGCAGCAGAGTAATGGTATCAATTGCTTGCTGAACTTTAGCTTCTAATTTCTCAAATACTTCAAATGACATTGTTCGGTCCTCTTATGTTCGCAAGGCGCACATCTGGTAAGTTCTGCCGCATCGTCCGGATACGGCTCAAAAATTCTCGCACCGCACAGATTTTCCTGATATTTCCTGAGCGAAACGCCGTCAAATCTGTCGATGTCTTGAAACACGATTGTATGTAGCCAGTCTTGCCCTGTCTAGCAACATACCGGCCCTGCACGCAGTCTGTTGCAAATTTATGGTCAAAACTATCAGCAAAAGCTTAAAAAGCGCGAGTTGTCGCGAGATCCTTGACTGAATTTCGCATAACGTGCGCGGAGAGCTTCAATCATCTGACGGAACGGGTTTGAAACAAATTCACTTTGAGTACCATAAATCATGCTCAAAAGAGGAGTCAGAGCCGCTTTTGAAGATAGGTTGAATGTTCATCACACTCGAATTCGCTCATTTTTATGACACAACACGCAAAATTTGATTTCGCTATTTCTCGTTTATGCTCGTTAACGATAAATTCACATTACGTTCTCATTTGATGATGAACGTCTTATTCCGATTACGTTCACGTACTTCTAGTAAGAAAAATTATAACTTACCCTTAACATTATCCTTTATAGGATCCGACTATGAGCCAAACCATGAGTTCCACATTAAAAGGTCAGTGCATCGCTGAGTTTCTGGGTACCGGGCTTATCATCTTTTTTGGTGCAGGCTGTGTGGCTGCGCTGAAACTTGCCGGAGCATCCTTTGGCCAGTGGGAAATCAGTATCGTCTGGGGCTTTGGTGTGGCTATGGCCATTTACCTGACCGCAGCCATTTCCGGCGCTCATCTTAATCCAGCGGTAACCGTCGCGCTTTGTCTGTTTGCAAACTTTGAAGGACGCAAAGTTCTGCCTTACATCATCGCGCAGGTAGCCGGTGCCTTCTGCGCCGCCGCACTGGTTTACGGTTTGTACTACAACCTGTTCTTCGATTTCGAGCAAAGTCACAACATGGTGCGCGGCAGTGTCGAAAGTCTGGATCTTGCCGGTATCTTCTCTACCTATCCAAACCCACATATCAGCGTATTACAGGCGTTCATCGTTGAAACTGTGATCACAGCGATTCTCATGGCGCTGATCCTTGGCCTGACCGATGACGGTAACGGTATTCCGCGTGGCCCACTGGCACCGTTGCTGATCGGTATTCTGATCGCGGTTATCGGTGCGTCAATGGGTCCACTGACCGGCTTCGCCCTTAACCCTGCACGTGACTTCGGTCCTAAAATATTCGCTTACTTCGCTGGCTGGGGCAAAGTTGCTTTCACCGGTGCACGCGACATCCCTTACTTCCTGGTGCCGATTTTTGGCCCACTGATTGGCGCATCGCTCGGTGCCTTCTGCTACAAAGCGCTGATTGGTCGCCACCTGCCTTATGAAATTCATGAAGCAGAAGAAGAAGCTCTCCAGCAGCCAGCAAAACAACGCAAAGCCTGATCGGCTAAACTGTTTACAGCACTCTAATTCGTAGGAATATTATTATGTCAGCAGATACGACTCACGAAAAAAAATATATCGTCGCACTCGATCAAGGCACCACCAGCTCCCGCGCCGTCGTTCTGGATCACGACGCCAATATCGTCAGTGTGTCACAGCGTGAATTCACCCAGATTTATCCAAAATCTGGCTGGGTTGAACATGACCCGATGGAAATCTGGGCTTCACAAAGTTCGGTTCTGGTTGAAGTGCTGGCGAAGGCCGACATCAACTCAGATCAGATCGCCGGTATCGGTATCACCAACCAGCGTGAAACCACTATCGTGTGGGAAAAAGAGTCCGGTAAGCCGATTTATAATGCCATCGTATGGCAATGCCGCCGTACCGCTGAGATTTGTGAAAAGCTTAAAAAAGACGGGATGGAAGAGTACATCCGTCATAACACTGGCTTGGTGGTTGACCCGTATTTCTCTGGTACCAAGCTGAAGTGGATCCTCGATAACGTTGAGGGCTCACGTGAGCGTGCTAAACGCGGCGAACTGCTGTTCGGTACTGTAGATACCTGGCTGGTATGGAAAATGACTCAGGGACGTGTTCACGTTACTGACTACACCAACGCCTCCCGTACCATGATGTTCAACATCCATGATCTGAAATGGGATGAGCGCATGCTGGAGGCGTTGGATATTCCGCGCGAAATGCTGCCGGAAGTACGTCCGTCCTCCGAGATTTATGGTCAGACCAACATTGGTGGTAAAGGCGGGACGCGTATTCCTATCGCCGGTATTGCGGGTGACCAGCAAGCCGCACTTTACGGCCAGTTGTGCGTACAGCCGGGTATGGCAAAAAATACCTACGGCACCGGCTGCTTCCTGCTGATGAACACGGGTACTGAAGCGGTTGCCTCGAAAAATGGTTTGCTGACCACTATTGCCTGCGGCCCGCGCGGCGAAGTGAACTATGCGCTGGAAGGGGCCGTCTTCGTCGGCGGTGCATCTATCCAGTGGCTGCGTGACGAACTGAAACTGATCAGCGACGCTACGGACTCAGAATACTTTGCCGGCAAAGTCAAAGACACTAACGGCGTGTACGTCGTGCCTGCTTTCACGGGTCTGGGTGCCCCTTACTGGGACCCGTATGCTCGTGGCGCAATCTTCGGCCTGAGTCGCGGTGCTAACAGCAACCACATTATCCGTGCAACGCTGGAATCTATCGCTTATCAGACTCGTGATGTGCTGGATGCGATGCAGGCAGACTCAGGTACCCGCCTGCAGTCCCTGCGCGTTGACGGTGGCGCAGTTGCCAACAACTTCCTGATGCAGTTCCAGTCTGACATTCTTGGAACCCGCGTGGAGCGTCCTGCGGTGCTGGAAGTCACGGCCCTGGGTTCGGCATTCCTGGCTGGTCTGGCTGTCGGCTTCTGGAATGACCTCGATGAGGTCCGCAGTAAAGCGACCATTGAGCGTGAATTCCGTCCAAGCATCGAAACCACCGAGCGCAATGTACGTTACAAAGGCTGGCAAAAAGCCGTGGCGCGCGTACGTTCATGGGAAGATCACGACGAATAATGTTCTGAATATTGGACATCACGTCTGACAAATGGCACCACATTGTAAACTCCCCTTTATGGGGAGTTTTTTTATGGGAGCCCGGCCACAAACCCCTGTGCTAAAATCAGCGCCAGAGATGAACATGCACCTCCCCCCTTCTTTTCTGCAAACGGATTTATCCATGAAACGTGAATTAGCTATCGAGTTTTCCCGCGTGACCGAAGCTGCTGCACTGGCCGGTTATAAATGGCTGGGTCGCGGCGACAAGAATCTCGCCGATAACGCTGCCGTACAGGCGATGCGCATCATGCTGAATAAGGTCGATATCGACGGCCAGATCGTGATTGGTGAAGGCGAGATTGATGAAGCACCCATGCTGTATATCGGTGAAAAAGTCGGGACCGGTAACGGAGATGCCGTTGATATCGCCGTGGACCCTATTGAAGGTACCCGTATGACCGCTATGGGCCAGTCCAACGCGCTGGCCGTGCTGGCCGTGGGCGATAAAGGTTCCTTCCTCAATGCACCCGACATGTACATGGAAAAAATTGCCGTCGGTCCCGGTGCTAAAGGGGCAATTAATTTGGATCTGCCGCTGGCAGAAAATCTGACCAACATTGCTAAGGCGCTAAATAAACCACTCAGTGAACTGACGGTTGCTGTCCTGGCAAAACCGCGTCATGACGACGCCATCCGCGCAATGCTGCAATCTGGCGTGCGGGTATTCGCCTTCCCCGACGGTGACGTCGCCGCGACCATATTGACCTGCATGCCAGACAGTGAAGTCGATGTGTTATACGGCATCGGCGGCGCACCGGAAGGGGTAATTTCCGCCGCAGTGATCCGCGCACTCGACGGCGATATGCAGGGACGTCTGCTGGCCCGGCACCATGTGAAAGGTGATACACCGGAGAACCGCCGCATGGGCGAAGAGGAGCTGGTGCGCTGTAAAGCGATGGGTATCGAAGCCGGTAAAGTTTTGCAGCTCGACGATATGGCGCGCAACGATAACGTGATTTTCTCCGCTACCGGTATCACCAAAGGCGACTTGCTGGAAGGTATCAGCCGTCAGGGTAATATGGCGACCACCGAAACGCTGTTGATCCGCGGTAAATCCCGTACCATCCGCCGTATACGTTCGACGCACTATCTCGACCGTAAAGACGCCGCCCTGCACGAATTTATCATCTGACAACGATGCAGAAAGCCAAAAAGCAGAGCCATGGTGGCTCTGCTTTTTTTATGCGCTAAGCTCAGGGCTAAATCGTATGCCCCTGCTCTTGCTGGCGATTGGCCATCGGCCACCAGCAGAGCAATATCAGCATTGCCATCGCAAACATAAGCAGGCCCAGACTGAACTGACCGGTTTGTGGCAGCATAGCGGACATCCATGCCATCAGGCCCGATCCGATGTTCTGCATGCCACCCACTAATGCACCCGCCGCTCCCGCCAGATACGGGAAAGGCTCCATTGCACCGGTGGTCGCCAGCGGAAATAGCATTCCCGCGCCAAAGAAGAACAACGACGCAGGAACGATCAGCGTCCAGATATTCATCACTCCCAGCCAGCCGGGGATCCACATCAGCACGCCCGCCAGCAGGCAGCTGAATACCGAGTGCCACATTAATTGCTGGAAGCTTTTTTCCGAACGCCCGGCATACCAGGCACCAAAGAAAGCGGCAGGAATGGGCAGGATAAACAGAATGCTGACGGTCATCGCATTCAGCCCCAGCACGCCCCCCATCAAGACGCCGCAGCTGGCTTCAAACACCGCCACACCGGCAAGTGCACCGACCAGCATCACCAGATAGCGACTGAAGTTACCGTCCGCCAGAAGCAGGCGCAGACTGCTCAGCATTCCGCGCGGTTCCTGACTCACAGGTCGGGTCTCCGGCAACCAGCGGTACATGGAAAACGCCACACCCGCACAAAGCAGCAACAGGAAACCAAAGCTGGCACGCCAGCCCAACCAGGCAGCCAGCGCACCGCCAATCATCGGGGCAATTAACGGGCTGACCAGTATGCCCATATTGAGCAAGCTGTTAGCCTGTCGCAGTGCACCGCCGCTATATAAATCACGTGGCATGGTACGTGCCATCACGCCGGCAACACCGGTACCCATGCCCTGTATTGCACTTGCCACGATTAACAGGGTCAGGCTTTGGGCCAGCATGGCTACCGCCGCCCCCACCAGGAAAACCATCATGCCGGTGAGGATCACTGGTTTGCGTCCAACCTTGTCCGACAATGGGCCATAAAACAGCTGCGATGATCCATAAGCCATCAAGTAGGCTGCCATCACCCGCTGCACAGCACCCGGTTTTACCGACAAACTCTGTGCCATATCCGCAATATTCGGCACATAGATGGTCTGTGCCATCTGTCCTACCGCAACCAGCAAAATTAACATCACAAGCAGGTGAATATTTTCCAGTTTTTTCATTTTTCAGTTCGATTAGTCAGTCGGATTGCCAGATATCAGCATAATAAGCCAGTGCCGGCGCCGTTAAGCCGTCGGGCGCATAAATTAACAAACTGGAGTGAATAAGCGAGGGGCTGACGGAAAATGGTGTTTACAACACTGGCGGACTTTAGTGCCATTTTCGTAAAGATAATTGTACGACTGCGAGGCTATCTAACCAGCGGAAAACAGGCTGATAACATTTAATCGATAATCGTTTCGCAGAATGTGAAATAAAATCAGCGCGGTAAATCGGGCAGCAGATCTCTGCGCCCGGGACAGACCTGCAACGGGAGCATTTTGTTATGGCGGATTGGGTTAACGGTAAAGTCACCAAAATTGAAAACTGGACCGACAGTTTGTTCAGCATCACAGTGAACGCTCCGGTCGATACATTCAAAGCGGGACAGTTCGCCAAATTGTCGATGGAGATTGAGGGAGAGCGAGTTCAGCGCGCCTATTCCTACGTCAATGCACCGAGCGACCCTAATCTGGAGTTCTATCTGGTGACCGTGCCGGAAGGCAAACTCAGCCCACGTCTGCATGAAATGCAGATTGGCAGTGAAATTCAGGTGACCAAAGAGGCAGCAGGCTTCTTCGTCATAGACGAAGTACCCGAGTGCGACACTCTGTGGATGCTGGCGACCGGAACGGCCATCGGACCTTACTTGTCGATTTTGCAGGAAGGGATTGGCCTGGAGAGATTCCAGAATATTGTTCTGGTCCATGCTGCACGCTTCTCGCAGGACCTTAGCTATCTGCCATTAATGCAGCAACTACAGCAACGTTACAACGGCAAACTGCATATCCAGACCGTTGTCAGCCGAGAAAAAACACCTGGCTCTCTGACGGGGCGTGTACCTGCGCTGATTGAAGACGGTTCGCTCGAAGCTGCCGTCGGGTTGACAATGGATGCAGACAATAGCCATATCATGCTGTGCGGTAACCCGCAGATGGTGCGCGATACCCAGCAGGTCCTCAAGGACAGCCGCGGCATGCGTAAGCATCTCAAACGCAAACCGGGGCATATGACCAGCGAACATTACTGGTAACGCGTCGCCAATCTATTTCAGTTTGACATTTTCCGGCTCCGGGCCAAAACGATTTGCGCCCGGCGTACCGGCGAATAAGCCGCAGTCGATAATCAAAAGCACAAATAAGATAATCGGTATCAGTCGCCCCACTCCCCACTGCCATAGGGTCGGCATCATATCCCAATGGCCAGCCGCCAGCATCCACGCCAGAATAAACAGAAATGCCCACAAGGCAGACCGATTGCGGTCGTGCAGACGTTTCGCCATGACAGCCGCCGTCGGCCAGAGTAAAACCACCACGGTGAATGCTGCTGTTTTGACTTCAATCCACTGACGGTCGGCAAACGTAAAGGCTGCCACCATCAATACCAGCCAGGTGACCATCCAGATCCAAAAATCACGGCGGCCCATGCGGCCATTAAACGAAAATAAGGCGTGTTGCAGTGTCATCGGGGGTTAATTCCATCAAGAGACATATCATTTGAGTGGCAAAAAAGCTGCGCCAAAGTGTACCCCAGCCTGACAACGCGATGACAATGTTTACGTACTCCTTTTGACATTCACCCCGGATCACCGCTTTAATCGACCATTGTCTCCACAAAAGAACAACGTTATGACCGCAAAATTGCTTATACGTCTGGCTCTGCCTGCGCTGCTGATGCTTTCAGGTCTGAACATAGCCTGCGCCGCTGAGCCCGCTGACCACCAGACGGTTGAAGAGATGCCGAAAGCGCCTTATCTGCTGGCTGGCGCGCCAACATTTGAAATGACCTTGGTGAATTTTCGCGAGAAATACAACGCCGCGAATCCGACGCAGCAGATCAACGAATTCCGTGCCATCAGTGACACCGCCCCTAATGAGATGCTGACCCGTGCGGCGAGCAAAATAAATGAGAACCTCTACGCCTCGACGGCGCTTGAGAAGGGAACGGGAAAAATAAAAACGCTGCAAATCACCTACTTGCCAATTCAGGGGGCTGAAGAGAAAGCCGCCCGTGCGCTGGCCATACGTTATATGGCCAATCTGATGCGGGAATTCGATGCCAGTCTGTCAGTGGAACAAAGTGTGGCCAAAGTGACCTCGCTTATCGAGAAAGGCAAAGGGCAGCAATTTTATCAGCAGCAGTTGGGAGCCATACGTTATGTGATCTCCGACAACGGTGAAAAAGGGCTGACCTTCGCGGTAGAACCGGTAAAACTCGCGCTTTCATAAGGCCGGTATGACGGCAATTAATGACAAAAAGCAAAGCCTTTACCTTCAATCATCTCTATACTGTTGGGCAGGTAATCTGCTTGTTTGGCAGAAATTTTAATCGACACTCGCGTCCCCTTTTGGAGGAAAAAACATGCGACATCCATTAGTGATGGGTAACTGGAAACTGAACGGCAGTACCCACATGGTTAACGAACTGATCGCTGCATTGCGCGCCGAACTGACCGCCGTTGAAGGCTGTGGCGTTGCTATCGCACCACCAGAAGTTTATCTGTCACAGGCGAAACACGCTCTGTCTGGCAGCCGCATAGCTTTAGGCGCACAGAACGTTGATGCCAACCTGTCTGGCGCATTCACCGGTGAAATTTCTGCCGACATGCTGAAAGATATTGGTGCGAAATACATCATCATCGGTCACTCAGAACGTCGTACTTATCACAAAGAGAGTGATGAGCTGATCGCCAAGAAATTTGGTGTACTGAAAACGGCAGGCCTGATTCCGGTTCTGTGCATCGGTGAAACTGAAGCAGAAAACGAAGCGGGCAAAACGGAAGCGGTTTGTGCCAAACAACTCGACGCCGTACTGAACACTCTGGGTGCGAAAGCATTCGAAGGCGCTGTTGTTGCTTATGAGCCAGTGTGGGCTATCGGTACCGGTAAATCTGCCACTCCAGCTCAGGCACAGGCCGTTCACAAATTCATCCGTGACCATATCGCCAAGCAAGACGCTGAGATCGCTAAACAAGTGATCATCCAGTACGGCGGTTCTGTGAATGATAAAAATGCAGCCGAACTGTTTGCGCAGCCTGATATCGACGGCGCACTGGTTGGCGGTGCATCTCTGAAAGCAGACGCCTTCGCGGTTATCGTGAAAGCAGCTGCAGAAGCGAAAAAAGCGTAATTCGCTTTTCTGACCCGCGATTAGCGTCAGCATAAAAAAACCCGGACTCTTCACAGAGCCGGGTTTTTTATTGGCTGATTTTGTCAGTGATTCTGATAAGTGAACACCTCCAACACAGAGACCGCTTCAAGTATGACAGGCATTAGCGCTTACTGATCTGGTCGAAGATTCCCCCGGTAGAGAAGTGATCCTTCTGCGCCTCGGCCCAGGTACCGGCCACTTGCTCAATGGTGAACAGTTTCAACTGCGGGAATTCAGCTGCGAATTTCTTCTCGACGGCAGCATCACGCGGGCGGTAATAATTTTCCGCAGCAATGGTCTGGCCTTCCGGAGAATAGAGGTATTTCAGATAAGCATCGGCCACTTCGCGGGTGCCGCGTTTATCAACCACTTTATCGACCACAGAAACCGTCGGCTCAGCCAAAATTGATTCACTCGGCGTGACGATTTCAAATTTATTCTGACCCACTTCCTTTGTTGCCAGCAGGGCTTCATTCTCCCAGGCAATCAGCACATCGCCGATACCGCGTTCAACGAAGGTATTGGTCGCGCCGCGTGCGCCGGAGTCCAGCACTTCCACGTTTTTGTACAAGGCCTTAACGAAATCCTGTGCTTTGGCTTTGTCATTATTGTTGTGATGTAAGGCGTAACCCCATGCTGCCAGATAGTTCCAGCGTGCGCCGCCTGAGGTTTTTGGGTTCGGCGTAATAATTGACACACCCGGTTTGATTAAATCATTCCAGTCATGGATTTGTTTTGGATTACCTTTTTTCACCAGGAAAACGATGGTTGAGGTATAAGGTGCGGAGTTATCCGGCAGGCGTTTGATCCAGTTTTTATCAATACGTCCACGTTCAGCAATAGCATCAACATCGTAGGCCAGTGCCAGTGTTACCACATCGGCTTCAATACCGTTGATCACTGACGTTGCCTGTTTACCTGAGCCACCGTGCGACTGACGAACGGTCACCGTATCGCCGGTTTTACCTTGCCAGTATTTGCTGAATGCTTTGTTGTATTGCTCATAGAATTCACGCGTTGGATCATAAGATACGTTCAAAATCTGAATATCTTTCGCAATAGCGCCAGTCGCCACCAACAGTAATGCCAGACCTACACCCCATTTATGCATCGCACTTCTCCCAGAACTAGTTCAATGGATTGGATTAACCGAATCAGATAGGGAGAGCCTGCCAGAGATGAATAAAACAATTAAAGATTAAAAAGTGTTCTGCTATTCCATTCAGGAATAAAGGAAAGATAGGCATAAAAAAAGCCCCCACTTGTGGAGGCTCTCTCGCTCAGGCGACAAGCTGTTTAGAACAATTTCTTCGCCGTGTCATACCAGTCTTCTTTGAATTTACTTTTCTTATTCTCTGGGGAGATACAAACTGAGATTAACTCATGCACCATTTTCTCGTTTTCAACACCGACACAGAAACCGCCCTGAGAATAATCACGATCTTCTTGCAACAGCAGGTCAACAGCATAAGCGCCCATACGGGAAGCTAAAATACGATCATAGGCTACTGGTGCGCCGCCACGCTGGATGTGGCCTAAAACAGTCCCACGGGTCTCGCGGCAGGTTTCTTTCTCAATGTATTTCGCCAGCTCATCGATATCATCCAACTTTTCAGTGATGGCAACGATGGCGTGCTTTTTACCCTTCGCAATACCGGCTTTGATTTCAGCAACCAGATCATCACGTTTGAATTCAACTTCAGGGATCGCGATAAACTCGCAACCACCGGCAATGGCAGCGGCCAGGGTCAAATCACCGCAATAACGGCCCATCACTTCAACGATTGAGATACGTTGGTGTGAAGAAGAGGTATCACGTAAGCGGTCAATGGCTTCAACTACGGTGCCCAGGGCGGTGAAGAAACCGATGGTGTAGTCAGTACCGGCCACATCATTATCGATGGTACCTGGCAAACCGATACATTTAATTCCACCTTCTTTGGTCAGCAGATCTGCACCCGCATAAGAACCGTCACCGCCGATAACCACCAGGCCATCAATACCACGGTCTTTCATGTTCTGCAGGGCGATTCTGCGTTTTTCCGGGTCGCGGAATTCCGGGAAACGTGCTGAACCCAGAAAAGTACCGCCGCGGTTGATCATGTCGGAAACGCTGTAGCGATCCAGTTTCCGCATGCGGTTTTCATACATGCCAAGGTAGCCATCTTCAATACCGAAAACTTCCAACTCTGCTGATAAAGCTGCGCGTACAACACCGCGAATAGCAGCATTCATGCCTGGGGCATCGCCACCACTTGTCAGTACACCGATTTTTTTAATCATGACTACCTCTGAACTTGTAGATGCAATTTCTTAAGAATTCTTGAGCATGCCTATTGGCCCGGATATTTCTGGTACTCGTTGGCGAATGCCGTTTGATCCTAATAGTATAACAAAACGGCATTGCTGAATTGATTCAAGTCAGCAAGAATTCGCTTACTCTGCTAACCCTTGGGCAATTTACTGATCCACGCTGTTTTTACAATACATTTTCCGGGCACAGCAGCAAGCCTAGCGCCAGCCTGGAACAGTGCTATCTGCATAAAAATGTGCCTTAAAGTAGACGTCAATCGCGAAAGCTATAGTAAACCGCGCCAACTCAACACGGCGTCAGGAGAAACGTCTATCCTAAGAATAGCATTGTTCAGGGATTCATCTGACTGATAATACGAGATAAGTGTCGTAAGATTGAACAGTAACCGAAGGTACAGCGATTACTGCGCTTTTGCGTGAGTCCTTGCCCATTGATTAGGCAAAAAAAAGCCCCACCTTTCGGTGGGGAAGACAGGGATGGTGTCTATGGCAAGGAAAAACAGGGATATTACTGGGTACTCATACTACTTGGCTTCTGGGCAGAAGTAGGTTGTAAGCCAGCCATCTGTTGCTGCATCTGTTGCATACGCTGCTGATGTTTCTGGTTTAATACATTTTTCTGTTCAGGGCTCAGGAGATTGAACATTTGGTTGCGAATGCGGGCCATCTCGACCTGACGGTCCACCTGCTCCTGCGCCATAACTTCGGCTTGTGCTCTGACAGCTTTCTGATCAAAGTTTTCAGCGGTAACCAGCTTGTGCATAGTTTCCATCTGTTCAACATTGATATGAGGTAAGTCTTTACGCGCCTGATGCATCAGGTCACGCATTTGCTGACGTTGTTGCTCAGTAAGATTAACGCCATCGAACATGGTGTTGCGTTCCTGGGGCTTGTCCAGCATGTTGGTGTCGTGAGCTGAAGGGGCCACTGGCATCACGTTAGCGGTATCCGCTAAAACGACACCGGAACTCAGTGTCAGCATCGAGGCCGTAACTAATGCAGCTACCTTAGACATCACTAACTCCTATAGTCTTTATCGCTTATCGCGAATCATTGAAAAGCAGTCTAAACCTGCCGCTGCAAACAAGCGTCAGTGCTTGTAAAAGTACGTAAAGTCATGGAATAGCGGCAATTGATGACGTA
>Ga0105858_1000533_pt1 | contig 15255 bp, 11 predicted proteins | sample OrgsoiDNA_201062_FD_89683 | JGI IMG/M metagenome (GOLD analysis project Ga0105858, IMG submission 89683) | Permafrost soil microbial communities from the Arctic, to analyse light accelerated degradation of dissolved organic matter (DOM) -... | ecosystem: Environmental > Terrestrial > Soil >...
GTCGACACCGAAGTCGCTTTTCAACGCCGCTTCCAGACCGGCAACATCCCACTGCTCAGGCAGGGACTGTGGCGGGATATGCGCGCTGACGGTGGCGTTGAGCACGTCCTGACGGAAATCGGCAATGGTCTCGCCAATGTTGTCGGCGGCCAGCAACGTGTTACGCATGTGATAAATCACTTTACGCTGTTCGTTGTTGACGTCATCGAACTCGAGCAGTTGCTTACGAATGTCGAAGTTACGGCCTTCTACCTTGCGCTGGGCCTTCTCGATGGCGTTGGTCACCATGCGGTGCTCGATCGCTTCACCGGACTGCATGCCCAGGGCCTTCATGAAGTTCTTCACCCGATCGGAGGCGAAGATGCGCATCAGGCTGTCTTCCAGCGACAGGTAGAAACGGCTCGAACCGGCGTCACCCTGACGACCGGCACGACCACGCAGCTGGTTGTCGATACGGCGCGATTCGTGACGCTCGGAGGCGATCACCTGCAGGCCGCCGGATTCCAGCACGGCCTGGTGACGTTTTTGCCAGTCGGCCTTGATCTGAGCGATCTGCTCAGGGCTCGGGTTTTCCAGCGCCGCGACTTCCACTTCCCAGTTACCGCCCAACAGGATGTCGGTACCACGACCGGCCATGTTGGTGGCAATGGTCAGTGCGCCTGGGCGACCGGCCTGAGCGATGATCTCGGCTTCTTTTTCGTGGAACTTGGCGTTGAGAACCTTGTGCTCGATGCCTTCCTTGTTGAGCAGGTTGGAGACGTGCTCGGAAGTCTCGATGGTGGCAGTACCCACCAGGATCGGACGGCCCTGGGCCATGCCGTCCTTGATGTCGTTGATGATTGCCGCGTATTTCTCTTCGGCCGTCAGGAACACCAGGTCGTTGTAGTCTTTACGCGCCAGCGGCTTGTTCGGTGGAATCACCATCACGGCCAGGTTGTAGATCTGGTGGAACTCGAACGCTTCGGTGTCGGCCGTACCGGTCATGCCGGACAGCTTGTTGTACAGACGGAAGTAGTTCTGGAAAGTGGTAGACGCCAACGTCTGGCTTTCAGCCTGGATGTTGAGCCCTTCCTTGGCTTCGATGGCCTGGTGCAGGCCTTCGGACAGACGACGACCCGGCATGGTACGGCCGGTGTGTTCGTCAACCAGCACGACCTGGCCGTCCTGGACGATGTATTCGACGTTGCGATGGAACAGCTTGTGGGCGCGCAGGCCGGCATACACGTGGGTCAACAGGCCCAGGTTGTGGGCCGAGTACAGGCTTTCGCCCTCGGCCAGCTCGCCGATCTGGGTCAGCATCTCTTCGACAAACTGGTGACCGGCTTCGTTGAGCTCGACCTGACGAGTCTTCTCATCGATGGAGAAGTGACCTTCTTTGGTCACCACGCCTTCCACTTCTTCGATGTGCTGCTCCAGACGCGGGATCAACTTGTTGATCTCGGTGTACAGGCGCGAGCTGTCTTCGGCCTGGCCGGAGATGATCAGCGGGGTACGGGCTTCGTCGATGAGGATGGAGTCGACTTCGTCGATCACGGCAAAGTTGAGTTCGCGCTGGAATTTTTCTTCCATGCTGAACGCCATGTTGTCGCGCAGGTAGTCGAAACCGAATTCGTTGTTGGTGCCGTACGTGATGTCGGCAGCGTAAGCGGCGCGTTTCTCTTCCGGCGGCTGGAACGGCGTTACCACGCCGACGGTCAGGCCGAGGAATTCATACAGCGGGCGCATCCAGTTGGCGTCCCGGCGAGCCAGGTAGTCGTTCACCGTCACAACGTGCACGCCCTTGCCGGACAGTGCGTTGAGGTAAACACCCAGGGTTGCCACCAGGGTCTTGCCTTCACCGGTGCGCATTTCGGCAATCATGCCTTCATGCAAGGTCATGCCGCCGATCAACTGCACGTCGAAGTGGCGCATGCCCATGACACGCTTGCCGGCTTCACGGGCGACCGCAAAGGCTTCGGGAAGCAGCTTGTCGAGGGTTTCACCTTTGGCTATGCGGGCCTTGAACTCTTGGGTCTTGGCGCGCAATTGCTCGTCCGAAAGGGCAACCATCTGCTCTTCGAAGGCATTGACCAGCTGCACCGTCTTGAGCATGCGTTTAACTTCGCGCTCATTCTTGCTTCCAAAAAGTTTCTTTAACAAAGGCGCAAACATATCGGCAGGTTCTTCCACACATAGGGATGGAGGGCGCACCGTGAGTGGCCCGAGCAGCCCTCACGGCCGCATGCGAACGCGCATTCTACCCGGAATCGTGGGTGAGGAAAGTGGCGTTATTCCCCGATGCTGGCATGGCGCTGTGAGAGGGCCTGTTTAAAATAAGGGCTTTTGCTGGAACTTCAACCCATCAGGCACAGAAGTTACCTATTGATTTTACGAGCAAAGCGCTGGGTGACGCATTGGCTGGGGGGCACACAGGCGCTTTCTGCTAAGATGGCGGCTCTGTTACTTAAGGTGTCTAAACATGGCATTTCGCCCTCTTACAGCCCGCGCGCCCAGCGTGTTGCTCCGCGAAGCCAAGCCGTTGAAAGCCATCTTCGGCCATGCGCAACGCTTGGGCCATTTGCAACGCCTGGTAGAAAGCCAGCTACAACCTGCCGCACGTGAACATTGCCATGTGGCGTCCTGGCGCGAAGGAAATTTGCTGTTGATTGTCACCGACGGTCATTGGGCGACCCGTTTGCGCTATCAGCAAAAACGCCTGCAGCGACAATTGATGGCCTTTGACGAATTTGCCAGTTTGACCCGTATCCAGTTCAAGGTGCAGCCGCCTACCGTGCAGCAAGGCGCGGTGGGGCACACCATCAACCTTTCGGTGAATGCGGCCGAAACCATTCAGGCAACGGCCGACGGAATCAGCGATCCGGGCTTGCGCGCGGCACTGGAACGATTGGCCGCGCACGCCAAACCCAAATCTGAATAGCTACTTACGCTTGCTGCCGCCCAGCAACGAGCCCAACAAACCCCGCACCAACTGCCGCCCCATCTGATTGGCGGCCTGTTGCATGGCTGATTTGAGTGCCTTGCCGGCCGTGGTGCCCAAAAATGCTCCGGCCTTGTCGGTAAAGCTTGGTTCTTCGGCAGCAGGCGTGGCTGCCTCAGTCGGCCCGAGCTCCTTGCGCGCCATCAACACTTCATAGGCCGACTCCCGGTCAATCGGCTTGTCATACCGCCCCAGCAACGGCGAGCTGGCAATCAGCGCGGCGCGTTCGGCTTCGCTGAGCGGCCCGATGCGCGATTGCGGCGGCGCGACCAGCACGCGTTGGACCACTTGCGGCGTACCCTTTTCCTGCAAGGTGCCCACCAATGCCTCACCGGTGCCCAGCTCTGTGAGCACCGACAAGGTGTCGAACGCCGGGTTGGCCCGAAAGCCATCCGCCACCGCGCGCAGGGATTTCTGCTCTTTCGTGGTGAACGCCCGCAAGCCGTGCTGAATACGCAGACCGAGTTGCGCCAAGACCGTGTCAGGCAAATCACCGGGGGATTGAGTGACAAAGTACACGCCGACACCTTTGGAGCGGATCAGACGCACCACTTGCTCCAGTCGATCCTGCAAAGCCTTGGGCGTGTCGGCAAACAATAAATGCGCCTCATCGAAAAACAGCGCGAGCAACGGTTTGTCGGCATCCCCGCGCTCCGGCAACTGCTCGAACAGTTCGGCCAGCAGCCACAGCAGGAACGTCGCGTACACCTTGGGCGCCTCGTGCACCAGCCGACTGGCGTCGAGCAGATGGATACGCCCGCGGCCGTCGCTGGCTGGCTGCAAAATATCTTCAAGCTGCAGGGCCGGCTCACCAAACAAGGCTTCTGCGCCCTGTTGTTCAAGCACCGCCAAGCGCCGCAACAGCGCCTGGCTGGAGCCGGTGGTCATCAGCGCGGCATCGTCACCCAGCAGTTGCGGGTGATAGCGCAGATGGTTGAGCAATGCCTTGAGGTCTTTGAGGTCGAGCAGCAGCAGGCCTTCGCGGTCCGCCACTTTGAAGGTGGCATAGAGTGCCGACTGCTGGCTGTCGGTGAGTTCCAACAGGCTGCCGAGCAATAGAGGTCCCATTTCGCTGATGGTCGTGCGAAGCGGATGACCCGACTGCCCGTGGATATCCCACAGCGTTACCGGATAAGCCTTCGCCGTGTAATTAAGGAAGGGCATGCCGGCGATGCGCTCAGCCACTTTTCCTTGAGGGTTCGCGGCAGCCCCCAGACCACACAGATCGCCTTTGATATCAGCGGCGAACACGGCCACACCCGCATCACTGAACGCCTCTGCCAGGCGCTGCAGAGTGACGGTCTTGCCGGTGCCCGTGGCGCCAGCAATCAGCCCGTGACGGTTGGCCAGGCGCATGGCCTGGGCGACAGGTTGGCCGTCCGGACCGGCGCCAATAAGGAGTTGCGAGGAGTCAGGCATTTCGTCACCTTTGGTTAATCTTTAGTGCCGCCAGGTCGATACAGATAATTGTAAGACCCACAAAGTCTAAAAACAGATCGGATGGCTCCTAAAGGGACTTACAGAGCTGTCACGAGAAGTACCACACCTTTTTTGACGCTGCCATTTTGCGCATCCCATGAGGACGCGCTTCGGATATCAAGACCTTAGCGGACCCTTCAAGCCATGAATAAAAACCTGCGCTTCAGCCACAAAATCCTGCTTGCAGCCGCTCTTATCGTGATCGCCGCCTTCGCATTGTTTACCCTCTACAACGACTACCTGCAACGCAACGCGATTCGCGACGACCTCAATAATTACCTGCATGAAATGGGCGACGTCACCGCCAGCAATATTCAGACCTGGCTCACCGGGCGCATAGCGCTGGTGGAAAACGCAGCACAGAACATTGCCATCAACCCTGAACCCGCCGCCGTCGCCGGCCTGCTGGAACAGAAAGCCCTGACGTCCTCGTTCATGGCCACCTACGTGGGCGCCAGCAAAGGCGCCTTCACCATCCGCCCCGACACCAAGATGCCCGATGGCTTCGACCCAAGGGTTCGCCCCTGGTACAAGGGCGCCCAGTCCAGCAATGGCTCAACCCTGACTGAACCTTACATTGATGCCGCCACCGGGAAATTGATCATTTCGGTCGCCACCCCCAGCACCACCACAACTGGCCAGAGCATCGGCGTGGTAGGCGGCGACCTGAGCCTGCAAACGCTGGTGGATAACATTGGCGCGCTGAACTTCGGCGGCATGGGTTATGCCTTCCTGGTCAGTGCCGATGGCAAAGTGCTCGTGCACCCGGACAAAAACCTGGTGATGAAGACCCTGGCCGACGTGTACCCCAATCACACGCCCAAGATCAGTGCTGACTTCAGTGAAGTTCAAGCCAACGGTAAAGACAACATCGTGACCTTTACACCGATCAAGGGCTTGCCCTCGGTGAACTGGTACCTGGGTATTTCGGTGGATAAAGACAAGTCGTTCGCCATGCTCAGCGAGTTCCGCAATTCGGCGGTCATCGCCACGATCATCGCTGTGGTGATCATCATTGCGCTGCTGGGCATGCTCATCCGCGTGCTGCTGCAACCGCTGCACGTAATGACCCGCGCAATGCAGGACATCGCCGATGGCGAGGGCGACTTGACTCGCCGCCTGACCATCCAGAACAACGATGAGTTCGGTACGCTGGGCAATGCCTTCAACCGCTTCGTGGAGCGGATTCATACCTCGATCCGCGAGGTGTCCTCGGCCACCGAACAGGTCAACGAAGTGGCGTTGCGCGTGGTCAGTGCTTCCAATTCCTCGATGGTCAACTCCGACGAGCAGGCCAACCGCACCAACAGCGTCGCCGCCGCCATCAACGAACTGGGCGCCGCCGCCCAGGAAATCGCGCGCAACGCCGCACAAGCCTCCAGCCAGGCCAGCGATGCGCGGCACTTGGCCGAAGACGGCCAGCAGGTGGTAGATCGCAATATCAAGGCAATGACCCAACTGTCAGCGATGATCAGTGCGTCCAGCAGCAATATAGAAGCGCTGAACAGCAAGACTGTGAACATCGGGCAAATTCTGGAGGTGATCACCAGCATCTCCCAGCAAACCAACCTGCTGGCACTGAACGCCGCCATCGAAGCCGCGCGTGCCGGGGAAGCCGGGCGCGGGTTTGCGGTCGTGGCCGATGAGGTGCGCAACCTGGCGCATCGCACTCAAGAGTCGGCGCAGCAAGTGCAGAAGATGATTGAGGAGCTGCAAGTCGGTGCGCGCGACTCGGTCAGCACCATGAGTGAAAGCCAGCGCCACAGCCAGGACAGCGTGGAAATCGCCAACCTGGCCGGCGAGCGCTTGAACAGCGTGACCCAGCGCATTGGTGAGATCGACGGCATGAACCAGTCAGTGGCCACCGCTACCGAGGAGCAAACCTCGGTGGTGGAGTCGATCAACATGGACATTACCGAGATCAATACCCTCAACCAGGAAGGCGTGGAAAACCTGCAATCCACCCTGCGCGCCTGCACCGACCTGGAACAACAGGCCGCACGCCTGAAACAGTTGGTGGGCAGTTTCCGAATCTGAGCCCAGTGCCCGCCGCTTTTCAGAGCGGCGGGCCCTTATTTTTCCGAGCGCTCGGATTTGGCCTGTTCGCGCTCCCACAACTCAGCGGCACCGGGAAACTCGGTGCCGTCCTCAGCGTCCAGGTCATCCGGGTCATATCGACTTAAACACCCCTCCCCCAGCGTCGCCGGGGCTTGGGAGGTGGCTTTGTCCAGTGGATCGCTCATTGATCAATCCCCAACAGCAGGAAAAAAAAAGGCCTGGGACGATTTAACGCCCAGGCCTGTGCTTCTTCAAGACCTGTATCAGAACACTACAGTCTTGTTGCCATGCACGAGCACGCGATCTTCCAAGTGATAACGCAGGCCACGGGCCAGCACCATCTTCTCGACGTCACGGCCGAAACGCACCATGTCTTCAATGCTGTCGCTGTGGCTGACGCGCACCACGTCCTGCTCGATGATCGGGCCGGCGTCCAGCTCTTCGGTGACGTAGTGGCACGTTGCGCCAATCAGCTTCACGCCACGCAGGGAGGCCTGGTGGTAGGGTTTGGCGCCCACAAACGACGGCAGGAAGCTGTGGTGAATGTTGATCACCTTGCCGGCGTATTCGCGGCACAGTTCCGGCGGCAGAATCTGCATGTAGCGCGCCAGCACCACCACATCCGCTTCGTGCTGCTTAACCAGGCGGGAGACTTCGGCAAAGGCCGGCTCCTTGTCCTGCGGGTTGACCGGCACGTGGTAATACGGGATGCCATGCCATTCGACCATGCTGCGCAGGTCGTCATGGTTGGAGATTACGCAAGCGATCTCGCAATCCAGCTCATCGCTGTGCCAGCGGTGCAGCAGGTCGGCCAGGCAATGGGACTCGCGGCTGGCCATCAGCACGACACGTTTTTTCTGCTCGGTGTCGGTGATATGCCAGGTCATCGAAAACTCTTCGGCGATCGGCGCAAACGCCTCACGAAAAGCTTCAAGACCAAAGGGCAGCGTGTCGGCACGAATTTCGTGACGCATGAAAAACCAACCGCTGAGATCGTCCGAGTGATGGCTCGCCTCGGTGATCCAGCCGTTGTGGGAGGCCAGAAAGTTACTGACTTTGGCAACGATGCCAACCCGGTCCGGGCAAGCAATCACCAGCCGAAAAGTGCGCATTAGGGGGAAACTCCAGAACTTCGCAAAGGCGGCCATTCTAGCGATTGCGCAGAAAAACTGCAGTATTCCTTACGGCTTATTCTGCCCCCAACCTCCGCCTACAGCCCTTAATAGCGTAAGGTTTTACCAACGCTATATGCGTGTACAACGTGATGCACGGGCAATTGTCGGAAAATAAACGAGATTATCTTTACGTCTACCACCTACTAATTAACTCGATTGCGTAGCAGGGCTACAAACATTCAACGTAATTCACATAAATGCATCCTTAAATGTTTACTTGGGGTTAGTGCCTGACTATTATTAGGCCACTCTCCTGCCAATCAGCGCTCTACATAAGGTAGTCCACATGTCTCTGATCAACGAATACCGTGCCACCGAAGAAGCTATCAAAGAGCTGCAAGCCCGTTTGAAGAACCTGTCCCAAGACGACAAGCTGCAAACCGAGCTGGAATTCGAAGGCAAACTGCGCACCCTGATGGGTGAATACTCCAAATCCCTGCGTGACATCATCGCGCTGCTGGATCCAGAGTCGAAAGTTAAAGCACCCCGCGGCGCTGTGAAAACTACCGGCACCAAGCGTGCTCGCAAGGTCAAGCAATACAAGAACCCACACAACGGTGAAGTGATTGAAACCAAAGGTGGCAACCACAAGACGCTGAAAGAGTGGAAAGCCAAGTGGGGCGGCGACGTGGTTGAAGGCTGGGCTACCCTGCTGGGCTAAGCCTGGTCGGGCTTTCGCCTGATAAGCAACAAAATAAAAACGCCAGCTTGCTGGCGTTTTTTATTGTCAGAATATTCTCCAATGCCTGACTACAGATTCAGCCGGGCGGCTAAAGAGTCGGCATACTCCTGCCATTGATCCAGCACCTGACACTGAAACGATGTAGCACTAACGGCCAACTCCTCGCGCGCCTGCTTAAATGCCAACAGGGTAGTCGGCGCGCCCCATTCCGAACTCGACAACCGTTGCTGACAGAAAAGTTTCCAGCGCTGTTGCTCCTCGTTGTTCAAGGTGTCAGGAAAGTTACGCGCGCGGTAGCGGAATAATAATTCCGGCAAACGATGATCATCAAATGGCCACTGCTGATGCGCCAGATGTAAAGGCTCGGCAGCCCGGACTTGTTCACATAAACGACGATCGCGATCACCAATAAAACCGTCATAGAGCTGCTGCTCGGGATCCGCACTCGGCGCAAAATCTTCCTCGGCATAAATAGCCGCCAACTTATCGCGCCAAACTTCGTGTGCGTCAGTTAGTCGCAGCGCACGTGCCTGGTACGTGTCCATATCCAATTGAAGTCGCTCGCGATCCTGCGCCCGCAGCACATTCAACGGGGCAACGACCGGGCAGCGGTTGATATGCACTAACTTGAGCGGCACGGGGAGTTCGCCTTCCGCCAGGTCGCCACGGCGCGTGTAGAGGCGCTGGCGCAAGGTATCGGCATCCAGATCCAGTAACCCCTGCGGGTCCAGCCCAAGGTCACAGACGATCAATGCATTGCGATTGCGCGGGTGCCAGGCCAGCGGCAGCACCACGCCCAAATAGTGACGCTCGGCGGAAAAGCGTCCGGATATATGTACCATCGGTTGCAACAGGCGTACCTGATCCATCACCCGCTGCTTGCTGCGCAATTGAAACAGCCACTCATACAACTTGGGCTGTTTCTCGCGGACCAGGCGCGCCAGGGCGATCGTGGCTCGCACGTCCGACAAGGCGTCGTGGGCCTGGCCATGGTCGATCCCGTTGGCTGCGGTCAAACGCTCAAGCTTGAGGGTGACGCGCCCATCCTGCTCTGGCCAGACAATCCCTTCCGGGCGAAGTGCGTAGGCCGTGCGCACCACATCGATCAAATCCCAGCGACTGTTGCCGCCCTGCCATTCACGGGCGTAAGGGTCGAAAAAGTTGCGATACAAACTGTAGCGCGTCATTTCATCGTCAAAACGCAAAGTGTTGTAACCGGCGCCGCAGGTGCCCGGTGCGGCCAGTTCGGCATGCACTCGGGTCATGAAATCGGCTTCGGCCAGGCCTTTTTCCGCCAGGACGTCAGGGGTGATGCCGGTGATCGCGCAGGCGGCCGGATGAGGCAGGATATCGTCGCTGAGCTGGCAATAAAGGTTGACCGGCGGGCCGATCTCGTTGAGTTCGAGGTCGGTACGAATACCGGCAACCTGAAGCGGGCGATCGCTGCGCGGGTTGATGCCGGTGGTTTCATAGTCGTACCAAAAAATGGAGGTCACGGGCTATTCCTGTGCTGAAGACCGGCAAAGTCTAGGCGCTGTTGGCCGTCCGGGGCCAGCGATACCTTGGCTGTACAAATATCCAGCAAAACCTTGAATGGTTGCTTCCACCGTCGACACTGCTAGCATCCGTGTCTCTTAGCCGCTTCGCACTGCCAGGGATCGCAATGCCGAAAAACCCTTTGGATACCCGCTACCAGATCGAGACCCCTGAGGGGATAGATCTGCCCTTGCGCCCGGCAGGCCTGCCGCCGCGGGTACTGGCCTTTGCTTTCGACCTGGGCTTGCGTGGCTTGGTTATGGGCATCCTGCTCGTGCCCCTGGCCCTGTTGGGCAATATTGGTATTGGCCTGGGTGCATTGCTGCTGTTTCTGGTCAGCTGGTGGTACATGGTCTTGTTCGAAGTGCTCAATCAAGGCTGCTCTCCAGGCAAGCAGGTCATGGGCCTTCGGGTCGTACAGGACGATGGCACGCCTGTCGGCTGGTCCGCTTCGTTGATCCGCAACCTGCTGCGCTTTGTCGACATGCTGCCCTTCGGCTACTTCCTCGGCGCCATCAGTTGCCTGCAACATCCTCATTTCAAACGGCTCGGCGACCTCGCCGCCGGCACCCTGGTGATCTACCGCGAACAATCACTGGCCCGCCCCCGGATACCTCAAGCGGCTGCGTTGCGCCTGCCCTTCGCCCTTGACCTGAGCGAACAGCGCGCCATTCTCGCCTTCGCCGAACGCCAGGGCGACCTCTCTGCCGAACGGGTGCATGAACTTGCGTCCATCCTCGCGGTTCCTCTGCAAGTTTCTCCTGCACGCGCCGTAGAGCAACTCAATGGTGTGGCCCGTGGCTTGTTGGGGCCGACATGAAGCAGAGCCTGTTCGAAAGCCGTCACCAGCCCCAATGGCAAGCCTTTGCAGCGCAACTGACACAGTTGGAGCAAGGCAAGGCCAAGGCCCGCGACGTGGCGGACTTCCCCCATCACTATCGACGCCTGTGCCAGCACCTCGCGCTGGCACAGGAGCGTGGCTACAGCAGTTATCTGGTAGATCCGCTGCAGCAATTGGCCCTGCGCGGCCACCAGCAGCTCTATCGCCATCGCAGTCAATTGGGAGCAAAGGTCCTGAGTTTCGTCCTGGCCGACTTCCCACGCCTGGTACGTGAGCAATGGCGCTTCGTGTTAATCGCCGGCCTGTTGTTTTTCGGCAGCCTGCTGGGAATAGCCCTGCTGGTTTACCTGTTTCCCGACCTGATCTACAGCATCGTCAGCGCCCAGCAGGTCGCCGACATGCAAAGCATGTACGACCCCGATGCCAGCCGCCTTGGGCGCGCCGCCGAGCGAGCCTCCAGCGAAAACTGGATGATGTTCGGCTACTACGTGATGCACAACATCGGCATCGCCTTCCAGACCTTTGCAGCCGGGTTGCTGTTTGGCCTGGGCAGCGTGTTCTTTCTGATTTTCAACGGCTTGATCATCGGCGCAATCTGCGGCCATCTGACCGAAATTGGCTATGGCCAGACCTTCTGGTCGTTTGTCATCGGCCACGGTGCATTCGAACTGACCGCTATCGCCCTGGCCGGCGCAGCGGGTTTGCAACTGGGGTGGTCACTGATCGCTCCAGGGTCGCTCGCTCGCAGCGAATCCTTGCGCTTGGCGGCGCGCAAAAGCGTGCAGATGCTCTGCGGGGTGATGGTGTTTCTGCTGATCGCTGCGTTGATTGAGGCCTATTGGTCTTCCACCACCGCTATCACGCCTTGGATCAAATACCTCGTGGGCGCCGCGCTTTGGCTACTGGTGGCCGCTTACTTGATTCTCGCCGGGCGGGTTCACCATGCGCCTGAGTGACGCCAGCGTGGCAATTCGCCCCCGTACTGCCTGGGAAGCCATGGACCTTGGTGTGTTGATGGCCAGGGAGCATCGCTGGCTGTTGATGAGCAGTTGGGCGCTGGTGAGCTTGCCAGTATTTGCCTTGCTCACCGTGTTGTTATGGGAGTCTCCACTGGCCGCCGTTTTGCTGTTCTGGTGGCTCAAGCCGGCGTTCGATCGGTTGCCGTTGTACATCCTCTCCAAGGCACTGTTTGGTGAAACACCCAGCGTCAAACAAGCCGTGCGCCATTGGCCGCGACTGTTAAAAAGCCAGTTGCTGGTCAGCCTGACCTGGCGGCGTCTCAGCCTGAGCCGCAGTTTCGTGCTGCCAGTGAGCCAACTCGAAGGCCTGGGTGGCCAGGCGCGCCAACACCGCCTCGGCGTGCTGTTACAACGCAACGCAGGGGCCGCGCGCTGGCTGACAATCATTGGCATGCACCTGGAAATCGGCCTGTGGCTTGGCTGCATGGCGCTGTTCTATCTCTTCATTCCCGAGCAGGTTGAACGCGATTGGGACTGGCAACGGTTGGCGCTCGCCACCAGTTCGCAATGGCTATGGCTGGGGCATCTGGGCAACGCGTTCTATGCGTTGATATTGGTGTTCTGGGAGCCCATCTACGTCGCCTGCGGTTTCAGCCTGTACCTCAACCGCCGTACCGTACTGGAAGCCTGGGACCTGGAACTGGTATTCCGGCGTTTACGCCAGCGCCTGGGCAGCGTGGCAACGCTACTGCTCTTGGCGGTCGGGCTGATGCTGCAGGCCAGTCCACAGGTCATGGCGGATGAGTCCAGTAGCCAACCGCAACTGAGCACCCCGGCTGCGAGTCAATCCATCAAGACTCTGCTGGCCCTCCCCCCGTTCAAAAACCCGGAAACCGTCACCCGCTATCGCTTCGGCGAAGACCAGCCTGCGGCCAAAGGCACCGCGCACGGTGACGGCAAATTACCCGGATGGTTACAGGCACTGCTCGATCACCTCAACAGCACCACCTTCAAACACGTAGGCCAGGGATTGGAAATACTCCTGTGGAGCCTGTTGATTGGAGGCCTCGCATTGCTCGGTTGGCACTACCGCGACGGGTTGCACGCTTTTGTCAGTCGGCGCGCAATCAGTCAATCCAGGGTCACCAAACCCGCTCCGACGCAGTTATTCGGCCTGGAGTTGGGCATAGAAACCTTGCCCGCAGACATCGCCAGTACTGCTGAACAATTATGGCCCACACAACCACGGCAAGCCCTCAGCCTTTTGTACCGAGGTCTGCTCAGCCACCTGTTGCATGACTACAACATTGCACTGAAAACCGCCGACACCGAAGGCCAGGTCCTGGAGCGTGTTCACCAATTACAACAACCGCAGCTGCTGGTGTTCAGTAATGAGCTGACACGCCACTGGCAAAACCTGGCCTACGGCCATCGACTGCCTCCGCTCGCCGCCCAGCAAAAGCTCTGCAGCGAATGGCGCGCGTTGTTCAATTCGGACGCCGCGCAATGAACCGCCCATTACTGTGGGCAGGTCTACTGCTGGCGTGCCTGTTGGGGGCTGGTGCATTTTATGCCTGGCACAAAGCGATCCCTTATGACGAAGTGGTTGATCGCGGCCCATCGCCCCAAGCACGGGAAAATCCCTATCTGGCGGCCGAGTACTTTCTGCGCCAGCAAGGCCTGAGCGTCGAGCATGCCAAGAGCCTCAAACGCCTCGCTAACCTCCAGCCGAAAGGCAACAGCCTTCTGCTGTTGGGTGATCGCGGCAACATGACACCACGCCAGGTGGATGAACTGCTCGATTGGGCAACGTCCGGTGGCCATTTGCTGGTGGTCGCCGAAGCGCTGTGGGATGAAGAGACAGGTAAAAGCGGCGACCTGCTGCTTGATCGGTTGGACATCCACCAGACCTTGAGCGAAACCTTCGATGAGCCAGCCTCGGCGCGCAAAAAGAAAACGCCGGATCTGACCAAACTCTATGTCGACAATGAAACCGCCCCGGCGTACTTCAGTTTCGATACCGACTTCAACCTTACCGATCCCAAACACCTGGCACAGTTTTCAGCCAACAGCGCCAAATCCAGCCATCTCATGCAACGCAATCTCGGGCATGGCACCGTCACCGTGGTAACCGACAGCGAGCTGTGGAAAACCCCGGGCATCGGCCAACACGATAACGCCTGGCTGCTGTGGTACCTCAACCAAGGCACTGGCGTGACCTTGTTGTTCAACAGCGATGTAGACAGTCTGTTGACCCTGTTGATGCGCTATTTCCCTCAAGCCTTGGTGGCACTCCTGGCGTTGATTGCTCTGGCACTCTGGCGGACCGGCATGCGCCAGGGCCCGATCCAGGCGCCTGCGCCCAGGGCACGTCGGCAGTTGCAGGAACACTTGAAAGCCAGCGCCGATTTCCTGCTGCGTCGCACCGGCCATGGCACCCTCTTGCACGCCCTGCAGCGCGACATCCAGCGCGCTGCCCGCCGACGTCACCCTGGCTTTGAACACCTCGACACCGCTGAACAGTGGCAGGTACTTGAACGCCTGACGCGCCAACCCTCCCACATCATCAGTCAGGCCCTTGGCCCACTCCCGGCAAAGCGGCTCACCAGCGCCGATTTCAGCCGTCAGGTGGCATGCCTGCAAACTCTCAGGAATGCCCTATGAGCGAACTCCCTGCAGCCACTGCCCCTACCGCCGAAAGCCTTCAACACGCCAGCCAGCAGGCACAGGCCCTGCGCGTTGAATTGCGCAAGGCGGTGATTGGCCAGGATCAGGTGATTGACGACGTACTTACCGCGCTGATCGCTGGCGGTCATGTACTGCTCGAAGGCGTCCCCGGCCTGGGCAAAACGTTGCTGGTGCGTGCCCTGGCGCGTTGCTTTGGTGGCGATTTCGCGCGAATCCAGTTCACACCGGACCTGATGCCCAGCGATGTCACCGGCCACGCTGTGTATGACCTGCATACCGAGCAGTTCAAACTGCGCAAGGGCCCGCTGTTCACTCACTTGCTGCTGGCCGATGAAATCAACCGCGCTCCGGCCAAGACTCAAGCCGCCTTGCTTGAAGCCATGCAGGAGCGCCAAGTCACTCTCGAAGGCGAGGCGCTGCCTATCGGTCAGCCCTTCATGGTACTGGCGACCCAGAACCCTATCGAACAGGAAGGTACTTACCCCCTGCCCGAAGCCGAACTCGACCGTTTCATGCTCAAGGTGCGCATGGATTACCCCGATGCTCAGCAAGAACTGGAGATGGTGCGCGAAGTCACTCGCTCGTCCCGGGCAGACATGCTCGATGTGCACCCGCTACGTACGGTGCTGCAGGCCCATGATGTGTTGAACCTACAGCAGGTCGCGAGCGAACTGGCGCTGGATGAGCAAGTCCTCGACTACGCCGTGCGCTTGGCGCGAGCCACCCGCACGTGGCCTGGGCTGACCATCGGCGCCGGCCCTCGGGCCTCCATCGCCCTGGTTCGCGGAGCCCGGGCACGCGCGTTGTTGCGTGGCGGTGAATTCGTCACCCCTGACGATATCAAGGGGTGCGCGCTGGCA
>Ga0105858_1000535_pt1 | contig 15186 bp, 10 predicted proteins | sample OrgsoiDNA_201062_FD_89683 | JGI IMG/M metagenome (GOLD analysis project Ga0105858, IMG submission 89683) | Permafrost soil microbial communities from the Arctic, to analyse light accelerated degradation of dissolved organic matter (DOM) -... | ecosystem: Environmental > Terrestrial > Soil >...
CTTTGTACCAATGCTCGGTGCTGTGGCGCTGCTGGGCAGGCAGTAAATCCACAAACTCATTCATCTCTTCGTTGAGGAAAGACCAGCCGCGCTGAATATGCTGCACTAAGGTATGTGACTGATATTGGGTGATAACGCCGATGCGACGAATGCCGGAATTCAGGCAATTGGACAGGGCAAAGTCGATGATGCGAAATTTGCCGCCAAAGTGAACGGCAGGTTTGGCGCGAGTTGCGGTTAAATCTTTCAGACGTGAACCGCGCCCGCCCGCCAAAATCAGCGCAACGGTCTTAAGCGGTAGCTGTCTTGCCAGCATGACCGGATCTCTATTTTCTGTTTTATTCATGATGAACTCCTTGCATCACTTTGCTGACATTGCGGTGCGCTGACGGTTTACTTATTAGCGGATCACTTACCGATCACTTTCCAGCACACTGAGGGTTTTCGCTGCTGCACACCACACCGAGCCATCCCTGACTGGCGGTGCTCCGTCAGTGAACGGCGCCACCGGCTGCCAGTTCCCTGCGGGTAAAATCATATCGACGTCGCCGAGCGAGGCATTAAGCACCACTAGCCAGCGGCCTGAAAGACGAATTTGCAGCCATTGCTGCGAGCCATTTTCCCAGCGTTCACTGCGCATGGGTTGCCCGCGTTCATCCAGCCATTCGACGTCCTCACTGTTTTCAGACCACCAGCGATCTTGCGATAACGCCGGAATTTTTTTGCGCAGCGCAATCAGCGCCGACACATACGCCGTCAGGTTTTCATCGGCGTTTTGCCAATCAAGCCACGTCAGCGCGTTATCCTGACAATAGGCATTATTGTTACCCTGCTGGCTGTGGCCCTGTTCATCACCGGCCAGCAACATTGGCGTACCCTGCGACAGCAGCAGCGTCGCCAACAGCGCCCGCTGGCTGAGGCGTCGCTGATGCAGCACGGCATCCGAGGCTTTCAGCCCTTCTTCGCCATGGTTCTGGCTGTAGTTTTCATTGTGGCCGTCGCGGTTCTCTTCGCCGTTGGCCTGATTATGTTTGTCGTTAAAACTGACCAGATCCTGCAGGGTAAAGCCGTCGTGAGCGGTTAGCAGGTTGATGCAGGAATAGGGCCCGCGCCCATGGTGATTAAACAGGTCGGCGGAGGCGGAAAAACGTTGGGCAAACTGCCCCAGCGACAAGCTGCCGTGCAGCCAAAACTTGCGCATATCATCACGCCAGACATCGCTCCACTCCGCGAACGGCGCGGGGAAATGACCGAGTTGATACCCACCTGGGCCGATATCCCAGGGTTCGGCAATCAGTTTGCAGCGCGACAGCAGGTCATCCTGCTTCATGGCTTCGAACAACGGTGATTGCGCATCAAACGTCGGCGTTCTGCCGAGAACGGTGCCTAAATCAAAACGGAAACCGTCGACGTGACATTCGCGAACCCAATAGCGCAGACACTCGAGCGTCCACGCCACGGTTTCGTCGTCGACCAGCCGCAGCGCGTTGCCACAACCGGTTAGGTTGTCATCGCTGCCGTCGTCTCGCAGCCAATACCAACTGGCGTTATCGATGCCACGAAACGAGATAAAGGGGCCGTCGACGTCCAGCTCTGCGCTGTGGTTGAACACCACGTCGAGGATCACTTCGATGCCCGCCTGATGCAGCGCTTTCACCGCGGCTTTAAACTCGTTTAATGCCGACACATTGTTGTGGCGGCTAGCGTAGCGAGGTTCCACCGCACAGGGAGCCAGTACGTTGTAGCCCCAGTAATTATTCAGTCCAAGCCGTTGCAAGCGCGGTTCGTCGGCGTGATGTTGCACGGGCAATAATTCAATCGCCGTGACCCCAAGGTGTTGCAGATATTGCAGCATGACTGGATGGGCCAGCCCGGCGTAGGTACCGCGTAGCGCCGCCGGAATGCGCGGATGTTGACGCGTCAGCCCGCGCACGTGGGCCTCGTAAATCACCGTCTCGCCCCACGGAGTGGCGGGCGGTGCGTCATCGCCCCAGTCAAACGCATCGTTTATCACCACTGACTTCGGCGCAGCCACCGCGCTGTCTTTGTCGTCTGGGAAATCAATGCCGCCGGTCAGGCGGGCGTTGTCGTGTAGCTCGCCGTCTAAGGCGCGCGCACTGGGATCGATCAGTAATTTTTTCGGGTTAAACCGCTGCCCTTTTGGCGGATCAAATGGCCCATATACCCGATATCCGTATCGTTGGCCCGCTTTGCCCTGTGGCAGAAAACCGTGCCAAACGTTGCCGGTACGCCCCGGTAATGCCAGACGCTGTTCGCTGCCCGACTCGTCAAACAAACAGAGTTCGACTTTCTCGGCATGGGCCGAAAACAGGCTGAAGTTGACGCCATCGGCCTGCAAACTCGCCCCAAACGGCGTCGCCTGACCCGGCTCGAGTTTTTTCATCGCTCCTCCCGCCGCAGATAAAGCGTCGCCAGCGGTGGGATCGTCACCGAGATAGAGTGGTCACGCTGATGGTGATGCTGCGGTTCGCTATACACGTCGCCGCCGTTACCGACGTTGCTGCCACGGTAGAACTGCGAGTCCGTGTTCAGGATTTCGTGGTAACGCCCCGGGCGACCAACGCCGATGCGATAGTGGTAACGCGGAACCGGCGTGAAGTTGCTGATCACGATAATTTCATTACCGTGTTCGTCGCGGCGGGCAAACGCGAAAATCGAGTTTTCGTTATCATCGACCACCAGCCATTCAAAGCCGCGCGGGTTGAAATCCAGTTCATACAGCGGTGTTTGCTGGCGATAGACATGGTTGAGGTCCCGCACCAGATGCTGAACGCCACTGTGCCAGCCGTTTTGATCATCCAGCAGATGCCAATCCAGACTGTTGTTGAAATCCCACTCGCGGCCCTGTGCGAACTCACAGCCCATAAACAGCAGCTTCTTGCCCGGATGCGCCCACATGAAACCGTAATAGGCACGCAGGTTGGCAAATTTCTGCCAGGTATCGCCCGGCATTCTGTCGAGCAACGAGCCTTTACCGTGCACCACTTCGTCATGAGACAGCGGCAAAATGAAGTTTTCGCTGTAAGCGTAAATCACGCTAAAGGTCATGAGGTTGTGGTGATGTTTACGGTGAACCGGGTCAAGTTGCATGTAGTTGAGCGAGTCATGCATCCAGCCCATATTCCATTTGTAATGGAAGCCCAGACCATTGGCTTCCGGCGGCATGGTGACGCCAGGATAGTCGGTCGATTCCTCGGCCAGCGTGACCGCACCTTGTAATTCACGACCAATGGTTTGGTTGGTGTAGCGCAGGAAGGAGATGGCTTCGAGATTTTCGCGCCCGCCGTAATAGTTGGGGATCCACTCGCCGGCTTTGCGGCTGTAATCGCGATAAATCATCGAGGCCACGGCATCGACGCGCAAACCGTCAATGCCATAACGTTCAATCCAATAGAAGCCGTTGCCCGCCAGATAGTTACGCACTTCGTGGCGACCATAGTTGTAGATCAGCGTGTTCCAGTCCTGATGATAGCCTTCGCGCGGGTCGGCATATTCATACAGCGCGGTGCCGTCAAACTCTGCCAAACCGTGGGCATCGCTCGGAAAATGGCCCGGCACCCAGTCGAGGATCACATTCAGCCCGGCGTTATGGGCCGCATCAACAAAGGCTTTGAACTCTTGCGGCGTACCGTAGCGCCGCGTCGGCGCGTACATGCCGAGCGGCTGATAACCCCAACTGCCATCGAACGGGTGCTCGTTAATCGGCATCAACTCAATGTGGGTGAAACCCATCCATTTGGCGTAAGAGACCAGTTGCTCCGCCAGCTCGCCATAACTTAACCAGAAATTATCATCGGTATGGCGACGCCACGAGCCGAGATGCACTTCATAAACCGAAACCGGCTGATTGAGTGCATTGGCTTTTTTGCGTTCGGCGCTGAACGGCACTTTCTCTGGCAACTGGCGTACCAGCGAGGCGGTTTCAGGGCGCATCTGCGCTTCAAAGGCATAAGGGTCGGCGCGCAGCGAGATCTTGCCGCGGCAGTCAATGATTTCATATTTGTAGAGCTGGCCTTCGCGTACCGCCGGAATGAACAGTTCCCAGATGCCATTTTCACGACGCTGGCGCATCGGGTGGCGGCGGCCGTCCCAGTAGTTGAACTCACCCACCACCGAAATACGTGTGGCATTCGGCGCCCAGACGGCAAAACTCACGCCTTCAACGCCGTCCAAAACCTGCGGGTGGGCACCGAGTTTTTCATACGGGCGAAGGTGCGTGCCTTCGGCCAGCAGCCAGATATCCAGCTCCTGCAACAAGGTGCCAAAGCGGTAAGGGTCGTCAACGCGGTGGGTATTTTCGCCCCAGCGCACATCGAGCTGGTAGCGGAAGTGATTTTTGCGCCGAGGAATGAGGCCGACAAAAAAACCGCGATCGTCATAGCGGCGCAGTTCGACGACTTGCGTGCCCTTCTCAGTATCAACAACCCAGACCTGATCGGCATCGGGCAACAAGGCACGAACTTCGATGCCAGCGGCGACTGAATGCATTCCTAATAAGGAAAACGGATCAGCATAATGGCCGGCAATAAGCTGATTAATGACGTGCGGATCAGGAAGTACCGACATGAATTTCGTCCTTTGATCAATTAAATCAATAAATTCAATGAAATCATTCAGATGCTCAATGCTGCTTTTTTAAGTGTGCTCCCTTTCCCCCAATGTCCCTGTGATATGTGCGTGATTGTTCTTAGCTTAAAAGTGCGCGAGTACGTTCATGTTCACAGTTTCTAAAAAAAGTACCGGTTTTCCCTTCTCAAATTGAGCAGGGCCATCTAGTAAGCATAGACAAAGGTCATCAAAAGGCAGGGTCGAAAAAGCGAGAATTTTCCGTAGGATGAAATTCAGGTAAAAGCGCTGACTAAGCGATGCAAACAGGGGAAGTGATTGATGCGTGGGGTAAAAACGGGACAGCACGCTGGCATAAAAAAGCCCGCAGCGAAGCGGGCTTAAACGGTCATTTGTGGCCAGTTACGATCACAGCAGGATGCGCAACATGCGACGCAACGGCTCGGCCGCGCCCCACAACAACTGGTCACCCACGGTAAAGGCGGACAGATATTGTGGGCCCATATTCAGTTTACGCAGGCGACCGACCGGGGTGTTCATGGTCCCGGTCACCGCGGCTGGTGTCAGTTCACGCATCGACAGTTCGCGGTCGTTAGGAATAACGCGAACCCAGTCGTTATGCGTGGAGAGAATCTGTTCGATTTCAGGGATAGACACGTCTTTTTTCAGTTTCAGGGTGAATGCCTGACTGTGGCAACGCAGTGCGCCGATGCGCACGCACAGGCCATCGACCGGGATCACGCTTGAAGTACCAAGAATTTTGTTGGTTTCAGCCTGCCCTTTCCACTCTTCTTTGGTCTGGCCGTTATCGAGCTGTTTGTCGATCCAGGGGATCAGACCGCCCGCCAAAGGCACGCCAAAGTTGTCGGTCGGCAAGGTGCCGCTGCGGGTCAGTGCCGTGACTTTACGTTCGATATCCAAAATCGCCGATGCCGGGTCCTGCAACTCTTTGGCAACGTTGTTGTGCAACATGCCCATTTGAGTCAACAGCTCGCGCATGTGACGCGCGCCGCCGCCGGATGCTGCCTGATAGGTCGCCACCGACGCCCATTCAATCAGGTCCTGAGCAAACAGGCCGCCGAGCGACATCAGCATCAGGCTCACGGTACAGTTACCGCCAGCAAAGGTCTTGATGCCCTTGTCGATACCCTGATGAATCACCGCGCTGTTGACCGGATCCAGAATAATGATCGCATCATCGTTCATTCGTAAAGAGGATGCTGCGTCGATCCAGTAGCCATTCCAACCGATTTGACGCAGCTTCGGATAGATTTCATTGGTATAATCGCCGCCCTGACAGGTAACGATAATGTCTAACGCACTCAGCGCGTCAAGATCATAAGCGTCTTGCAACGTCCCTTGCTGACCGGTAAATGCCGGTGCGGCCTGGCCGTGTTGCGAGGTGGAGAAGAATACCGGGCGGATGGCGTCAAAATCGCGTTCTTCAATCATGCGCTGCATGAGCACAGAACCGACCATACCGCGCCAGCCAATGAAACCTACATTTTTCATAATTACTGTCCTGACCTGAAAGGTGATAGCTGCGTAATGTGTTTAATTTTTAGCGCTGACGACCCTGTCAACACAATGGATGAATCCCTACATCACTCAAGTCGCAGGCGGAAAGGAAGCGCACCGGCAATCTGAATGATAACGGGGATACCACCTTACAAAATGGTGGAAAACAGGCAAGTGAATTTAATCGATAGTGCCGGCTTTTTTAGCAGCACAACTTATATAACCGGTTTTATAACCGGTAAAGAGGCTGTTTTCGCGGCCGACTTTCTTTTGAGGTAGTCATGACTGAAATGATTTCAGCAACCATTTTGCTGTTTTTAATTATGGATCCCCTGGGCAACCTGCCGATTTTCATGTCGGTTTTAAAACATTTAGATCCGAAACGCCGTCGCATCGTGTTGATCCGCGAGATGCTGATCGCGCTGATCCTGATGCTGATTTTCCTGTTCGCTGGCGAGAAGATCCTCTCCTTCCTGAATCTGCGCACTGAAACGGTGTCGATTTCGGGCGGCATTATCTTGTTCCTGATTGCCATCAAAATGATTTTCCCCTCAGAAGAGAAAAGCAGCACCGGTCTGTCAGCCGGTGAAGAGCCGTTCTTAGTGCCGATGGCTATTCCGCTGGTGGCGGGCCCGTCGATTCTGGCGACGCTGATGCTGTTGTCGCATCAATACCCTAACCAGATGAGCCACCTGACGCTGGCGCTGTTCATCTCTTGGGGCTTGTCGATGTGTATTTTATTGCTGTCGAATCTGTTCCTGCGCCTGCTCGGCGACAAAGGCGTCAGCGCTCTGGAACGCCTGATGGGCCTGGTTCTGGTCATGCTTTCCACCCAAATGTTCCTCGACGGCGTGCGGGCGTATTTGAAGATTTAACGGAAAGACTCCAACAAAAACGGCGAGCCACATGGCCCGCCGTTTTTTATGACCTAACGCTTTGCTTTACAGAAGAAAGTAACCCGTTACACCACCATCGACAGCAGCAGACAACCGCCTAAACCGCACAGGGAAATAATGGTTTCCAGCACCGACCATGACTTGAACGTCTCGACAATCGTCAGGTTGAAATACTCTTTGAACAGCCAGAAGCCCGGGTCGTTGACGTGAGAGAAAATCAGGCTGCCGGAACCGACGGAAATCACCATCAGTTCAGGGCTGACGCCGGTGGTGGCAATCAGCGGTGCGACAATGCCGCCTGCGGTGATCGCCGCCACGGTGGCAGAACCCAGCGCAATACGCAGCACGGCAGCAATTGACCACGCCAGCAGGATTGGCGACAGATGGCTGCCGTTCATGATGTTGGCGATATACGGCTCGATACCGCTGTCGACCAGCACCTGTTTAAAGGCACCGCCACCGCCGATAATCAGCAGCATCATGGCAATGATTTTGATCGACTCGGTGACGGTTTCCATCACTTCGGTCATGGTACGGCCACGATTCAGACCAAAAGTGAAGATAGCAATCAGCACCGCAATCAGCGTGGCCATCACCGGATCACCAAAGAATTCCGCGTAAGGCAGAACTACGTGGCCTTTCGGCAAAATCATTTCGCACACCGCGCGGAACGCCATCAGAATTACCGGTACCAGCGATGTAGCGACGCTCACGCCAAAGCTTGGCATCTCTTCTTCGGTAAAAGTTTTTGGGTTGAACAGACCTTCAGGTACCGGCTTGTCGATCCCTTTCAGGAAACGGGCAAACAGCGGGCCAGCAATGATCACCGTTGGCACCGCCAGCAAGGAACCGTAGAGCAGCGTTTTGCCCATATCCGCGTGGAAAATGGTGGCAATCGCGGTCGGGCCTGGGTGCGGCGGCAAGAAGCCGTGGGTAACGGACAGCGCAGCAGCCATCGGTACGCCGACATACAACAGAGGCAGGCGTGCGGCAGCAGCGATGGTGAACACCAGCGGCAGCATCAGCACGAAGCCCACTTCATAGAACAGCGCGAAACCGACGATAAAACCGGTCAGTACTACCGCCCACTGAATGTGCTCTTTACCAAATTTCTCGATAAGCGTGGTCGCAATACGCTGCGCACCCCCGCAGTCGGCCAGCATTTTACCGAGCATGGCACCGAAGCCCATAATCAGCGCCAGACTGCCCAGCGTGCCGCCTACCCCGTTTTTAATCGACGTAATCACTTTGTCCACCGGCATCCCTTGCATGATACCTACCGCCAGCGCGACGAGGATCAAAGCAATGAATCCGTTGAGTTTGAATCGGATCATAAGCAACAGCAGTAGCGCGACGCCTACGGCTACAATGACTAATGGCATATCTTTTCCCCTTTATGCTTTATCCCGCGCAGGTGTTGGAAACACGGGTGCATTATTTTTTGGTTTTCAATAAGTTGTAGGAGTTAACAGTGCAACGGGTACAGGCCGCGACCGCTAAATCAGCAGTGCATTCCTTTGTGATATGAATCACATCTCCATTTGTTACCGGTATCATGATACCGGTAACATGCTAATATTAGGACTCACTCGGCAGTCGAAATTTTCATTTTGGGATAGAGATCAACTTATGGCAGGACAAAGCATCATTTTGATGGGCGTGTCAGGCAGCGGTAAATCCACCGTCGGCGCAGCATTGGCCCGTGAAATCAACGCAAAATTCATCGACGGTGATGATCTTCATCCTCGTGCGAATATCCAGAAAATGGCCAGTGGTCATCCGTTAAACGATGATGACCGCGCGCCGTGGCTCAAGCGTCTGAATGACGCGGCGTACAGCCTGTACCATAAAAACGAAAACGGCATCATCGTCTGCTCGGCCCTGAAACGCCGCTACCGCGACGCATTGCGCGATGACAACCAAGGCGTGGTGTTCTTGTATTTGAAAGGCAGCATTGACGTGATTTCCGAGCGCCTGAAAGCCCGCGCCGGTCACTTCATGCCGCTGGATTTATTGAAGAGCCAGTTTGAAGCGCTGGAAGAACCGGGCGAAGACGAACCGGACGTGATCCGCGTGAATATCGACCATAAGTTCGATGGCGTGGTCGAGCGCTGCGTAGCAGCGTTAAATAAGCTAAATGCTAAATAACTGAAAAAATTGAAAGATGGGCCGTCAGTGTCGTAGCCCCTTTGGATTCGGATGGAGCGCAGACCCCGGACGTACACGCAGTACGTGAGGAGGGCGAGCACCACCCGGATTCAAAGGGTCAAGCAAACCAGTCCCCATCAGGCTGGCTTTAGTCGATTGATATGTATCGTCAAAAACATCACCTCATCGGTCGTTAATTCGCTGCGGTGATTCTTCAGCACGTAATCCTTTATTTTTAATGCACACTGATAGGCGGCAGGCATGGCGTCCTGAATACCGGCGTAAATGCTTTTATCGTCATGATTGACTGCTTTGCGGTTTAATAATCGCAGTGAGAAGAATTTCAGATGCGTCACAATACGCTGGTAATCGAGGGATTTTTCATCGTATTGAATACGTAAGTCATATTTGATGATGTTAAGAATATCTTTAATCATGCCCGCACTTTGCAGGGTGCTTTGCATATTATTATTGGTAGCATTCGCCAGATGCAGAGCAATAAAACCCGCCTCATCTTCCGGCAATTCACAGTGCATTTTATGATTAATCAGCGCCAGCGCGTCTAGCGCCACCGCAAATTCCGCCTGATAAAACTGCTTGATATCCCACAGTAGGATATTCTTTATCTCGATGCCTTTCTTATAGCGTTCCACCGCAAAACTAATATGATCACTCAGGGCGAAAAACAGCGTCTCCTGCGCTTCGATGTTTAAACGACTTTTCGCCAACGCAATGATTTCCTGCGTAATAAACAGGCACTCGGTGGGAATGGCCGCCGTCAGTTGCGCCAGAACATCGGTCATGCCGCTGGCTTTTTTGACGAACTGACTTTCGATATCGGCGGTATTCACGCTATCGCCGGTCTGCTTGCCAAAACCAATTCCACGGCCAATCGCCACGACCTCCTGATTATCCTCTCCCGTGGCAATAATCGCGTTATTGCTTAATATTTTTAAGACTCTCATCGACGTCTTCTCATACAGGACATCCTTACTCTGAGCTGGGCTAAATAAAACGCACCCAATATAAAAACAATAAGGTGATACGTTTGACACGTTATCACCTTAGTCTTGGCTGCGGTGATCCCCGCAGCCTTTATAGGCCCTTATTGACGACTATAGGGCATTATTTTTTATCACATCGGCATACCAGTAAGAACTCAGTTTACGAATACGCCGCAGATCTTTCAGGTCAAATTCATCACGGTTAACATAAATTAATCCATAACGTTTAGCACAGCCCTGATGAGTAGAAATCAGATCTAGCGCAGACCATGGGGTATAACCGAACACTTCTACACCATCGGTGATCGCGAGTTGCATTTGCTCCAGATGGCGGCGTAAATAGTCGATGCGGTAGTGGTCGTTTATTTCACCGTTAGCATCGAGCTTATCAAAGGCGCCCAAGCCGTTCTCGGTGATCAGCAGCGGTAAATGGTAGCGGTCGTAAATTTCTCGCAAGGTATTTCGAAAGCCGACCGGGTCAATTTCAGTGCCAAATTCGGTGCTCGGTAAATGGTCATTCGCCGCGCCGCGATGCACGCCATCTTCCCCAGATTTCAATAACTTATTGCCACCGCGCACCACTTCATCATTGCCATCACCACGGCTGGCTTCCACCGCCTGGGTGGTGTAATAGTTAAAGGCAATAAAGTCCGGTTTTCCGCTGCGCAGAATCTCCATATCCCCCGGCAGAATGTCTGGCGTGTAGCCCTTTTCTTCCATATAGCGCCACGCCATGACGTTATATTCACCGCGCGCCGCCATATCCAGATATAGCCAGTTACGAATGGCGTTGTAGTTAAAGGCCGCCAGAATATCTTCCGGTTTTGAGGTCGCGGGATAAATAACCGCAATATTCGGTGCCGGACCAATTTTCGCACCCGGAATTTTATTATGCAGTGAATGCATCACCTTGGCTTGTGCCACCAGCATATTGTGATTTTGCTGATACAGATTCTTCTTCTGATTCACCAGCTTTTCATCCAGCGTACCCAAGGCGGCACCCTGCAAAATCATGAGATTCTGCTCATTGATGGTCAACCAATATTTCACTTTGCTACCGTATTCATCAAACAGCACGTCGGCGTAGCGGGCAAAGGCATCCACCGTTTCACGGTTGTGCCAGCCGCCTTTTTCCTGCAATGCCTGCGGCAGATCAAAGTGGTACATCGTGACGATCGGCACGATGCCGTGGCTGAGGATCTCGTCGATCAACCGGTGATAGAAGGCGATCCCCGCCGGGTTAATTTCTCCGCTGCCGTCAGGAATGATACGCGTCCAGGCGATGGAAAAACGGTAGGATTTGAGGCCAATTTCGGCAAACAGCGCGATATCTTCTTTGTAGCGATGATAGTGATCGCTGGCGACTTTAAAATCGGTAGTACCTGCCGGATATTCACGGCGGGCGTCAATCACTGACGGGCCTTTGCCGTCTTCATCCCATGCGCCTTCGACTTGATAGGCCGAGGTCGACGCGCCCCATAAGAAGTCCGCTGGGAAAGGTTTAAGTTCACGATATTTCATGGTTTTCTCCTTTAAACATCAAGACAGCGTCAATAAGACATCGCCCGCTTTGGCAGCCGGTAAGCGTGTCTTATGGAAAGTTTTATAGTGGTCAGAATTGGCGACAATCACCGGCGTAATGGTGTCGAAACCGGCTTTCTCGATAGCCTCAAGATCAAACTCAATCAGCAAATCCCCGCGATTAACGGTTTGATTTTCTTGCACATGCATCACGTAGTGCTCACCGTTGAGCTGCACGGTGTCCAGCCCGATGTGGATCAAAATCTCCGCGCCGTTATCGGACAAAATATGCAGCGCATGGCCTGAGTTGAAGGTGGCGGTGATCACGCCATTGACCGGCGAATAGACCTGACCGTTGATCGGCTGAATCGCAATGCCATCACCCACCACGCCGCTGGAAAACACCTTGTCATTGACCTGCTCCAGCGCGACCACCCGCCCGGCCACTGGCACCATAATCTCCTCCGCGATACCCACGCTCATGGCCGTTGCCGGTTTTGCCCTGTCCACTGGGGTCGGTTCTGGCGCTTTCACCGATTCATCAATCGGGTCATCAAAGCCGACGATGTAGGTCAGCACCGCGGCCATCACGAAGGAAATCACGATGCCGAGGATCAGCCCGCCAAAGCCTTCGCCGTAGAAAATAGGCAGCGTCAGCAGGCTGGGAATACCGGTTGAGATCGCCGCACTGTTGGAATAGCCGACCACGCCCCCACCGACGGCGGCGGCAATCACCGCGCAAACGAACGGTTTTTTCAGCTTCAGCGTGACGCCATACACCGCCGGTTCGGTAATGCCAAACAGCGCGGTGATAAAAGTACTGCCCGCCAGCGCTTTCATCTTTTTATTGCGCGTTTTAAACATCACGCCCAGCACCGCACCGGCCTGTGCAAACACCGCCGGAACGGTGGAGGCTTTCAAGGTACTGCGCCCTAGCACCGTGATGTCGTTGATGATCACCGGCGTAAAGGCCCAGTGCATGCCGAAGATCACGAAGACTTGCCACATCGCGGCAAACAGGGCGCTGGCGATAATCGGGTTGTAACTGAAGACCGCGACAAACACGCCCGCCGCCGCTTCGCTGCTGTAAATCCCCACCGGCCCGAGCGTGACCAGCGTCAGCGGCACCATGATCACCAGCAGCAGGAACGGGGTAATAATGTTGCGCACCGTTTCATGGATGAACTTGTTGAACAGGCGCTCCAAATGGCACATGACATACACCGACAAGATGATCGGCACCACCGTCGAGGTGTACTTCATCATCACTACCGGAATACCGAAGAACGTCACCTCCACCTGACGGGTGAAGAGGTCAATCATCGACGGATAAATCAGCGCGCCGGCAATCGACACCGCGACGAAGACGTTGCCCTGAAATTTTCTGGCCGAGGTGATCGCCAGCATGATCGGCAGGAAGTAGAACAGGCTGTCCGACGCGGCTTGTAAAATGATGTAGGTGGACTCGGTTTTCTCCAGCCAGTTCTGAGAGGTGGCGATGTTCAGCAGCCCTTTCAGCACACCGGCGGCGGCCATCGCGCCCAGTAGCGGGGTGAAAATGGCTGATACAATGTCAATCATCTGTCCAATACGGCTGCCGCTGCGCGGGGCGTTTTTCTGCGCTGCCGCCGTGCTGTCATCGAGCACGGAAGAGATTTCGCCGAGTTCGCGATATACCTCGGCGACCCGATTGCCAATCACCACCTGAAACTGGCCGTTGCCGGTCACCGTGGTGATCACGCCGTCGAGTTGTTCTATCGCGGCGACGTCCGCCTTGCTGGCATCGCGCAATGAAAAACGCAGGCGCGTGGCACAATGCACCACCGTCGCGACGTTCCTTTCGCCACCCACCAACCTTAATAACGACTCTGCCAGAGATTTGATATTCATCGTTTTTATCCTGTTCGCCGAACTGATTTGCCAAATTGGAACCAAAAAAAAACCTGATTCGAAGGCCGCCAATTAAGACAGACTTCGAATCAGGTTTCGCTCAGGGCACTGCTCTGATAACGTCCCGGAAGCTCGTTTATAGCCCCGCCCAAATCTTCAAACAACAGATGAAATGGCGTTATGTGATGGCGCTCATAGAATGAATTTTAGGCGCAAGCACAAAAACTCTAGATACTCCCCCCCGGAGAGATGGTGAAACCAACGTCTACCATGCGCGGCGTCACGGACTCACCGCGCAGTCTGGCCAGCAATCTTTCGGCGGTGATTTGCCCCATGCGCTCGCGCGGGGTTAATACGCTGGCGAGCGGTGGCTCCATCGCCTGCCCCATGTTGTGGCCGTGGAAACCGGCGATCGCCATTTGCGAAGGAATATGCAGCCCTTGCCGCTGGCATTCAAAGAAGGCACCCGCCGCGAGGTCATCGTTGGTACAGAAAATACTGTCGATCTGCGGCCAGTCACGCTGTGCCTGTTTGAGCAATTCGGCACCTGCCGAATAACTCGACGAATGGCTGGTCATCACGCTGTAAGGTTCCAGACCCGACTCGCGCATCGCCTGCTCATAGCCCTGCTGCTTAATCAGCGTTCGCTCATCCTGACGCGCGCCGAAATAGACCACGTGCCGATGCCCACGGGAAATAATTTGCTGGGTCATCTGCCGTGCCGCTTCGTAGTTATTGAAACCCACCGCTAAATCGACACAGGGCGAGACGCAGTCCATCATTTCGACCACCGGAATACCGGCCACTTCGATCATCTTCAGCGTGCGGGCGGTGTGATTACGCTCGGACAAAATCAGGCCGTCAATGTTGTATGACAGCAGCGATGTCAGCCGCTGTTCTTCACGCTCTGCGCTATAGCCGTAGTGCGCCAGCATGGTTTGATAACCATGAATATCGGTGACGCTTTCGATGCCACGCAACACTTCGGCGAACACCTGGTTGGTCAATGACGGCAGCAACACGCCGATAGCGCGGCTTTTGGCGTTGGAAAGAATATCGGGGGCACGGTTGGGGATATAACCCAGTTCATCCAGCGCCGCGGAGATTTTCTCCTGCAAGACGGCAGAAACCTGGTCAGGATTGCGCAAAAAACGGCTGACCGTCATTTTGGTGATCCCGACCTTGTCGGCAACGTCCTGTAGCACTGGCCTTTTTTTCTTCGCGATTTTCAATTAGATAAAGCCAATGAACGGGTTAGGAGTGAATAGCCTGATTTTAGCAAACATTCGCCGTGACGGATAACGCTACCGCGAGGCAATCGGAGCGGGGTCACCAAAGAGCGATGCCCCGCAGGCTGTGGGTTAATCAAAACCTTTCTGTGACGCGACCCGAGCAAACCACTCGCCGCTCTTTTTCACCGTGCGTTTTTGGGTATCCAGATCCAGTTGCACAAAACCGTAGCGGTTTTTATAGGCATTCATCCATGACCAGCAGTCGATAAACGTCCACATATGATAGCCGAGACAGCCGCTGCCTTCCTGCAACGCTTTATGCAGCCATTTCAAATGCTCACGTACGAAGTCGATACGGTAATCATCGTTGATTTTACCGTCGTGATCGAA
>Ga0105858_1000536_pt1 | contig 15139 bp, 16 predicted proteins | sample OrgsoiDNA_201062_FD_89683 | JGI IMG/M metagenome (GOLD analysis project Ga0105858, IMG submission 89683) | Permafrost soil microbial communities from the Arctic, to analyse light accelerated degradation of dissolved organic matter (DOM) -... | ecosystem: Environmental > Terrestrial > Soil >...
ACACCAGCGTGATGTACACGTAGAACGTCATGCCGCCCATGCCCCAGGTATAGTTGTAGGCCACCGCGTCGCGGTTGATCTTGGCCGGGTGCAGGTGCAGAAAAACGTTGCTCAGCACGCCCAGCGCGCGGCTGCGCGGGGTTTCATCGTGCTTGACGCGCAGCACCGATTTCCAGACGTCGGTTTTTTCCGGCGCCTTGATGGTCTCCGCCAGTTCCCCGGTGGCGCGCGCTTTTACTTCCTTGGCGCCGGCCAACACAGCGGCCAGTTTTCCGCCGCCGTTCCCCTCCGGGCCGGCCGTCCCACTGCCGTTGCCCGCACTTCCGTTGGTTTCAGCCATGATAAAACCTCACCCCCGGAGGATGGCGCCCGGGTCGCTAAATTGAGAAGGCTCGCCCTTGGGCCAACGGTAGACGTGGCTCAGGTCAACCAGAATCTGGCCCTCGGGATCCAGTTCCACGTGCGCGCGATCCATGGGACGCGGCGCCGGTCCTTCGAAGTTGATGCCTTCGGGATCGTAGCCGCTGCCATGGCACGGGCACTTGAACTTGTTTTCGCTGGGCTTCCAGTCGGGCGTGCAGCCCAGATGAGTGCAGATCGCCGAGATGACAAAAATTCCTTCCGTGTTGCGCACTACCCAAATACGGTATTGGTTCTGAAACTTGGTGTCCACGCCGAAACCGAAGTCCGACGGAAATCCGATGCGGAACTTGGTCTTCGGCTCATACAGGGCGCGCGGGAAGAAGAAGCGCAAAAACATGAGCAGGTTTAAGCTCAGCGTACCCAAGACCGCCGCCATCACAAACTTGCGGCGGCGGGCGATGGTTTTGGCTTCGTCGGCGTCTTCCTTTTTGGAGAAAATTACCTGCAGCGCCTGAGCCAGCGACGGCTTCGACTTCGGCGGCGGCGCCGCGGGCCCGGCGGGCTCTATCGTTGGATTTGCCATCTTATCCCCATGCCGGATTGCCCGGCCGTATTGCTTCTGATTTCAAGGACAGCAGACGCAGGAACACCACCGCGGAGTTTCGAACCGGGCGAGATACTTAAAATGAGTGGCCGTTGAAAAAAAATATATCGCTAAAGAACCTGACCCCTCGCCGCGTCCTTCGCTCAGAAGAAGCATCCCTCAATCTGTCGTTATCCAGCAGACCATCTTACACCCGAATATTGAGATTTTGCAAAAGTGACGCGAAACCGACCGCGTGTTATACACCTAAGATGACCCCATTCTGGCGCACCGTCGCACAGTTTGACGCGGCGAAGATCGACCCGGGGCGGGGCCTGCGCAATTCCATCGGGGTAGCGCTGCCGCTGGTCGCGGGCATAATGCTGCACAATGCCTCGGGCGGCCTGGCGGCGGCTACCGGGGCGCTCAACGTAGCCTTTTCCGATGGTTCCGACCCCTACCTTCCGCGCGCGCGCCGGATGCTGTACGCCTGTTGTTTCGTCGCCGTGGCTGTCTTCGCGGGCAGGCTCTGCGGGCAAAACCATGCGCTGGCCGTGGTGCTGTCGGCGTCCTGTGCGTTCGCCGCGGGAATGCTGGTGGCACTGGGCCCCACACCCGCCGACATCGGCACAGTCACGCTGGTGACGCTGTTGGTCTTCTCAGCCCAGCCGGCGTCCGTCGGCAAAGCCGTTTCTTCGGGACTGTTGGCTTTCGCGGGCGGGCTGCTGCAGACCATTCTGGCGGTGGCGCTGTGGCCGGTTCGGCGACATTACCCCGAACGCCGGGCGCTGGCTGCGCTCTATGCCGAACTGGCGCGCAGCGCGGCATCCGCCACACCCGCAACCGAAGCCCCGCCCGCCAGCACACAAAGCACTGAAGCTCACAACACTCTGGCCAGCCTGGGCGCGGACCGCTCAGTCGAAAGCGAACGCTACCTGGCGCTCCTCAGTCTGGCCGAGCGCATCCGCCTGTCTCTGCTCGCCCTGGCCCGTCTCCGCGTGCGCATCGGCCGCGAGAATGATGCCCGGACCGAGGTGGAAATTCTGGACCGCGCGATGGCGCAGGCCTCCGGGATGCTGGCCTCGGCAGGCACTTCCCTGGCTGCCGGCGTGAAGGCCCGGACGGACGCCCAATGCTTGCGGGAACTGTGCGAGGCCGCTGAAAAACTGCGCCTGCCAAATTCGCTCAACCCATCGCCCGATCTGGCGGCCATGCGAACCGATGCGCGCGCCCAACTGGACTCCCTGGCCGGGCAGCTTCGGTCCGCATTGGAGTTGGCCGCGCACACCACGCCGGCGGGCAGCCGGGAATTCGAGCGGCGCGAAGCGGCGCAGCCGTGGAGCCTCCGTCTGGCCGGGGCCTTCGCCGTGCTGCGCGCCAACCTCACGCTGCCATCGCCGGCCTTCCGCCACGCCGTGCGTCTGGCGGCTTGCGTCGCCGCCGCCGATCTGCTGGCTCGCAACTTCGGATGGCGCCGGGCTTACTGGGCGCCCATGACGGTCGCCATCGTCTTAAAGCCCGATTTCACCAGCACATTCAGCCGCGGTGTCCTGCGCCTGGCCGGCACTTTCGTAGGCCTGGCATTCGCCACCGCCCTGTTCCACGTTCTCGGCCCGCCCATCGGCGTCCAGGTTGCGCTCATCGCCGCATTCACTTTTGTGGCGCGATGGTTGGGACCGGCGAATTTCGGTATTCTGGCGACCGCCATCACCACGCTGGTCGTGTTGCTCTTCGCCGTCGCCGGCATAGCTCCTGCCGAATTGATCGCCGCGCGCGGGCTCAACACGGCCGCCGGAGGCGTAATTGCTCTGCTGGCCTACCGTTTGTGGCCTACCTGGGAACGGACCCAGGTACCCGAAGTGCTGGCCCGCATGCTGGATGCCTACCGCGGTTACTTTCAGATTGTCCGCGATGCTTACCTGAATCCGAACACCAGTTTCGCGCGGGACCTGGACCGGGCCCGCCAGAACTGCAGGCTGGCGCGGTCCAGTCTCGAAGCCTCGATGGCCCGCCTGGCCACCGAGCCCGTAGCCCCACGTGCAGCCCCGCGCGTAGTCCAGGACGCCGGTCCCGCCCGCCTCACCGCGTGGAACGGAATCCTCGCCAATTCACATCGCTTCATTCATGCCGTGATGTCGCTCGAATCCGGCCTGTCTCGCAGCCGTCCCGTCCCGGCCCGCGATGCCTTTCGCACTTTCGCCAACGATGTCGATACCACGCTCTATTTCCTGGCGGCGGCCGTGCGCGGCGTATCCGTCGCCGCCGCCAGTCTTCCTGACCTGCGTGAAGACCATCACAGCTTGTTGCAATCGGGCGATGCGCGCGTGGAACGCTACGCCATGGTCAACGTGGAAGCCGACCGTATCGTCAACAGCCTGAACACGCTTGCGGGCGAGATACTGCAGTGGACCGGTCAGGTGTATTTGTGATAGCACCTGTGCTATCATGTTTCAGGTGCCGAAGATCGTGGTGGACACGAATGTGTTAGCCGGTGCTTTACTGAGAAAGGAAGGGCACAACCGGCAAGTGCTTCGCGCTTGTCTGGAAGACCGGGCGAAGCCTATGGTGGGTCAGACTCTGTTCCTGGAGTACGAAGACGTTCTGGGACGCGAGGCGCTCTTTCGCAAGTCTCCACTATCCGCCCTGGAACGCCGGGAGCTGTTTGAGGCCTTTTTGAGCGTCTGCGGTTGGGTGCACATTTACTATCTGTGGCGGCCTAACCTGCGCGATGAGGGCGACAACCATATTCTCGAGCTGGCCGTCGCCGGCGGCGCCGCGGCGATTGTAACCAACAACATTGCGGACTTCCGGTTCTCCGATCTGCGTTTCCCGGATCTCCGCATCTTGACTCCTAAAGACTTCAACAGGGAACTGGCATGAGCACACTGACGATTCGGATTCCTGAGAGTAAACACGAGCGTTTGCGGAACCTGGCGAAGGCCAGGGGCATCAGCCTCAACCGTTTTATCGATGAGTTAGCGACGTCGGCCCTGACGCAGCATGACACCGAGACCCGGTTCAGAGCTTTGGCCGAACGCGGCTCCAGGAAAAAGGGGCTGGCCTTGCTGGACAAACTCGATCGCGCGTTCGCGAAACGACATTAGGGCCGAAGTGGGACTATCAAGAGCTAGTCATTGGCATGCCCAGCCAATCCATGATCAGACGGTACGTGAATCCCCATAACGGCGTGGCCATTAATTCCGTGGGCAGTTTCCCCTTCAGTTCGATGGCGGGGAACAGCATTTCGGGAGGCCGGCCCGGTACCGCGCGCAGCGTGTGCCGTGCCGGGTCGCGCAAATCGCGCAACGGAACCCACAGCGCCGCTGCCGCCTCCATGGGCTCCAATACGGTCGGCAGTTCGCTGTCCACGCCAAACAGAAACGGAGCCACCAGGACGTAAGTTCCTGTCTCGCGACGCGCCAGAGTGTGGGGCAGCGCACGCTCCATCCGCTCCCGCGCCAGCCGGATGCCGCACTCCTCTTCGAGTTCGCGCAAAGCGGTGTGCAGCAAATCCGGATCTTCCGGATCGCGCCGGCCGCCGGGGAACGACCAGTGCCCCGACCACGGATCGTCTTCCCGCTCCGTGCGCCGGATCAACAGAACGGACTCCGCCGGCCCGCGGGTCCGCACGATCGCCACGGCTGCATCCGGTTGCGTCATCTCTTCTATCATCCACCCGGGCGATTCCGGCTCCGGCCGCTATCCCGCAAACGGCCATACCCGCTCGACGGTCTGGCTCAACATCCAGCGCTTGTCATCGTCATTCAGGAACTTCATATCGTCGCGCACCACGCGCAGCGCCTGCGCATAGGTGGCCACGGCTTCCACGATCGGCCAATCCGTGGCCCACATCAGCCGCTGCGGTCCGAAAGCTTCGTGCAGCCGTTTCACGTGCTCCTGCGCGTCCAAGTACGGGTACGGCTGCCGCGAGAGCGACCAGGTGTGCGAAATTTTGACGAAGACCTTGGGATACCGGCTGAGCGCGATTAGTTTCTCCAGTTCGCGCGGCTGATCCACCGGACAATCGGCCATGTGATCGATCACCACTGTGAGGTCGGGGAACTGTTCGATCAGGGCGCCCACCTCGGGCATACGCGCAATCGGCGCCAGCACGGTCATCGGCGCTTTCAATTCGCTGCAGCGCTTCCACAGCGGCGGCATGAGCGGCCCGTGAATCCAGTCGCCGGTGGCATTGCCCGCGGGGCTCAGCCGCACTCCGCGAAACCCTTGCTCGGTAACCAGGTGAGAGAGGTGGTCGGGCGCGGCGGCGTCTAACGGGTCCACACGGCAGACGCCCTGGAAATACCGCGGGTAGCGTTTCAGCACACCGGCCAGATAGCTGTTGTCGTACCGGTAATGGATCACCTGAACGATCACCGTCTTCGATACTCCGTTGGCTTTCATGAGATCGATCAGCGTCTCCGGCGTGGCGTCGCGCTCGGGCGGGTGGGCCTCTTTGGCAAACGGGTACGCGGAGTCGTGTTTCCACACGTGGACGTGAGGATCGACAGTGCGGTAGTCGGCCGCGAAACTGGTCATGGCTACTGCTCCCAAAAATGTGCGGCGCGAAACGCTAGACATAAATCGGTTCCAGCTTGCTCACCACGTAAGCCCCGCAGCGTTCGTAACTGGCGCGCGGACCCTTGCGCGCCGTATCCAGATCCACACACAGCCACCCTTTGTATGCGATCGATTTCAGAATGCGGTGGCAGCCGGGGAAATCGATTTCGCCGTCGCCCAGGTCGAAGATGTTGTCCAGCAGCTTCTCGCTCACCTTGCGGGCGTCCTTGTAATCCAGAAGCATAAGCCGGCTCTTATGTTTTTCGATCGACTTCACCACGTCGATGCCCGCCAGGTGGAGGTGCGCCGTGTCCGGCGAGAAGGAAAACAGCTTGGGATCGGTCAGGGCCATGCAGCGGTCCACCTCCGCGCCGTCCTGCACCATCTGGCCCATATGGTTGTGCAAGCCCGCGCGGAAGCCCATCTCGCCGGCCGCTTCGCCCACCTGGTTGAAGCCTTCGCACAGGTTCTTGAAGGCCGTTTCGCCTTGCCCGGCGGATCGCGAGGGCGAGAAGACCACCAGCCGGTCGGCGCCAAACTTCTTAAGAAACTCCATGGCCTTGCGCGCGTTGGCCAGCACTTCGGCACGGCGCGCGGGGTCATGCGTGGGCCCGTTGAATGAGACGGTGATCACGTGCAGGTCGCGCCTGGAAACTTCTTTTTCCAGTTGGGCCACCGTGATGCCGTAGGTGGTGAGGATCTGCGGAAACTGCGTCACGCGGATTCCGATGAATCCGGTGTCCTTCATGACGTCGAGGATTTCGGTGAACGGCACCCGCGGGAAAGAGTTCCACAGGTTCGCCCCCAGCGCCCACCGGACATTCTTATTGACCGGAAGGCGTCCGGCAGCGCGGACCAGCGAACTGGCAAGCAGAGCGGCCGCGGTGCGTCGAGTCATATCCTCATTAGTCTACTAATGGCTGGCGGCGATTCGGCAAACCGCCAATTCCTGGTTTTCATACGGACACGTCAGGCCGGCCGGACCGGGCCGGTTCGTGAGAATCCAAGTGACGGGGTACCGCTTCGCCAGATTCTCAAAGTCTGCCGGAGAAAAGCGCTCGATCCCATTTTGCGCCTGTACCTGGTCTTTCCACCGGTCCGCCAGTTCCGGGAAGAGGGACACCGCGCCGCTATCTTTCAAATTGTCGGCCAGCACACTGCGCTCAGCAACGGCGCGAAAGCCATGATCGTCCTCACCGGAACGCTTCATGTAATTTGGGTCGACCGCAAAGACGGCGTCTTTCGGAGTGTGATCGCGGATCCAAAGAAAGGCTGTAGTCCAGTTGCTCTGGCGGCCGGAATCGTGCCATTCCACGTGCGCACTGTTGGGATATGAGCTCTCCTGAAGAAACCACATGCCGGCCGCCAGCGGAATGAAGAGAGCGCACCAGCGCCAGACGCGGCTCCCGAGCGCGTATTCTCCAATGAGGCCTCCCAGCAAAACGAAGAAGATGACATAAAGGAGGTGGAAGCTCCGCATGGGCTGCAGGCGAGTGTAATTCTCTAACCGGGCGGGAAACGTGAGTATCAGGCCGAGCGCGGTAAACATCAGTCCGAAGGGAACCAGCGTCCGGGCCAACGTCCGGAAAGTTGATGTCGTGCCCCGAAGAGCGGCCGATGAGAACCATGCCAGCAGAGCCAGCGGAGCGAAGACTCCGAGCCACTCGTACCAGGCCCAGTTGGAAACAAAAAAATACGTGCGGGAAAATAACACCTCGCGGGCCGTGCCCCGGGCCGGTTGAAGTTCGAAGAGGAAAGGCAGTCCGAAAAGGGACAGAAGTCCAAATGCGGGGACTCGATCCGTATCCGCGCGCCAACGGCGGGTCAACGCGAGGCAGCCCAGGAACACCGCGCCGTAGACGGCCATCTGGACGTGGATCAGCGCCGTCAGCAGCAGCCACGCGAAGGCCCGCCGCGGCTTGTTCGATACATAGCAGGCGATGGCGAAAATCGTAGCCGGAGTGGACAGCGATCGTGCCGTCACGTATGGATCCATGATGACCAGCGCCGTGCCTGCGACCGGTACGCTGAGCAGCGCCGCCACCAGCGCCACCCCGCTCCATCGCGCGTAATCGTTTTCGAAGCAGGCGCAGGCCAGTTGCCGGCACGCCAAAAGCAGCAGAAAGACGCTGAACACATGCCAGACGAAAATGACGGCGTTGATGGGAAGATGGCTCAAACGGGCGGAACCGCCTACCAGACTGGCGAAGAGCGACAGGTGCGCGTGCGACATGAAAAACTCGGAGCCAAACGGGTACAGGCCAGGGTCTGCCGCGCGCTTGATGGCGGGAACGTAAATCGCGGCGTCATCCACGCCAAGGTGATACCCGTGGACCAGCACGGCCAGAGTTGTCATCGCCAAGAGTCGCAAGAGGGGGGCACGAAGCGCGCCGCCGGTGGACATTATGGAGTCATCCTCCCGCCGAGCGTACCACGCCGGGAATGACCCTAAAGGGCTAGATCGCCATCCGAAAATGCGGTCGATAACATGATTGCAACTGATTTTACGGTTGCGGCTTATTTCAAAGGAGTCTCGATGTCCACTTCACCGATCTCGTTCGGGTCCGTGCAGGATCAAATGCAATTGCAGCAGACCCGTGCCCAGGAAATCAATCAGGATTTTAAAAAACTGTCCAGTTCTCTACAGGCTGGAGACCTGGCGGCGGCCCAGCAGGCTTACTCGGCAATGCAGCAATTGCAGCCGAATCAGTCGCAGAGCGGCCAGCCCGCCACATCGGGTGCCAGCCCGATCGGCAGCGATTTCAAAGCACTGGGCCAAGCTCTCCAATCGGGAGATCTGAGTTCCGCGCAAAGCGCCTTCTCCCAACTGAAGACCGATCTCAGCCAGAACGGCTCAACCGTAGCGGGCAGCCTGATCAAAGGCCTCCGGGGTCATCATCATGGCCACCATCACGTTTCCAGTTCCACGGACAGCGACTCCAGTTCCAGTGCCAGCTCCTCATCGTCCGCCACCAGCACCACCGATGGCAGCGGCTCCTCGGGGTCGAACGGGACAAGCCTGAATCTTCTCGCTTAGTACACGCTTTCGGAAGTTTGGTGACGTATCGCAGACCCGCTCGCTGACGCGCCCGGTTCCGCACAGAGCCGCGACCCGGGTTAGTTAGCTAGCTGACAGGACAGGAGGCCTGTCCCACCTGCTGTAGCGGCGAGCCCCCGCGTTCGATTTCACAAATGTCCCCGAGCTTCCTGGTAACCCACTCCGCCTTCGCCCCCGCGCCCTTATTCATCGCCGGCGCCCCGCGCCTCGATCCACTCCACGAGTTTTTGCTTCAACTCAGTTTTGCTCGGCAAGTAGAGTTGATACTCCCGTGCGTGGATGTTGGCGTCCTTGGGCAGAGTAATTTCCACCAGCGCCTTATTCTTCTGTTTGCAGAGCACGATGCCGACGGTGGACTTCTCTCCGCGGGTTTTCACGGAGCGGTCGAAATAGTTCACATACATCCGCATCTGCCCAAGGTCTTGATGGGCGATCTTGCCGATTTTCAGATCTTCTGTGGCGTACGGCGTTATGTGGCGCTCGGACGGTGGCCCATCGTTTACAGGCCGGCACGTTGCCGCGAACGCCACATAATTCGATCAAATCAAAGGTTGCGTAGAAACTGGAGGAGTGCGGCGTCATCCCTCCAACGCTTTTGCGGTTGTGTGGCACGTACTTCGCAGGTTGCGAGGGCTTTGGCTTTCATCTCCATATCGACCTCCGCGTAGACATTCGTCGTGTTCAGAGAGACATGACCCAGCCAGGCACGAATCGTATTGATGTCGACCCCGGCGCGGAGAAGATGTGTGGCGGTCGTGTGCCTGCTATTCCGGCCCCGGCATAGTCGGCACTATGCCGGGCTCCGGACTATTCCGGGTGGCGCGAGAGCGGATTGACGAAATGCCCGTCAATGCTGGGCTCCGAGACATTCGCTCGCGCAGCCACCCGGAATAGTCTTGGTCACAAGTCTTTGAGGAAAGCGAGCAGCGCGTCGTCAGGCCGGTAGCGGCCGGGCTTTCCACCGGGCGGCGTGGTCTTTGCCAGAATCTCCTCTTTCATTGCGAGATTGGCCTCAAGGTAGATCTGCGTGGTCTCCACCGACTCGTGTCCCAGCCAAAGAGCGATGACCGCTCGATCCACACCCGCCTGCAACAGCCCCATGGCCATTGAGTGCCTGAGTACGTGCGGGGTCACGTGCTTTTTCCGGAGAGATGGGCAAGACTTGCAGGCGACGGCCACGTGTTTGGCCAGCAAGTCGGCAACGCTATCCGGGCTAAGGCGACCGCCGCGGGCATTGGGGAATAGCACTTCGGTGCGGTGCCTGGGCGGCTCACGTAGCCACGCCTTCAGTACCGCCACGGTCGTCTTGGCAAGCGGCGTACAGCGCTCTTTGCGGCCCTTGCCTACACAGCGAACATGTGCTCCCGTGCCCAAAACTACGTCGGCGCGTTGCAGACCGGTCAGTTCCGACAAGCGCAGACCTGTTTGGACGGCGACCAGCAGCAAGGCATGATCGCGGCGGCCGAACCAGGTCTTTTGCCCGGGAGTCGCGAGTAAGGCGTCGATTTCGGGACGACTCAGGAAGTGAACCAAGGTGCGAGTGTGACGTTTCCCGGGTATGGCCAACACACGTTGGATTTGAGCGGCACGGGACGGTTCTTCGTAAGCGGCATATTGGAAGAAGGAGCGGATTGCTGTCAAACGTAGATTGCGGCTGCGGGCGGTGATCCCCCGGCTCTTTTCCAGATCATCCAGAAACGTCGCGATCATTGGCGCATCGATCTCCTCGAAGGCCAGACGGGCAGGCGACTTGTGCAGACGCTTCTGGGCGAACTGCAGAAGCAGGCGAAAGGTGTCCCGATAGGAACTGATAGTGTGAGGACTCGCCTGCCGCTGATTCATCAGGCGCTGGGTGAAGAAGTTCTCCAGCAACGCGGCCAGCGTGGCTGTGGATTTCATGATTGCTTCTCCCAGAAATCTTCGAACCGCTTGACCGCCAGGCCCATCAACTCGGGGCAGGCGCTTAAGTACCAGTAGGTGTCGGCCACGTGAACATGTCCCAGAAAAGTCGACAAAACAGGCAGGCGGCGCTCCACGTCTTGACCAGACCGATACCACTGGACCAGCGTGCGGACGGCGAATCGATGCCGAAAATCGTGAAGTCGCGGCCCATGACTATCAGAAGGGCCACGCAACCCGATTTGCCTGGACAAAGTGTAAAACGTGCGCCGGATCTCGGCGCCATCCAGTCGAGTGCCGCGGCCGGATACGAAGAAGGTCTCCGGACGTCGAGTCAGAAACCGATCACGCCGCAACGCATAATCGGAGAGCACTTTACGTGTTGAAGGATGAATGGGCACAAGGCGAGACTTGCCAAACTTGGCCCCCCGAATGGTGAGAATGCCTTCCTTCAGGTCCACATCTTCTGTTTGCAGGTTGCGTGCCTCGCTGATACGCAGGCCCGTGACGGCCAATAACCCCAGCAGACCGTGATAGGTCGGACCCCGCAGGCCGTGAGTCGACGGCAGTTGCCGCGCGGCCCGAAGCAGTTTCCGGACCTCATCGTCGCTATACAAGTAAGGATGGGCACGCCCCGGCCGATGAGGTAGCAAGCCCGACGGTGGGACCTCGGTTTGCGAATCATGAGCGCTCCAGTGGCGAGCAAATCCACGTACGAAACTGAGCCGCCTAGCCAATTCGGCTGGGCGCGCAGTCTTGTCTTGCTGTGCCCACTCCATCGCCAGCGCAATCGTTATGCGTGCCGCGCGGCGCGCTGTTGGAGAAACGCGGCGAACTGGATCAATCCCACCTTGGCCTCCAGCAGTTTGAATCCCAAACTGCGGCGCAGTTCGACATACTCCTCGACCCTTTTACGCCACGAAGTCACCGCGCACCTCCTGGCCAGGGCAAAGCCAATGTCGCCAGCGAGGCCATGTCCACCTTCGCGTAGATGGCTGTGGTCTGCGGGCTGCGATGCCGGAGAAGCTCGCCGATCTCAGACAACGACGCTCCCTGTCGAAGCATCTGACAGGCGAGTGCGTGCCGGAACTGGTGGGCTCCTGTGCGAGAAGCCTCAATCCCGGCCCGTCCCAGGGCGTGTCTCACCAGGGAGCCGATCCCCGATTGACCTTTGAAACCTCCCGCGGGCGCTTTCGCCCGCAGAAACACACATCTACTGCTGGCGGTTGGCCGCCCATGCCGCAAGTAATCAGCGATGGCCGCCCCGACATCGGCCGGCAGTGGCAGTTGAGAATAGCGTCCCGCCTTCCCGCGCACCGTAATCAATCCCTCTTGCCAATCCAGATCTTCCAGCGTGAGCGCCCTGATCTCACCCGCGCGCAAACCCAGGCGCGCCAGGGTCAAGAGAATTGCATAGTCGCGGCGGCCCATAGCCGTCTTCCGGTCGATAGAAGCCAGCACCAGTTCTACTTGGTCAGGCGGAAGGGCGCGAGGTATGGTCGATAGCTTCCAGTTGGCGACGGCCGGTACACATGCCGCGAGATCCTTGTCGATGTCTCCCCGGTAGCGTGCGAATCTCAGAAACGATCTCAGCGCGGTCGTCATCAACTGAACCCGCTTGCTTTGAATGGTGACCGCACGGCGCCGCACGAACCCGGTTACATCCGCGGCACAGAGGCCAGAGAGGTCAACTGGCCCGGCACCGAAAAGCTCCGCCAGAAACTCGCTGACGAAGGTCAGGTAGCAGTTCTGTGTTGTCGATGCGAGTGCACGCTCTTGCTGCAAGTAGAGACGAAACTCCGCCTGCAATCGCTCCGCCGGTGTCGCCGCTGGCGATAGGGGCGCCGAAACCACCCCCTGCCGTTCCAACAGATCCAGCAGCCGCTGCAAAGCGGATAGATCATGCCCTGTCGGACGTCGCCGCCGCCCTCGCGCACGAAGGTACGGTTGAAACAACTCCGCGGTAATCTTCTATACCTGGATCTGACGTTTGGCCAGCCAACGGCCGAAATCGGCGACCAAACGGATTTGCAACTCCATCGTGTGCCGAGCATAGCCCTTGACACTCATCTCGGCTGCGTAGCCCTCGATGTAAGGACCCAAGGGACCGCCCTGCTCGCACAGTCGGTGATTTTTAAAAACCTGCTCCATCAGTGTTCTCCTTCGAGACCAGCCTGTCAGGAAAACACGGCCCGGACTATGCCGGGAAAATACTCGCAAAACTGCCGCCCACGGCCCGAAAACCAACTCGCCCGGAATAGTCCGGAACCCGGCATAGTGCCGAATCGTGTGGGGACTTACGCGTTTACCCGCTATAGACGGCATCGCGGGCAAGATCCTCTGAACATGTCTCTCGACCATCGTGTGAATCCCGAACCGCGTGATCGGATCGCCACACCGGTTGAGGAACACATGATCAGTTGCCCGGCGACTACCTGTCAGCGATGAAAGTTCGGTCACGGTCTGCGGCCACAGCGGGCAGCGGCGGAGCTTGTTGCCTTTGCCGCGCACTTGAACCAGGGAGTGGTCACGCGGCGTGTGTGCCAGAGCGAGATCGGCGATCCTGGTTTGCGCCACCTGGTCAGCGCGGGCGCCGGTGTTGTAGAGGAACAGCAGCAGGGCATGGTCCCGACGCCCCTGGTCGGTCGATGTATTCGGCGCATTCAGCAGCGCATCCATCTCCGATTTTTCGAGGTACGTAACGGTCGACCGAGGCGCCCGTTTCGGCGGGATGGTGCGAAGTTGTCCGCACCACACGATGTGCTCCGGGCTGTGCAGGCCGACGAAGCGAGCCAGCGAGTGGATCGCGGCCAGTCGCTGGTTTCGTGTTGCCACGCCGCATTTACGGCATTCCTCCAGATGCTGAAGAAAGAGTCGAACCACGTCCGACGAGACATCGATCACCGAGATCTGGTCAACCTCTTTCCTTGCGTGTTGAGCATCGAAGGGAATCAGCAAACAAAGGGTGTCCCGGTAGCTGCGCTGCGTGTTCCGGGCCAGATTGCACTCGGTCACCAGATATTCAAGAAGGAAGCGCCGGACCCACGGCCCAAGAAGGGTGGTGTCAGTCATTGCGGCCCTCCGGTGTGGCGTAGCGTTCGAAGCGCAGGCTCGCCTCATGCAGGAGTTCTGGCGTCATCGTGAGATACACCTGGGTCGCCGCCAGATAAGTATGCCCCATGTAGACCGATAATTGCGGCAGCAGTTTCTGAACGTCCTTGCCTTCGCGGTACCACGTTGTCAACCGATGGACTGCCGATGTGTGGCGCAGATCATGGAGGCGCGGCTGGCAGCGTGGACCACCTTCACGACGCAGACCGGCATGTGCCCGGATTTGCTGGAACGCGTTTTCGAGAGTGCTGATGTTGACTCGCTTCGCGTTCCTCCCCAGAAAGAATGGTGTGTCAGTTTCTTTGGATTGGGCACAGGAACCGCGCCGTTTGGCGTAGTCGGCGAGAACCTGAACCGTCCTGTCGCCGAGAGGCACGAGTCGGCTTTTGAAGAACTTCGAATCGCGAACAGTAAGTACTGCACTGGCCAGATCGACATCGGCGATCGTCAATGAGAGCGCCTCCGATGTACGTAATGCGGCACCATACATCAAGAGAAGAAGAGATCGCACCATAAACGGATCAAGACGGCCACGGTGTCTCTGGTACGATGCTGTGGAATCCAGCAGGCGCCGGAGTTCGATCTGCGAATAGATGTACGGTTGGAATGCCGGCGGTCGTTTTGGAATGACGAGCGGCAGCGGAGATGCCACGACAAGCCCGCGGCTGATCGCATACCGATAGAACCCAAGCAGGGCGTTGTGTTTGACGTGCCAACTGGCCGTCAGCGGACCCTTACCGGCGAGAAACGCGCTTACCTTTTCGGGCGAAACATCGGCAACATCGAGGTCTTGTCCCATGGCCCGGCAAAACGCTTTCAGCAGGCGCCCGTTAACGCCGAATCGCTCGCCGAGCGTTTTTCGAAAGGCGGAGTATTGTTCGGCGATGCTCTGGAGGGTCACAGCAGCCCTCCCAGATCAAAGCTCGCCACTTCGCGCAGCCGAACAAGATCCACTTTCGCGTAGATTCGAGTCGTCTCAGGACTACGGTGGCCGAGATGATCGCCGACCTCCTTCAGAGACAACCCTTCGTTGATCAGGCGGGTCGCACAGGCGTGGCGTAGGGAATGCGGCCCGTGATGTTTGATGGAGAGTCCCAGTGGCCGCAGCCGCCGGGCGACCACCGGCCAGAGCGTGCCACTCGTGAGGGGGCGAAAGGGCGCACGCATTGTCAGAAAGAGTTCCCGGCAGGACGATTTCGGCCTGACCTCCTTCAGGTAGCGGAGTCGTGCTTCTCGGTCTGCGAGCGGAATCGCAGCTCGTCGATGTGGTCGATCTGCCTTTGGGCGCGGCCCATTCTTCCCAGCGGTATGGCTGGTCGAGGATGAAGGTGTACTTCTTGCCATCGAGCGCAGCTTCGTCGGCCTTTTCCTGCTCGAGGCTGGTGTAGTCCAGCCCGGTGGTGCACCCGGCCTCTTTCCAGAGGACATCGTCGATGTTTTTGAAGGCTTGTTCAAACATGAAAAGGGGAGCATTTAGTTCAACACCAGACCGGCGCCAAATTCATTGCTGCTACCTAAACTTAACAGAATGCGCAGGCGCCGCCCTTCTCCCCAACGGTCAAGAT
>Ga0105858_1000549_pt1 | contig 14874 bp, 9 predicted proteins | sample OrgsoiDNA_201062_FD_89683 | JGI IMG/M metagenome (GOLD analysis project Ga0105858, IMG submission 89683) | Permafrost soil microbial communities from the Arctic, to analyse light accelerated degradation of dissolved organic matter (DOM) -... | ecosystem: Environmental > Terrestrial > Soil >...
CCGAACTGCTCGATGGCGTTGGCGATGGTGCACGTGTCAAACTGACGTATGGCCGCCAATTGATCGGGTGTCAGCGGAGGTGGCATGTGATTTCAGGCGGCGGACAGCACACTCGCATTCAGCCCCTAACGACAATGACTGTCCTTACGCCTGATCATAAGAGGCTGCGGGTATCAACGACAATACCCGGTTTGGGGTATATTTGGCGGAAGAGTGCAGTAGGCTGAGAAGTGCAGGAGCCCAAACCACTGACGCGAGTGGCTGTGGTGGCCGTCGGCATCGCCGTGGCCACGGCACTCCACTATTTCACGTCTCCGTCTCTCATCCTCTGGCATAACCTCTTCCAGCGCCTCTACTACCTCCCGATCGTCTACGCCGCGATTTATCTCGGCTGGCGCGGCGGCCTTGTCGCATCGATAGCGTCCGCCGCTTGTTACATTCCACACATTCTGATGGCTTGGCACCACATGCCGGACTACGCCATGAATCAATACGCGGAGATCATCGTTTTCTTCCTGGTGGGCACAGTCACCGGGGTGCTCGCCGATCGGGGGATGAGGCAAAGGCGTGAACTCGCGGAGCTCAATCGCGAGCTTCGGGACAGCTTTGAGCAGATTAAGCGGGCCGACCGGCTATCGGCGATCGGCCAACTCTCGGCCAGCCTCGCCCACGAGATCCGAAATCCTCTAGCGGGGATAGACGGGGCCGCGAATCTCATCGAGTCGGACCAAACAGCTCCGGAGATGCGGAAGGCATCGCTCGTCATTATTCGCAAAGAGGTTCAGCGCTTGAATCGGCTGCTGACCAATCTGCTGGACTTCGCGCGCCCGCGCAAACCGGAATTCCAGACTGTACATGCCGGTCGGCTGATTGATGCGATCATCGCCCTGGCCGGCCCTGCGGCTCAACAGAAAGGCATCAAGCTTCGCAAAGATGTCCCCGCTCTTGTCCCTGCGTTCGAGTGCGATCCGGAGCAAATGAAACAGGTCATTCTAAACTTCGCCATCAATGCGGTTCAGGCGATGACGGGTGCCGGTGAAATCCTGCTCGCGGCGCGCCAGCACGTCTCATTCGTGGTCATCAGCGTACGGGACCAGGGGCCTGGCATCGACGATGAAGACCTGGACAAGATTTTCAATCCGTTCTACACGACCAAGGACGCAGGCACGGGATTAGGACTATCGGTTGTGTATCAGATTGTGAATCAACATGGGGGCGATGTGAGGGCCGAGCGAAACCCCGAAGGCGGAATGACGTTTTCCTTGACCATTCCGCTGAAGCAGAGGAGGGGCGTTGAGCAAGAAGCGCATTCTGGTAGTCGATGACGACGAGAGCTTGCGGTGGGTGACGCAGGCGCAGCTTCAGCAGAGTGGGTACGATGTTGCCGCCGCTGCGAACGCGGCTTCCGCTTTGGAGCAGATCCGGAATCTGCCGGCGGACTTGGTCATCACGGACCTGAAGATGCCCGGCATGTCGGGGCTGGATCTGTTAAAGGAAATTCGATCCTTGTATCCCGAAATTATCGTAATCATGGTGACGGCGTTCGGGACGGTCGAGAATGCGGTCGAGGCGATGAAGGCCGGAGCCTACGACTACATCACCAAACCAGTGAACATGGATGAGCTGCGGTTGATCGTGAACCGCGGCTTTGAGAATCTCGATCTCCGCGAAGAGGTGCGGGCATTGCGCGGCAGCCTCGACAAGAAGTACGGGTTCGAAAACATCCTCGGGCAATCGAACAAACTGCTTTACGTGCTCGACATGGCCTCCCGGGCGGCCCGGGCGACATCGACGGTTCTCATCCGCGGCGAAACGGGAACGGGGAAGGAGTTGCTGGCCAAGGCTGTCCACTTCAATAGCCCGCGTAAGGACAAGCCGTTCGTTACGATCAACAGCGGGGCGATTCCCAAGGACTTGATCGAGTCGGAGCTATTCGGACACGTCAGGGGATCGTTCACTGGCGCGTTCGCCAATAAGAAGGGGAAGGTCGAGTTGGCCGACGGAGGCACTCTATTCCTGGACGAAATTGGTGAGTTGCCGGTTGAATTGCAGGTGAAGCTTCTACGTCTCATTCAGCAGGGTGAGATCGAAAAGCTCGGCGCCGCGGGCGTCTCGAAAGTGGATGTCCGCATCATCGCGGCTACGCACCGTAATCTTCAGGCAATGGTCGAAGACGAGACGTTCCGCGAGGATCTATACTACCGTCTGGCCGTGATTCCGCTGGAGATCCCGCCGCTCCGGGAACGTGCCGAGGATATTCCGGAGCTGGTCCAGCACTTCTTTCTAAAAGCCAAAGAAAAGCAGGGCCGTGCCAACCTGGTGCTCCCAACCAGGATGCTGCCGTACTTCAGCGCCTACACCTGGCCAGGCAACGTGCGGGAACTCGAGAACATCATCGAACGAATTGTGGTGCTGTCCCGAGGCGACGAAATCACTCTGAACGACCTTCCGGATTTCCTGCGACGGGAACGGCCGGCGGTGGAAGAGCTTCACCTCATTCTGCCCCCCAATGGCATCAGCCTGGAGGCCGTCGAGAAGGAACTGATCGTCCGCGCGCTCGAGAAGTTCAACTGGAACCAGACCCATGCGGCTCAGTACCTGGACCTCAGCCGCAAGACACTGATCTATCGAATGGAAAAGTTCGGACTCAGACGAGATCGCTCCGAAGCCGCCGGCGACCCTCAAATCTGACTGTCGTTATTTCGCGAATGCGGCTGCGGCTTTTTGAAAAGCGAGGACTGTCCCGCCGTGCTCCCGCGAGAACTGAATCGCTTCCCGCTCCTGAGCGAAGGCGATGAGGCTCGGTACACACCGGTCGTACTGTATGTCGGCGGGGCGCTTGTCGGCGTCGATCAACTCGTGGGAATGAGCGCACATGTTCACGTCGCTGCCTTTCACGACATAGGCGCTGTTCGGCGACAGCTTAGCCCCAGTCAGGAATGCAGTCACTTCCGTAACCCGCACCGGCTTGCCTTCCTGCTCTTGCTCCGAGAGCGCGCATGCCGGACAGCAGAACAGTCTGGAACTGCCCTTCGCGAATGCGACAGTCCTCGAATGAGCGTGGACCGGCCGCTGGCAGGCGTAGCACTGTTCCGGTTGAGCCTGGCGGTATACTCGCCAGCCGGCATACCCCACGGTGAGCGCTACAACGGCGACAATAGCGAATACCGCGAACTGGCGTGCGCGCCCCATAAGCATTCCTTCTTCTTTAGTCTAGACCAACTGGCCGGTCCCTGGCAATTTCGGGCAGGGAATTATCGGGACTGCGCCCCGCTTCCCTCCCGGTATGAATCGAGGATGGTCAATCCCTTGGTGCGGTTCAGCCGCAACCACAGATCGTTGTACCGGGCCGCGGAGAGCTTTTGCTTCAATTGAAAATTGAAGTCTCTGAGGCTTCCGTATTGGGATTTGGCACGTTCGAAGGTAGTGATCGATAGCTGGAACAGCCCCGCACTGCTAACGTTCTCGATATCCTCGTATCGCCACGTACGCGAGTCGTTGTTGTTTACCGACTTATAGACGATCTCGGTTTCGCCGATCTGCAGTACGCCCTCGTCCCCGCCAAACCGTGTCAGGTGCTTCACCGGAATCTCCCATAACACGCTCACAGGCGCGCGCGGAATTGCAGCCACCAGGCGCTGATCCAGGCGGGTTCTTAGGAAGCTGTATGCGTCTTCGAAAGTTCTGTCCGACGTAAGGTCGAATTCATATTCCCGGTCGGCTCCCAGCTTCCATTTGTTGTCCTTGTAAGTGAGCACCTTCAAAGCCTTCGGCGATACTGTGAGCTGCTGGATGTCGTCATACCTCCACTGCCAAGAGTGCGGGTGTTTCGGCGGCTTGCCGTCTTTGTAGATTTCCTCGAACGACACGCCCGCATCCGCGACGGTCAGTGTTCCCCTGTTGCCGGCCTTCTTGACATGCGGCGGCCGCGAGTGCCCGTGCCACACTTCGTAGCGCAGTGTCTCTTGGGCGAAGGCCGCCGGCGCCAGTAAGATCAGGCCAGTCAGGACCGCGCGAGCTCTCTTTTCAATTCGAAATTCCATTTCCACACCTCGTAAACCGCTGGATAGACAACCAGCTCCAGAATGAACGATGTAAATATGCCGCCGATCATGGGAGCGGCGATGCGCTTCATGACATCGGCGCCCGTTCCAACGGACCACATGATCGGTATCAATCCCATGAACATGGTCGCGACCGTCATGAACTTAGGCCGAATGCGTTTCACCGCGCCGTGCATGATGGCGTCCTGAAGGTCTCGCAGACTGCCTAGCCTGCCTTCAGCCTTCGCTTGATCGTGTGCCAGATCCAGGTACAACATCATGAACACGCCGGTCTCCGCATCCACGCCCATCAGCGCGATCAAGCCCACCCACACGCCAATGCTCATGTTGTATCCCAGGAGGTATAGGAACCAGATGGCGCCCACGGCCGAAAACGGTACGGCGAGAATGATAATCATCGTCTTGGTCATCGACTTGGTGTTGATGTACAGCAACATGACGATGAGAAGGATCGTAACCGGAAGCACCACCGTCAACTTCTCGCGAACGCGTTGCATGGCCTCGTACTGGCCGCTCCAGGCGAGCGAATACCCGGGGGGGAGCTTCACGTTGTCCTTCACGACGCGTTTCGCTTCTTCCACGTAACTGCCTATATCGCGGCCCGCGACATCGACATACACGTAACCGTTCAGCATGCCGTTCTCGTCGCGCAGCATCGCCGGACCACTTACCACCTGGATCTCGGCGAGTTGCGCGAGCGGCACTTGCGTCTGGCTATCCATTGTCGGTACCAGGACGCGCCCCAACGAGTCGGCATCGCCGCGGTAATCCCGCTTGTACCGCACGTTCACCGGATAGCGCTCCCGCCCCTCGACGGTGGTGGTGACGTTCTCGCCGCCGATGGCACTCATGACCACATCCTGTGCGTTATCGATGCTCAAGCCGTAGCGCGCCAACTGGTCGCGATTCCACTTGAAGTCCAGGAAGTACCCGCCGGCGGTCCGCTCGGAGAAGACGCTCCTCGTACCCTGCACCTTCGGCAACAGCGCTTCGATCTGCGTCCCCAGATTCTCGATCTTCTTGATGTCGGAGCCGTAGACTTTGATCCCGACTGGCGTACGGATGCCCGTGGTGAGCATGTCCACGCGCGCCTTGATTGGCATGGTCCACGCATTAGTGGTTCCTGGAATCTTCAGGGCCTGGTTCATCTTTTCCACCAGTTGCTCAGTGGAAATGTGGTCGGGCGTAAAGCGCCGAAAGACGCTTCTGGCCCATTCCGGAGCCCAGGAGGAGTACCACGTGTCCACCCTCCGCCACTCTGTCTCCGGTTTCAAGACGATGACGGTCTCCATCATCGAGAACGGCGCCGGGTCCGTTGACGTCTCCGCTCGACCCGCCTTGCCAAGCACACTCAATACTTCGGGAAACCGCTTGATGATGCGATCCTGAATCTGCATCAACTGCTCCGCCTGAGTGACGGAGATGCCGGGAAGAGTCGAAGGCATGTAGAGCAGCGAACCCTCGTCCAGTGGCGGCATGAATTCAGACCCCAATTTCTGGAAGGTTGGAATTGTAAGGACGACCACAGCCAATGCCCCGGCGATGACCAGCCACTTCCAACGCAATGCCCAGGCACAAACAGGCGCGTACAACCGGATGAGGACTTTGCTGATCGGGTGGGTCTCCTCCGAGTGGATCTTGCCCACCAGAATGGCATTCGTCACACGAGCAAGCCATCGCGGCCGGAACTCGAAATCCTTCATGTGGGTGAATAGAAGACGCATTGCCGGGTCCAGCGTAATCGCCAGAACCGCGGCAATAATCATCGAAAAGGTCTTCGTGTAGGCGAGCGGCTTGAACAACCGGCCTTCCTGCGCTTCGAGTGTGAGAACCGGAAGGAAGGCGACCGCGATAACCAGCAGTGCGAAGAAACTGGGCCCGCCGACTTCCTTTACAGCGTCGATGACAACGCGGTGGTAGTCCTGTTTCCGGCCCGTGCGTTCCCACTCTTCGAGCTTCTTATGCGTCTGCTCGACAACCACGATGGCAGCGTCTACCATGGCCCCAACAGCGATGGCAATCCCACCGAGCGACATGATATTGGAGGTCAATCCCATCATCTTCATCGGAATGAAAGAAATAATGACAGCTACCGGCACCGTGATGATTGGGATTGTCGCGCTTGGAATGTGCCAGAGAAAGATCATGATGACGATCGCCACGATGATCAACTCCTCCGTCAGGGTGTGCTTCAGGTTCTCGATCGACCGCAGGATCAGTTCGGACCGGTCGTACGCGGTGACTACTTTCACTCCGGCAGGCAGCCCTCCTTCAATGTCATGCAACTTCTGCTTCACGCGTTCGATCACCTGGAGCGCGTTCTCCCCCTGCCGCATGATGACGATCCCCGACACCGTGTCACCGGTCCCATTCCAGTCCGCCACGCCCCGGCGTATATCGGGTCCAAGCGTCACGTCGCCTACGTCCGAGATTCGGATGGGAATGCCATTGGAGCTTTTCGCCAGTACGATCTTCCCGATGTCTTCGGTCGATTGTGCGTAGCCCCGGCCCCGCACCATGTACTCTATGCCTGTAAATTCGACTAATCGTCCGCCGACGTCATTGTTGCCGCTGCGCACGGCATCTACTACTTTGCCGATCGGTATGTTGAACGACTGAAGCTTGTTGGGATCGACGTTCACCTGATACTGCCGCACAAAGCCGCCGAGCGGCGCCACTTCGGCCACACCCGGGACGGCTTTCAGGTAATAACGCAGGTACCAATCCTGATAGCTGCGGAGGTCCGCCAGGCTCTGCTTGCCGGTGGTATCGATAAGCGCGTACTGAAACACCCAGCCAATGCCGGTCGCGTCGGGTCCAAGTTCGGTTTTGACGCCTTGCGGCAGGCGCGGCAGCACGTTCGAGAGATATTCGAGCGTCCGGGAACGAGCCCAATAAATGTCCGTGCCTTCCTCGAAGATGATGTACACGTACGAATACCCGAAATCTGAAAACCCACGTACGTCCTTCACCTTCGGCGCGCCCAGCATCGCGGTGACCAGCGGATATGTGACCTGGTCTTCCATGATGTCCGGACTTCGGTCCCAACGAGAGTACACGATCACCTGGGTGTCGCTCATGTCCGGGAGCGCATCGAGCGGCACCGTCCGCATCGACCACAGACCGCCCATCACGGCCGCGCCGATCAGGATGAACACGATCATCTTGTTCCTGGCCGAGAACTCTATGATGGCGTTAATCACTTTTTCTCACGCATCCCCGGCATGTCGGCCATTCCCTTCGTCTTCGCATCGGGTTTCACAGGCTGAGCCTTTGGTGACGCCTCCGCGGCCATTCCGGGCATTCCGGCCATCCCACCCATTCCGGCCGCGGCGGACTTCAACTGGCTTTCGGAATCGATCAGGAAATTGCCTGAAGTGACCACGCGCTCGCCACCGCTGAGCCCCGTCAGGATCTGGACGCGGTCGCCCTCACGCTCGCCCGTCTTCACTTGCCTGGGTTCGAAATAGCCGTTGCCCCGGTCCACAAATACGGTCTTTCGCTCGCCAGAGTCCAGCACCGCTTCGGCGGGCACGGTGAGTTTCGAGGAAAGATTCACGCGAAATTCGATGTCCGCGTACATGTCGGGCTTGAGCATCAATCCTGGGTTGTCCATGTTGAGCCGGACCTTGAGAGTTCGGGTCATCGCATCCACCTGCGGCTGCACATAGTTGATTTGGGCGTTGAAAGTCCTTCCGGGAAGCGCCTGCAGAGACACGCGAGCCGTCTCGCCTACATGAATATTTGGCGCTTCGTACTCGAATACATCGGCCATGATCCAGACGTGGCTCAGATCGACAATCGTGTACAAATCCGTGTCCGGCATGACCTTCAACTGGGGGAATGCCTTGCGCTCGGTTACATAACCCGAGGTAGGAGAATACACAGTGATGTTCTTGATGGGTTGGCCGGTTTTGAGAACCTGCTGAATCTGCTCATCGGTGACATCCCACAACTCAAGACGGCGGCGTGCGGCTTCGAGCATCGATTTGCTCTGGTCGAAGGCCGCGGGCAGCGCGCTGTTCTGCATAAGGTTCTGAGCTTTCACGGCCACAAGATATTCACGCTGGGAGGCCAGCAATTCCGGACTGTATATCGTCAGCAGGGGATCGCCCTTTTTTACGGCCTGGCCGGTGAAATCGACGAAGACCTGGTCAATCCAGCCCTCGACTTTCGTGTGTACGTGTTCGATTCGAGTCTCATCCACGGCGACCCTTCCGGCCGCGCGAATCACGCGGGAGCCGCCACTGGCTTCCACCTGGCCGTATTTCACCCCAATAAGTTGCTGTTTGTCGGGCGCGATCTGAACGGTCCCCATAGGCATGGCCGAGGCGTCGGCGTCCACGGGCGCTAATTGATTGCCGGTCTTCGGATTCAAGACTCCGCCGGCGTAAACCGGCTCCAGTGTCATCCCGCAATCGGGCGCGACTCCCGGCTTGTCCGACTTATAGGCCGGGTGCATCGGATCCACCCAGTAGAGGACTTTCCGGCCTCCCTTGCCGGCGCCGGTGGAAGATCCGCGCTTCAGGAAATACCCGCCGGCAAATGCGGCCGCGATTATTACCAGCAGCCCGATTCTCTTTATCGCCTTCATCGCCGTTCCCATTCCTTTGCGCCTTGTCAATCGATCAGTTCCAAAGCCGTCATCTCTTCGAGCCGGCTCAGGGCCAGCGCGTAATTCAAGGCTTCGTCGTAGTAACCCATCTCATAGTCCAGGACCATCGTGAAGTTTGAAATCACGGAGAGGAAATCCACGCTGCCCGTTTCATAGGTTGACAAAGATGATTCGAGCGCCAGACTCGCCTGCGGAACAACGTTCCGGGTGTAGAGATCCATCAACCTCCGTGACGCCTGCGCCATCGTGTACTCCTCCTTGATGCGGAAATGCAGTGACTGGCCTGTCGCCTCGTACGTACGGCGCGCTTGCGACAAAGTGCTGACCTGTTCGGTAACGCCCGCTCGCTGCTTGCGCCAGAAGTAGATCGGCACCTTGAAGTCGGCGCGGACCTCATACATGGGTGGCATTGCGCCCATGTTGTAGTAGCCGGCGTTCAGGGTGACGTCCGGGTAGTACTCCTTCCGGGCCATGTTGACCGCCAGTTCCGTTCGTTCAATCATCTTCTGGTCGCGGCCCAACATGGGTGAGTTGTGACTTGCCGATGCGAAAAGGTCTTCCAGTGTAAGCCCCAGCGGCTTCGGCTTCACGTCCTCCGGACGCAGCACCGGTGTACCCGGCGCCCGGTTCAGCAAGCTGTTGATCTCTGCCTCCCGCGCGCTTTTCTCCTGTTCGAGTTTCACCAGTCGTGTTTCGAGGATGCTGATTTGCGTCTGCGCCTTGAACACATCTTGCTGCGCGGCCTTCCCGACCGAATATCGGCTTTCGGTGACGCTCAGAAGGTTTTCAAGCAGCGTCCGGTTACGAGTGAGCAGGCCGGTTGCGGCGTACGTGTATTGAACGCGGAAGTATGCCTGTTTGAGTCGCGAGATGACGTTCAGTTGGACCAACTGGTATTGCTCGAACTCGGCCTGCGCTTCTTTGGCCGCCATGTCGCCTCTGAGCTTCAGCTTTCCGGGGTAAGGCAGTTCCTGCGAAACCATTACACCGGCGTTTGCCAGCACGTCTTTTCCGAGGCCGGCGCCGGGCAGCGGATTGCCGACGCTGTTGTATCCGAGAGAGATCATCGGGTCCGGAAGGCTGCTCTCTTGCGTCGGCCGCTGCCGTGCGGCTTCGTACCTCTTCTGTGCCGCGATCACCTCCGGATTATTCTTGAGCGCCTCGCCAGTCAGGTCACGAAGACTCACGCGCGTTTCAAGGGCCTGTGCCGCGGCGGCCGCCATCGTGGCCATGATCAGCATTCCGAGAAGTCTCAATGCATCCTCATTTCGTAAGTTTCCGAACAGTGGTAGGGGCAATGCTCCTGCCAAAGACCATCGTGTCGTTTATCGGCGCAGATTCAGCAATTTGCGTGATATTGACAGACAGTCGCCGCTCTCAGTTTGCCGGAGATCGGACAGCGGGAGGACTTAAGCTGCCGCATTTGAGGCGGTAGCCGCCGCAATCGATGCTTCAATTCGTTACCGCCGTGGGGGCATAGAGGATTCGGGCGCTCTGTTGGTTGATTGCAATTTGCGGCTCAACCAGGCGCTCGGTTCCCAGCAGTTCCATGGCAGAGAGAACGGCCGGCACGTAATGGCGCGTTTCCTCAGGCAAGAGTCGAGCCGCGCTGATTTGCGAATATGTTGTGGCATGTCCGCGTTGCAGCGCCCGCTGCACGGCCTCAGGCCCGGCATTGTACGCTGCCAGCGCGAGTGGCCAATCCGCGAACTCTTGGTATAGATCGCGAAGATAGCGCGCGGCGGCCCGTGTGGACTGTTCTACGTGAATCCGTTCGTCATTGTCTGAATTGACTGTCAGGCCGTATTGTCTCGCCGTGGCGGGGATGAACTGCCACAGGCCGCGCGCCTGTTTAGCAGAAAGGGCCAGGGGCTGCGCGCCACTCTCCACCAGCACCACCGCAATGAGGCTTTTGGGAACGCCCTCCCGTTCCAGAATGCTCTCCAGTGTGGGACGATAGCGCTCCAGTCTCGACATTGCGGCGCCGACCTCGGCATCGCGTCCACCCCGGAACTTGCGGGCAATACCGCCGGCGGTGATTGGCGGGACGCTCTTCCGCTCCGATGGTACAGGTATTTCAAGCGCCTTTCGCGGAGCCGCGCCGTCTGCTTCGGACATGGCTGCGAGCCGCTCTTCGATGGCCTTGTGGTAAGCCGCGAACGGGTCTGCTTCGGCCCCAAGTGCCATAATCGAAGTGAAACCGGCTATCAATAGAAGAAGACTGGGGCTCACAAGAACTCTTGAAGAGCAACTGCCATGCCAAACTCCAGTTGGTCACAACGAACTTGACGGTCCCAAACGGCATGACCGAAAGACACCCGGGTTTCACGCCGATCGAACCGCGCCGGCGAATGTGCTATCCCTGGTTGAAGCAGGCATACTCCCGTCTCTCAAAATCATGAGCACACAAACCCGCGTCAGCCATCCGATCTATAACCTTCTGCCCACCGAAATCGAGGGGTTCGATTTCCTGGCGGAACTCGCCTTGGATATGCACTGGTCGTGGAATCATGCCACCGACGAAGTGTGGCGGCAGCTTGATTCCGAACTGTGGGAGATCACCCATAACCCCTGGGTCGTTCTGCAAACGGCTTCGCGCGACCAGATCGAACGCGTGTTGGGCGATCCCGTGTTCCGCAAGAATGTAGATGACCTGGTGCAAGCCAGCCGGCAGTCGGCGGGAGCACCCGCGTGGTTTCAGCAGAATCATGCGGAGGCTCCCCTGACATGCGCCGCATACTTCAGCATGGAATTTATGTTGAGTGAAGCTCTGCCCATCTACTCGGGCGGGCTTGGTAATGTGGCCGGCGATCAACTCAAAGCTGCCAGCGATCTGGGTGTGCCGGTTGTCGGCGTGGGGCTGCTCTACCAGCAAGGCTATTTTCGCCAGGCGATCGACAAGAACGGAGAGCAACAGGCCCTCTTCCCGTATAACGATCCCGGACAGTTGCCGATCGCGCCGTTGCGCCAGCCAAACGGCGAGTGGCTGCGCTTCGAGATCGCGCTGCCCGGATATTCGGTCTGGCTGCGCGCCTGGCAGGTCCAGGTCGGCAGGGTGAAGCTTTACCTGCTGGACAGCAATGACGCGGCGAATTTCCCCGTTCATCGGGGGATTACCAGCGAGCTTTACGGGGGCGGGCCGGAGTTGCGCCTCAAGCAGGAAATGCTCCTCGGCATCGGCGGATGGCGGCTGCTCCGTGCGCTCGGGCTCCAACCGGAGATCTGTCACCTGAATGAAGGGCACGCGGCGTTCGCCGTCCTGGAACGCGCCCGCAACTTCATGGAAGAGACAGGGCAGCCCTTCGAAGCCGCACTGGCGGTCACACGGGCGGGTAATCTCTTCACCACTCACACGGCGGTGGCCGCGGGTTTCGACCGTTTTGATCCCGCCCTCATCGAGCAATACCTTGGGGGGTATGCCGAAAAGAAGCTCGGTATTACACTTCGCGATTTGTTGGCCCTTGGCCGCCAGAACCCGGCCGACTCGTCGGAGCAATTCAACATGGCGTATCTGGCTATCCGCGGGTGCGGGGCGGTGAATGGCGTGAGCCGCCTGCACCGGAAGGTGAGTCAGCGCCTCTTTCTGCCTCTGTTTCCGCACTGGCCGGAGGATGAAATCCCGGTCGGATACGTGACCAACGGAGTCCACATGCCCACCTGGGATTCGGCCCAGGCGGACGATCTTTGGACGGAGAACTGTGGAAAGGACCGCTGGCTGGGGACGACGGAGAACCTGGAACGGGACATTCGCCGGGTCTCCGACGCCGGGCTATGGCAATTTCGGATCGCCGCCAGCAAGTCACTGGTCGAGTATGCACGCGAACGATTGTCCCTGATCCTGGCCGCGGGAGGCGCGCCGCCCGAGGAGGTCGAGGCCGCCAGGCATCTGTTCGATCCCAACACCCTGACGCTGGGCTTTGCACGCCGCTTTGCGACTTACAAGAGACCGAACCTGCTGCTGCATGACCCACCGCGGCTGCTACGTCTCTTGACCAATTCCGAGCGCCCGGTGCAACTGATCATCGCCGGCAAGGCGCATCCCGCGGACCAGGCTGGGCAGGCCCTGATTCGAGAGTGGATGAATTTCATCCGCCGCACGGAGGCGCGTCCCCATGCGATCTTCCTGAGTGACTACGACATGCTGTTGAGTGAGCACCTGGTGCAAGGCGTGGACGTCTGGATCAACACGCCGCGGCGTCCCTGGGAAGCCAGCGGGACCAGCGGCATGAAGGTGCTGGTCAATGGAGGCATCAATCTGTCGGAGTTGGACGGCTGGTGGGCGGAGGCCTACACGCCCGAAGTCGGGTGGGCATTGGGGGATGGCCAGGAACATCACGACGATCCGGACTGGGACGCCGCCGAAGCCGACGCGCTCTATGACCTGCTGGAACGGGAGGTGATTCCCGAGTTCTATGCCCGCGACGGGCAGGGTATCCCCACGGCCTGGGTGGCGCGGATGCGCAACAGCATGGCGAGCTTGACACCGCGTTTTTCCGCGGACCGCGCGGTGCGCGAATACACGGAGCAACACTACCTGCCGGGTGCGGCGGCCTACCGCGGGCGTGCCGCCGATAAAGGCGCGGTGGGCCGGCAGGTGGTCGATTGGCAGCACGCCATGGAAAAGGCGTGGCCCGCGCTGCGCTTCGGCGAAATGAAGATCGAGACCAACGGGCAGCAGCACGTGTTTGAGGTTGAGGTCATGCTCAACGATCTTGACCCGAATGCGGTGCGAGTAGAGCTTTATGCCGAGGGCGCCGATCCTGTGCGGCAGGAGCCCGTGCCTCAGGAGCCCGTGCATCAGGAGATGGAACGGGTTCGCCAGTTGCCAGGCGCGTCCAGAGGCTACGCTTATCGCGCCCGTGTGCCCGCAACACGTCCGGCTAACGACTATACGGCGCGCGTGATACCGCATTATTCCGGCGTTGCCATTCCCCTGGAAGACACTCGAATCCTGTGGCAGCGTTGATTTGACTTCGAATGGAGGACCGACTCATGAAGACAAAAACTCTCTCCCCGGAACTGATCCACAACATGGATGCCTACTGGCGCGCCGCCAACTATCTGTCGGTCGGCCAGATTTATCTCTACGACAATCCGCTGATGAAGCGGCCGCTTGAGCTCGCGGATGTGAAGCACATGCTGCTGGGTCACTGGGGCACCACCCCGGGACAAAACTTCATTTACGTGCACTTGAACCGGGTCATCAAGAAATACAACCTCGACATGATTTATGTCTCCGGCCCCGGGCACGGCGGTCCGGCGGTGGTGGGCAACACTTACCTGGAGGGCACTTACAGTGAGATCTATCCCAACATCAGCCAGGATGAGGCCGGGCTGCGGAAGCTCTTTATTCAGTTTTCGTTTCCGGGAGGAATTCCCAGCCACGCATCGCCGGAGTGTCCGGGCTCGATCCACGAAGGCGGAGAGCTGGGCTATTCGCTCAGCCATTCGTTCGGGGCGGTGTTCGACAATCCCGATCTCATCGTAGCCTGCGTCGTGGGCGATGGCGAGGCGGAAACCGGACCCTTGGCCACGGCGTGGCATTCCAATAAGTTTCTCAATCCGGCCACCGATGGCGCGGTGCTGCCGATCCTGCATCTCAACGGCTACAAGATTTCGAACCCGACTGTCCTTGCCCGCATCACCCGCGAGGAATTGGAACAGTTGCTCCGCGGCTATGGGTGGACGCCCTACTTCGTCGAAGGTCACGACCCCGAGCCGATGCATGAGGCCATGGCCGCGACGCTCGACACGGCGGTGGAGCAGATTAAGAAGATCCAGCAGGACGCCCGCGCCGACGCCAACTTCGTGCGTCCGCGCTGGCCGATGATCGTTCTCAATTCACCCAAAGGTTGGACCGGACCGAAGATGGTGGATGGGCTGCAAGTTGAAGGCACCTTCCGTTCGCACCAGGTGCCGCTCTCCGATCCGGCCACTCATCCCGAACACCTCAAGCTGTTGGAAGACTGGCTGAGGAGCTACCGGCCGGAGGAACTCTTCGACGAGCAGGGCCGCCTGAAACCGGAACTGGCCGAACTTGCGCCCCAGGGCGAACGGCGCATGGGCGCGAATCCCCACGCCAACGGCGGCATTCTGCTGCGCGACCTGCGGATGCCGGATTTCCGCGACTACGCGGTCGATGTGCCCTCGCCGGGAGTGCGCGGCATCGGCGACACGCATGTGCTTGGGAGTTTC
>Ga0105858_1000550_pt1 | contig 14835 bp, 9 predicted proteins | sample OrgsoiDNA_201062_FD_89683 | JGI IMG/M metagenome (GOLD analysis project Ga0105858, IMG submission 89683) | Permafrost soil microbial communities from the Arctic, to analyse light accelerated degradation of dissolved organic matter (DOM) -... | ecosystem: Environmental > Terrestrial > Soil >...
GATCACCACGCGCGCCCTGCTCGGCGTGGTGCCGGGCGCCTGGTTCCTGTTCGAGAAAATCGCGCGGGCCGGAATACTGGCCGGCGCTGAACACGTCGACGGAGGCAGCATCTTCAGCGCGTCATGGGCGGCGCTGGGCAGTGTGAGCCTGTGGGTCGGTGCGGCGGCCGGCGTGGCGATGATCGCGGCGTCCACGTGGCTGCGCCGTTGGCGCGAAGAGAACTAAAGCAGGCCAGGGCCGCGCCAACGCTCGCGCGGCCCGCATACACCTTCCTGTAAGCTCAGCTTAATATTGCGACGTCGCCAGCACCGGCGCAGGCGGGAAAGCCACCGGCTTGGCCGCCGTGCCGCCGGGCGCGAAGCGCAGGTACAGCATGAAACGGTTAGGCGCGTAATCCACGGAACGGTCCAGGCTCAGGCTTCCACCGACAAATAAATCGTGGCGGGCCTGGTATTCCCAGTTCAACGCCAGCGAACGCCCGACACTTTTTCCGCTGCCGCTGGCGTAGTGCGGATCGAAGAAATTGGTCGCGGCCAGCGCGTTGGCCTGGCTTTGCAGCGCCGGGTCGGTGGGATAGAAATCCGCCGCCTTGGTGTCCGACAGCGAGCGTGAAATGGCCGCCCGCACGGTGTACGAGAAGCGGCCGAGCCGGTCGCCATACGTCACCGGCAGCGACAGCGATTTGTAGGCGGCCGGACTGAAATAGCCGCCCTGGCCAAAACTGTATTCCCCGGCGTTTTTACTGAAGCGCCAATCCATCGCCGTCACGCCAACGCTCAGCAGACGATCGTCCTGGTTGATGATGCGTGCGATCAGGCCGCCCATCCATTGCACGCTCAGGTTGGACACCACGTTCTTGCCGGTGATGTCGTGCACGCCGAAATTGGTCCATGCACCCAACGCGCCGCCGTCGTCGCGGCTGGCCGACAGCTTGACGCCGTTCTGCGTCACGCCGCCCCACACCTTGCCGGTGCCAGCATCGCTCATGCCGGCGTATGACAGCAGGCTCGATGTCAGCGCCCGGCGCGAGGCCTCCACCGAATAGCCAACCGATCCAAGGTCGCCGCTATAGGTCACGCCGCCGATCAGCGTGTGCACCTTGAAGCCCAGCGGCGTGGTGCCGACGTCGGCTTTCCACGGCCCGCGCTCCCAGCCCGCGTCGAAGGCGATGCCGCGCGCGCGCTGGTCGGCCGGCGCCGCCGCGCAATGCGGATAGCACAGCAGCACGGTCCCGGCATTGCGCGCCTCGGGCGTGGACGGATCGAGTACGCCGGCCCGGATGTCGACGATGTCGGTGCGCAGCGCGATGCGGTCGGCGCCCAGCTGGCGCAGCTTGTATTCCATCGTCAGCTCGTCCATGCCCAGCTGCGACTGCCCGACGGTGCCACTGCGGTCTTGACGGTTGAACGCGCTCGAAACCCATGCCTCGCGCTTGTCGAGCAGCTCGGCCAAGCGGTTGACGCGATACGGTTCCAGCACCGGACCGGCTTTGGCATTGCCCTTTTCGTAGTAGCCGATCGCCTGGTCCACCTGCCCTGCGCGCGCCGCCAGGCCGCCCGCGCGGTCCAGCAGCGCCAGATTGTCAGGATGGGCGGCCAGCGCTGGATAGACCACGCTGGCGGCGCGCGCGTAGTCGCCCAGGTCCATCAGCGAGCTGGCCAGGTCGGCGGCGATGCCCGGGTCCTGCTGCGCTCCGGCGACCAGCATGCGCTCGATCTGCACGCGGGCGTCGTTGCGTCTTCCCGTCTCGACCAGCAGTTCAACGATGGCGCTACCATGCGTGGCGTCATCCGGCTCCAGTGCCTGCAGCTTGCGGAAGCTGGCCAGCGCCGCCTCCGGCTTGCCCATCGCGCGCTCAATGCGAGCTTGCTCGGACCACAGCTGCGGACTATCTTGGTGCGCGGCCAGACGCGGCGCCAGCGCCTGCAAGGCCGCGGCGTAGTCTTTGGCGATGCGCAGGCGCCGCGCATCGCCGAGCGCGATGGCGTCCGCCGCCGCGTTCCAGGCGATCGCGTCCTCGGCTGACAGCGTAGACGGCGCCCATCCATTCAAGGCGGCCCATGCCTCCGCGCCCGAGCCGGCACTCGACAAGATACGCGCGCGGCGGATGCTCTGGTCAGCAGTCAGTCCGCTGGCCGGCAAGTCCTTCAGCGCCGCCAATGCGGCGGCCGGCGCATCGATATCGCTCAGGGCGTCAGCGATATCGAGCAGGCGGTCCGGCTCGGCGCCATATTGCTGCTGGGCCGCCGTCAAGCCGGCCAACGCGCTGGCGCGCGCACCGTCGAGGGCCTGCTGGCGCGCCTGCTGCGTCGCCAGACCGACCTGGAAGCGGGCTGCCTGACGCAGCATTTCAGGCGTGCGCTGGTCGGCCGGAATCGCGGCCAAAGTGCTGAGCGCATCCGCCTCGCGCGCCTGGCTGCCCTGGTACAGAGCGTAAGCGTAGCGCGCGGTCGGATCGTCCGGATGGGCGGCCAGCAACTGCTGGAACACGGCAAAGCCGCGCTGCGGCTGGCGCTGCGCCGCATACTGGCGCGCCATCGCGTAGCGTAGCCACGGATCGGCATCGTTCAGGTCCGCCGCTTGTTCGTACAAATTCAGGGCGCGCGCCGCATCGCCTTTTGCCAGCAAGTCGTCGCCCTGCTGCTGCAGCCTGGCCGCCTTGTCCAGCGCGATACTATGCTGGAGCGCGGCGCGCTGCGCTGGCGGCGCTTGGGCAGCGAGCTTGGCGGCGTCGGCGGCGCGACCCATGCGCAGGAAAAAATCCACGGCGTCGGCGCGCGCTCCGGACGGTTCGGGCACCGCGGCGAGCGCCTGACGATAGAGTTTTTCCGCTGCGTCGACATTGCCACGCTGGCTGGCCAGCCGCGCCTCGGCCAGTATTGCGGCAGGCTCGGCGGGATCAAGATCGCGCGCCTCACTGAGCAAACGCGATGCCAGCCCGTACTCGGCGCCATCGCTGGCGTCGCGCGCGGCGCGCATCAAGCCCCAAAAACGCGCCGTCCGCTCCATCGATTTCCAGCGCCGCAGCTGTTCAGGATCGGCGCGCTGTGCCAGCTTGAACTGCTGCTGCGCCTGGCCATGCAAGCCCTGGCGCAGATACACGGTGCCGAGACCGCCCAGCACCTCGCCGTCGGTCGGCCGCGTCAACAGGGCATAGACGAATTTTTGTTCGGCCAGGTCCAGCTTGCCGGCCGCCAGCAGCGCCAGGCCGTCCACCCGGGCGCGATAGCCGGGGTCGGACTCCAGCTGCCGCTGCTGTTCGATGCCGCGGACGATGTCGACGCGGTGCTCGCGCACGGCGCTGTCCTCGCCATCCTCGTCGCGCAGGTAGCGGTCGATCAGCGCCAGGCTGGCGGGGGTGGCGTCCAGCCGCAGCATGGCGCTGCGCCAGATATCGTTGGCCGCGTCCTTGAAGCGCGGCATGGCGCTGATGCGGATCACCGTGTCGATGGTGGCCAGCTTGATCGCCCCCTGCTTCAATTCCAGCTTGGCGACCGCCAGCTGGCAGGCGATGTTGTCCGGATGCCGGCGCAGCATTTGGCGCAGGCCCCGGTTGGCCGTTTCGCGGCCGGCCTTGGTGCGCGCCAGCACTTGCCAGTATTCCAGCGCCAGATTATCGTTCAGCGGTCGCTGCGCTTTCAGCGCATTCATGATGAGCAGCGCTTCGTCGACGCGGCCGGAACGGGCCAGCGCGCGCGGTGCGCCAGCGCTCGGCATCGTCGCCCAGCTGCTTCTGCAAAGACGCGTAGGTGGCGAGCGCCGGGTGCTGGGGATTGAGCGCCTGCAGACGCGCGACAGTGGCGGCCGCCAGGGTGCGGCGCAGCGTGCGCAGCTGGACGATGGCCAGCCGCCCCAAGATGTTCTGATCGTCCGGCGCCAGCCGCAGCGCCTTGTCCAGCGCCACCAGCGCCAGTTCGTCGTTGCCGCGCTCTTCCCAGAAATTGGCACGCTTGAGCAAGGCGTCGAGGCCGCCCACGTCAACGCCGGCGTGCGCGCCGGGCGCCGCCATCAACACGCTGACGGCCAGCGGGCCGATTATTTCGTAGCGCATTTCCATGCCACCTGTAGGCTGCCGTCATGCCGGAACTGGAAGCGCGCGGCGTCCCATCCGCTACCGAATAAAGTCAACACCTGGTCGTAGTAGTTGTCCTTGCGGGACAGCGGCGCCAGCGCGGCGACGCGCTGGCGCTGCTGCTGCGCCGCCGCGGTGTCATGCGCCGTCGCCAGCAAGGGCAGCAAGGCCGCGCTGAAGCCGACCGGGCCGTCGCCGCTGACTTTGCCGCTGCGGGTGTCGACGGATTCGGGCGGCACACCGGACGTGGCGGTCTGCCGCAGCATGGGTTGGAACTGCTGTAACAGCAGCGCGCGCGCCGGATCGTCGCTGGCCAGCATGCCGGTCCACAGATAGACGCGGATCGCATCGTAGCTGCCGGCGCCCTTGCTCTGCGGGTCGGCGCCGAAGCTGCCGTCGGCCCTGACCTGTGCCCAGTCCGGCGAGTAACCCAGCGGTGCGGAGCGCAGCAACACCTCCAGCGATGATTTCAGCACGCCCTGCCATGCGCTGCCGGGGTAGCTGGCGTCCATGCGGCGCAGCAGCTGCAGCGGCAGATAGCTGGGATTGAGGCGCGCGGCGCCCGGCGCCGGCACAAAGCCCTGCGCTCCGGGCAGCAGTACGCGGCCCAGGCCGCTCACCTCGGCCGTCTCCTCATGCGCGATACGCTCGGCCAGCAGGCGCGCCTTGTCGGCATACGGCTGGTGCTTCCACAGACGCGCCGCTTCCAGCAAGGAGTAGGCGATCCACAGGTCGGCGTCGGCCGCGGAATTGGTGTCGATGATGCCCCAGCCCCGGTCGGGCCGCTGCCCCCATTGCCAGCCAGGCAGGCGCGCGCCGAGGTCGCCGGCGGCCAGGTTTTCCTCGGTCCAGTGCAGCACGCGGTCGAAGCCGGCACGGTCGTTGGCGACCAGGGCGAAGAAGAGCGCGTAGGACTGTCCTTCCGAGGTGGTGTAGCGCTGCGCAGTGGCCGGGTCCACCACCCTGCCCGCTTCGATGTATTGATCGCGGAAGCTTTCCCAGCCCGGCCAGGCGCCGCAGGCGGCAGGCGGCACCAGCGACGCGGCGGACGCCATGGAGCTTGCAGAGGCGGCGCAGCCCGCCATGGCCACGCCGGCCAGGCAGGCCGCCGCCCGCATCGCCAGCCGCGCTGTCGTGAGCCGGCGCATCAGCGTTTCTCCACTTTCAGGCGCCGCGCGGCAATCGCGCGCAGCGAGCGCCACAGCGCAAAGGCAAACACCAGCACCGCCAGCACGCTCATGATGCCGAGCAGGATGGGATGGCCGGACATCGGGAACCAGATCATGGTCCAGATCGGCAACTCGCCGAGCGTGTAGGTTTTACCGGCCAGTATGCTTTCAACCCGTTTGCCACTGACGAAAATGGCGCTGCCATGCATGCCGCGCAGCAGCGGCTCGTCGGCCATCGCATCGAGCACCTGCGGCATGTCCTGGGGCGCGGCGGCCGTCACGGCGACCACGCTGCGGCCGGCCGTCAGCGGCGATTCAAAGCCGATCATCAACGCCATCGCGCCGCCGCCGCTCATCGATTCCGAGGTCGCCACCTGGGTATCCGGCTTGCTGCCGAAGCCCAGCCCATCGAACAAACGGGTGGCGGTGGAGACCGGCTGGCTGATGCGGCGGCTATTGCCGTCCAGCGAGGCCGGCAAGTTGGCAGCCCAGCGCTGCAACAGCTTTTGCTGGCCGCCGGCGCCGATCAGCAGCAGGTCGCGGTTCTTCAGCAGGCTCTCGTCGTTGGCGGTGCTGACCTCGACCTGGGTGGCCGGATAGCCGGTCGATTCCCCCATGCGGCCCATCAATCCCAGCATCACTTCAATGTCCTGGGCGGCCGGCACGTCGGGCAGCACCACCGTGGTTTGCGACAGGTCGGCGTATTTGGTGAACGGAAAGCCGGCGCTGGCAAAGTAACCCAGGTGCGGCATCTCGGCGTAGTGCGGGTAGCCCGAGAAATCGATGGTGGAATCGGCGTCTATCATGGCGCGCACATTGTCCACCTGGACTTCGGTGCAAGCGCTTTCCTTTTGGTAGCTGAACGAAAATGCATACTGCAGCTGGTTGCGGCTGCCCAGTTTGAAGGCCGGCACCAGCACTTCCTTGCCGTCGCCCAGCAGGCCGCTGTCGAGCAGCGGCAGCACCACGTGGGCCGAATCGCCGCCCTGGCCGGAGGAACGCAGGTTGAGCGATTCCACCAGTTCGTCGTTGATGCTCATGCTCATGCGCGATTCGCTGGTGCGGATCGGCGGCGTGTAGCGGAACTTCAGCGACACGGGCACGCCGCGGCTGTTCCAGGTGAACAGGTCGGGCGGAATCCGCAGGTTGACCCGCACCGGCGCGGGCACGTGGCCAAACACCTGCAACTGCTGCTTGTCTTCCACCAGTTCGCCGAATTTCATGGGCCGGTCCAGCCGCACCCAGTTGGGCGCGTCGTAGGCCGCGCGCGGATGCTCGGTGCTCGATTTGGTGATAGCGATCTGGCTGCCGCTCATCGCGCCGCTCCCCCGCGCCAGCGCGTCGGCGGCGGCTTTCATCTCGGCCGCGTCGCGCCCGCCGATCAGCAACAGCAGCGACACCTGGTCGACCGGGTTGCGCATCACGGCGATGGACGGGCCGCTGAAGGGCCGCAGCGTCGCCAGCTCGGCCGGACGCTCGACGTTGGTGGCGAACACCACGGCATGGCCGCGCGGCAGCTGGTTCAGCATGACCGGGAAGCGGCTGCCGCGCCAGGCCGCCAGCTTGCCGAACCAGGACGCGGTGACGGCCGACGCACGCAGCGTGGCGTGGGTGGGCTTGGCGGCAAACACGAACGGCAGCGTCAGGCGGCGGCTGTCGCGCGGGTCAAAGAACGGTTCCGGCAGGCGGGCCAGGTCGGGCCCCACCGCCAGCGGGCGCACGCCCAGTTCCAGCGTGCTGGCGCCGCTGACTTCGGCCCACAGGCTGGAATGCAGCGGGTCTTCGCACTTGTCGGTGTAGTGACCAATGAATTGCAGCGCCAGCGTGTTGTAGTCGGTCAGCACGCGGGGATCGATCTCGACCTCGCTGGTGAGCGTCTTGCCGGCGTTTTCATGCGTCACGGTCAGCACGCTGACGACTTCATCGTTAAGCAATACCTTGATGTGGGACTGGCCCGGTATCAGCGCCGGCGAATAGCTATAGCGCAGCTTGAGCACGGCCCGCGTCACCAGTTCGTCGGCGCGGGTGCCGAAGCGTAGCAATTCGGTGCCGTCGGTGGTGTGCAGCCTGAGCACGGCGGCGCCGCCCAGTCCGGACAGCGGGAAGCTGCGCGTGAGCTGCGCAGCGCTGCCGTCGGGCGCGGCGGCGGCCGACGGGGTGGCGAGCGCGGCGACGGGCAAGGCCGACGACGTGGCCGGCGCGGCGGGTGCAGCGGTCAGCGCAAAGCTGGTCAGACTCAGGATCATCAGTAAAAGTTGGCGCATGGACGGTGGTATCCGCTGGCTAAGGTTGGAATGGTGGCTCATCGCGCCCCCGTGGCCGCTGGCCGGCGCGGCAACATGCCGCGCAGCCAGCCGCCGCTCTGGCGGATGCGGGTGGAGAAGGAACTGTCGGCCGGCGCCGCGTAGTGAAACACGCGGACGATGCCGAGTATGCCCACGCGCAACACGCTTTGCAGCCCCCTCAGCGGCTTGTCGGTCTCACGTCCCTCGGACCAGGACAGCCAGGCATCGGCGCGGGCAAAAGTACATTGAATCAGCATCATCTGCTCTTCCTGGCTGGCCAGCATCCATTGCAGCCTGACTTGTGTGGCGTCGGACGAAATCACCTGGGCGCAAAAAGCATGCTCCTCCGCGCCGCGCCACAAGGACACCATCACTTTTTCGTCGCGTTGCAGGCCGGTGGCCAAGGGCACGCTGAGGGCGCAGCCACTGTCGGAAAAATCCACCGTCTGGCAGCGTATCAGGCGGCCGTCCGGCTGATGCAGCACGGCCGGCAGGCGTATCGTCACGCGGTGCGACAATCTCACCTGGCGCGTTTCGGAGGCCACCGAAATGGCCCCGCCCAGCAGCAGGATGTTGTAGACGGTCCAGAACAGGTTCAGCACGGTGGTGGCGATTTCGTCGGCCGGTCCCCAGAAAATGCGGCCCAGGCCAGCCAGCACGCCGGCCACGTTCAGGCCGACGATGATCAGGTAGGGCAGCGAGATGGTCCAGTCGAAGTAGTCGTCCTTCACCAGCCCGCCTTTGGCCGTGACATTGAACTTGCCCTTGCGCGGATTGATCAGCGCCACCATGGTCGGCCGCACGGTGTACCAGGCCAGCACGGTTTCATACACCTCGGCCCAGAACGAATGTCGATGGCCGCCCTGAATGCGCGAGTTGGTCAGGTTGGCATGGGCCATATGCGGCAGCACGAACAACATCACGGCGGTGGCCGGCGCGTAGATCACGTAGGCATGGAAGAACAGGAAGGCCAGCGGCGCGGTCAGGAACAGCAAGCGCGGCCCGCCGTTCAGGAAGTGCAGCATGGCGTTGCCGTAGCAGATGCGCTGCGCCCAGTTCAGGCCCTTGCCGAGAAAGGGATTGTCCAGCCTGAAAATCTGCGCCATGCCGCGCGCCCAGCGGATCCGCTGGCCGATGTGGGCCGACAGGCTTTCCGTGGCCAGCCCGGCCGCCAGCGGCACGTTGATATACGCCGAATGGTAGCCCAGGCGCTGCATCTTCAGCGCGGTATGCGCGTCCTCGGTCACGGTTTCGACGGCGATGCCGCCGACTTCCTCCAGCGGTGCGCGCCGCAGCACGGCGCAGGAACCGCAGAAAAAGGTCGCATCCCACAGATCGTTCCCGTCCTGTATCACGCCGTAAAACAACTCACCCTCGTTGGGCGTGCGGCGGAACAGGCCGAGATTGCGCTCAAACGGATCGGGTGAGAAGAAATGGTGCGGCGTCTGCATCAGCGCCAGCTTGGGGTCGCGCAGGAACCAGCCCAGCGTCGATTGCAGGAAGCTGCGGGTAGGAATATGGTCGCAATCGAAAATGGCGATGTATTCACCGTCGGTGATCTTCAGCGCGTTATTCAGATTGCCGGCCTTGGCGTGTCGATTGTCGGAACGGGCGATATAGCCTATGCCCGATGCCTCGGCAAACTGGCGGAACTCGTCGCGCCGGCCATCGTCGAGCAGATACACATTGAGCTTGTCGCGCGGCCAATCGATGCCGATGGCGGCGTAGACGGTGGGCATGACCACCTTCAGCGGCTCGTTGTAGGTCGGAATGTAGACGTCGACCGACGGCCACTCGGTCAGCGCATCGGGCATGTTCAGCGGCTGGCGGCGCAGCGGCCAGGCACTCTGCGCATAACCCAGCAGCAGCACCAGCCAGGTGTAGGTTTCCGCGGCCAGCAGCAGCAAGCCCCAGAGAAAATCCAGCGGCTCGTCCCAGTTCAGCGTGGACGACATGCGCCACCACATATAGCGCGAGGAAGCGGTCACCGACAGCACAATCAGCAGCAGCGTGGCGACCGGTCCGGGGATCTGGCGCATGGCCAGCGCGATCACCCACAGCAGCACCACGAACACCAGTTGCGCCGTCAGGGAAAACGGCGTGGTCACGCACAGCACGGCCAGTGCCGCCGCCGCCAGGTAAGCCAGGTAGCGCGCCAGCGGAAGATCCCAGGTGCTGTGGTCGGCCATGCGTTCGGCGCGCTGCTCCATGCGCTGCGGGTCCATGCCGGGCAGCCAGGGCGCCACGCGGCGCCAGGCCAGCGATAGCAGCGTGCGGACGCGCCGCAGCGCCGGCGGCACCTGCCACTGCGCTGCTTCCGATGCCTCCGGGAGGACCAGCAGCAGCCACAGGCATTGCAGCACGAAGCGCAGGGGGTCGCCCCAGCGCAGACGGGAAAAATCGATGTGGGGGAAGCTGGCGGCGAAGCGCTGGCGGTTCGCGCCTAGCCATGGCGCGCGGGCGGGATCGCGCAGCAGCAGCTGGGCCAGCATCTGCGGCCAGGGCGCGCGCGCGTCGGCGCCGGCCAGGGCGCACAGACGGATGGCGTAGGCGCCGGCCATCAGCGCCCTGCCTCGCGGCCCAGCCGGGCCAACACCCAGGTGGACAGCGCCGCGAACTCGTGCGCCGCCTGGCTGGGCGGGGCGAATTCAAACACGGTCTGCTTGCAGGCCAGCGCTTCGCCGACGTGGGCGTCGCGGTGTATCGTCACAGGCGACATGCGGTCGCCGAAGGCGCTGCGCAGCAGCACCGTGATATCGCGATGCAGGGCGCGCGCCGGCTCGAACTGATTCAGCAGCAGCTGCGCCGGCGGCAGGCCGGCTTGATTGGCGCGCGCCACCATGCGCGTGGCCACGGCATAGGACACGGCGTCCGGTTCCATTACCACCAGCACCAGATCGGCCATGGCCAGCACCTGCGCCGAGAACGGCGACGGCAGGCGCGGGCAATCGTATACCACGATGGTGTCGGCCGGCAGCGCCAGCGTGGCCAGCTCGCTGCGCAGCCAGTTGGGATGGGTCTCCATATAGCGGCCCAGACGGGCCAGTTCGGCGTCGCTGGCCAGATCGCCGAAAGGCACGAAGTCGACCCCGCCGGCGCTGCGATAGGCCGCCTCATGCCAGTCGGCGCCCGTGGCCAGCGCATGGCCGAAGCCGAGCGGATCGTTCCAGGCCATGCCCAGGTGCAGCCGCAGCAGATTGTCGGGATTGGCGTCGAACGCCAGCACGTCGCGCCTGGACCCGGCCAGCCCGGCCGCCAGGTGGGCGGCCACGGTGGTGACGCCGGCGCCGCCGGAGGCGCCGAGGATGGCCACGGTCTTCATCGGGCGGCGGGACTGTCGAGCGGCACAGTCGCGCTGGAGATGCCTTGCATTTCCGCCAGCAGCGGCCAGCGCAACGCTGCGTTCAGGGCCGCCTGGTCGCGCACGATTTCCTGATAGTGGCCGGCGTCGCCCAGCTTGCCGAAGCGGGTATAGAGCGTATTGATGTCGCCGCCGATAGGGGCGCGGTCGGAGCTGTTTTCCATGATCACGGCATTACCTTCCAAAGGGCGTTAGTCTTGGCAGATTCCGCAGGGATTAGGCAGCAATCTTTGATAAAGCTGGTGTTGTGTATGTTAATATTTAACCATAGAAACTTGCCGTTTGACCATAATAATTGCTATATGCGTTGTAAAAAAGTTTGTTTTCCGTACAATTTGATTGCAAAAAGAAACACGCCTCTGTCACAATAACAGGCATTGCGGCGTTAACCACTCATCCAGCAAGGTCGATAAGGGCTGGGTCCTGCAAGGTGCTCCCCGAACATGTGCACACCCCATCCATCATAAAAAGATAGAGCGTGCGCAAATGTCATCCTTAGATCACCCTCATTATTTCGCCGGCATACACGCCGCCAACGCCAGTCTGCGCCGTGGGCTTGTCTATGCCATCGTCGAAGACGGCGTCGGCCGCCTCGATGCGCTGGTCTATGCGGCGCTGGCCGCGCCGGGCCAGGAGCGGATGTGCCTGCTGGCGCCGCAGCGCCAGCTGGTCGATATCCTTGGCTGCGGCCCCGCGGCGGCGCTGGACGCGCAACTGCAGAGCGGCCAGTTAAGCATCTTGGAATCGACCGGCGTGGGCGGCCCCGGCGCGGCCGGGCAGATCGAGCGCCTGGCCGTCGAGTTGGCGCATTTCGGCCAGCACGACACCACGCTGCTGCTGCTCGACCGTGCCGACAGCCTGTTCTCTGACGACGGCACAGGCAACCTCATGCTGGCCCGCCAGCTGCGCGACTGGGCCGAGCGCGACAACAAAATCCTGGTGCTGCTGCTGCGGCGCGACAGTATCGAGGCGGCCGATCCGCTGTTGTCCGTCCTGCCCTGCTCCGCCCTGTTGGGCGGCATCGCCCGGCTGCGCCAGATGCCGGCGCTGACGCTCTGGCAAACCTTCCACTGGCATCATGCCGAGGGGCTGAGCGCCCAACTGATCCAGCGCCTGCTGGTCGATGACAGCGGCCACTACAGCCTGGCGCCGCCGGAAGCCAGCCGCCACGAAGCGCCCGTGGCCAACGAAGCGATGCACATCCTGGCGCTGCGCAGCGTGCTGCAGGCCGGCGAAATCGGCGGCCCCGACTGGCAGCTGGCAGACGACGCCGAGATGCTGCTCAGCCAGGCCAGCGGCCGCGTCAGGGCCACCATCTTGCTGCCGTTCGCGCCCAGCGTCAGCTTCGACGCGCTGGCCCGCACCGTGCTGAAGCTGCGCTCCAGCTGCGGACGCCGCGTCAAGATCGTCGTGCGGGAAATGTCGCAGCACATGCGGCAGAGCCAGGAAGGCTTGCTGATGCATCTGGGCGCCAACCTGGTGGTGCCGGCAGGCGTCGGCCTGTCGCGCTTCCTGAGCCTGTGCACGGCCGTGCAAGACCAGCTGTTTAGCCAGCCACTGCCGGCCTCGTTCGAGGAGGCGGTGGCCGCCACCATGCCCGACCAGCAGCAAGGCTATCTGCCGCCGGCCGCCTTCATCACGGCGGTGCACTCCAGCATGCGGCGCGGCCTTGAAACCCGTATCGAAAGCTGCATGGTGCGGCTGACGCTGGTCAACGGCCTGACGCCGCTGGATGCCCTGCGCTATTGCGAGACACGGCGCGCCGGCGACCTGATCACGGCCGACGCCGACGCCCTGTATTTATTCCTGTACGCCTGCCGCGACGCCGACTTGGCGGACGCATTGAGATTCCTGTTCCATCTGCCCGTCAGCGAATTATTCAGTTCCGAGAGCCGCTATCCGACCCCGCGCGACATTGCCGGCGCATGCGCCGGCCTGAGTCGCAGCGCCGGCGGCGCGCCCGACCTGAGCGCGGCGCTCAGCCAGGCCACGGCGCTAGCGCCGCCCAAGGCCCAGGTGCCGGCCGCCGCGCCCGCCAACAACGGCCCGGTGCCCCAGCGCCACGTGGCCGTCGCGCCCGCAGTACGGCGCGCCTTGCCCCTGACACGGAAATTGACTGCCGCCTGAGGCGTCAGCTGCACATCCACTTGAACCCCATCCCCTATCCCATCTTGCCCGTGCCATGCACCTGACCACCCTCCTTGCGATCTTTTTCATCGGCCTCATTAGCGGCTATTGCTTGCACGCGCCGCTGGCGCGCGCCCGCGCACGCTACCAGCAACGCCGGTTCAAGCCGCAGTTGATTAAACGCTATCGTCGCGCCACCGACGCTGGCGTAAGCGGGTCCGAGCTTTGATCGATACCCAACCCGACCAGGCTACGCAAGCCGGCGCAGCCATCCCGGCGACGGCACGCCTGGCGCTGGGCGGCTGGAGCTACTACTTCATCGCCAAGCTGCTGATGCTGTGGCGCGGGCTGATCGGCGTGCACGCGCTGGAAAACCTGGCTTTCATGGCGCTGCTGGCCTTGCCGTTGCGGACGGCGCGCCTGCGCCTGGCGCGCAACATCGCCGCCGTCCCGGCCGCCGCCGCGCTGCTGTACTACGATTCCTTCTTACCGCCGTTCAGCCGTTTCTGGTCGCAAGCCCATCTGGTGGCCGGCTTTGGCGCATCCTATCTGATCGAACTGGCCGGCCGCTTCATCCAATGGCAAATGGTAGCGCTGCTGGTGCTGGGTTGGGTCGTTTGCCGCGTCGCCAGCAGCTATCTGCGCCTGGGCTTGCTGACGGCTGGCGCGCTGTGCGCGGTCGGGCTGCAACAAATCCGCGACAATCCGGTGGCGGCCCCTGCCGCCCTGTCGGCCTCGACGATCTCCGCCGGCGCGCCGGCCGGCGATACGCCCGACCTGGCCTTGCAGCAGTTCTTCGACAGCGAGGGCAAGCGCAGCGTGAGCTTCAAGCCGCCGGCGCCCAGCGCGACGCCGTTCGACATCATCTTCATCCACATCTGCTCGGTGTCCTGGGACGACTTGCAGGCCGTGGGGCTGGATCAGCATCCGGTGCTGAAGCAGGCCGACTTCCTATTTCATCATTTTAATTCCGCCGCCTCCTACAGCGGTCCGGCCGCGATCCGCCTGATGCGCGGCCCCTGCGGCCAGCAGCGCCACAGCGCCATTTACGATCCCGCCGGTGACCGCTGCTATCTGATGCCGGGCCTGGCAAAAGCCGGTTTCACGCCGCAGCTGGCGATGAACCACGATGGCCATTTCGACGATTTCATGGGCCTGCTGCGCAAGCAGGGATTGACGGCGCCCGCCGTGCCGCTGGCCGGCGCGCCGGCGCCGCTGCGCGCCTTTGACGATTCGGCCGTGTATGACGACGGCGCCATGCTGGGCCGCTGGATGGAAGCGCGCGCACACGATGCTGCACCACGGGTAGCACTGTTCTACAACACCATCAGCCTGCACGATGGCAATCACTTCGTGAACGGCCCCAATGCGGGCAAGGACAGCAGCAGCACCTACCAGATACGGGCTGGAAAACTGCTCGACGATATACAGCGGTTCATGACCGAGCTGGAACACAGCGGCCGGCGCAGCGTGGTGATCGTGGTGCCGGAACACGGCGCGGCCCTGCGCGGCGACAAGATGCAGGTGGCCGGCTTGCGCGAAATTCCGACCCCGGCCGTCACCAACGTGCCCGTCGCGATCAGGGTCATCGGACCCGGCGCGCATGCGCTGGGCGGCACCGTGCATGTCAATGACGCCACCAGTTATCTGGCGATTTCCCATATCGTCTCGGCCATGCTGGACAAGTCGCCGTTCGACGCGGCCGGTTACACGCCGACCGATTACCTGGTCGGACTCGAACTGACGCCCTATGTGGCCGAGAATGAAGGTTCCATCATGATGGAGCACCACGGTAAATTCATGCTCAGGCTGGGCACGGA
>Ga0105858_1000555_pt1 | contig 14735 bp, 14 predicted proteins | sample OrgsoiDNA_201062_FD_89683 | JGI IMG/M metagenome (GOLD analysis project Ga0105858, IMG submission 89683) | Permafrost soil microbial communities from the Arctic, to analyse light accelerated degradation of dissolved organic matter (DOM) -... | ecosystem: Environmental > Terrestrial > Soil >...
CCTATCACAGTCGCTCACGGCGACGGCATCGGCCCTGAAATCATGCAGGCCACGCTTCAGATTCTGGAAGCGTCCGGCGCGGCTCTCGAAATCGAGACCATCGAAATTGGCGAAAAGGTTTACCTGCGCGGCAATTCGTCCGGCATTGAACCGAAGTCCTGGGAATCGCTTTTGCGGACCAAGGTGTTCCTGAAGGCCCCCATCACCACCCCTCAGGGCGGCGGCTTCAAGAGCATGAACGTAACGATCCGCAAGACGCTGGGGCAGTATGCCAACGTCCGCCCCTGTGTCTCGTATCACCCGTTTATCGAGACCAAGCACCCCAATATGGACGTGGTGATCGTGCGCGAAAATGAGGAGGATTTGTATGCCGGAATCGAGTACCAGCTCACTCCGGAAGTCATGTCCTGCATCAAGCTGATCTCGCGGCCGGGCACCGAAAAAATCGCGCGCTATGCCTTCGAATACGCGCGGCTGCACAATCGCAAGAAGGTGACGTGCTTCGCCAAAGACAACATCATGAAGATGACCGATGGTCTCTTCCGCAAGGTCTATAACGAAGTCGCCGCCCAGTATCCGGATATACCGAACGAATACTGGATTGTGGACATCGGCGCCGCCAAGCTGGCCGATACGCCGGGGGCTTTCGACGTCATCGTAATGCCCAACCTGTATGGCGACATTCTCTCCGATGTGGCGGCGCAGATCGCGGGCTCCGTTGGTCTGGCCGGCTCGGCGAACGTGGGCGATCAGTGCTCCATGTTCGAGGCCATCCACGGTTCGGCGCCGCGCCGCGCGGGGCAAAACCTGGCCAACCCGTCGGGCCTGCTGCTGGGGTCGGTCCTGATGCTGGTGCATATCGATCAGCCGGAGGCCGCGGAGCGCGTCCACAACGCCTGGCTGCGGACCATCGAGGACGGCGTGCACACCTACGACGTTTTCACCGAAGGCGTGAGCAAGGTCAAGGTGGGGACGAAGGAGTTCGCCGCGGCCGTGGTGGAGCGCCTGGGACAGAAGCCCAATATCCTCAAGCCCGTGGTCTACGCCAGGCGGCCGGAAGCGGCGCCGGTTGCGGTTGCCGCGCGGGCTGCGAGTTCCACAGACATGGAACTGAAGGGCATTGACCTGTTCGTCTACTGGCCTTCACGCAATCCGAACGAATTGGCGGCGGCCGTGGGCAAACTCGCGGGCGACGGGCTGAGCTTGCAGATGATCGATAACCGCGGCGTCAAGGTGTGGCCCGCCGGCAGACCCGAGACTTTCTGCACGGACAGTTTCCGCTGCCGCTTCGTGGCCAACGGCACTCCCGATATGGGCCGGTTGCTGGACCTGGCGAGGCGTGTTTCCGATGCGGGAATCGATATCGCCATCACCCAAACCCTGCGCACTTTCAATGGCCAGCCCGGCTTCACGCTGGCACAGGGGGAGTAGGCCATGGGGACGGCGCAACCGCTGGTGGCTGTCATCATGGGCAGCAAGTCCGACTGGGAGGTGATGCGCCAGGCCGGCGAAGTGCTCACGAAGTTCGAGATTGCGCATGAGTGCCGCGTGCTTTCGGCGCACCGCACGCCCACCGAGACAGCGGAGTATGTGAGCGGGGCGGAAGCGCGGGGAATGGAAGTGATCATTGCCGCGGCAGGCGGGGCGGCGCACCTGGCGGGCGTCTGCGCGGCGCATACCGTTCTGCCGGTGCTGGGCGTTCCCATGGAGAGTGCCGCGCTGAAGGGCCTGGATTCGCTGCTTTCCACGGTTCAGATGCCGGCCGGCATTCCCGTAGGCACACTGGCGATAGGGCCCGCGGGGGCGCGCAATGCGGCGCTGCTGGCGATCGCAATTCTCGCCAATAGCCGTCCCGCGCTGCGCGGACTCCTGAAGCAGTTTCGAACCGAGCAGAGGGATAAGATTCTGCGCGAAACGTTGCTGTGAGCCGCCTGAGAATTTCGATTCACCGCCCGAAAACGGGTAAACGCCGACGCTGAGACGCGGAGACAAGCGAGAGAAGCAGAATTCATTCATAGGTTTGTTCTTCCTCCGCGCTTGTCTCAGCGCCTCAGCGTCTCTGCGGTGAAAATGTGCTCTCGGTCTACAGACGTTTTATCGCATTGTGAATGGCCAGACGGGTCTGCTCCATTTCCGCATCGTCGCGATATTTCTGGCGCGGCCAGAAGAATCCCTTAAGGCCGTCTCCTTTGCGCCGCGGCACCACATGAATGTGAAGGTGAGGCACGCTCTGGCTGATGCGGTTGTTGACGGCGACGAAAGAACCCTCGGCTCCAAGGCCTTCCTCCACGGCGGCGCAAAGCATTCGCGCGTTGCCGAACAGAGGCGCCACCAGGCCGTCCGGCAAGTCCGCCAGCGTTTCGTGATGCGCCCTGGGAATTAACAGGCAGTGGCCTGGAAACAGCGGCCGGTGATCCAGGAAGGCTAGCGAGTGCTCGTCCTCGAAAGCAATGGCGGCGGGCGTGGCGCCGGCTGCGATTCTGCAAAAGAGGCAGTCCGTTGGCATGCACCGATGATGCAATAGAGCCGGTGCCGGGTGCAGGGCACGTGGTATCATAGGTTTGAAAAGGCTGGCTTGAAAAAGACTGGAAAAGCCTTTTTTGGGAGGACATGAAACGATGGGTCCGCTGGGTTGGCCGGAAACGGTCTTCATCTTTTTCCTGGCACTGATCCTCTTCGGCCCGAAGAAATTGCCGGAGCTGGGCCGGACCGTGGGAAAAGCCCTGACCGAATTCCGCCGCGCCTCGTCCGAACTGAAAGCTACGTTCGACCGCGAGATCAAAAGCTTGGAGCAGGAGACCGAAGTCAAAGAACTCAAGGAAATCGCCAGTCAGTATCAGGCTGACACTTACAACTACGACTATTCGTCTTATGAATCCACGTACGAAGGTTCATACGGGAACGAAAACTACGATTCCACTGCATCCATCCCATCCACAGAAGGCGCACCCGCAATTCAGGGCGCTGAATCACCATCGGCCGTTTTGCCGGAGGGCGCGGTTGCCCACGGCTCCGAAACGGCGGTTGTCCATGAGTCGGGCGGGCATGAACCTGAAGCCGTCTCGAACGGGCACAACGCGTCTGCTTCAACGACTGAACATAACGCCTGACGAATGAATCCATCCGATGAGCAGAAGGGGACGGAAGTCCCCGACGGCGGCGGTGCGTCTTCCGCGGCGACGTCCGCAACGACCACCGCAACCACTTCCCCAACGCAGGAGCCGCCTTCGCCGCCGCCTTCGTCGCGAACCGCGGCGACTGAGGTGGCCCTGCGTTCCCGGCGTCCGGGCGGCGGGGGGAACAAGCCGCCGGCTCCGCCTCCGGGCGGCGATGACGGCGACGGCGGCGATGACGGCATGCTTCGCATGTCCTTCATGGATCACCTGGAAGAGTTGCGCTCGCGCATCATCAAGGCTCTGGGCGGCATCGCGGTGGCGTTTGTGGGCAGTATCTTCTTCACCAAGCCCCTGTGGAATGTCATCAAGGAGCCCGCCAAGGAAGCGCTCAGAACTCTCGGTTACAAGCCGCAGTTGGTCGCCATCGACCCCATGGAGCAGTTCAACATCATCTGGTTCAAGCTGCCCGTGGTCTGCGCCATATTCATAGCTTCTCCGTGGGTGTTCTACCAGATTTGGGCCTTCATCTCTCCCGGTTTGTACCGCCGCGAGCGGCGCTGGGCCGCGCCATTCGTTCTCAGTTCGGCCGGCCTGTTTATTATGGGCGGCTGTTTCGCCTATTTCGTCGCCTTCCGCTTCGGCCTCACCTTCCTGTTGGGAATCGGTTCGGGGGACATGGATGTGGTGCCGATGATCACCATCACTCACTATTTCGATTTGTTTGTCGATGTGATGCTGGGCATCGGAGTGGTGTTTGAGCTGCCGGTCCTGATCTTTCTTCTGATCGTGCTGAAGATTGTCACGCCGGCATTCCTGATCGCTCACAGCCGCTATGCCATTCTGGGAATTTTCATCATTGCCGCGATCGTGACGCCCACGCCCGACGTGTTTAACATGATGTTGTTCGCCACCCCCATGTGTATACTCTTTTACGTTGGAGTGTTCGCGGGGTATCTGCTCGTACTGCACCGCGAGAACCGCAGGTTTCCCTGGAAGAAGGCTATGACTATAGTTATCCCCGTACTGCTGCTACTAGCCTTAATAATGTATGTGGCCATGGCCAAGTTTGGGGTGAAGTTCGTTCCCCACGCGCCGTTTATCACGCGCTAGTTTTTTTTCGGTAATTTCAGTAGAAGTACGGCGCGCATCTGATGTAAGATCGTCACTTGACCGCACGCTTTCTGTGCGGCCCTCTGTGATATCGGGATGCAATGGACCTATACAAAGCGATTCAGGACTTATACTCCGAGAAAGAAAAACTGGAGCGCGTGATTGCCTCCCTTGAAGAACTGCAGCGGACTGCGGGCTCGATGGCGATGCTGCCTAAATCCGCCAAACGCCGGGGCAGAAAATCCATGAATTCCGAAGAGCGCCAGGAAGTTGCGGAGCGAATGCGGAAGTATTGGGCCAACCGGCGGAACCATAAGCCGGAGAAGCAGCCGGACCATCACTCCTGAGGGCAACTTATTAAGAGCTATTTCTTGAAGAACCAGAGCCAGTAGTACTGATCTCCCGCCCCAGCCTGATAGCGCATTTCGAAACCGCAGCGCTCCGCCATCCGGCGGGCTTCCTGTTCGGTGAAAGAGACCCCCACCCAACTGTTTTGCGGTTCGCGCGCCACGTCGGGGCAGCCGTGCACCTGGAATTTGAATAGCGCGCCGGGCCGCAGGAGCCGGTGTACTTCGCGCGCATAGTTCTCGATAATCTCGCGGCTCGGGATGTGTTGAAACACCATGGACGAGAACGCGAAATCGACTTGCAACGGCCGGCCGGTTCCCAAGCGCCACCAGGGCCCGGACAATGCCGAGAGGTCCTTGCCGTTATTGCGAAACACGCGCGCGTTGGGAAAGTCCGACACCGCCCGTTGAGCCTGGCGCACCATTTCACGGCTGATATCCACCGCATACACGTCACCGAAGAATTGGGCCAGGGCGCGTGTCACGCGGCCCGCGCCGCAGCCGATTTCGAGCACCTTCATGTCCTTCGGGCGCTGGCCCTGGCAAATGTTCTCCAGGTCGTTCAGGATATCTTCTTCCAGAGCGATCCGGCCGGACTGGAAGAACTCTTCGTCGGTCCACTGGGGCTGGCCCGTAACCACGTAATGGCGGGCGTTTTCGCGCGCGCGCCGGTCCCAATCGCGCCGCATTCGAAGAAGCTGTCTGGCGATGTGCAGGCCCGGCATCTGTTATATTGTAATTGCTCGTGGATGTGGGCGACTAGCTCAGTTGGGAGAGCGCTGCGTTCGCAATGCAGAGGTCGGGGGTTCGAACCCCCCGTCGTCCACCAAATCCAATTCCTGTTAGCGCAGTGCGCTACCATACCCTTCGATGAAGCTTACGTTCTGGGGCGCCGCCGGCACGGTCACCGGGTCAATGCATCTCCTGGAATCCGGCGGCAAGCGTTTTCTTCTGGATTGCGGGCTCTATCAGGGACGCCGGAAAGATGCCGACCGCAAGAATCGAAACCTTCCGTTTTCCGGCTCCGGGATCGATGCCGTGGTCCTTTCCCACGCCCATATCGACCACAGCGGCAACCTTCCCACGCTGGTAAAAAACGGTTTCTCCGGTCCCATTTTTTCGACGCCCGCCACCATCGATCTCTGCGGCTGGATGCTGCGCGACACCGCCCATATCCAGGAGAAAGACGCGGAGTTTCTGAATAAGCGCCGCGAGAAGCGCAAGTCCGCGGGTATGGAAGACGGCGGCATAGTGGAACCGCTGTACAGCATGGCCGATGCCGATCGTACGCTTACCCTGTTCCAGCCGGCGCCTTACCACCAGCCGCATCTTCTGGACACAAAGTTGAGCTACGAAGCTTACGACGCGGGCCATATCCTGGGCTCCTCCTGCATCGTGCTGCGCGATCAGTCGAACGGTTCGGCCGTGCGCCTCGTTTTTTCGGGCGACGTGGGCCGCCCCCATCTCCCCATCATTCGCGACCCCGAAACCATGCCGCCGGCCGACTATCTGATCATGGAGAGCACCTACGGCGGCCGCCTTCATAAGAGCGTGGATCATGTGATCCACAAGCTGGCGGACGTGGTCAACCGCACCGCCTCCCGCGGCGGGCGCATCGTGGTACCGGCTTTCGCGGTAGGCCGCACCCAGCAACTGGTGCTGCTGCTGCACCAGCTCACCAACGAGAAACGCATTCCGAACATCCCCATTTTCGTGGATAGCCCGCTGGCCTTGAACGTTACCGAGGTGCACCGCAACCATCCCGAGTGCTTCAACGAGGAGACCCGGAAATACCTGGATGACGGCGGCGACCCATTCGGTTTCAAACGCCTCCAGTATGTTCGCGAAGCTTCCGAATCGAAAAAGCTGAACGATCTTCACGGCCCGTTTGTGGTGATCTCCGCATCCGGCATGTGCGAGCAGGGCCGCATTCTGCATCATCTCCGGAACAGCATTGAGGACTCTCGCAATACCGTGCTCATCACCGGGTTCCAGGCGCCGGACACCTTGGGCCGGAAGCTGGTGGAGAAGTGGCCCGAAGTCAGGATTTTCGGCGAACCCATGCGCGTGCGGGCGGAAATCTCGAGCCTGGATGAACTCAGCGGCCATGCCGACCAGGGTGAGCTTTTGCAATGGATTAAGCCCATGGCGCCGTCGCTGCGCAAGGTGTTCCTGGTTCACGGCGAGCCTCAGCAGTCCCAGGCGCTGGCCGCGCTGCTCCGCTCCACCTACCGCCTGGACGCCGTCTGCCCCACCCCTGGCCAGTCCTTCGAGGTGGCTTAAGCGCTTTTAAATGAAACCGAATACCGGGGGAATCCCATCTATACTGAAAGAAGCGAAAAGGAGTACAACGCAACGTGAGCCCAAGTTCAGCACCTATCTACCAAGCACCCGAGCCGCCGCGATCGAACCTGCTGCCGGCCCTGGCCGCGGGAGCGATTATCGCCCTTGTGGCGGCCAACATCTACCTTTACGTGCAGATTGACCACTTGCGTACCGATGTGGCTAAGGGTCAGGAATCCTTGATGACCGAGATGGCGAATCTGAAAGACGCCTCTTCGGTCACTTCGGCGTCGCACACCCGCCACCTGGAAACGTTGAAGCAGGAACTGGAGGCCGCACGCGCCCAGGCGCGGAGCCAGGCCAGCCAGGCTAAGGCCGAAGCCGCCGCCCAATCGAACGCGCATGCCGACCAGTTGGCGCGCCAGATCCAGGCTGAGGAAGCCAAGGTGCAGCAACAGGTCAGCTCCGAAATCAGCGACGTGAAGCAGGCGGCCACTACCGCCAACGCCAAAATCGCCGATGTTTCCACGGATGTAGGCGGCGTGAAGAGCCAGGTTTCAGCCACCCAGGCGGAGCTGCAGAAGACCATCGCCGACCTGAAGTCCACGCGCGGCGATCTGGGCGTGCAGAGCGGTCTGATTGCCACCAACGCCACCGAATTGCAGGCGCTCAGGCGCTTGGGCGAGCGCAACTATATCGAGTTCAAACTGGGCAAGACCAAGGCCCCGCAGCGCGTCGGCGATATTACCCTGCAACTCAGGAAGACCGACCCGAAGAAGAACAAATACACCGTCGACGTAATGGCCGACGACACGCTCACCGAGAAGAAGGACAAGAACGTCAACGAGCCCGTTCAATTCTATACCGCCAAGGCCAAACAGCCGTACGAAATCGTCGTCAACAAGGTTCAGAAGGACATGATCGTAGGCTACCTGACCACTCCCAAAGAACAATCCACAAGGTAAGCGGCGTAGCGCCGGTGGTCTTGCCACCGGTGTTTTCGAGACCACCGGCGCTACCTCAATTCGATTCGGTCTTTTCGACCAGTTTCTCAACGTGCATGCAGTAAATGGCGGGCTTGCCGTGACGGTCGCTCTGGAAGTAGACCCGCTGGCTGTCCGGCGAGAAGACCGGCGCCACGGTTTCGGGAGCGCTGGCTTTATGCTCGCAAATCGTGAACTCGCGCCGCGTCACGCGCAGAAATAGCAAGACCGTCGGCGACCCGCCATTGCGGCTGGCCCCGACAAATACCGAGGTATCGCGATTGAATCCGAAATGCACGAACTGGCTGGTTTTGCCCACCAGCTTTTCGGTGTTCGTGTCCGGCGTGGACTCGCGAATGGTGTTCAGTTGTTTGGCATCTTCCGGAAAATTCAGATAGAGGACGGTCTTCCCATCCGGAGCCCAATTGGCCGGACCTACCCTGCCCGCCGCCAGTTTGAGCTTATGGTTCTGCGTGCCGTCGGAATTCACCAGCCACAGCGCCTCGTCGGCCTGGCGGTACAGAATCTGCGCGCGCATGGGCCGCGGAATCGGATCGCTCATCGCGAACGGCGCTTCCATCACGGTGCGCGCCGCGCCTTGCGCCAGACTCACCATGCGCAGGCGCGATGTATCGCCGCGCCGTTCCGCAAATGTGGCGTGCGTGCCGTCGGGCCCAACGCTCATCCCCTGGCATCGCTCCCACCCGTCTGCAATCTGGTACAACTCGCGTTCCCGCAGGCTGCTCAGGTTCGCCATATATAAGGAGCGCCCCGCGAAATAGCAGAAGGAGCGGTTGTCCGGCAGCAACGTCAGCGACGAAGCGTCCAACCCATCCGCCTGGGTCAACTGTTTCGTGTCGCCGGTTTTCAAGTCGAGGTGAAACCCTTGCGGCGTGCCGCTCCGGTCGCAGCAAAACAGCATCCATCCGCTGTTGCGCGCGATCCCGCGGTTGTAATACGCGGTCATCGTGCTCGAGTAATCCGGCTTGGTGAGCCGGTAGACCTCGAGTTCGGTGGCCGGGTCGTGATACCGTTGCGAATCCGAGGGGAATGCCGCGCCCTTCTGCCCTTCGGCCAGCAATCGGCCAGCCGCCACTCCCGCGAAAAGAAACGATCGGCGCGAAACGCCGCGCGCGGCTACCATGATTCGATAGTATCAAGACCGCGGCTGGCTTTACGGCGGACAACTGCTCCGCAAGCGTAAAATTGATACGACAGCGCACAAAGGCGTGAGACACTAGCGATGGCGATTGCGGAGGTCAGGGACATCCTGAAAATGTTAAGGCGAGATGGATGGTGGCCGGAACGTCAGGAAGGGACAAGCCACCGCCAATTCCGCCATTCCACTAAGAAAGGCACCGTCACCGAGAACGGCCATGACGGGGACACGCTACCGCACTGGCTTGTCGGTAGTATTCTGAAACAAGCTGGCCTGACCAAGGAGGATTTGAAGCAATGACCGAGTATTTGGCGATCATCGAGCCCGCCGAAGATGGATCGGGGTTCGGCGCATACGTCCCTGACCTGCCTGGCTGCGTGGCGACTGGCCAGACGCGGGAGGAAGCCAAGGAACGCATCGCGTTTTCCATCCCTCGCCACATTGCCTCGCTTCGCGCGCACGGCGAGACTGTCCCACCGCCTGCCGCAGAGGCTGAGCGGATTACCGTCGCGGCATAAGTCCACCACCCCGCGGTTCCGCTAAGCTCACTCCGCCCCTCCCGTCTTCTCTAACAGAGTAAAATGGTATTTGCGGATTTCCCGCCGTAACGAGACCTTTTCATGATTGATGCTTTTCTGGCCAAAGTCTTTGGCACCCAAAACGAGCGTGATATCAAAGCCATGCTGCCCACCGTGGCGGCCATCAACGCACTCGAGCCTGAGCTCCGCGAACTGTCCGACATCGACCTGGCTGCGAAAACCATCGAATTTAAGGAGCAAATTGCCCAGGGCGCGACTCTCGACGACCTGCTGATTCCGGCCTTCGCCGTGGTTCGCGAAGCCGGCCGCCGGGTGCTCAACATGCGCCATTTCGACGTGCAGTTGATCGGCGGCATGGTGCTCCACAAGGGCAAAATCGCCGAAATGAAGACCGGCGAAGGCAAGACCCTGGTGGCCACCCTGCCGTGTTACCTCAACGCACTCGGCGGCAAGGGCGTCCACGTGGTCACCGTCAACGACTACCTGGCCAAACGCGATTCGGAATGGATGGGCCGCCTCTACAAATCTCTCGGCCTGCAGGTGGGCGTGATCGTGCACGATCTGGACGACCAGGAGCGTCACGACGCCTACGCCGCCGATATCACCTACGGCACCAACAACGAGTTTGGTTTCGACTACCTGCGCGACAACATGAAGTTCCGCCTCGAGGATTGCACGCAGCGCCCCCACAATTACGCCATCGTCGACGAAGTGGATTCCATCCTGGTCGACGAAGCCCGCACCCCGCTCATCATTTCCGGTCCCAGCGAGGAGTCCACCGACAAGTATTACAAGACCAACCGCATCATCCCCAAACTGGTCCGCGGTGAAGTGATCGAAGGCAAAGAGCCCGGCGAAAAGTACACCACCGGCGATTACACCATCGATGAAAAGCACAAAGCCGTGGCGCTCACCGAAGAGGGTTTCGATAAGGCGGCCAAGTTGCTGGGCCTGGCCGATATCTACAGCCTGGACACCATTGAGTGGAAGCACCACGTGGAAGCGGCTCTGAAAGCCCACGTCACCTACCAGCGCGACCGCGAGTACGTGATCAAAGACGGCGACGAAGGCCCCGAGGTGATCATCGTCGATGAGTTCACCGGCCGCCTGATGCCCGGCCGCCGCTGGTCCGATGGACTCCACCAGGCCGTGGAAGCCAAGGAAGGCGTCAAGATCCAGCGTGAGAACCAGACCCTTGCCACCATCACCTTCCAGAATTATTTCCGCATGTACAAGAAGCTCTCCGGCATGACCGGCACCGCGGAAACCGAAGCCGCCGAATTTCAGAAGATCTACAAACTCGACGTGGTGGTGATCCCCACGAATCGCACGCTGATCCGCCTGGAAAACTCGGACATGGTCTACCGCACCGAGGTGGAGAAATTCCGCAACGCCGCTAAGGAAATCAAGGAATACAACTCCAAAGGCCAGCCCGTTCTGGTGGGCACTATCTCGGTCGAGAAGTCCGAACACCTGTCGGGCATTCTTAAGAAGATGGGCGTCCGGCATGAAGTCTTGAACGCCAAGAATCACGAGCGGGAAGCCTCCATCGTGGCGCAGGCCGGCCGCAAAGCCGCGGTTACGGTCTCCACCAACATGGCCGGCCGCGGCACCGATATTCTGCTGGGGGGCAATCCGGAGTTCATGACCAAGGACGCCACCATCAAGGACAAAGTGGCCGAGCGGCTTCCGGAAGACCAGGCGAAATTCGTCGCCGACGAGCACTTCTATTACTTCACCCACCACGACCAGCATTACCGTGTGCCCCGCGACAAGTGGGACGCCACTTATGCCGGCTTCAAGGTTGGCACCGACCATGAGCACGATGAGGTGACGGCCCTTGGCGGCTTGCACATTGTGGCCACCGAGCGCCACGAATCCCGCCGCATCGACAATCAGCTCCGTGGACGCGCCGGCCGCCAGGGCGACCCCGGCAGTTCGCGCTTCTTCCTTTCTTTGCAGGACGACCTGCTGCGCATTTTCGGCGGCGAGAAGATGCAGAACCTCATGCTGCGCCTGGGCATGGAAGAGGACGTGCCCATCGAGTCCAAGATGATCACGCGGCGCATCGCCAAAGCGCAGGAGGCCGTGGAGGCCCAGAACTTCGAAGCCCGCAAACACCTGCTGGAATATGACGACGTCAACAACAAGCAGCGCCAGGCTGTCTACGGCATGCGCCGCGGCTTGCTGGAAGGCGTGGACCAGAAAGAGCGGGTGATGGATATGGTGCAGGGCATTGTCGACCAGTTTATCGACCGGCGCTGTCCGGACAACAAGCACCCCGACACCTGGGAACTGGCCGACCTGCGCAACGACGTCCTCAGCCAGTTCGGCGCCAGGATCGACCCCGCCGAAGTGGCGCAAATGACCCGCCAGGAGATGGCCGATTTTATTTGCGAGCGTCTCAAGCAGCGGTATCAGGAGAAAGAAGACCTGGTGGGCCCCGACGTCATGCGCCAGACCGAGCGCATCGTCATGCTGCAGGTGATCGACAACCAGTGGAAAGACCACCTGTTGTCCATGGACGAGCTCAAGCAGGGCATCGGCAATCGAGCCTACGGCCAGAAGGACCCGCTGGTCGAATACAAGAAGGAATCCTACGAGATTTTCACCGCCATGATGGACCGGATCGAAGATGAAACGGTTCGCTACCTGTATTTTCTTCAGGTGACTTCGGGCGCCCCGCCGGTGGGGCCGTTTCCGGACGAAGAGGAAGAAGAAGAAGGCGACGGAAACGGAAACCAGGCCCGTCCCGACCCCACCGAGCAGGCGCGCCAGGCCGCCAAGTCCACCATGGAGGACTTCACGCGCAACATCCAGCGCAAGAAGGAAAGGGAACTGGCGCAACTGCAATTCGGCGGCGACGACAGCTCGAGCGCCCGGCCGGTGCAGGCTGGCCAGAAAGTCGGCCGCAACGACCCTTGCCCCTGCGGCAGCGGCAAGAAATACAAAAAGTGCCACGGATCGGCGTAAGATGAACTGAAGCAATGACTGACACTCGGCTTTACCTGATGATCGGGGTTCCAATCCTGGCAAACGCGGCGATGTTCATCCTGCTCGCGGCCTGTATCAACACCCGTATCAATAGGCTGATTCAGCGATTGGACCATAACGGCTCCATGTGGAGCGAACGAGGGTAGGATGTCGGATCGCCACCAATGGACCGTTGACACCGCACAGCGTCTGCGGGAAGGAGATCTGCACATAGATCGGGTGGCACTGGCCGAGGAGTTGGAGCAGATGGGCCGATCCGACACCCGCGAACTCAGGAGCCGGATCACCCAGATTATGGAACACCTGCTCAAGCTGAAGCTCACATCCGGTCCCTTGCGGGAGCAGAACGAGCATGGATGGCGCGCCTCGATTCTCCGCCAACAAGGCGAGATTGAAACTCTGCTCGAAGAGAGTCCCAGCCTTCATCGTCTGCTGGGAGATTTGGCCGGCAAGTGCTACGGCGCCGCGGCTCGCGCTGTCGCGGTCGAATTCGATGTGATCGCTCCGCAGGCTTGCCCGTTCCAGTTAGAGGATGTCTTGGGAAGAAGTCCTTCAGGCCCCGGCGGCGTCTAATGGTTAAAGCATGAAACTCCTACTCGCCCTTTTGATTCCGGTCGTCTCGCAAGCCGCCATCTGGCCCGACGCCATCGGTCCCTATCACCGGGCCGCCACCATGCAAGTCACTCTCACCGACCGTCCCGTCTGGGACGAGTACGGCCTGAAAGAGTCCGAGGCTGCGCGGTATGAAAACGGCGCCTCCAGCTTCACCGCCACGGCGTACGTCCTTCAGGACACCACCGGCGCCCTGGCCGCTTTCGATTGGCAGCGGCCCGCGGCGTCCACCCCCTCCAAAGCCGACCGCCTGGCAGTCGAGATCGCCGATGGGCTGCTCCTGGCCCACGGCAATTACCTGCTGCTCTTCACCGGATACAAGCCCACGCCCGAGGAACTCCGCGCCCTCACCAGCTCGCTCCGCAATGTCGATAGCACCAGCCTGCCGGCCCTCCCCGGCTTCTTCCCTTCGCGGAGCATGGTTCCAAACAGCGAGCGCTACATCACCGGCCCCGCCAGCCTGCAGAAGTTTGCTCCTGGCATTCCGCCCTCCGTGGCTGCTTTCCATTTCGGCGCCGAAGGCCAGTCGGGGGTTTTCCACACTTCCAAGGGCGAAATGGCACTGGGGCTCTTCAGCTATCCCACCCACCAGATTGCCATGCAGAGGGAGGCAGAGTTCGGGAAAATACCTGGCGCCATGGTCAAACGGAGCGGTCCCCTGGTGGCGGTGGTGCTCTCTCCGCCCGACCCTGACGCCGCCGAGCGCCTTCTGTCACAGGTGCGTTATCAGGCATCCGTCACCCTGGACGAGTACGTTCCCACACGCCGCGACAATATCGGCGTTCTGGTCATAAATGCCTTCAAACTCATCGGGATACTGCTGGTCTTCTGCGTGGTCTCCGGGCTTGCGATGGGTGGTATCAACGCCTTCCGGCGGCGCGGCGGCAGGGGCGACGAGGCCAACGCCTTGACCACCCTGCATCTCAATTAAGGGCGGTGCTTATCCATAACCGGCCAAGTTTGTTCGCGTTAGACTGGAATCCTCAGGTGGAAACCTGGGTTTTTCCGCCTTTGGGCCCCATCTGTGGAAAAGCTCCCCTACCCGCAAGTCGGGAAATACAAGCAGCTTACAACCAAAATATTTAGGCCGGATTTTTCCTTGACTGGAGAGCCGTAAGGAAATAAGATCCAACTACAAAGTTTTGACGGTTGCGATTCCGTCGAGACTGATTCTCCCATCGAACATCACCCTGGTAGAACAGGGCAAAATGCTCACCCGCACGGGTGAGCATTTCTATTTGATAGCAAACCTTTAACAGTAACAGCCCTTTTAAGACTCCCATCCCTCATTGCCTCAATAACATCCGCCCCATGACTCGCCGAAACTCACGCAGCCTCATGCTTAGATGGGAGTAGGACTGGGCCAAGCTTCGCGATTCCGCATCCCCCGATCCCCCAAGAGGTTCCCATCATGTCTTCGCAAGCACAAATCGAAGCCAACCGCCCGAACTCCCGTGGCGCAGGCTTCAGCCCAATGTCACTTGGTTTTGTCAGTATGGGACAGTCTGCATTAATTGTGGGGCGGACCCCCTGGTCCGCAGCCGACGCCCTCGTCGGCTTGCCCTGGGCGGATGATGCTGATTCCGTTGGCG
>Ga0105858_1000557_pt1 | contig 14709 bp, 11 predicted proteins | sample OrgsoiDNA_201062_FD_89683 | JGI IMG/M metagenome (GOLD analysis project Ga0105858, IMG submission 89683) | Permafrost soil microbial communities from the Arctic, to analyse light accelerated degradation of dissolved organic matter (DOM) -... | ecosystem: Environmental > Terrestrial > Soil >...
CGGCAGCGTATAGGCCGGGTTGGCGCCATCGATCAGCACCACCTGCGCGCGGGCGAGCGCTTCGGCGGCGCGGCCGTTTTCGAACGGAGCCGCGGCGGCAACCGCCGGCGCCAGCACGCCGCCGGGCTTGCCCACGTTTCCGAGCATGAAGTTGAGGTAGTGCGAAAGGAGAATGGCGTCGAGCGAATTGCTCTGCGGAACGGAAGCGCCGGCCAGCACCAAAGGCGCATCCGATTCGCCGAGTGCCTGCACCGCTTCGCGGACACGCCGTTCCTCCAACCCGCATGAGGCCAGCAAGGCCGCCACGTTGGCCGATGCAAACGGCTGGACCATAGTCCGATTGCGCGCCAGACCGGCATCGAGCAGAATGCGCCCGACGGCCGCCAGGAACTGAGGCTCGGAACCGGGGCGCAACGGCAGCCAGCGGTCGGCCGCGGCAGCCGTAATCGAAAGCCGCGACTCTGCCTGCACCAGGTAGCCTCGCACTTCGCGGCGGCCCTGGCGGAACGCTCCGAATTGCCGGCTGTAGTAAACCGGCGATGCCCAGCCGCCCAGAAAATCCGCGCCCACGCCGAGCACGTGGCGCGCGCCGGCCAGATCGTAAACCGGAAGGCCCTTCCAACCGAAAGCCAACTCGGCGGCTTTGCGCTCCACCGCGCAATCGGCCAGCGAACAGACCACCGGAGCGGGCGCGCCCAACGCCTGCACGAATCGCGCAATGGCGACCGAGCGCGTGCCGGCGTGGGGGCCGGCGAGAAATACGATCCGGGCGGGATCGGCTTTAGCGATCTTCCCGGCGACGGCCGCAATGGCTTGCTCCCAGGTGGCGGGCGCGAACTGCCCCTTGCCGCGGTCGCCCGTGCGCTGCATCGGACCGCGCAGCCGGTCGGGGTGATACAGGGATTGCACGGCGGCCTGGCCGCGGGCACAGAGCCGTCCGCCGCTCACCGGGTCCAGAGGATTGCCTTCCACCTTCTTGATGGCGGCCACGCGCTGGCGCAGTTGCTCGCCCGCGCGCTCGCCCGCCTGCTCAATGGTGCGCACTCCCTCCATGATGCGAACGAGCGTGCCGCAACCGGCCGCGCATTCGGTACACACCGCGGGATGCCACTGCTCTTCGCCCGGCACGATTTCGCCTTCCGCGACCAGCAGAGGAATCAGCTTATCGGTCTTGCCGCAACTGCCCGCTAGCCCCGCGGAAGTCGCCGACAGAATTTTGACAAACCCGCGCCTGTCCATGGGCTCAGTCCACTTCCTTCCGTGTTCCCAGTAGTGACAAATCTAGTAATGACATGCCGCGCAATCCTCCGTTGCCTTGTACTGCCGGTGACAGCTCAGGCACTTGCCCATGGTGTGTTTGACCAGCGGTTGCGCCACGGTGGCCTGAGTCATGTCTCCGTGACACGTGGCGCACTCGATCTTCGCGCGGACGTGCGGAGCGTGTTGAAACTTTACCAACGATTCGCGCGGGAAGCCATACACACGTTGCCAGGGAATCTCGCGCTTGCTGTTGGCGTACGCGATCACCTTCTTCACTTCCGGGTTCGCGACGCCGATCTTGGCGTGACAGAGCATGCACTTCCGAACCGAAGGAATGGTTGCGGCCGCGCTGGTGTCGGCCGAGATATGGCAATCCAGGCACTGTAGCCCCAGCGCCAAATGCTGCTTGTGGGAATAGGCCACCGGCTGTTCGGCCATTGCCGCCACTGCGCCAAAGATCAGAATAATTAAGCGCAATCTGACTCGCACCGAAAGCGTGAGAACAAGACTATCACACCAGGCCGAGTCCGGGCGCAAGCTCGCGTGTTACTTTGCTTCAAACGCCAGCAGCACGTTTCCGGGCGCTCCGCCCCAGCTCCCGTATCCGGAGCCTACGTAGAGCATGCCTGCCGCGATTGTGGGGCCCGGCCCGTCCATTGATCCGCCCTTCGCGATCAAGCCGTTTACCGTCGTAAATTCTCGCACGGTATCGAAATCCCAGATGATTTTTCCGTCGCCGGTGGAATACGCGCGCAGGCGTCCGTCCACCGATCCGGAGAAGACCACACCGGGAATCGCGGAGATCGCGGCCGATTGCGCCGGGCTGCAATGACTGCGGCCTTCGCAGGAAGGGGGCGGCGCGGCCCAGATCCGTTTTCCCGTCGCGATATCGAGCGCGAACAGGCCGCCGCCAACCTTCGGATCGGGCGTCAATGGCGCGAAATTGATCAACGCGATATCGGAAACCGCCACGTACATGTTCTTGCCGTCGGAAGCCGAGCCCCATTGAATGCCGCCCAGCGCGCCGCCGCGGCCCACGCGCTCTTCCCAAAGGATCTCGCCCTTCTTGTCCGGATCGATCGCACGCGCCACTCCCGATTTCTGGCTCACCAGCAACAAGCGCTTCCCGCTTTCGGACGTTACCAGAATCCGCGAGGCGCCGAGGTCGAAATCGGGACCGTTGCTGGCGGGGCAACTTTCCTTATTCGGCATGACGCAGGCTACGTTGAATGCGTCGCCGGCGGTGAGCTGTTTCACCCAGAGGATCTTGCCGGTGTTCATGTCCAGAGCCATGACCGAATCGCTGGTGCCGGTGGGCGGATCCGAGAAGTTGTCGCCGGTGCCCACGTAGATCGCCTGGCGCTCCGCATCCAGAGTCGGCGCCGACCAGATGCTCGCCCCCGACGGGCCCCACATCGGACGGCCCGCCTTGGTTTTGCCCACGATGTGCGGCTCTTCCGCAATCGTGTAGGTCTTCCAGATCTGCTTGCCCGTAGCGGCATCTAAGGCTACCAGCGCTCCACGCGCCGAGCAGCATTCATACGCCGGATTCATTGCCGGACCTTCCTCGGCCGCGGTCACAGGCACAAATAATTTTCCGCCGTAATAGGTGGGCGCACCCACGATCGTCGAGCGCGGATGACCGTCCACATGCACCTTCCACAGCAGCGCGCCTGTCGAGGCATCGACGGCATAAGCATTAGCGCGCAGATCTCCGAAGAATGCGGCCTTGCCCGCTACCGTGATGGCCGTGCGCACCGGCGCTTCGGTTTCGAAAGACCAGTATTGACAGCCGGTCTTCGCATCCAGCGAATAAACATTGCGATTGGCACTGGCCACCAGAATGCGCCCACCGGCTATGGTCGGCTGGCCGTTGGCGGTGAAGGTATTCGGAAAAGCGAAGGCCCATTTCAGCTTCAATTTCGGGACCTGCGCGGCGCTCAGGCCGGCGGTCTTTTCAGGCTGAAAACGCGTGTTGCCCAAGTCTGCGCCCCAGCCATTCCAAGCGGGCCCGGAGAGAGAGAATTCAGATTTGGCAGCGCACAATCCGCTCTGTGCCGGGGACGGCGTACCTGTCGTCTTGCCCGTCAAAAATCGGGCCAGCGCCAGCTTCTGAGCGGCATCGAGCGGCGCGCCCTGCGCCTTCATCGCGCCGGTTTCGAGCGAGCGCACGATGTTCTCCGGGCTCATCAGGCGCAGTGCCGCGGGCGCGGGCGCGCGGGTTACGGCGGAAGCATCGTGGCACGACGCGCAGTGCTGTTGGTACAGCGCCGCGCCGTCCGGATCGGCCGCGAACGCCGGCCCGGCCGCGGCCAGCAGGACGAGCGAAAGCGCTACTGCTTCGTGCCGGTCCATGTGCCCTTCCCCAGACCGGCGAGTTCCACCGCTCCTTTCATCTTGTCGGGAGCCTCGATTTTGCCGGTATAAACAATCGTCCCTTTTTGGTCCCCAACGGTAGCTTCGAATGAAAACTCGATGGCATCGCCCTTGACCGTTCCCGTCAGTTCCGCCGTTCCGAACGTGCCGGTATAGGTGCCGGTCAGCTTCTCGCCGGCTTGTTTGAAGACGAACGTGGGCGCGCCGCTCCCGGCATCGGTTTCCACGTTGAAGGTCCATTTGCCGCTGATATCCGCGGCATATGAAACCAGAGACAGCAGGCAAAGGCCGATAATCGTGCGCATGCAAGTTAACATATTGACCTACTCCTCGATCGCAATCGGCAGGACAGATTCAGCGTGTGCCGCTGGCCGGCCGTCCGGTGGAGTATATCAAAATTTGAGGATTAAATTGGGCTGGATCGACGAATGGATCAACTGGTGGGAGAGGAAGGGGGAACAAACAAAAATGGAGTCGCACGGTGATGCCACCGTGCGACCCCTGGGGAGGTTCGGAAGTTAGAAGATCCGCTGATGCACGCGATCCACCGAGAACTGTTCGGTCGCGCTGTGGCAAGCCGCGCAGCTCTCACCCAGGACCGTCGTGTTGGCCAAGGCGTGGGAAGCGGTCGCCAGATCGTCGTGACAGCCCTGGCAGGCAGCGGAGATAGGAGGCGTAGTCGGGGTGAAGCCGCCCGGACTGGCTACTAGCGCCTTAGCCGCGACATTCTCCACCAGATACGAACTGCCTACGTGGCAGGTGCTGCAATCGCGCAGGTCGCCCGGGAACTTGACTTCCTGGTAATTGGTGGTCCCCAGCACGTACTTGTTGGCCAGGTTCTCGCCGCGGTGGATGCTGTGGATTTGCGAAGCCATGCTGACGCTCTGACCCGACGTGCCATCCGCCAGGGAAGGATTGTGGCAGATGGTGCATTCCTGGGTGGCGGCGCGAGTGCCGCCGTGGACGAAGGCCAGATCGGCGTGACAGGCCGAGCACTTCTCGGTGGATACGACCTGACGGCGAGCTACCGTGGCGCTCTGGTCCACGGAGAAATAGAACTCCACGGGCTTGGCGGCGTCGGTAGCTACCGTTGCGATCGTGGTGCCCGGAAGCAGCGTGACTGAGTTGCGCGCTTCGATGGAAGCCGTAAAGGAACCCACCGCGCCGGCCGGTATCTTATTGGTCATGGTGTAGGCGTACACGCCGCTGGCGCCCGCCGTCTTGCTGGGATCTTCGGAGACGCGAATTGCGCCGGGGCCCGTCTGGTAATCGGTGTTGGGGCCGCCCAGAACCACCCGGATAGAGGTGAGCTTGCTGATGTCGACCGGCACGCCGGATTTGTCCATCACACTGAAGGTGACCGTGGGCGCGTTACCCGGTGTAGCTCCATCGACCTGCAGGATCTTGGTAACCAGTCCGGGGAGCGAAGTGGAATTTGCAGGGATGACGTGCGCGCCGGGGATCGAGGCATCGAAATCCATGCTGGCGATCGAGTCATGGCAGTTCTTGCACTCGTTGTCGTTAAACTGAGGGCCGCCCGCGTGATTGACGCCCGTGGCGAAGTTCACATCGTCGTGGCAGGAACCGCACACCGCGGCGCTGGGATTGGTTTTCCAGGCGTTGGCCTGGGCGGCGCCCGCCGCATGACAGGTGGTGCAATTGCGGACGTCCTGCGGAAAGACGACGGCGGAGAAGTCCGACCAGGCTCCGCGATGCCAGATGCGGTAAGGGGTACCGGCCTTGACGCTGGGCAGGCTCGATCCCATGTGGATTTTGTGGATCAGGACCTTCATATCCTGGGTGAGCAGCGTATCCGGATTGGTGGTTTGCGGCGTGTGGCACATGATGCACAGTTCCACTTTCAGGCGGGACCCGCCGTGGCCGATCAAGGGGTTGTGGCACTGGTTGCAGGCGTCGGTAGTCACTACCGAACGCGTCACCTTCACGGCTGAGCCGTCCGGAACGAACGTGAAGACGTCGTTCGAGGTCTCGCTCCATTCATCGAATGTGCCGAACGCGGACAGGTCGCGTGTGACGGAGACCCCGATAGCGTTGGTGGCGGTAGGGTCGAAGGTAACTGGCGCCCTGGTCTTGAAGGTATACGTGTAGTCGCCAATGGCATTGGCGGTGAAGACGCCGCCCGAATCGTTCGCCGCCTGGATCTGATTGGGGTTGGTGTTGGTCGTGGCTTTGGCCACGGTGGTGGTGTAGGACACGTACTGGGTCTGGCCGGCTGGAATGGAGGCGGCGATCAGACTCATGGAGACGGGACCATTGCTGGCCACCCCCAATCGGTCCAGGGGTAAGCCGTCGGTATCCACAATAGTGACACGGGCGGTGATGGTGCCGTCTTTGGCAATGGCGGCGCTTTGGATCTTCACCACGACACCAGTATGTCCGATGGATGAAGTAACGCCATTGAGCATAGCATTGGCGTTGAAGTCCACGGCTGCCTTGACCGGGCGGTCGTCGGCAAACGCGGGGTTAAATAAGACGATGGGGGCTAGGGCAATTAGAGCGCTAGCCAAGTGCTTTCTCATAAGGCCACTTCTCCTAATAAAAATACAAGATCCGAAACTCTGTTATTAGCATGTTATCGTCCATAACCGGTTTTGGGGCTGGGAGGGCCGCGGCAGACGGCGCAAGAGATCGCAGGCGTTGAGGAAATGCCTTTAATATGTTGGAGAAAGCGGGGGATGGGAGAGGGACGACACCCCGCGTTCTGGATGCCTGCGGCGTGCGCCGCGACGCGCCTGGTCCAAGGGGTTGGGGCGGATTGCCGCAGTTTCGGGTGGGAATTGGGGGTTCCGGCCCCAAGGGTGCTAAACCGTCCCAAGAATACCGCGGCCTGTTTCGGGACCGCGGCGCCCCGCAAGCGAGTTACAATCCAGCCTATGCAAGGAAATCCGAAAGTCATTGCCGAACTAAACAGCGCGCTCAAGGAGGAACTGACGGCCATCAGCCAGTACTTCCTGCATGCCGAGATGTGTGAGAACTGGAAGTACGACAAGCTCGGGGACTTCATCAAGAAACAATCCATCGACGAGATGAAGCATGCCGAGGCGCTGATCGAGCGCATCCTGTTCCTGGACGCCATACCGAACCTCACGGAATTGATGCAGCTTTCCGTGGGCCAGAACGTGCGCGAGCAACTGCAGAGCGATCTCAAGCTGGAGATCGGCGCGGTTGCCCAGTACAACGCGGCGATCAAGGTGGCGACCGCCGCGGGCGACAATGCGTCGCGCGCCCTCTTTGAGCGGCTGCTCAAAGACGAAGAGAGCCACGTGGATTGGCTGGAAGCGCAACTCCATCAGATCAAGGAGATCGGGTACGAGCGTTATTTGAGCCAGCAGATTCGCGAACAGAAGTAGCGCAGCGATCTTTCGCGGGACGGCTCTAAACTTTCGGCTCGGGCAGCCGCCCGCTCCAGTCCAACCATGCCCAGGCCGCGGCGGTGAGCGATCCAAGCGCGCCCGCGATCAGGCCGATGGTTCTGGGGCTGGTGTATTGCGAGGCGATGCCGGCGGCGGCCATGGACACAATCATCACCGACCAGCGCAGCGATTCCATGGTGGAGAAGACGCGGCCGCGGAACCGGTCGGGAGTGTGGCGCAGGAGTTGCGCATTGTTGAGCACGCTGGTGACGCTCATGCCGATGCGCGAAAACATCATGCAGACCAGCGCGGCGCTGTACGATTCCACCTGGCTGAAAAGCATGTAGGTTGCGCCGTGCACCAGGTAGGAAATAGTGACGGCGCGTTTGTAGTCCGCGAAACTGGCGCGGCGGCCGGCGAGGTGTCCGATAATGCCGCCGATCAACAGGCCGACGCCCGCCGATCCCCAGATAGCGCCAATGCCGGCGGCGCCGCGATGGAAGACCTGTTCGCCGAATAGGGCGAAAAGAATCTGGGCCGCGCCGCCTCCCATGGCCCAGCCGACGGAGATCATCGCAATCCCCATCATCAGCGGAACAGAGCGCATGTAGGCCAGGCCTTCGCGGAAATCATGGAAGGGCGAACGCACACGGACGCCCGTGGCGCCAGCCCTGAAACCTCCGGGCACGGCGATCTGCCAGATGGCCCAGGCGGAAAAAGCGAACGACAGCGAATTGATGATGAAGGCCCATTCATAGCCCAGGCGAGCGGCGCTGAAGCCGGCCAGCAGCGTGCCTACTGTGAGGGTGGCCGATTGCGTGGTTTGTGTAAGCGAGTTGGCGGTGTGCAGTTCGTCGTCGGTGGCGATGGTGGGGAGAATGGCGGCGCGGCCCGCGCTGAAAAACGGCGAGGCGAACATCATGGCCGCGCTGAGCAGGTACAGCAGCCAGGGGCGCGGCTGGTGAATGGTGAGGACGAAGGCGAGCGCGACGGCGGCGCGAATGAGGTCGCTTAAGATCATGATGCGCTTGCGGTCCAGACGGTCCAGGAGCACGCCGGCCACGGGTCCGGCAAGCACGGCGGGGATGGCGCGGGAGAGCATGACGCCGGAAACGATGAGGCCCGAGCTGGACTTTTCCATCACCAGGGCAAAGACGGCGATGTTGTTGAAGTAGTCGCCCACTTCGCTGACCACCTGGGCCATCCAGGTGTAGCGGTAGTTGCGATTCTGGCGGAGCAGTGCCAGGAGTGTGGTCATTGCGTCCTGCTACATGGCCCGGCGAACTCCGCGGCCGGGCGCAACGGACGGGACCAACTCGCCGCGGTCCACTACCAGGGTTCCATTCACCAGCACGTACTGAATGCCTTCGGAATATTGCGCTGGCTTTTCAAAGGTGGCGCGGTCGGTGACGCGGGCCGGATCGAAAACCGCCAGGTCGGCGTCTGCGCCAATGGCGATGCGGCCCTTGGTGCGGATGCCGAGGCGGTCGGCGGGCATGGCGGTCATTCTGCGGAGCGCGTCCATCAGGCTGAGGGCGTGCTGTTCGCGAACGTAACGGCCCAGCACGCGGGCATAGGTGCCGGCGGCGCGCGGATGGCCCTTGCCTTCTTCCATGATGCCGTCGCTGGCAACCATCACCAGGGAATTGGCAAGCGCCAGGCGCACGATGTCTTCCGGGATGGAATGGATCGCCACCATGCCGCCCAGCTTGCGGTAGCGCGCGAAGGATTCGGGCGTGAGGCGCTCGCCGGTAGAGGCCCACTGCAGGTCGCCGTACGCGATTCCGCCCTGCCGCATTTGCCAGCCTTCGTCGAAGATGGCGGAGCCCAGGTCGGTCATGCCGGCGGTGTAGGGGTACGCCTCGGTGGTGATGTCCAGGCCGCGCTTGCGGGCGCCTTCAATCATGGTCAGCAGTTGCGCGGTTTCGCGAAGCCCCATGCTGGTGATATGGACCACGTGAACGGAGGCGCCGGTGGCCGCGGCATCGGCAATCACCTCCTGCAGCGCATCGATCGCTCCGGGTTCCACCGGGCCGCCGTTGCGCATGTGGACGTAGACGGGGGTCTTGCGCTGGGCCGCCAGTTGGAACACGTCAAGCACTTCGCTACGCGTCTCAAGCGGGAAATATGCGATCCCCATGCCGATGCCGGGCGCGCCTTCATCCAGGCCGCGGCGCAACAGGTCCAGGATCTGGCGGCGCTCTTCCGGTGTAGTGGCGCGCTTGACGCCGGCATCGCGCGGCAGCAGCGTTCCGCTATCGTGCATCACCGCCATGCGGGCGGGGATGTCGCCCGAGGTTGCGCCAAAGTTGACCAGGGCTTTGCCTTCACGCTCGCGATACCATTCGGCGACGGGGGCCGCGCCGCGTTCCATTTCGAGGGCCGTGGTGACGCCGTCGCGCGCTTTGAATCGATAGTTCTCGGGCGTCTGGCCGTGGGAGTGGAGGTCGATGAAACCTGGGGCAACTACCAGGCCCTTGGCCTCGATGGTGGCGCGGCCGTGCAAAGGCGTTTGGGAAATGGCGGCGATCTTGCCGGCGCGAATGCCGATGTGGCGTACGGCGTCCAGGTTGGTGGCCGGGTCCATCACGCGCCCATTGGCAATCACGATGTCGTACGGCTGGGCCCGAACGAAGCCCGTGAAGAGGAGCAGTGGCAGCAGCAGGATGGCGCGTCGCATCATCCTTATAGTATGTGTTGGAGCGGGCTACGCGCGCGATCGTGCCAAGTAGACTGGCAAGTCCTGAACCGCATTCCGCATTTCGATATCGAAGTCTGCCATCCGGGCGCTCAGGTATTTGTGGCCGCACGACGCGATGATTGCCACGGCGAGTCCGAGCCCAGCCGGCATCATCGACTTCGACAGAAGGTCCGCGATGGCCGCCATTACCGCCGATTTTTCACAACCACACGATGGAAACGAGTTGACGATCCCACACACGGTGCCGATTATCCCCACGAACGGGGCCGTGGCCGCCACCGTAGCGAGACCGCACAGGCCACGCGCCATCTGCCGATGCACCACCGCCGCCGAACGCTCCGCGGCATGTTGCGCCGAAGTCACGCGCCGGTCCATTTTAGCGATTGAAACCATGGGCGCGGTTTTGTTCCAAACCCCTCTCTAGCATACTCGAATCGGTATTCGGGCCGAAACAGTGCGGCGAAGTTGCTCGCCCCGCTTGAGATTCCGCGGCGGTTCTGATCTGATGGGAAGCACATGGAGTTCCGCCGTCAAGCTCCCGCGCCGCCGCTGTCGCACCTGGTGGAGGTGCTGTGGCACTGGGACGGGCTCGCCCGGCCGCATGCCAGGGAACGGTTGCTGCCGGATGGTTCGATGGAACTGGTGATCAACCTGAGCGAAGACGAAGTGCGGGTGTACGACCGGCTGGATTACCGGAAATTCGAGAAGTTGCGTGGGGCCGTGATGATCGGGCCGCATTCGCAGTTTTTCGTCATCGACACGGCGGAGCAGCAGCGTGTGATGGGAGTGCATTTCAAGCCGGGCGGGGCCTTTCCGTTTCTGCGGCTGCCTGCCGATGAGCTGCATGGCCTGCATGTTTCGCTGGAGGACGTGTGGGGACGGTGGGCGGGCGAACTTCGCGACCGGCTGCTTGAGGCCCAGACCGTGGGCCAGCAGTTCGGCATTCTGGAGGCGTCGCTGTTAGCGCGAATTTCACGGCCACTGCTGCGGCATCCGGCTGTGGCGTTCGCGCTGGACCAATTCCACGGCGGGCCGCACACCCGGTCCATCGCGGATGTGACGGAGCAGATCGGTCTGAGCCCGCGGCGGTTTATCGAACTGTTCCGGCAGCAGGTGGGGCTGACGCCGAAGCTTTTCTGCCGCGTGCGCCGTTTTCAAAAAGTGGTGCAGCGGGTTCCAATCGCGCAAGAGGGGCAGCGGGTGGATTGGAGCGAACTGGCCCTGGCCTGCGGCTATTTCGACCAGGCGCACTTCATCCACGATTTCCGCGCGATTTCCGGGCTCAGCCCCACCGCATACGCCGAGTTGCGAACCGGCCACACCAACCACGTGCCTATAAACGAGTAGTTCCAAAACGCGCTTACCGACGTGCGCGGCTCGGTAGATCGCCAGGTCAAATTCTTACAATCCCGGCAGCGTGGTTTCGGGCAGAATGGAAACTATGAAGAACAATGTCAAAGCAATTCCAGAGGGTTATCACACCGTCACGCCTTACCTCATAGTCGACGGTGCGGCGAGACTGATTGAATTTGTGAAGCAGGCTTTCGACGCCAAGGAGATGCTCCGCATGTCGGGGCCGGATGGCAGGATCGGGCACACCGAGATACGAATCGGCGATTCCATGCTGATGCTGAGCGATTCCAGAGATCCATGGAAGCCAATGCCGGCCATGCTCTACCTCTATGTGGAAGATGTGGACGCGACTTACCAGCGCGCCCTGCAGGCGGGCGCCACCTCCGTGAGCGAGCCGAAGGACCAGTTTTACGGGGATCGCAGCGCGGGCGTTCAGGACTCCTGCGGCAACCAGTGGTGGATCGGCACGCACATCGAGGACGTCTCGGAAGAGGAGTTGCTGCGGCGTCACGAAGCGGCGATGGCCGCTCACTGAGTTGAGACATAATGGAATTTGATGCCTCCCGACGATCGCGCGATCGCCATCAGCGCCACTTTCACAGCCGAGGCCATCCAACCGGCGCTGGCCTTTTGGATTGCGGAGCTCCGGCTCGATTACGAAATCCGGTTCGCCGGCTACAGCCAGCTCTATCAGCAATTGCTGGACCCGGCGGGGCTGTTTGCGCGCAATCGCGGCGGCTTCAACGTGGCGCTGGTGCGGTTCGAGGATTGGCTGCGCGCCGGTGGGCCGGACGGGCCGGAGGAACATTCGCGGCGGCTGGTGGAGGCCGTCAGGGCGGCAGCGGCTTCCTTTTCAGTCCCGCTGATTCTGGTGATTTGCCCGGCCACACCGGAGCGTATCACTGGGTTTGAGCGCGCCGATCGGGTCCTGCGCGAGGGCATCGCGGACCTGGCCGCGGTACACCTGATTGCCGCAGCGGAGATCGAAGCGACGTACCCGGTGGAAGGGATCCACGATCCGCACGGCGACGAACTGGGCCACCTGCCGTACACGCCGGTCTTTTTCGTGGCCCTCGGTACCGCCATCGCGCGCAAAATCCATGCCATCGCGACGCCTCCTTATAAAGTGATTGCGCTCGATTGCGACGACACGCTGTGGGCCGGCATTTGCGGCGAGGATGGGCCCCAGGGTGTGGCGCTCGATGAACCGCGCCGGGCGCTGCAGGAATTCATGGCCGGGCGAGGGCGTGCCGGAATGCTGCTGGCCCTGTGCAGCAAGAACAACGAGGAAGATGTCGTGGAGACGTTCGCCGCCCATCCGGAGATGCCGCTGCGGCTGGCCGATTTCGCGGCGCGGCGCGTCAACTGGGAGTCGAAGAGCGTCAACCTGGTGTCGTTGGCCGAGGAACTGGAAGTCGGGCTCGACAGCTTCATCCTGGTGGACGACAGCGCCAAAGAGTGTACCGAAGCGCAGGCCGGAAATCCCGAGGTGCTGGCGCTGACGCTGCCCGCTCAAGCGGAAGAGATCCCGAAGTTTTTGGAGCACGTGTGGGCTTTCGACCAGGCGCGCGTAACGGAAGAAGACCGGCGCCGGCCCGAGTGGTACGCGCAGCGGGCGGAGCGGGCACGGGTGGAAAAAGCGTCGGCGAACCTGGAAGAGTTTTTGGCGTCGCTGCAATTGGAGATTGCGATCGGCGCCATGGAGCCGGGCCAATTGGAGCGGGTGGCACAGCTCACCAGGCGCACCAACCAGATGAACGCTTCCTGCGTGCGGCGCTCCGAAGCGGAGATACAGGCGCTGATCGCGACGGGCGGCGCGTCGGGCCAAGCCGAATGCCTGACGGTGAACGTGAAGGACCGGTTCGGAAGCTATGGGTTGACGGGCGTCATGCTATACCGATGCCAGGGCGCGGCACTGGTGGCGGACACTTTTCTGTTGAGCTGCCGGGCGCTGGGCCGCGGCGTGGAACATCGCATGGTAGCGCGGATGGGAGAAATCGCGACGGAGCGGGGCCTCGCGCGAGTCGAGATTCCATTCGTGGCGAGCGGGAGGAATCGGCCTGCGGGATTATTTCTGGAATCGCTGGCGGACGCGGGGCCCGATTGGGTGTTCCGGATGACGGCGAGTGAAGCCGCCAGCGCGCGGTACAAGCCGGGTGGCGTAGGGCGGGCCTCCGGCCTGCCGCCTGACAAGAACCACACGGCAGGCCGGAGGCCTACCCTACTCAATTACATTAAGATCGCCAGTGAGCTGCGCGATCCGGAGCAGATCGCCGAACGCATTCGCCTGGCTGCGAGGCGGCCGGTGCCACTGCGGCCGGATGCGGACCCACCGCGCACGGCCCTGGAACGCAACCTGGCGGAACTTTGGGCCGGGCTGCTCAGCCTGCCCGCGGTGGGCGTTCACGATAACTTTTTCGAATCGGGCGGCCACTCGCTTCTGGCGGTGCAATTGCTTTCCCGTGTCCGCCAGATTTACGGCGTGGATCTCTCGCTGGAGGTGGTGTACAGCGGCGAATTCACGGTGGCGGAACTTGCCAAGGCGGTCGAGCTGAAAGAAATTGAGCGCGCGGGCGGCGATTACCAGGCGTTGCTGAAGGAGTTGGAAGGCCTGTCCGACGAGGAAGCGCGGGCTTTGCTGGCGGAAGAGCAGGATGCGGGTGATTAGGTGGGGCGGACCCCCTGGTCCGCGGCCAGCCCCCTGGCTGGCCCCTTGCGTAACCCTCGAAGAGCCGACGGGGGCGTCGGCTGCGGACCAGGGGGTCCGCCCCACAACCACATGCGGATTCTGCTGACGGCCAACGCATCGTATGCGCCGCCGCGCGGAGGCGCCACTCGCAGTAATCTGCTTTGGCTCGATCAGATGGCGCGCGCCGGGCATGCGTGCCGGATTGTTTGCGGAGCATCGGGCGAAGGCGCCGAGTTCGGTTATCACGAATCCATCGCCGTAGATTCCGTGGAGGACCCGGCGCGCCGGATTCAGACGCTGCGCCGGCAGATCCGTGAATTTGCGCCGGACTGGGTGCTGGTCTCGTCCGAAGATCTGGGCCACGGGCTGTTGCGCGAGGCGCAGCATGAAGCTCCGGGACGCGTGGTCTACCTGGCGCACACGCCGCAGTTTTTCCCGTTTGGGCCGGCCAGTTGGAATCCGAACCGGCAGGGCGCGGCCCTGGTGGCGCAGGCGGCGGCGATTGTCGCTATTGGCCATCACATGGCGGAGTATATCGAGCGCGAGCTGGGGCGCCGGGCGGCGGTGATTCATCCGCCGATTTACGGCGCGGCTCCGTACTCCGACTACGCCAACTGCGAGCGCGGGTTCATCACGATGATCAATCCCTGCGCCGTCAAGGGCATCTCGATTTTTCTCGAAACCGCCCGGCGGCTGCCGCAATTTCAGTTCGCGGTAGTGCCAGGCTGGGGAACCACGGGTGAAGACCGGCGCGCCCTCAACCGCGTGCCGAACATACGGATTCTGCCGAACCCGAAGAACATCGATTACGTGCTGGCGCAAACGCGCCTGCTGCTGAACCCGGCGCTGTGGTATGAAGGCTTCGGGCTGATCGTGATGGAGAGCATGCTGCGCGGCATTCCGGTAGTGGCGAGCGATTCGGGCGGGCTGAAGGAAGCCAAGCGCGGCACGGGGTA
>Ga0105858_1000564_pt1 | contig 14599 bp, 11 predicted proteins | sample OrgsoiDNA_201062_FD_89683 | JGI IMG/M metagenome (GOLD analysis project Ga0105858, IMG submission 89683) | Permafrost soil microbial communities from the Arctic, to analyse light accelerated degradation of dissolved organic matter (DOM) -... | ecosystem: Environmental > Terrestrial > Soil >...
CGGTTTCGTCATTGCTGGCTGCGGCGGTATGGTGGTGGTTGAAGAGCTGGAACATGCTCTGGCCCGTGGCGCACACATCTACGCAGAGATTGTTGGCTACGGCGCAACCTCCGATGGCGCAGACATGGTTGCCCCTTCAGGCGAAGGCGCAGTGCGCTGCATGAAAATGGCGATGAATGGCGTTGATACCCCTATCGACTACGTTAATGTTCACGGCACCTCAACGCCGGTTGGCGATGTGAAAGAACTGGGTGCAATCCGTGAAGTCTTCGGTGACAAAACGCCGGCACTCTCCTCCACTAAAGCCATGACGGGTCACTCTTTGGGTGCCGCTGGTGTGCAGGAAGCGACCTACACCTTGCTGATGGCGGAACATGGTTTCATCGCACCGAGCATTAACATCGAAAACCTCGATGAAAAAGCAGAAGGCATGGATATCATCACCAAGCCTGTGAAGCGCGAACTGACTACCGTGATGTCCAACAGCTTCGGCTTTGGCGGCACCAACGCCACGCTGGTGATGCGCAAACTGAAAAACGACAAATAATTCGCTCGTTTCTCGTAAAAAACCCGCTCTCGAGCGGGTTTTTTTATGCCTGTTTTACGGTGACTCGGACGGCCAGGCTCTGTCTACAAATCAACATTTCAGGTACAATTCTGCCGCTCTCTTTTCACCTTAAAGAAACATTTATTTCAATGATGCGATGCTCTCAATTAGCCAGATAAAACACCGGCATAGCCTTTTCCCAGCATGGCTTGGGATCATGGCGATTCTGATGTTGTTTATTGCGCCGGTGGTTTCGAAATCACTGGTGGCTGAAGGTATGTCGCATTCCATGATGCCCGGCATGTCGATGTCGGGAATGGATATGTCATCCATGGACATGTCTCATGGTGAAATGCTTTCTGGTTCTGCGCATCATCATGCTATGCCTGACCATGATATCGGGCTGGGGATGTTGCCCGGTGACATGAGCGACTCGGCCTGTGGCTATTGCGTGCTGTTAGTGCATTTGCCGTTGTTGCATTTACTGGCGCTGCCGATGCTGTGGGTTTCTCACGTCTCCAGCCGCGCACCGCCGCACGTTGTTGCCGTTCATCTTGTTCCTGCTACTTTTTATTCTGACGCTCAACCCCGCGCTCCGCCTGAATTCCGATAGCCTTTACTCCTTTTTATAATCATCGCCAAAACGGCGCCGACTGGGCGTGACCGTTTGGCACCTGCTATCTGAATATTCAGGAAGAGTCATTGATGATCCAGCCTGCTGTTGCCACAAAAATGACGGCGAAAGCCGCATCCATTGCGTTGCTCAAACGCATCCATTTTTATATCGGTTTATTTGTCGGGCCCTTTATTTTTATCGCGGCTTTGACCGGTACGCTGTATGTCCTCACGCCGCAACTTGAAAATCATCTGTATGCCGACGTTCTTTTCACCTCGTCGAAAGGAGATGTCCAGCCACTCTCGCGCCAAATTGAAGCGGCGCTGGCGACAAGGGAGGAACGGGCTCAAATCTTTGCGGTAAGGCCCGCGCCTGCGCCTGGTGAAACGACGCGAGTGATGCTGTCTGACCCCGAACTCGGTGCGTCTAAAAGCAAGGCCGTATTTGTGGATCCGGTTACGCTGGATATCAAAGGCGAAGAAACGGTGTATGGCACCAGTGGTATTTTGCCTTTTCGCACCTGGCTGGATGAACTACATCGGGAATTACTGTTGGGCGATATTGGCAGGAATTACAGCGAGTTGGCTGCTACATGGCTGTGGGTTGCGGCATTGGGAGGCATGATTTTATGGGCTACGGGGCGTCAGCCAACGCGAGGCAAACGCAAGCTCTCGGGCGCGGTGGCGAAACAACACCGCAGTCGCCGCTGGCATAGCTGGTTGGGGGTGTCGCTGCTGGTCGGTATGTTATTTCTTTCGGTCACGGGGCTGACGTGGTCACAGTGGGCGGGGGGGAATATAGGGGTGTTACGTGCAGAAATGGGCTGGATGACGCCTTCGGTTGCCACCAGTCTCAATGCCGATGCTCCCGCTGCGCCTGCAGATGAACATGCCGAGCACTCGATGGCAGAGCATAGCAGCATGAGTATGGCTGACATGCCCGATATGCCTGAGATGTCCTCGGATTCAATGCCGTCGAAAACCGCACCAGCGGCGGTTAACGTCTTACCCGTCACCTTTGATCATGTGCTTCTCGCCGCACGCAAAGTCGGTATTGATGCCTCAAAAGTCGAAATCCGCCCAGCCTATACGGCGGATAAAGCCTGGACCGTCACGGAGGTCAATCGAGGCTGGCCGACGCAGGTTGATGCTGTCTCGGTGAATCCGTATTCACTGGCAATTATTGACCATACCGAATTTGCCCATTTCCCGCTCCTCGCCAAACTGACGCGCTGGGGTGTCGATGCTCATATGGGGATCCTGTTTGGGATTTGGAATCAGATCCTGCTAGTGCTATTCGGGTTGGGGTTATGTCTGATGATTGGCTGGGGTTATCGCTTATGGTGGCTGCGTCGCCCAGCGATGAATGGCAATCCGCATCCGGCCATCACGCTGATGCAAACATGGCGAAATGTCCCCGCGCTTTTACAATGGGTTATCGCGATTATTACCTTAATACTTGCGGTGAGCCTGCCATTAATGGGCGTCAGCTTGTTTATTTTCCTGCTGATTGATGTCATTCGCTGGGTGAGACATAAAAATACGTCAAGGGTCGTGTCGGTGAATTAACCAGAAGCAGCAATACCATTGGCGACGCCAAGATAGCGATGTCGCCAATGGTTTCATTTCCCTCTGCCTATAAATAAAATCATCTTCCCGTCGAATATTTTTTTCCAAAAAATATGCTGATAAATAAGACGAATATGCCACTCGTTTTGCTCATACCCTTTATTTCACTCTGCGCTAACCCCTTAATTTTATAAAACTCTACTAGGCTTATCCAAGTACCAGAAATATCCCAAGCCTTTCTTGCTTTATGACATATTTCCTTTGGAAATTAATAGATTACCTTGAGTAGGGGTAGGGTCATGGCTATAGAATCAGATGCAAATAAAGTGGGGTTAATTCCCGTTACGCTGCTGGTTTCAGGCAATATTATGGGGTCAGGTGTTTTCCTCTTACCTGCTAACCTCGCCTCAACCGGCGGTGTCGCTATTTATGGCTGGTTAGTCACTATCATCGGTGCGCTCGCACTGTCGATGGTCTACGCAAAAATGTCATCGCTCGATGACAGTCCCGGTGGCTCCTACGCCTATGCACGCAGGGCATTTGGGCCTTATCTCGGATACCAAACCAACTTACTCTACTGGCTGGCCTGCTGGGTCGGTAATATCGCCATGGTGGTCATTGGTGTTGGCTACCTCAGTTATTTCTTCCCGATCCTCAAAGAACCGCTGGTTCTCACCTTCACCTGCGTCGCTGTCCTGTGGCTGTTTGTCATCTTGAATATTGTCGGTGCCAAGATGATCACCCGCGTTCAGGCCGTTGCCACCGTGCTGGCACTGATCCCGATACTGGCTATCGCCATCTTTGGCTGGTTCTGGTTCAAAAGTGACACCTATATGGACGCGTGGAACGTCAGCGGCAAGGGCACCTTTGGTGCGATTCAAAGCACGTTGAGCGTCACGCTGTGGTCCTTTATCGGCGTAGAAAGTGCGTCAGTCGCAGCGGCGGTGGTGAAAAATCCAAAGCGTAATGTGCCGATTGCCACTGTCGGTGGGGTGCTGATTGCCGCGGTGTGCTACGTCCTTTCCACCACCGCGATCATGGGAATGATCCCCAATGCGGCATTGCGCCTGTCGACCTCGCCATTCGGTGATGCAGCGCGAATGGCAATGGGTAATACCGCCGGCGCGATAGTGACTTTCTGTGCTGCCGCGGGCTGTCTGGGCTCACTCGGTGGCTGGACGTTACTCGCCAGTCAGACGGAAAAAGCCGCGGCTGACGACGGTCTTTTTCCGCCAATTTTTGCCAAGGTGAACAAGCAGGGAGTACCGGTTAAGGGGCTGATTGTCCTTGGCATATTGATGACCCTCTTCCAAATCTCCACCATTTCACCGGACGCTACCGCACAGTTCGCCTTGGTCTCATCTGTCTCCGTTATTTTTACGCTGGTGCCTTATCTCTATACTTGTGCCGCCTTGTTGCTGGTGGGGCATGGTCATTTGGGCAACCGGGCCGGCACGTACGGTTTTATTACGCTTATCGCCTTTGTGTATTGCATTTGGGCCGTTGTCGGGTCTGGGGCGCAAGAGGTGATGTGGTCATTCGTCGCCCTGATGGTGATAACGGCCATGTACAGCTTCAACTACAACCGCCGTCATAAAAACCCGTACCCGCTTGGCAAACCGCTGGAGCTTGATTAAGCCACTCTGGCCGTCGCCGAAAAGGGACAGGGTATTTTTTAGGGGGAAGGGGTTAGGACGAACAGGCTAAACGAACAGGAGAAAGACATGATCGATTTAAGTCGCCATAAAAAACGTAAAGTGCTGGTGGTCGACAGCAATATTACCGATGTAAATACCGCCAATGGGCGCGCCGTGCGTGAATTAATAGAAGCGTTGGAAGATAACAATTTATCGGTTATCCCCGCCGTCACTTTTGAGGATGGCATCGCGACCATTACCTCCGATGCGTCAATCTGCTGCGTATTTGTCGACTGGACATCTGGCGGTAATGACGATGTTTCGCACAGTCAGGCTTTTGCCTTGCTCAAAGAGATTCGCCGCCGTAACAAAGGCGTGCCGGTGCTCTTAATGGCTGAACACTCCTGTATCGATACGCTGACGCTCGACACCATGAAAATGGTCAATGAATTTGTCTGGATGCACGAAGACACGGCGGAGTTTATTGCCGCGCGTTCCGTGGCATTAATCGACAAATACTATGATCAACTTTTGCCGCCGTTCACCAAGGCGTTGTTTAACTACACCAAATATTCGCCGGAATATTCCTGGGCCGCGCCGGGGCATCAGGGCGGGGTGGCCTTCACCAAAACGGCGGTCGGGCGTGAGTTCCTCGACTTCTTCGGTGAGAATCTGTTCCGCACCGATACCGGTATCGAGCGCGGCGCGCTCGGTTCGTTACTGGATCACAGCGGTCCGATTAAAGAATCTGAAACTTATGCGGCTCGCGTGTTTGGCGCGCACCAAAGCTACTCGGTACTGAATGGCACCTCAGGTTCGAACCGCGCCATCATGGCGGCGGTGATCGGTGATGGTCAGTTCGCCCTGTGTGACCGCAACTGCCATAAATCCATCGAGCAAGGATTGGTGATGACCGGCGGTATACCGGTGTTCTTTATCCCCACCCGCAACCGTTTCGGTATTATCGGCCCCATTCCTAAATCACAATTTATGCCGGAATCCATTCAGCATAAAATTGATCAACATCCGCTGAAAAAGCTCGCCACGGATCCTAAACCGGTATACGCCGTAGTAACCAACTGTACCTATGACGGAATGTGCTACAACGCAAAACAGGCGCAAGACTTGCTGGCAAAAAGTGTCGATCAAATTCACTTTGATGAAGCCTGGTATGCCTATGCCAGATTCAATCCGTTCTATCGTGACCGCTATGCGATGCGCGGTAATCCCGCCGATCATGACCCTGAAGGCCCGACCGTTTTTGCTACCCATTCCACCCACAAACTGTTGGCTGCGCTGTCGCAGGCTTCCTACATTCACATTCGTAATGGCAAAAAACCGGTAGAGCACTCGCGGTTTAACGAATCTTATATGCTGCAAGCGACCACCTCCCCGCTGTATGCGATTATTGCCGCCAACGAAGTCGGTGCGGCGATGATGGATGGCAAGCAAGGGGAGTCGCTGACCCAGGAAGTCATCAATGAAGCCGTCGATTTTCGTCTGGCCTTGGCAAAAGTGCATGCGGCGTTTAGTGCACAAGGTGAATGGTTCTTCTCGCCATGGAACGCGCCGGATGTGCTCGATGTGAAAACCGGTAAAAAGATCCCTTTCATTAATGCCTCCAAAGAGCAGTTGACCACTGACCCCTATTGCTGGGTGCTCAAGCCGGGTGAAAGCTGGCATGGTTTCGACCAGTTGGACGATGACTGGTGCATGCTCGATCCGATCAAGGCCGGTATTTTGTCACCGGGCATGGGGGATGACGGCTCAATGCTGGAGAACGGCATTCCTGCTGCGATGGTGACCGCATTTCTGGCACAGCACGGTATTGTTCCGTCGCGCACCACAGATTTTATGGTGCTATGCCTGTTTTCCGTCGGTGTGACAAAAGGCAAGTGGGGCACGCTTATCAACGTGTTGCTGGAGTTCAAACAGCATTACGACGATAACAGCCCGTTAACGTTGTGCCTGCCTGACCTTGCTGCGGCCCATTCGGTTCGCTACGCCGGAATGGGACTGAAGGACTTGTGCAACGAAATGTTTGCCTACATGAAAACCAGTCAAATGGATAAACTCCAGTCCGAGGCCTTTGGCAACATCCCGACACCGGTGAAATTGCCTCGTGCCGCCTTTCAGGACCACATGGCAGGGCGCTGTGAACATTTGACGCTCGACAAACTGGCGGGCCGAGTCTCGGCGGTAGGGGTGATACCTTACCCTCCGGGTATTCCCATCGTGATGCCGGGGGAAAGTTTCGGAGCCAAAAACGATCCGTGGCTTAGCTATATCCGCAGCATTGCACAGTGGGGAGAGAAATTCCCCGGCTTCGAAAAAGAGCTCGAAGGCGCAGAGTTCAAAAACGGCCAGTACCATATTTGGGTGCTGAACCAATAGCGGCGAGTGTACGCCGCCACTTTCCTGCGACAAGAGAAAAGTGGCGGCAAAGAAAGAATGTGCGAGCTTTCTCGCAACCGAATGACGAGGCCATGATGGGCCTCGTTTTTTATTGCGAGGTTTCTTGGAATGCTCATCTTTTGGCTGGCAGCGCGTGATGTCTTCGGGTAACGTCAGCGCATCCGACATTGGCTCTCAACTGTAGAAATCTCATGCTAACGACTGTTTTAGCTACGTTGTTCAAACCTTTCTTACGCGATCGTTTTTTGCATGTCCTGCTGTTATTAGGCGGGGTACTCACGGTTTTTCAACCGCAGAAAATCAGCCAATTCCCGCAGTTTGTTGACTGGTCGACGATCGTGACTTTGATCGGTCTGTTGATGCTCACCAAGGGCGTTGAAGTGAGTGGTTATTTTGATTTTGTCGGTCGCAAGATGATCAATGCCATAAGTAATGAGCGTTATCTGGCGTTGTTTCTGGTGGGTGCTGCGGCAGTGCTGTCGACGTTTATGACCAATGACGTTGCGCTGTTTATCGTTATACCGCTGACTATCACCTTGAAAAAACTCTCCACGCTGCCGGTGACCAGGTTGATCATCTTCGAAGCGTTAGCGGTCAATGCCGGTTCACTGTTAACGCCTATCGGCAACCCGCAGAATATTTTGTTGTGGAATAAATCTGGCCTGTCGTTTGTCGGGTTTATTACCCAAATGACACCCCTGGCGCTGGTCAGTTTACTGGCTTTGTTGATGGTGACATGGTTTAGCTTTCCAGCGGCAACGCTCAAAAAACTCGAAAATAATCAGGGTTACCCTTACCAGAAGAAGCTGTTAGTGAACTGTCTGGTGATGTACGTGGTGTTTATTGGCTGCATCGATTTTGGTGTTGCGTCTTATGGGCTGCTGGCTGTGCTGGTGTGCTTTATGCTGCTGGCGCGTCAGGTGTTGTTACGCATCGACTGGCCGTTAATTCTGGTGTTTATCGCCATGTTTATCGACGTGCGGTTAATGGTTGGCTTAGGTGCCGTACAGGGCGTGGTTGAGCAGATTGTACATCTTAGTCCGGCGGGCGTTTACGCCTTAGGTATTGGGCTTTCACAGGTGATCAGCAATGTGCCCGCTACCATTCTGCTGATCAATTATGTTCCGCCAAACGGATTGTTAGCCTATGCGGTTAATGCCGGTGGCTTCGGGCTTGCCATTGGCTCGTTAGCCAATTTGATCGCTTTGCGAATGGCGAATGATCGCCATATTTGGCTGAAATTCCATTATTACTCGTTCCCGTTCCTTGTGTTTAGCGGAGTCGTCGGTTGGGGATTATTACACCTTACTTAGACCGTGATCCTTGCCAGCCGGTCAATAGCGGCGGTGATTTCGCTCGGCGTCAGCGCGGAGAAGCCTAATAACCACCCGTCTCGCACCGGCCTGATGCGGTTGTCTGGGCTTTCACGCTCGGGTAACCACAGGGGGGACAATCTGGGCGTCATGACACCCTGACGTAAGGCTAGCTGGCTGAGTGTTTGCTCTGATCCCGCAGGCAACTGGGCGGCGAGTTGCAAACCTCCGGCCGACGGTTGTGGCGTCAACCAGCCTGACAGTTTGTCGTTTATCTGGCTGAGTAAATGGTCGCGGCGGCTGTGATAAAGCTGACGTGAGAGGCGTAGATGGCTGGCGAAATGCCCCGCCTGAATAAAGTCGGCGGTGACGGCTTGCATCCATTGAGAAGAATGACCGTCATAGACGGTGCGTAATGTCACCATCGGTTGCACTAACGCTTCCGGCAAAACTACATACGCCAGACGCAGGGAAGGGAATAGAACTTTGGAGAATGTGCCGAGGTAAATCACCTGCTGATGTTTATCAAGCCCCTGCATGGCGGGCAAAGGGCGACCGTCGTAGTGCAGTTCGCTGTCATAGTCATCTTCAATTATCCATGCCTGATGCTTTCTGGCGTAATCGAGTATTTGCAGGCGGCGAGAGAGGCTAAGGCTCACGCCGGACGGGTAATGGTGTGACGGCGTAAGATAAATCATTTTGGGTGTGGGCGAGTGAGGTGTGGGGATCAAACCTTGCTCATCGACCGCCATCGGACACAGCACGCCTCCGGCACTGGCGAAAGCATTGCGCGCTCCCACATAGCCGGGTTGTTCCAGCCACACGTTATCACCGATATCCAGCAGCAACGTTGCCAGCAACTGTAACGCTTGCTGTGAACTGGTGGTGATAAGAATTTGCTGCGGGTTGCATCGTACACCGCGTGACTGTTGCAGATAGGCACAGACTGCCTCACGTAAAGGGGCGAATCCCTGGGGGTCACCATAGCGCAGAAGTTTATCGCCATGGATACGCATCTGCTTATTGGTTAATTGCTGCCATATCTTAAGCGGAAAAATACGCAGGTCAGGGCTTCCGGCAGCAAAGGGCAGGATTTCTTGCGGGTCATAACATCCGCCGGTAGCAACAATCTGTTCGCCTCTGGTAGACAGCCTGGCAAAACGTGGCGCGGTAGCTTTGGGTTGTTTGCCCAAAGGTGAAATGGGAACGGCGATACTGACAAAGGTTCCCTTGCCGGTTTGACGACGTAAATAGCCCTCGGCTTCGATTTGCCCATATGCGGCCTCAACGGTGATGCGCGAAATATTCAAGTCAGCAGCGAGCTGACGCGAAGAGGGCAACCGCTGCTCGTTGGCTAAAGCACCGCTGGTAATCGCTTGGCGCAGCGCCGAGCACAGCCTGTCTCGCAACGTTTGTTCACTGTTTTGCCCCTTTTCGAACAGGGTCAGCAGAGCCGCTGAACTTGAGTGAATTCGCATATTGGTCTTATCGGTGAGGATAAATTGGTATCAAGTATAAGGCCTAATTAATCGATGATGAGACTGTTTTCATACCGTTGGCATTTCACGGCAATCATCCATATGGCTTATTGATAAAGAGAGGGAACATGAATCCACAACAGAACGTTCAGCCGTCATACGTGTTGGCTTCTGAGCCGCCATCACCGGCCGTCAGCGAAGCCTACCTTTTGGCGAAATTGAGTTTTTATACTGACGCTGCGGATGTGGCGGAAGATTTGAAAAACCGCATTGCAGGCGTCGTGGTGATAGACACGCGTTCAGAAGCCCATTACCAGCGCGGACATATTCCTGGCGCTGTCAGTTTTCCACACCGTTTAATGACCGATGGCACTACCCAACATTTAAACCGTGATGTGGTGTATGTGACCTATTGCGATGGGATTGGTTGTAATGGTTCGACGCAGGGCGCGTACAAATTAGCGAAATTGGGGTTTCGGGTAAAAGAGTTGATCGGTGGATTGGATTTTTGGATCCGTGACCAGCATCCATTGGCGACGGGGTCTGAGATCGGCGCTTATCCTGCCGATCTCATTATTGATGATTGTGGTTGTCTGTAAATTTACCGGGTGTGAGTCTGTGCGGGGTTTAGAAAACTAACCATAACAGAACGACCACTACCACAAAGGCGATGAACGCCAGCGGCTTGCCGCCCAAGGATTGCATTGAGGGCGGCAGCATCGCAACAAACGGGTTGAGGATCGGCTGAGGTTCAGTGCGGGACACCAGGGTAAAATCATCATCCAGCCGTTCATGACGCGGTGAGCGATCGACACGCTGACTGAAGAGTACACCAACCAGATCATTCAATTGAGCGATATTTAACGGCGTAGTGGGTGTCGCGTTAAAACGGCTTTCGACATATTCCGTCAATTGATGCACTTCTTGGGCCGTTGCCGGTTGTTTAAGCACGCTGAGTAAAGTGGTTAGCGTCGGTGTGGCCGTTGGCTGGCTCAACGCGGCTTTCACCTGCATAAACTGACTTAATAACTGGAAATGGCGAGCAGGGATCGGCTCGCCGACTTTCACGCCGACCAGATTAAATAACTCCTGCCACAGTTTGGCGGGTGCTTCACCGGTGGCCGCACTGAGGCGAGTGACCAGTTGTTGCAGGTTATTATGTTCGGCAGGAAGCAAAGCGCGATCGGTGATCGGGGCCTGTAAAGGTTTGGGGATCGCCATTTCTCCAGTCTGAACCAGCACAAATACTTGTTGCAGCTGTTCGTGGCTTAACTGGCTTAAAACGGTATGGCCAAAGTTCTGACGAATAAAATCGCTCACTGCCTGACGGTTATTCCCCTGAGGCAGCAGCTCGGTGAGTTGTTGCAACAGTTGACGCGTTGCATGGCTCTCCTGAGCCTGCGTCAGTTTGCCCTGCAAAATACTCTCGGCGCGCGGGTAGATACCCGCCGTTAGCTCAGCATCATGCGGCAGTGACAATTCATGGCGCACACCAGCCCAAATTTCAGCTGATTTCATCGGGGTTAGCGCCATCAATTTAACGATGAGTTTTTCAAGGGTGGTACGTTGCGCAGGCGTTAGCGGCTGATTTTCACCCGATCCGATCGGTACTGGGTTGTTCGGCTGCATCCTGTTGTCGCCAATTGGCGTACCGGGGCCACTTAAAGGTTGCATATCACCAGTCCTTCGCTGCGAGTGAAAACGGCGCCAAGCGCTCAAGCGCAACATCATACCTGCAAACTACGGCAATCGACACCGTGAATAGGTGTCGATTGACCATTCTGGTGCTTATTTTTTTACGAACAAGGGACGACGTAATCTTTGGGCGAGAATAACCCCGAGAAGTGTGATGCCGCCGCCAATTAAATGATAACTGTGCAACTGTTCATGCAAGAAAATCACGGCAATCACCGCGGTGAATATCGGGGCCAGATTCATAAAAATAGACGTCTTATTCGCACCAAGGCGAATAACCCCTTGGATCCACAAGTAAGGCGCAATAATGGATGCAGGGATCCCGGCGAAGAGCACTAAAGGAATGTTTTGCGCATTCAGCTGTACGTCTTGCGTCATCAAGAAGTTAGGCAACAGCAGCAACACCCCAAAGAAGATTTGTACATATAACGACTGCCAGTTAGGCAGCGGTATCGCCCAGCGTTTGGTCAACACGCCATACATAGCGTAGGAAAACGACGCGACAAACATCATGATCTCGCCCGATCCGATGCCGTGCTGCAACAGTTGCGCAGGGTCACCGGCGCTAACCAGCCAAACCAGACCGATCAGCGAAAGGACGCCGCCCAAGGCCAGGCCAATCGTCGGTACCACGCTCAGAACAAACAGACTGATGAGTACCGTAAGCAGCGGAATGAACGAGGTGATAATACCGATAAACAGTGCGCTAACCGTATGCGCGGCGTAATAGGCGAGACTTTGGAAGAGCACCATCCCGAGCAAGCCGAGGATCATCAGCTTCCACCAATATTTTTTCACCTCTTTCAGGTTTTTCAACACGCCCGGTAGCACAAACACCGTCAGGGTCAGTAAGGCCAATAACCAGCGATAGAAAGAGATCGCCGCCGGGTCGATAGCCGTGGCGGAGGCTTTGCTGACGACGGCGTTAATCGACCAGATCAGCACGGCCAGTAAGGGAAAGAGAACATTCATCAAAAATAGGTCCATCGTTAAATCGTTGCGCTAGTGTACGATTGTCCTGTTTGTTATATATAGTGATAATCAGACAATACTTTGCGCGATTCAGACAACATGATGTTTGAGTTTGTGATGGTCGCAATAGACAAAAGGTTTTATGCCGCAACCTCGATTTTACCCGCCGCTACCGGACAGAACGCCCTCTACGTTGATTTTTCGTAGCGAGTCCGTGGTCGCCAATTCTGAGTATGTGCCACATTCTCATCCCTGGAGCCAGATCATTTGCGTGAAGTCCGGCGTGATCGCGATGAACGTCGAGGGTGACCGTTACCTTGCGCCGCGCGAGTTCGCGATTTGGTTACCGGCAAGGACAGAGCATTCGAGCTATAACCGCAAGGCGACGCGTTTTTGTGTCATCGATATTTCCCCTACGCTGGATGTCGGCCTGCCCGAAAAGCCTTGCCTGATCACGCTGACGCCGATTTTTAACGCGATTGCTAACGACTGTTTTGGTCGAAATCTGATCGAGCCAGAATCTGACCGCGATATGCGTATGGCTCTGGTGCTGTTGGACCAAATTTGTCAGGCACCCCGGCAAAGTACCTATTTACCGACCTCTGACAATAAACTGCTGTCTCAGGTGTTGAATGCGCTGGAGAAGAACCCCGCGGATAATACGTCGCTGGCGCAATGGGCGGCGCGGGTTTATACCACCGAGCGCACCTTATCGCGCCGCTGCCAGCAGGATTTAGGCATGGGGTTTGCCGAATGGCGCCAGCGACTGCGTTTCCTTCACGCCATTTCGTTGCTTGAACAGGGAAAAACGGTACAGGATGTGGCGCTCGAAGTGGGTTACAGTTCGTCATCGGCTTTTATCGCCATGTTCCAGCAAATTTCTGGGACCACACCGCAACGTTTTCGTAACGAAAGGTAAGTCTGGTGCGCTGGCATTGGGATCTGCCGTCGTTCGTGGCAAAATCGCCTTCTTATTTACTGTCCTCTTTCAATGGCACTGACCGCCGGAGACACCCGTGAAAATTCTGGTTGATGAAAATATGCCTTATGCCGTCGAGCTTTTTAGCCGACTGGGCACCGTGCAGGCCGTTGCTGGCCGACCGATTCCTCAAGAAGCACTGAATGACGCGGATGCCCTGATGGTGCGTTCGGTGACCAAAGTGAACGAAGCCTTACTGGCGGGGAAACCGGTGAAGTTTGTCGGTACTGCCACAGCGGGAACCGACCACGTTGATGATGCATGGCTCGAGCAGCAGGGCATCGGCTTTTCTGCCGCGCCAGGGTGTAATGCCATTGCGGTAGTGGAGTATGTGTTCTCCGCGTTGCTGATCCTCGCTCAGCGCGATGGCTTCCAACTGCGCGATAAAACCGTCGGCATTATTGGCGTCGGTAATGTCGGATCGCGGCTGAATGCGCGGCTACGCGCCTTGGGTGTGCGCACGTTATTGTGCGATCCACCGCGTGCCGATCGCGGTGATGAAGAGGCGTTTTCTCCGCTTGAACAATTGGTAGCCGAAGCCGACATCCTGACTTTCCATACGCCGCTCAATATGTCCGGTCCTTACAGCACTCACCATTTGGTGGATGCCGATTTACTGGCGCGCCTGCCCGCTGACCGTATTTTGATTAACGCCGCCGTGGTGAAGTGGTGGATAACGCCGCCTTGCTGGACGCACTAAACGGGCCGAAGAAGTTGACCGCGGTGCTGGACGTGTGGGAGCCGGAACCTGAGCTGTCATTAGCTTTGCTGGAAAAAGTCGCCATCGGGACCGCGCATATCGCCGGTTACAGTCTGGAAGGCAAAGCGCGGGGCACCACGCAGGTGTTCGAAGCTTTCAGTCAGTTTATTGGTGAGGCGCAAAAAGTGCCGCTTGATGAATTACTGCCTGCGCCAGAATTTCCGGTGGTCAGCTTCTCGGGTGAACTTAACGAAGCCAGACTGCTGCGACTTATTCACTTAGTGTATGATGTGCGCCGCGATGATGCGCCGCTGCGGCGGGTTGCCGGCAAGCCGGGCGAATTCGACAAGCTGCGTAAGTTCTACCAAGAGCGCCGCGAATGGTCTTCTCTGAAGGTGATTTGCGACAACGCGGCGGCGGTAGAATTACTCAATAAGCTGGGCTTTAGCGCCGTTCAGGGCTAATCCCTCAGGCTAAATATTCGATCTCAGGGCGGTGAATCACCGCCCCTTTGTATTTTTGTAAGACTCATTTATTTCTGGAGAATACCAACATGTCTGATGGCTGGAATATCGCGGTGCTAGGCGCGACGGGCGCAGTGGGTGATGCGTTACTGGAGCTGCTGGCTGAACGTCAGTTCCCGGTTGGTGAGCTCTTCCCTCTGGCGAGCGAGCGCAGC
>Ga0105858_1000566_pt1 | contig 14579 bp, 17 predicted proteins | sample OrgsoiDNA_201062_FD_89683 | JGI IMG/M metagenome (GOLD analysis project Ga0105858, IMG submission 89683) | Permafrost soil microbial communities from the Arctic, to analyse light accelerated degradation of dissolved organic matter (DOM) -... | ecosystem: Environmental > Terrestrial > Soil >...
ACTGCTTTTGATCGATATTTGGTGTGCCGGCGTGTGACCCCAATTCCGCGCGTGGCCATTGCGCACGCGCCGTCTCAGCCCCCAAGTGAACGGCACACGGTAGAATAGCCGAGGCATGCCTCTTTGGCTTTCGGAACAGGATGTGCGGGCGGCGCTCTCGATGCAGGAACTGATCGAAGCCATGGAATCGGCTCTGATTGCGTTCTCTTCGGGACGGGTGGTGCAGCCGGTAAGGATGACGCTGGAATTGCGGGAGCGGGCGTTCTTCGCGCTTATGCCGGCGTATGACAAAGAGCACGCGCTTTTTGGGGCCAAGCTGGTGACAGTGATTCCGGAGAACCATGGCAGTGCGTTGCCTTCGCACCAGGCGATGGTTTCGCTTTCGGACGCGGCCACGGGCGAACTGCTGGCGCTGATGGACGGGCGCTATATCACGGAAGCGCGCACGGCCGCGGTCTCGGCGGTGTCGGTGCGGCACCTGGCGCGGAGGGACGCGGCGGTGCTCGGGATCATAGGCTCGGGTGTGCAGGCTTACAGCCACGTGCAGGCGCTGCCGCTGGTGAGGGCGTTCCGCGAGATCCGCGTCTGGAGCCCCAATCCGGCTCATCTGCAAAAGTTCGCGGCCGGCGTTTGTGGCAGGGCCGGCATGCGAGTGGCGGGCAGTGCGGAAGAGGCGGTGCGCGGCGCGGATGTGGTGGTTCTGGCGACGGCATCGGTCGAGCCGGTGATCGAAGACCGTTGGGTGGCGGCGGGGACGCACGTGATCGGCGTGGGGGCGTGCCGTCCATCGCAACGCGAGATGGATCCGGCACTGGTGGCGCGATCGTATCTGGTGGTGGACTCGCGGGCCGCGGCGCTCGAGGAATCGGGCGACATTCTGCTGGCAGTGCAGGAAGGCCGCTTCGGTGAAGACCACATCGGCGCGGAACTGGGAGAGGTGGCGTGCGGCGTGAAACGCGGACGCATCGGGGCAGACGAAGTCACGGTGTTCAAGTCGCTGGGGCTGGCGATTGAAGATGTGGTATCGGCCGGACTGGTATATCGCAGCGCACAGAAGACCGGCCGCGGCACGCAGATTTCACTGTAACGGGAACCTGCTACTTTTAGAGAATGCCCGCTCCTACATCTGCCGGCTCGGCGCATCCGCTGGGCTCCACACCGGGACCGGATGGCGTCAATTTCTCGCTGTTCACGGAGAATGCCACGGGCGTCGAACTATTACTGTTTGAGACGCCCGATTCCCCGCAGCCGTATCAGACCATTCGCCTGGATCCATACGTCAACAAGACATTCCACTTCTGGCACGTTTTCGTGGGCGGGCTGCGGGCGGGCGCTCACTACGCCTACCGCGTGGATGGGCCCTTCAACCCGGACGCGGGGCACCGCTTCAACAGTAACAAGGTGCTGATCGATCCCTATTCGCGGGGCAACACCGACAATCTCTGGGACAGGGCCGCGGCGACCAATGCGGACGATAACGTGGCGGTCTCGATGCGCTCCGTGGCGATCGACTGTTCGGGTTACGACTGGGAGGGCGATCAGCCGCTGCATCGACCCATGCAAGACACGATTGTTTACGAGATGCACGCGCGCGGATTCACGCGGTCGGCGTCATCGGGCGTACAACATCCGGGAACGTTCGCGGGCATCATCGAAAAGATCCCGTACCTGAAGGATCTGGGCGTGACGGCGGTGGAACTGCTGCCGGTCTTCGACTTCGATGAAACCGCCGTGCTGCGCGAGATGGACGGGCGCCGGCTGACCAACTACTGGGGGTACAGCACGCTGGGCTTCTTCGCGCCGCAACCCGCGTATTGCGTGGACCCGTGCGGCGGGGCCCAACTGCGCGAGTTTCGCGACATGGTGAAGGCGCTGCACCGGGCGGGCATCGAAGTAATCCTGGACGTGGTTTTCAACCACACCGATGAAGGCAATCACCTGGGGCCGACGTTTTCGTTCAAGGGGATCGACAACCGGATCTATTACTTTCTGGCGCCGGGATTTTTGCAGTATTACATGGATTTCTCGGGCTGCGGCAACACGTTCAACTGCAATCACCCGCTGCCCCAGAAGCTGATTGTGGAATGCCTGCGGTACTGGGTGAGGGAGGCGCACGTGGATGGCTTCCGGTTTGACGAAGGCTCCATCCTGTCGCGGGGCGAAGACGGCCTGCCTAGCGAGCATCCGCCGGTCGTGTGGCAGATCGAGCTGGATGACGACCTGGCGGATTCGAAAATGATCGCGGAAGCCTGGGATGCCGCGGGGCTGTATCAGATCGGCCATTTTCCGGGGGACCGCTGGGCCGAATGGAACGGGCGGTATCGCGACGATGTCCGGCGCTTCGTGAAGGGCGACCCGGGAATGGTGGGCGCGGTGGCTTCACGGCTGGCCGGCAGTTCCGATCTCTACCAGGAACGGGGCCAGTTGCCGATCAACAGCATCAACTTCATCAATTGCCACGATGGGTTTACGCTGAACGACCTGGTCTGCTACAACCAGAAGCACAACCAGGCGAACGGCGAAGGAAACCGCGACGGCGCCGATGACAACCTGAGCTGGAACTGCGGCGTGGAGGGCCCTGCGGACGAGCCCGCGGTGGAGGCGCTGCGCAACCGGCAGGCGCGGAACTTCGCCGCCATTCTGCTGCTTTCGCGCGGCGTGCCGATGATGGCGGCGGGCGATGAAGTGCGGCGCACGCAGGGCGGCAACAATAACGCCTACTGCCAGGACAACGAGACCAGTTGGTTCGACTGGGCGCTTGAGAACAGCCACGGCGATCTGCTGCGTTTCTGGAAGCGCATGATCGAGTTTCGGAAGCGGCATGCGGCGGTGCGCCGCGGCGAGTTCTTTACGGGCGCGGTAAACGAGCGCGGGTTGAAAGATGTGACGTGGCACGGCACCAGGCTCAACAGCCCGGAATGGTCCGATGCGGAGGCGCGGACACTGGCCATGACTCTGGCGGGGTTCGATGGCGACTCGGACATTCACGTAATGCTGAATATGTACTGGGAGAGGCTGGATTTCGAGCTGCCGGCGGTGGCGGGCAGGCAATGGTTCCGGGCCGTGGACACGGCTCTGAATCCGCCGCTCGACATTGCGGACCCCGGGGAGGAGCAGGCGGTTGCGGGCAGTGTGTACCCGGTGCAGGGGCGGAGCGTGGTGGTGCTGTACAATGCATGATTCGAGCCTATGTCTGAGGTGAAAAATGCGGGTTAAGGCCGGTTTGGCAGCCGCGGGTTTATTAGGATTGACGATTGGCGTGGCGTCTCATGTCACCGCACAGGACCGCCGGGCCGGAGGTTTCGTTCCAGGGCAGCAGCGGCCGCCCGGCGACCCCGCGCAGATCGCACGCGGGAAAACTTTGTATGGCATCAGTTGCACAAGCTGTCACGGCGCGGACCTTCGGGGCGGCGACCTGGGCGGGCCGAACCTGCTGCGGTCGCAGGTTGCGTTGAGCGACCGCGATGGCGAATTGATTGTCCCCATCATCCAGGGCAGCCGTCAGGATGCAGGCATGCCGGCGATTAAGTTGAGTCCCGAGGACGCGAAGGCAGTGGCCGCTTATGTGCGCAGCGTCATGGAGACTATTGGAACGCAGGGTACGCCGCCAGCGGTCGGCCAGGCGGCTCCGAGCGTGCTGGCCGGCAATGCCAGCGAGGGCCAGGCGTACTTCGCCGCGAAGTGCGGTAGCTGCCACTCCGCCACGGGCGATCTGCAAGGGATCGCGACCAGAATCCCCGACCCCAAGGCGCTGCAGAACACGTGGGTGTCTGGCGGCGGTGGACGCGGCGGACGCGGCGGACGTGGTGGACGCGGCGGACGCGGCGCGGCGCCACTGGGTGCGCCGGGCGCTCGTACCGTCACCGTCGCCGTCACGCTGCCATCGGGAGAAAGCGTAGAAGGCCGGCTGGTGACGATCGACGACTTTCTGGTCACGGTAGCGCTGGCCGATGGAACGATGCGAACGTTCCGCAGAGACGGCGAGGCGCCGAAAGTCGACGTCCGCGATCCCATGAAGGCCCACAGGGATCTGCTGGCGGCGTACACGGACAAAGCCATGCACGATGTGACTGCATACCTGGTGACACTGAAGTGACAATCGGGGAAATGACACTCAACAAGTTGATACTGGCCGCGTCGATCTGGCTGGCGCCGGCGATCCTGATGGGGCAAGGTAACGGAGTGGCTCCGGCCGATCTCCTCAAGCCGCTCAAGGACGGGTGGCCGACCTACAACGGCGACTACTCCGGCAAGCGGTACAGCGCGCTCACGCAGGTGAATCAATCCACCGTGAAGCACCTGACGCTGGCCTGGATGAGCCGGGTGACCGGCGGCACTGGCGGTGATGGACGAAGCGGCAGCGGGAACATCATTGTCGGCGGCGAGGGGCCCGGGGACATCGGCGGGGGCGGCGGCTCCATCAAGGCATCCATGCTCGAAGTGGATGGCACACTCTATTTCACGATGCCGGACAATGCCTGGGCCATGGACGCACGCGACGGGCGCGAGCTGTGGCACTACTTCTGGAAGACCAGGGGCGGCACGCACATCGGCAATCGCGGCCTTGCCATGTGGAACCACTACCTGTTCATGGAGACGCCCGACGATTACCTGGTCTCGCTCGACGCCAGGACCGGAAAGGAGCGCTGGCACAAGGAAATCGCCGATCTGGCTCAGGGGTATTTCTCGACGCCGGCCCCCATCGTAGTGGGGAATCATGTGCTGGCGGGCACGGGCAACGACATCGATGCGCCGGGATTCCTGCAGTCGTTCGATCCCGAGACCGGCGATCTGCAATGGAAGTTCTACACGGTGCCGATGAAGGCGGGCGACCCCGGCGCGGACACCTGGGCCAATATAGACGCGGCCCGGCATGGCGGCGCTCAAACGTGGGTCCCGGGAGCCTACGATCCGGAGACCGGGCTCTACATCTTCGGCACTGGCAATCCGACACCGGCATACACTACAGGCACCCGCGGCGAGGGAGACAACCTGTTCGCCTGCGCGCTGGTTGCGGTACACGTGGACACGGGCAAGATGGCCTGGTATTACTCGACGTCGCCGCACGACATGCACGACTACGATTCCGCGCAAACACCGGTCCTGGTGGACGGGATGTTCAACGGCAAAATGCGGAAGCTGGTGTTGACGGCGGCGCGCAACGGCTACTACTTCACGCTCGATCGCGTAACCGGCGAGCACCTGGTGACCAGCAAGTACGGGTTGTTGACAAACTGGGCCAACGGCCTGACCCAACGCAACGCCCCGCGGCACGATCCCGGAAAGGATGCGACGGTGGCGGGCTCGCTGGTGTCGCCGAACTCCGATGGCACCATCAATTGGGAGCCGCCGGCCTACTCTCCGGACACAGGCCTGTTCTATGTGGCGGAGGGCAACGCGTACTCGATCTTCTATCTGACCGACGTGGACCCTCGGGGATCGATGGGCCTGGGCGGGCACGAGGAAGCCGGCGTCGGGTCGGGCGGCACCTTCCTGACGGCGATCGATTACAAGACGGGGAAGGTCGCGTGGAGACGTCCCTTTTATGGCAACGGCGGCGGCGGCGGATTGCTGACCACGGCGGGGAAGCTGATCTTTGCGGCGGATGGCGCGGGCAACCTGGTGGCGTATGATGCCGGTAACGGAAAGCCGCTGTGGAACACGCGCATCGGCGGGGTCACGAATGCGCCGCAGACGTACATGCTGGATGGCCGCCAGTACGTGATCGCGGCGACCGGGGATACGGTGTGGGCGTTCGTGCTGTATTGAGGGATTTCGGACGAATCGGGTAACGATCAAAAGTGCGATGTCTGGAATACCCGACATACCCGGCGCAGCTGATGTGGTCGCATGGTTCGGCCATTGGCCGACGTTCCATGATGCGGAAGTCTTGTCGATCACGCTGGACAGGTCAGGAGAGTCTCGGGTCGCAATCCACACATTCGAGAGGACACCGGACGTGGATTCCAGCGGTTACTATGTACTGGCGAAGCACGCGGTCATCACGTTTTGCCTGGAAGGCTTTCCCCAAGACCAAGACGGAATCACAAACACCCGTGTCGAGTTCTTTAATCACCAAAATGTTCTGGGCAGTGCAAACATCAACAAAACGATCAACGGATACGAGCTGGTGTTGCAGGGGATCTACGGGGTTCAGGGCGAGATTGTGTCCGAACGCGTGAGCGTCAGACTGGAGCCGGGGAAACCGGGACGAGTCATTTCCCAGCCGTAGGCTCAATGGAAGTGAACCCCACATATCGGGAAGAGGCAGCCAAATCGCCTTGTATCGATGCTTCGTGACTCAATGCCAGCCCGAGCTGTGAAGCCACAGGGTGAGGATCGTCATGAATACCCAGCCAAGAACTACAACTCCGATGACGAGGGCGACACGGTGACGGCTGCGAAATGGCGGCTGCACACCTCCCGTGTGAGTTTCGAAGTCGTAGCCACAATCGCACCGGATGGTGTCGGGTGGATTGACGAGATGGCAAATCGGGCACTCCACGCGATGTCCGCCGGATAGAATGATTACTGCTGCGCCCCGAAGGACGGCTACCTCGCCATCATCTCACGGCGTATCTCCCGGAGGCGGATGAATGGGAGACGGGGTTCAAAAACAGGAGGCCAAAATGAAGTGCACCCATTGCCAGGGAAAGATGAAAAGGACCCACGCGCCTTTTCACATTGATCGCAAGGGGTACCACCTATCCTTGGAGGCGGTGCCGGCTTGGGTTTGCGGCCAGTGCGGCGAGCCCTACTTCGAAGAGCGCGAGGTTAGAACCATTCAACGGCTGCTGCTCCAGCTCGACAAACAGGCTGCGAATCTCGTGTCAGTTGCCTGAGTGATCTGGTTATTCGTGCTTTATTGAGGGATTTCGAACGAATCTTGGGCGGTCGCTTTGGCGCATCGGTGCTCATAAGCCAGCCTGATTACCGTGGCGACGAAGAGGAGGCAGCCGAGATAGGCCGGCGCGAGATGAAAGGTATCGGTGTATCCGATCGCTGGATGAACACCGAGAGCCGCGCCGAATCCCGCGAGACCCATTAGAGCGACAATCTGTACGAGACTCTTCGTTAGAGGCGCGTGGCGGGAAAGGAAGAATAGAATAATCCCCGTGGAGAGAAGCCCCCCGCCAAATCCCGCGCGGTCATGGGCGATCACCGGCACCAACCGGGGAGAAAGACTCTGAAGATCCGCCCGAGTCATGTGCATATACGTGAGGTCTTGGGGGACAAATACGCTGGTCATTCCCACGACCATGATCGTCGCGCCGGCGGCCATGATCCCTGCCGCGAGGAATCCCAAGGCCCATCGTCCCAGACCGGCTGGTTGCGCGGACCTCCACATGTCACGCCAATCGATTTTGGCGGGTCGTGCACGCCACAGACCCGCCAAGTAGACCGGCAGCAGGAAAAGAGTCGCAATGCCGTGCCAGTTGTCGAGGTAGCCGAAGCCCAAATAGCAGAGGAAACTGCCAAAGCCGCAGACCCCGGAAACACAGAAAGTCCACCAGGCCCAAGGCTGGCAAGAGCGCATCGGAAACTCTGCCAGGTACCAATAGGCAAGTCCGATAGCCAACAACGTTCCGCCAAACGCCACTCGATCGTGGAACATAAATTTCACGACGTGGAGGTTCGCCATCGCCGCCAGGCGCTGGGCATCAAAACCGAGCGCATGGACATCCTGAGGCAGAAAGTAGCCGGTGAAAGACTGAAAAATGGCGAAGCCGCCGCTGAGTACCAACACGAACGAGGTCAGCGAAAGCAAGAACCGGCCGTCGGAAAGCAGCGCTTCCAGAATGCCGCGGTCGTCGCGCATGGTCTTCACGGTAAGGTACAAGGATCGAACGAACCGCGGCCCGGCGCAAGTGCGCTCCCTAAAGGTCGCGGCTCTGTTTGCCGCGCGTGCCGATCCGGTAGATCATCAACCCGGCCATATTGCTGACCACCACCACGGCGCAGATCTTGGCGGCGAACGCCGTCCGGCTTACTACATTCACAATCGGATAGAGTGAGATGGAGAGCGCCACCAGGCTCGAAAGCAATCCGCCCGCGGCTGCGACTTTGAGCCACGGGGGCAAGCGCCCGCGCAACGCGGCGCGGCCCGCCAGCGGCAGCGCGAACAAGGCTACGTAGGCAATGGCGTAATGCACGATGGACGCCATGGTCAGCAGTTGCTGCGACTCCTGCTCCTCCACGCCCATCAGGCTCAGAAGAATCAATCCCATCACCAGCGCGGCCACGAAGAGAATCGAATTGACCGGCGTACGCCTAAGCGGGTCTAAGCGAGTGAACCAGGGCGGCACTATGTTGTCCCAACCGGCGGTCATCGGCAGCCGTGTGAGGCCGGTGAAAATCAGGCTGGCGCTGGCGATGGCGCGGGCCAGAATCAGGCTGATACCGAGAGGCGCCGCCCAGGCCGCCGCGCCCGCGCTTCCGAACGCCAGGCGAAAGGTTTGCGGAATGGGGCCGATCACGTTGATGGGTTGATTGCCCAGAAACGTCAGCACGCTGCTGGTGCCCAGGATAAACATCAGGGCGATCACGGGCGCCGAGAGGATCACGGATAGCCCGATGGTCCGCGCCGCGCTGCGGCATTCGCCTGCCAGGATGGCGACGTATTCGAATCCGCTGAGTGCCCCGACCGTCATCTGGCCGAAGATTGCCAGGCTGAACCAGTCCAGTCTCGGCAACTGCCAGGGGACCGCTTCGAAATTCGAAATGCTGCCGCGCGCCAGCGCCCAGAGCGGCAGGCCCAGAAGGATCGCGTAGGCGGTCAGAATCATGACGCTGCCGGCATTGTGCAACCATTTGCCGATATTCAGGCCGCGCACCGCCACCCACGTGATCCCAACCATCACGCTCCCGGTGAGCAGCAGGGTGGCCAGCTTGCTGGAGGGCAGCCAGGCCATGGAGGGGCCCAACATGTACGAAATGTCGGTGGGTACCACGAAGATGATGGCGCCCGTCACCACTACGGCGTAGACCCAGAGATTCCAGGCGATGAGGAAGCCGGCCATTTCGCCGAATCCTGCTTTGGCCCACTGATACAGGCCGCCTTCGAGAGGCATCAACCGGTTGAGATAGATCACCACCGCCGCCAGCGGCAGGTAGAACAGCACCATTGCCACCAGCCAGAAGACCACGTGGGCGCGGCCCAGTTTGGCGGCCACCCCGACCCAGGAGGAACCGACGACACAGAGCACCTGCGCCAACACCAGGTCGCGCAGGCCGAGCACTTTTCGTAGGCCGGTTTCCTGGGCGGAGGCGGTGGACGGCTCGGACACGGTCCATCAATAATGCCACAACCCGATGAACCAGTCGGCGGCTCTACGTCTCCCGCCGCGAAGGAATTCGCTTGCCACGCTCACGCACCGCTCGCAGACGCCGCATCAGCAGAGACTCCTGGGCGTTCACCTGCTTTTTGCCGTCGCCCGGCTTCCTCCGTGCGTACGCGCCGGTGGGAAGCATCCGCCGCGCCTTCGTGGTGTCCGCCAGGTACACGGCCAGCACTTCATCCCGAATCCGGCGAATCAACTTTTCGTCTTCCAGCGGGAACAGAACCTCCACGCGGTGGTCGATATTCCGCGGCATCAGGTCGGCGCTGCCGGCATAGATCTCTTCGTCGCCGCCATTCTGAAAATAATAAATGCGGCTGTGTTCCAGGAATCGCCCCACCACGCTGACCACTTCGATGTTGTCGCTGACCCCCGGCACGCCCGGCCGCAGACAGCAGATTCCCCGCACAATGAGCTGGACTTTTACGCCGGCCTGCGAAGCCCGATATAGCGCATGAATCAGCGGCCCATCCACCAGCGCATTGCACTTAAAAATCAGGTGTCATCCGTTACCCGCCCGCGCATGTTCGATCTCCCGCTCGATCATGGCTTGGAACCGCGCCCGCAGGTTCAGGGGCGCCACCAGCAGCTTCTTGTAATCGGATTTCGCGGAGTAGCCGGTCAGGTAATTGAAGAGGTTGGTGACGTCATCGGCAATCTGCCCGTCGCAGGTAAACATGCCGATGTCGGTATACAGGTGCGCGGTGATGGCGTTGTAGTTGCCCGTGGAGAGATGCACGTAGCGCGCCATGCGGCCGCCTTCCCGACGCACCACCAGCGCGATCTTGCAGTGAATCTTCAACCCCACCAGCCCGTACACCACGTGCACGCCGGAGCGTTCCATCGCCCGCGCCCACTCGATGTTGCTCTCCTCGTCGAACCGGGCCTTCAACTCCACCAGCGCGGCCACCTGTTTATCCTCTTCAATGGCATCGAGCAGCGCTTCCACTATTTTGGAATTCCGGCCGACGCGGTAGAGGCACGCTTTGATCGCCAGCGTTCCGGGATCGCGCGCGGCTTTCTGCAGGAACTCGATCACCGGCTGAAAGGAATCGAAAGGATGGTGCAGCACGATGTTCTGCCGCCGGATCAGGGCGAATATGTCGTCATCCCCGGAGCTCTCCACCAGCGCCGCGGGCAGCGCCGGAACGAACGCGGGATCCTTCAGCTCCGGCCGGTCCAGTTGCGCCGCATCCATCAGCCGCTTGAATGAAAGCGGCCCCTTCACGCGGTAGACCTCGCCCGGTTCCACCTCCAGGTTGCTCATCAGAATTTCCAGGATATGCGGCGGCATTTCCTGCGTCACCATCAGCCGCACCACGCTGCCGAACCGCCGCTGCCGGACGCCTTCTTCAATGGTCTCCAACAGGTCTTCCGCCTCCAGTTCCTTGATGGCGATGTCGGCGTCGCGCGTGACGTGAAACGGGTGCGCCTCCAGCACCTCCATTCCGGGAAACAGGGACTCAAGGTGTGCCGCCACCACCTGCTCCAGCCAGATCATATCGGTCCGCTTGGGACGCGGCTTACCGGTTTTTCCGGCCACCGCCGGCTGCAGGGGCACCAGTTGCGGCAGGGAATCCGGGACTTTGATGCGCGCGAAATGTTCGTTATTCTCACGGTCGCGGATCAGCACCGCCAGGTTGAGACTCAGGTTCGAAATGTGCGGAAAAGGCCGGCCCGGGTCGAAAGCCAGCGGTGTCAGCACCGGGAAAATCGTTTCCGCGAAATACTTGGCGACGATCCCCAGTTGCGAGTGATTCAGTTCCGCGTAATCGTGAATCCAGATACCGTGTTCGCGCAACTCGGTCAGAATCGCCTGCAGGCAATGGTGCGCTTCCTTCACCAGGCGCGTCACGTCCCGGCGGATGGCCACAAGCTGCGCCCGCGGGCTCATGCCATCAAGGCCCGTATCCACCGCGCCCGAATCCATCTGCGCCACCAGCCCGGCGACGCGAACCATAAAAAACTCGTCGAGGTTAGATCCCAGAATCGCCAGGAACTTCAGCCTCTCCAGCGGCGGATTCTTTTCGTCCTCCGCCTCCTCCAGCACGCGCCGCTGAAAGGCGAGGAGCGACAACTCGCGGTTCAGGTACAGTTCATGGTCCCGCAAGTCAACGGAATTCAAATCGCGCGGGTGAAGCTGGGTCGCCATATCGAGAGTACTATCTTAAGACTAACGGTTTTGGCGTCGCTTCGTTACCCTATGCTTTGAAAATCTCCTCTACCGGCTTGCGAAATATCCTGGCGATCTTGAATGCCAAGGGGAGACTGGGGTCGTACTTTTCCGTTTCGATGGCATTGATGGTTTGGCGCGAGACACCCAGTTTCCCGGCGAGGTCGGCCTGGGTCAAGCTGAGCCGCGTTCGCAAATCCCGCACGCCGTTTTTCACTGGTACCTCCGGGAGGCAATGCCCAAGCCGAGTCCCCAGAGCATAATCAGCAGGGGCGCAACCCAGATCACGTCAGCCTGGGGCAGGCCGGCGTTTTGCAGAAATCCCCAGGTCAGGGTGAGCAGGCACGTGGCCAGGAAACTGAAGGCGATGCCTTCGAACTGGATACGGCGCTGCAACTCGTCCAGGCCGCGGAAGAAGCGGATGGCGGCCCACAAGGCGAAGGCCGAAGGGATAACGGGCAGCACCGCAAAGAGGAAGCGCAGGGGCGAATGTTCGTGCCCTTTCAACAGCCAGATTGAGACCGGCACCATCACGGTGTAGGCGGCCATCGAGCTTCCAAATTCCATCACGTAGCGTTTGGCATTGGCGTCCATAAAATTCTCCGAGTCAAGGATGCTTGACATCTATAATGTAAAGCATCCTTTACACATTGTCAAGAGGTTCTTGACAATTTGCCGGGTTCTAATACGCCAGGTCCAGAAGAGGGGCCGGTTTCGGCCACAACGATCATGCCGGCCGCTCGGCCTTACGCTTTTCGTTTAATTCGCGAATCGTGGCGAGGTCGTGATCGAAATCCTCACTCGTGTAGTCGTAGACTTCGTGCTGCTTCAGCAAGCCGTCGAGCTCATAGCGCGAGGGGATTCCCAGGAGCGTGCGGAGCTGGTACCCGGTGATGCGCCGCTGCCGGTAGGCTTCGAGAGCGAGGACCTCCAAAGCGGCGCGGGCGGGTTCCTGGCCGCACGGCAGCAGGTGCGCTGCCAAATCATCGGGGAGGGTGACCGTGATCTGCACGGTCACAGCCTAGCACACACAGCCAAATACAACGTCCTGCGTCCTTTGTGGAGGTGATGCGAAGGCCTTCCATCACCAAGCAGGAGTGGGCGGCGGCGAGACAGCCTCATGGCGTTTGTGGCGTGTTCTCTGGAAAAGGCCCCGAGCTACGGCTTACGCGGCATCCCAAGGATTGAAGACCTCGACTCGAAGGCCAACGAAATCCTTCACATTCCGGGTGACAAGCGTGAGGTCGTGATGAAGGGCTGTCGCCGCAATCACGCCGTCCACGACGGCCAACGTCAATATCAAGCCAACCCCGCAACGCGGTGCGCCTCTGACCGACTGGAAGCGCCGCGATGCCCTTGCAGATTTCACCAATCGTCATGACGCTGAGAAACACGGTGCCTTTGTCAGTGTTCCTGAGGAACGCCGATACGCGCGCGTCGGGTTTTTCGCGAGTGAGTTCGGACGGGATATTGGTATCAACCAAATATCCCTTCACAGGTTGATATCCCGGCCGGTGTCCCTATCGCGCTCAAAATCGATGTTGAGTCCCCGCAACGGCGCGAACAGCTCAACCATGTCCTTCGCCTCTGCCGGTGCGCTGGGCTTGACTGACAAGGCGGAAAGATGGGCCGCTTCTTCGAGCAGATTTGCGGCATACGCCCCGATTCCCAAGCCGTGCGTGGCAGCCTGCCGGACGAGCTCGGCCTCAACCTCCGGGCTGATGTCAAGAGTGATGGTCATTAGCGGTGTCCTTCAATCATTATGACCCTTTTGGGGCCGCACTGTGCATCGCTTCAAAGCCGAGAATGCAAGCCGCCGACGCCCCCTTGAGCGCGTGAACAGCGTGCACAGGCGCAGCTTGTTCCGTTTTGCGCAGTGACGTACCATAAAGAAGGAGCGCAGATCATGGCGAGTCTTGATTGGTCACAATGCCCCGCAGTCGAGAGCATCCCCGGCAAAGTCAGCGGCGCGTGGGTTTTCCGGGGAACGCGGATGCCGGTTCAGACGGTGTTCGAGAATCTTGAGGCCGGTATGTCGGTCAAAGAGATCACGGAAGTTTTTGACGTGACCCTGGAGGAAGTAAAAGCCGTATTGCACTTTGCCAGCGAGAGCCTTGCACAAGCACCCACCTTCGCCTGATGAAGATCCTGTTCGACAACGGCACCCCGAAGCCGATAGCTCGTTGTCTCACTGGCCACGAAATCACATATGCGCGGCAGATTGGCTGGCATGAGCTGGAAAACGGGGAGCTGATTCAAAAGGCCGAAGAAGCCGGGTACGAAGTGCTTCTCAGCACCGACAAAAATATCCGATACCAGCAGAACCTTTCGGGACGGAAAATTGCACTGGTCGTACTTGGTAATCAGCAATGGCCCGCTGTGCGGTTGCATCTCGACAGAATCGCCGCCGTGGTGAACGCGGCCGCACCGGGCAGCTATACCGAAGTGAACATCCCCTTCGAGTAACCCCCCAGGCCGTGTGTTTCGGAGGCGAAGCACCGCAGAAATTTGCGTGATAAAACCGTTCAATCCGCGTGAGGCCGGCGCTGATACGATGAAGTGGCACGTTGCGACATTTAGGACGCACCCGCGTCTTCCATCAACGCGGCATGTTTCTTTTCAAACTCCTTTTCTGACAGTTCGCTTAGGATCTCGTGGACGTGCGGAAGGTTTGTGGTTCCATCTTTCTCCGTCCGAATCCCGATTCGTTCCAACCAAATCGTATCGGACACCCTAAGGAACTCATGCAGGTAGCCCTGCTTGGGTCGCCAATCAGGTCGGTATACTCGAACTCTCATCTTCTCGGGGTGCCTTTCCGAGATGGCTTGCACTACACCAATCGTGCTAATAGGAGCAAATCTCCTCGTATCCTGATGTCGCGTAACGAGGGCCAATCTATCCCCAACCTTGAACATTCTCATTCTTTTTCCTCCCGGATCAGCGGACTAGCTACTTTCCCACTTAGAATTCAAAAAGCTGCCTTGGAGCGTCCCGACGCGTCCCGTGACGTGGTTTCGAATTAGCGTGGTTTGGAGGAGAGGGAGGAGAGTATTAAGAGTGGGAACCCA
>Ga0105858_1000569_pt1 | contig 14550 bp, 11 predicted proteins | sample OrgsoiDNA_201062_FD_89683 | JGI IMG/M metagenome (GOLD analysis project Ga0105858, IMG submission 89683) | Permafrost soil microbial communities from the Arctic, to analyse light accelerated degradation of dissolved organic matter (DOM) -... | ecosystem: Environmental > Terrestrial > Soil >...
AATGCCGATCAGCAGCACAATGCCGATCAGCGCGATCACGCTCAACTCGTTCTTGCACAGCATCAGCGCCAGCAGCGCGCCCACGGCCGCCGAAGGCAGCGTCGAGAGAATCGTGATGGGGTGGATGTAGCTCTCATAGAGCACGCCGAGCACGATATACACCGTCACCACGGCGGCCAGGATGAGGATGGGCTCATTGGCCAGCGAGGTGATAAAGGCCCGGGCGGTGCCCTGAAAATCGGCCTGCACGCTGGGAGGAATTCCGAGATCCTTCTTGGCGTTATCGATCTCGCGCACGGCATCGCCCAGCGAGGTGCCGGGAGCGATGTTAAAGGAGAGCGTGGTCACCGGGAACTGGCCCTGGTGGTTGACCACCAGCGGCACGGTCAACTGTTCGTATCGCGTGATGCCGTCCAGCGGCACCTGGCCGCCTGCGGCCGAGCGGACATAAATCTTCCCCAGATCCGCTGGGCTGAGCTGAAATTCGGGCTTGATCTCAAGCACCACGCGATACTGATTCAACTGCGTGAACATGATGGCCACCTGGCGCTGGCCGAAAGCGTCATACAGCGTGTCGTCGATCATCTGCGGCGTGATGCCCAGACGCGAAGCCGTATTACGGTCGATCGACAGGCGCGTCTGCAACCCCGTGTTCTGCTGATCGCTGGCCACATCGCGCAGGATGGGCGACTGTTTCAGCCGTTCCACCAGGCGCGTCACCCAGATACTCAATTCGCTCGCGTCGGGGTCTTCCAGGCTGTACTGGTATTGCGTGCGGCTGACGCGGTCTTCCACCGTCAGGTCCTGAACCGGCTGCATATAAAGCGTGATGCCCTCCACCTGCGCCAGTTGCGTCTGCAGGCGCCGGATGATCTCGAAGGCATCGATCTTGCGGTCTTCGAGCGGCTTCAGGTTGATCTGGATGCGTCCGCTGTTCATGGTGGTGTTGGTGCCGTCGATGCCGATGAAACTCGACAGGCTCTCCACCGCCGGGTCCTTCAAAATCACGCGCGCCAGGGCCTGCTGGCGCTGCGCCATGGCGCCGAAGGAAACCGTTTGGGGCGCTTCCGAAATGCCTAGAATCACGCCGGTGTCCTGAACCGGAAAGAAGCCCTTGGGAATGATGATGTACAGGTAGCCGGTCATGGCCAGCGTGCCCAGTGCCACGAAAATGGTGAGGCCGCGATGGCGCAGCACCACCGTCAGCGTCCTGCCGTAGAAGGCGATGATGCCTTCGAAAACGCGCTCGGAGGCGCGGTAGAGGCGGCCTTGCTGGCTGGGGTTTTGATGGCGCAGCAGCTTGGCGCACATCATGGGCGTCAGCGTGAGGGACACGAAAGCCGAAACCAAAATGGTGACGCTGAGAGTGACCGCGAACTCGCGGAACAGGCGGCCCACGATATCGCTCATGAACAGCAGCGGGATCAACACCGCGATCAGCGAGACCGTCAGCGAAAGAATGGTGAAGCCGATCTGCGCCGAGCCCCGGAGCGCGGCTTCAAGCGGCGCCACGCCCTGCTCGATGTAGCGCATGATGTTCTCGATCATCACAATGGCATCGTCCACCACGAAGCCCGTGGAGATGGTGAGCGCCATCAGGGTGAGGTTGTTCAGGCTGTAGCCCAGCAGGTACATCACGCCGAACGTGCCCACCAGCGAAAGGGGCACCGCCACGCTGGGGATGATGGTGGCCGAGACGTTGCGCAGAAACAGAAAAATCACCATCACCACCAGGCCCACGGTGAGCATGAGTTCGAATTCCACGTCGTGCACCGAGGCGCGGATGGTAGTGGTGCGGTCGGTGAGGATGGCGATATCCACGGAGGAAGGCAGCGAGCTCCGCAACTGCGGCAGCAGTTTCTTCACGCGGTCGACCACTTCGATGATGTTGGCCCCGGGCTGCCGCTGGATATTCAGAATCACGGCCGGGACGTTGTTCATCCAGGCTGCCTGTTTGACGTTCTCGGTGTCGTCGATGACGCTGGCGACGTCCGAAAGCAGCACCGGCGCGCCGTTTCGATAAGCCACCACCAGCGGTCTGTAATCGGCGCTCGACAGCAGTTGATCGTTGGCGCCGATGGTATAAGATTGCTGGCGGCCGTCGAAACTACCCTTGGCTTCGTTGACGCTGCTCGCGCCGATGGCCGTCCGCAGATCTTCCAGATTGAGCCCGTACGACGATAGAGCGGTCGGGTTGGCCTGCACCCGCACCGCCGGCTTCTGTCCGCCGCTGATGCTGACCAGGCCCACGCCGGGCAATTGCGACATTTTCTGCGCCAGCCGCGTGTCGGCCAGGTCTTCCACTTTCGACAGCGGCAGAACTTTCGAAGTCAGGCCCAGCGTGATGATGGGAGCGTCGGCCGGATTGGTCTTGCTGTAAATCGGCGGATTGGGAAGGTCGCGCGGCAGGAACGTGGTGGCCGCGTTGATGGCCGCCTGCACCTGTTGCTCGGCGACATCGATGTTCAGATCCAGAACGAACTGCAGCGTGATGACCGAAGCTCCCTGGGAACTTTGGGACGTCATCTGGTTCAACCCGGGCACTTGCCCGAACTGGCGCTCGAGCGGCGACGTCACCGAAGACGCCATCACATCGGGACTGGCGCCGGGATAGAACGTGACCACCTGGATGGTGGGGTAATCCACCTGCGGCAGGGCCGAAACCGGCAACTGCTTAAAGGCCACGATACCCACCAGCAGTATCCCGGCCATCAGAAGCGAAGTGGCCACCGGACGAACGATAAACGGACTGGAGGGATTCATCTATTTGGTGGAGCTCTTGTTTGAACCGGTCTTGCGATCGGCCTTTGCCTTGGAAGCAGGTCCCGTAACGCGGGCTTCCACCTTCGTGCCCTGCTGCAGTTTGTCCACGCCGTCAACCACCACCACATCTCCGGCCTGCAGGCCGCTGTCCACCGAAGCCTCATCCCCCTCCACCGGGCCCGGCACGATGTTGCGCATCTCCACCGTCTGATCGCCCTTTACGACGTACACGAAACTGGATTGCGGGCTGTGCTGGATGGCCGCGGCCGGCACCATCACCACGCCATGTCTGGTATCCACCAGCAGCCTGGCATTCACGAACTGGTTGGGAAACAGGCTGCTATCGTCATTCGGGAACTCCGCCTTGAACTTCGCGGTGCCGGTGCCCAGGTCGATGGCGTTATCGACGGTGAGCAGCCTGCCCGCGGCGAGTTTCTTTTTCAGGTCGCGGTCATAGGCTTCCACCACCAGGCTTTGCCCCGCGCGCATCTTGCCCATCACTTGCGGCAGGTAGTCCTGCGCCAGGTTGAAGACCACGGCGATGGGCTGCACCTGCGTGATGGTCGCCAGACCGTTGAGATCGGCGGCGTGGACGATGTTGCCCTGGTCCACGGTACGCAGGCCGATGCGGCCCGTCAAAGGGGACTTGATGGTGCAGTACGTCAGTTGCAGCTTGATGCCTTGAATCTGTCCGCGGTCGGCTCCGAGCGTCCCTTCCAACTGATGCACCATGGCGGCCTGGGTCTCGGCTTGCTGCCTGGGGATGACCCGCTGCGCGTCGAGCGCCTGATAGCGGTTGAGATCCACCTTGGCGTTCTCCCATTGCGCCGTATCCTTGGCCAGATTTCCTTCCGCCGTGACCAGTTGCCCTTGAAACGGACGTGGGTCGATCTCCGCCAGCAAATCGCCCTGGTGCACAAGCTGCCCTTCGGTGAACGCCACTTTGATGAGCTCTCCATCCACGCGGCTGCGGATGGTGACCGTGTTGAAAGCCGTGACCGATCCCAAACCGGTCAGGTAAATCGGCAGCTCGCCTCTGCGCGCGGCGGTCGCGATCACCGGCACGGCCTGGGCGCCGCGCTTCCCTTGGCCCTTCTCGGCTTTGTCGCTTTTCGCCTGGCCGGCGCGGATCTGGGGATAAAACTGGGGATAAAAGATGTACCCCGCCGTGCCAATCAGTACGATCGGCAGGAACCAGATCCACCAGCGGCTCCGGCGGGATTTCGGTGGACTCCCCATGACGAAAAAGTATACCACTTCAGGCCCCCCGTGGAAGCCGATATGGTAGCTATAAGCTCTTTCTATTCAGGGAACTAGCTCTAAATGGCTAGAATGGGTCAGATCTCGTACTCAGGCCGTTTGGACCGCCCGAACGGGATTCGGTCCCAGATGCGTTCGTGAATGAAATACGCCGCCAGTTTCAGAACCACGTCCAAAGCGCCAGCCCCCAGGGAGAGTTTGCCCTTTCCAGTAAGTACATAGAAAATCAATGCGGTAACCGACGAACCAAGGATCCGGTAGCTGAAAGCTTTGGCAATACTTCGGGAATGGCTTTCCATCAAACCTGCCCTGTGCCTTGGATCGTACCATAACCCGATGGGGATTATGGTGATTGAGGCAAAGCCTCTGTGGGGCAGATTGTCAATCCGCCGGCCTCTTATTTGCACCGCGGGTCTTTGGCGTTCTTCGGGTCCTTGCAGTTCACGGTTTCCTTCACCTCTTTGGTCTTGTCGTCCGGCAGCGGTTCGGGGGTGATGTCATACTTGATCTCGGCCTCCGCCGAATACTTGCGGTAGAAGCGAAACTCGGTCTCGTTCTTGTTCAGAATTCCGTCCGCGGTCATCAGCGTCTCGGACTTCAGCGGCAGCAGGAATTCATGGCCGCTGATGTCCTGATAGTCGTAATCCAGCTTGGTTTCGGCGTGCCGGATGGGAAAACTCGGCGGAATGTTCTCCGCCACCAACGTCACCCGCATCACCACGTGAGTGTCTTGGTCCACCTCCACTAGGCCGGAGTACGCGGGTACGATGTGCTCTTTGCGCTCGTACTCGATCCCCCACTGCGACCGGGACTGTTCCACGTGGTAGGCAAACGCCATCACGCGCCGGCCGCGCAGCAGGCCCCAATGGTCCCACTCGAAACGCGCCTCGGTCGAGGGTTCGAAGATATCCCGGAGCAGGCTTCCGAACTCACCGGTGGAGGTGGCCCCGCCGATGGTGCGATAGTCCTGGGTGGTGGGCGCGTTGTTGATCAGAATCAGCTTGTAGTCTTCCTTCTGTTCGTAATAGCTCAGCCGGATGGTGAGCGTATCCATGGTTTGATACGAGGGATCGTTGGCATTGCCCGCCCCACGGCCATAGCGACTCCCCGGCGCGCCCGCCGCCTTTCGCCGCATTACTTCGGTACACAGATAATTGGGCAGGCCCTTGCTGTAGTTGAGCGCGTATTCGCGAACTTCGGCAATAATGGCGCCCTGCTCCGCGGACGATGGAGGCGGCGGCGGCACATACTTCGGCGGCGGCGTCAGGTTGGCAGCCGAGAGCGATTGCGTCCGGTCGCGCAACAGTTTCAGCGCCAGAATGGTCTTGGGCCCCAGGCCGCCGGCACTCTGCATATCTTCAATGGTGCGGTCGTCCAGCCGTTCCGTGAGCTTCACCTTGGCCAGGTATCCCGCCAGCTCGGTATCCGTCATCGTCTTCGCTTGAATAAATTTCGCGGAAGATTGGATGAACGCGATCAGCTTGTCCACGGACATGGTCTGGCTCTGGCCCGCTGCAGCGAAACAAAAGGCCAAACAAACGGCGATAACCCTAAGCAGGCGATGAGGCATACGTATCCTTATTTTCTCATGACGCGCGCCCTTGCATTAGCGGTACGTCTAACATACCTTCAATTATGGTCCTGACAAAAGACGAACTCATTGCTTCTCTGCGGAACGAAGTCCGCATCCTGGTGCATCTGGTCGGCAAGGTGGACAGATCAAAGCTCGATTACCGGCCAACCCCCAAGCAGCGCAGCACCCTGGAGCTGCTTCAGTACATGGCCATCATGGGCCCCACCCAGGTTGCCGTAATCAAGACCGGAGTTTTCGATAGAGCCGCCTTGAGCGCCGCCTGGAGCCCCGCGGTAGCCGCGTCGAAAGCCATGGACTTCGATCGGGCCGTCTCCGCCATCCAGGAACAATCCGATGAATACGCACGTCTACTGAGCGGATGGACCGAAGCCGATTTCCGCGGTGAAATCGACGTGTTCGGCCATAAATCCACCCGCGGATCGCTGTTGGTGAACCAGGTGCTCGGCGGTCACGCCGCTTACCGCACGCAGCTATTCCTCTACCTTAAAGCGTGCGGCCGCGAGGAATTGAACACCGTGAACCTATGGGCCGGAGTCGACTCCATGACCGCCCCTTAGCCGAAACATGCTGCCGAAAAAGAATGGATCATGGCCCGCGTGAGAATGGACAAATGGCTCTGGGCCGCCCGATTCTTCAAGACGCGCGCGCTCGCCGCGCGGGCATGCGAGCTCGGCAGGATTGAGTCCAACGGACAACCAGCCAAGGCTGCGCGCGAGGTCCGCGCGGGCGACCTGTTGCAAGTGAAAAACGAAGGCGGCGCCTTCCAAGTGGATGTGCTGCTGCTTAGTGAGATGCGCGGCCCGGCGGCGGTTGCGCAGACGCTCTATCGTGAGACGGAAGCCAGCCGGGAGTCACGGCTAAAGCTGGCCGAAGAGCGTAAAGCCATGCCGCATTTCGAAGCGTTGCGGGAAGGCAAGCCATCGAAACGCAATCGCCGTGAACTCGACCGGCTGCGGGGTAGAGACTGACGGCAGGGGGCGCCACGCGGCGCTTCTCGCCTAGTCTTAGCTGGACTATAATTAACGGAACTATGAAGCGCTGGATATGCTTGCTTGTGGTTACACCTCTGCTGGCTCAGGACGTGCGGATTATCGTGGGCAGCACCTGGTCAATTGTCAATGGGAAAAAAGTTCAGTCCGGCGAAACGATCCCGGCTCTCGCCAAACTGACAGCGTCGGCCGCGAGCGATCTAGTACTCGACTGTGGCAAGGATGGGTGGTTGGCGTACTCCTGCAATGGCGCCTGCACAATAACGGCCTGCGGCAAAACGGCTCAAGACGTCACGGTGCGGCGCGTCGATCCATACGGCTGGGCTGGGCCGAAACCGACTCCCAGTCGCGTGCTGGAGAGCAGTATGGTTCCACAGGGCTTGCTGGCCTCGTTCTTTAGCCACCAGCCGAAGAACGCGCAAGTTCTGGGGGTGCGCGCCGCCGGAAATCTGAGCGATGCCGTGGTCCGGCAGGCTGGTGACAAGGTGCTGTGGGCTCCGGCGCTGGCGAGAGTACTCGAAGGCAACTACTGTTTTCAGATCGGCGCGCTACCCGCCGGATCGTCGAAGCCCCGCGTCTTCGCGCTGGAGTGGAACAGGGAGGGCGATGGCGGCGCGCAATTGGGCAACCTGGCGGCAGGGCTCTATACCATCGAACGAGGCACGCCTGGCGAGAAGGGGAGTTGCCAGATTGACGACCCGGATGCGGCCAAGGCATGGGTGTTGGTAGTGGGCGGAAACGACTTCGAGCGAATCCAGAAAGAGTGGGAATCGTACGCAGCCGGCCTGAGGCAACTTGCCGAGGATACGGGGCCTGAAGTGGCATCCACAGTAAGTCACGCCGTGTTGGCCGCGCTAGCGGATTCGGCTGGAAAGTAGGATCCATGAGTCCAAACGACAATGTTTACCAGCGGCTAATCGCCCGGGCGAAAAAGGCGCTAAACGAAGGCCGCTACCAGCGCGCCTCCGAGATTCTGACGAAGGCTGAAGGTCATATCGACCCTGAAGTGCCGGTGTTGCGGAAACAACTCGATCAAGGCATTCGGCGGAAAGTGATTTGCAACTTGTTGGTGGTTCTAGGCCTTACGTTACTCGTCCAGTTCCTCGAGTTCGATGGGTGGCTGGCATCGGCTGAGTTCAAGATCTTCGATTGCTTGCTTGCACCACCGAGGTCCGCGGAACAGGGACCGATCCTGACCGTCGAGATCGATGACGATGCTTACGCGGATTGCTTTAGCAAGAACTCTCCGCTTTACCCCGAAAATGTAATGAGCATGTTGAAAGTAGTGAACGAGCTGGCAGGGCCTTTGGTGATTGGCGTCGATATCATGACGGAGGCCTCAGCTTACAAATCTGAGAAAGTGGAAGATTGGAGCAGAGTGGTGTGGATCGCGGGTGGCAAAGTTCTAGACACACCACTGGTGTGCTTTTGGGATTGGATGTTGGGCCGCCCGAACCCGACGACCGTCGTGCCGGGAGAGGTACTCGGTCGTGATAGCGATACCATTCCCGGCCCCCGGTGGGGACTTCCCGTCTTTCCCGCGGATGAAGACTCGAAGATCCGACGGGTCAATCAAAAAGTGTTGACCTACAAGCCGCCCGGAGACGTGCGGAATCGGACAGCGGTGGATGGTTGGGCGCTAACCATCGCTAGCCAGTACTGCACGGCCACTAAGTCCTGCTATGTGGACGGTAGCCGCGACGAGCCTGTGTACATTCGTTACGGAGCGAGCGGGCCGAAGGCCTTTCATATGAAGGAACTGTTCACCTGTTCCAAGCGTGGAGAGAAGCCACCACTCATTGAAGAAAACGGTGAACGCCTTGTCGAATTCCGCAGCTTGGCGACAGGCCGGATCGTATTGATAGGGGGCACGTTCAGTAGCGCTAGAGACACCTACTATACTCCGAAAGGACAGCTACCTGGGCTGACGGTCAATGCGTACGCAGTGCAATCCGCAATCGACGGAAGTTTTTGGCCCGAGGAACTCAGGCCCGTAGCCATTCTTTTGGACCTGGCAATCGGTGTGGGAATAATGTTGATTTTTCGATTGAGGCCGCCTAAGCACGAGATAACTGGTGCGGCCCTCAGGAGCAGATACTTGAAGAGGCCGATAAATTGGCTATTAGCATGCTGGCGTAAGCACAAGTTCAGGGGGGCAGTATACATGAGCACCGCCTTAGTGATCGCGACTGGATTGTTTGTCCGCTGGTTTCCCGGCGCAGTATACCTTCCAGGCTTCGTTGGCGTCGTGCTGGGCACCATGGCGCACCAAATCCACGGGGGCGTGGAACTGGAAGACGAGTAGCACGCCCATTAAGCCAGGCAGCCGTCGCTCTTATCTCCAGAGCCGGCCCCTAACAGAATCTCGGCCGCGTCATCGCTCTTTGCCATAATCGGGTGCTGATCTTTATTCAACCGCTTAGCGCGGTCGCCGACGTCTTTCTGGACGCGCTCGAAGAGATCCTTCATGCGAATGCAGCCGCGGCGCTCGCTCAAAGCGTCGATCAGGCTGGCGGTGAAAAAACCGTGGCCTCCTTCTTCGTAGGAGCGTTCCTGGTCGCCGCAGGAACTCACAATGTAGCGGCCCGCGCCCGCGCGGAGACGATCGAAATCGGCCTTCGAAAGCGACTGCGCCGCCAGCCCGGCGCCGCTATGGCAGGTATCGAACAACACCACGGTGCGTTGCGCCACACAGCGCGTGCTGATGATTCCGGATACTTCGACCATGGGGAGCGCGGTGCCGAACACCTGATCGCGGCTGGTGACGTTGCTGTCGTAGGTGTACAAGTAACTCACTTGCCTTAGATCGTCGGTGCGCGACGAGCCATGGGTGGATATATAAACCACCACGATATCTTCGGGCTTAGCCTTGGTGGCGATGGTATTAAGCCGCGCCTTGATGGCCGGCGTGGTGGCCTGATCGTTAATCAGCCGGAATACGCGGTCCTCCTGAAATCTGCCGATCTTGGGATCGGCTAGCAGTCCGGCGAACGCTTCGGCATCGTTAGCCGCGAAGCGCAACGGATCCGCGCCGCCCCTGGGTTGAAATTTGCTGATGCCGACCACCAACGCCCACTTCTGGCCGACTGTCGCAAGATCGTTGACATGAATTCGGGGAACCGCCAGTTTGAAAGGCTCCCGCGCGTCGCGCAGCGCCTCGGAGCCGTAGCGGCTGGCGGCTTCAAGCTCCGATTTCCGCAGGGCAGGCTGACGGCCGAGGCGTTCCAGGCAACGCGCGCGGTAATAGTGCGCATCGCCAAAGTTGGCGTCTTCATCGAGACAGATTCGGAGGCGGCTGAGAGCGGTCTCCACCTGTTCCGGGGTGGAGTGTTCCCACAGGAGCTCGAGCGCCTGACAGAGCAGGTCGCGCGCCGCGCCGCTGGTATCCCCGGCTTTCTGGCCCTTGCACAAACCGGCGGCCGCGCCCAGGGTGATGGACACCCCGAAGGGCGCATGCAGGAAGGTGCGCCGGTTCATTGCTTCTTGGTTGCCGGCAGCGGCGGCGCGCCAGCCTTCTTTCGCAACTCGTTCTGGATCGACCTCGGCAGTTTGGCCTGGGCCATGGCCTTCATCGTGGGTATGTCGCGATAATCGAAATCGATTGAAGAGTCGTGAATCGCTTCCAGAATCTGCTCCTCCGGCACTCCATTGGTAAACAGATCGATCACATCGGTGGCGCGCAGGGTTGTGACCTGACGCGCGGGCGCAACGCCGGCCTTGCGTTTGCTGTCTTCTTCCTGCATGTTGTCGAAGGCTTTGTAGCGCGCTATCGAGTCTTTGATTCTGGCCGCGGTTTCGACAAAATACTTTTCCTTGCGATTCATTTCGAGAGCTTTGTCGTAATACTCGGCGGCTTTGAATATGTCGGCGCGCTGCTCGGTGGAAGTCTTCGAATCGTAACCCAGCGCCTCAAATGCCAGACCCAGATCGTACGCGCGATATGCCTCTTCTTCTTCTTTCGGAAAGGCGGACATGCCCTGAAGCTCGTCGAGGGCGCGCTGCCAAAGCCGCTGCTCCATGAACACCGCCGCACGGTTCATGTGATCCTCGCCTTCGGCCACCAGCGCGTCCACCGGATGGCTGGTGTTACCTAGATTCGATGCGATCTGATGCACCACCTCATGAAGCAGGATCTGCTTAACGTCCTCAGGTGAGTGAGGGACCGTCTCACCCTCACGCGGCTTCTTCGCGCCGATTCCCGGAATCCTCGGAATCCCGAATTTAGACTTGGAACTCGAAACCTGGCTAGCATCGAACTCTTTGTTGTAATTGAAGGTGACATTGTTGGCGTCGTGGACGCGCCCGGCGTGGTCCAGTACCTGATAGGCCGCGTTCAGCGAACCGTTCCAGACTACGGTCGTGGTGGTTGAGGCTCCCGCGGTCTGGGTGCGGCTTTGCGAAGGCGGCGTGGAAAAGCCCGTGACCTTAAGATCGAAGATCCACTCGGCATCGGCCGGATTCTCCTTCTTGACGAGAGTCCTCTCATTGCTGACAAGCTCGGTCTCCAGGGTCGCGAGCAGACTGCCTTCCACGGCCGCATATTCGCGGTTGGTCGATGATCCTTTGAACGCAATAGTCGTATGGGCCAGCCTCACCATGGCCGGTTGCCTGACTTGCAGCGATATGGTCTTCTTCCTGATCGTTCCGAAGCCCGGGCCCGCCCAAACCAGTAATGCCGAGCCTCCAAACGCCAGAACCAATCGTGGAAGGATAGGGCTATTCGTCGATCGCATGAGCGCCTCCTTAAAAGATATGCTTTAGGAAATGCGTTCTTGCGATTCTATCAGATCATCCTCGTGGGCCGGCAGCATCGCCGGCAGCGAGCAGGCCGAGCCTCTACCGCGCGCAGCAAATCTGGCTCGATATCAGAGTCGCCTGAGTTGGCACTGGTAAGGTTGGCACTGGCAAAGCCGGCTGTGAATCCGCGAAGTAATTCTTCTCGCCCAGTCGCCGGTAGACGTCTCCCGCAATTCCAGCCGCCAGCGGCCCAATCGCCGGGCGCCCGCCCGTGAGCAGAACCACCACTACCAGCTTCTTGCCGCCCACATCGTTGAACGACCCGAACCAGCCCAGGTGCGTGTGGTTCTCGCTGCAGGTGCCGGTCTTGCCGGCAATAGGTCCGTCTTCCCTGGCCCGGTGCGCCGTGCCGAATTCCACCGCTCCGCGCATTCCCGGCTTCACCACCGGGATCAGGCCGCCGATATCCAACCTGCGTTTGACGCGCGGCACGAAGCTTTTGGCCTCATCCGCGGTTCGCGGGTATTGCAGGTAGTACAGCGTGCCGCCATTGGCAATCGCGCTCATCAGGGCCGTCAGTTGCAACGGCGTCTGTTGAATTTCCTCGCCGAAACTGGTCAGCATGCCCACGCCGCCATTCTTCGGAGGCGCCGAAGGATAGTGTCCCGGTTTCTCGCCCGGAATATTCAGACCGGCCTTCTCCCCATAGCCGAACAATCGCGCATAATAGCTGACCCGCTCGAACCCCAGTTTCTCTCCCATGGTGGCGAAGTAGAAGTTGTTGGAGTGCGCCAGCGCATAAGTCAAATCCATGCGCATGCCGCCCAACCGGTACTTGGTGGTGGGCTGGATCACCTTCTCGCTCAACCCCGCCAGCGCCACCGAAAGCTTCACGGTGGAGCAAGGCTGGAAACCGGAACCCAGCGCGAGTTTCTGGTTCACCATCGAAAGAATTCGCCCCGTCGAAGGGTCGGCCACCACGATGGATCCGTTGAATTGGCCCAGCGCTTCGACGGCCGCCTGGCGAATCTCCAGATCCTCGCCGTCCACATTGTCGCCATCGGTGGAATCGGCATAAGTCGGTTCCGTCCACGGACCGCCCGCGATAATCGGAGCCGCCGCCGCAGTCCCGATCAAAGGAGCCCTGACCGCCGCGGCGCGCCTGAAATTTGGATGCACCGCTGGGCGGCCTTTGCGCTTATTCGTCGCAGTGGTGGCGCCAAGGCCAATAATTGCAATGAGATAAAATACCAGGATCAGGCTGATCGAGCGGAATAACGAAGATAGGATTAGCCGTTTCATACTTAAGATACAGTTCACCCCTGCGGTGAGACGCTGTACTGGAATTTGGCCAGAGCGAGGGTCGTTCGATCGGAGCAACCGAACCATTTGATTGTGCACACTCAGCACGCCCCTCGTCAAGCTTAATCTGCTTGTATTCTAACATGAGGGGTGCTTTTTGTTTCAGATACTTCAAGACGAAATTGTGGGGTGCCGCCAATGCCCCCGTTTGAGCCACTACATCGCCGGCATCGCCCAAGTCAAACGGCGAGCCTACCGCGACTGGGATTATTGGGGAAAGCCCGTACCCTCTTTCGGCGATCCGCAGGCCCGCGTCCTGATCCTTGGCCTCGCGCCGGGCGCCCACGGCTCGAACCGCACCGGCCGCATGTTCACCGGCGACCGTTCAGGCGACATGCTCTACGGCGTGCTCTATAAGACCGGTTTCGCATCGAAGCCCAGCAGCGGCTCGCGCGACGACGGCCTCATTCTTCGCGATGCCTACATCACCGCCGCCGCGCACTGCGCGCCTCCGGGTAACAAGCCGACGCTCGAGGAACTGCGCAACTGCCGCCCGTATTTCGAGCGCGAACTCGACCTGCTGAAAAACCTGAAGGTGCTGGTGGCGCTGGGAAAGATCGCCTTCGATACCTACCTCGATGTGCTCAAGTCCCGCGGCGCGATCCGCTCCCGCGCGCCATTCGTCTTCGGCCACGACCGCCAATTCACCACCGCCCCCGGCCAGCCGATCCTGATCGCTTCCTACCACCCCAGCCAGCAGAACACCTCCACCGGCAGGCTCAACGAGAAGATGCTGCTCGATGTCTTCCGCCGCGCCCGCAGGCTGGCGGAAAAATCTAGCCGTTGACGTCCTCTTTGTTTTCGAGGCGCTTCTGCAACAACTCCAGGCTGGGCTTCGTAGGATCGGGCACGCCGGCGGCCTTGGCCGCGTTGATCTCTTTCAGGGCGCCTTCGAAATCCCCATCCGCGGCGTGGACCCGGGCCTTGGCAACGTGCCCGATCCACTGTTCCGGGAATCTTTTAGCAACTATGCGGTACCCTTCGATCGCTTCCGACTTCCGCTTTTGCGTCTGAAGCTGCCGCGCCCAGCTATAGATTTGAACGGCGCTGCCGATCTCGAGAGCCTTGTTCCGCGCCGTGGTGGCTTCCGGGCCGCGGTTCATGGCCTCCAACAGCCTGGACTTCGTCATCAGGTTCTCAAACCGTTCTTCCGCCTGAATCGAACGGTCTGCCCATCGAAGGCCTTCATCCAGACTGGTCTTCGAGCTCAGGCAATAGTTGGCGGCGTCATCCCAGCCCATCCATGTATACTGCGCCGTGTTGCGGAGCTGGTTGCGAATATTCTGCAGGGTGGCCTCTTTGCCGGCCATCGCCACACGGAACGGCACAGCGACCTTTTCCCATCGCAGGGTCACCAGCGCGGAATCGTCCTTCACATCGTCAAAGTCGTAGGCCAGAGCTTCATGAAATTCCGCGGCCTGCGGCTTCACGGTCACGCGCAATGCGTCTTCCTTCTGGTCGTAGGTGAAGCTTCCCCACGCGGTGGAAACCTTCGAAAAGATAATCGTCCAGGAATCCGCCGTGGGAATCATGTGCAGCCCATAGACTCCCTTGGGCAGCGCCTGGCCTTCCACCGTCACCGGGTCGCTGAATTCGATGGTTGTGTTTTCGTTGGCCCCGGCGCGCCAGACCTGTCCGTATGGCACCATCGCGTCCCATACCTTCCGCCCGCCCACCAGCGGCCGGTGATAAGTAACAGTGATATCGGTCAGGCCGATGCGCTGCATGGCCGCAGCCCGCTGGCTCGGCCGCGGCAGGGACATGACCAGGGACTGCGCCCCAACCGGAATCGATCCGGCCGCGAGCCACAGCCCGAGAGAAAAAGAGAGACTGACACTTTTCGAC
>Ga0105858_1000571_pt1 | contig 14539 bp, 13 predicted proteins | sample OrgsoiDNA_201062_FD_89683 | JGI IMG/M metagenome (GOLD analysis project Ga0105858, IMG submission 89683) | Permafrost soil microbial communities from the Arctic, to analyse light accelerated degradation of dissolved organic matter (DOM) -... | ecosystem: Environmental > Terrestrial > Soil >...
AAGAGCGCTATAACCCAACCAGGGGCCTAATGGTCCCCCCAAAGAACGTTGGTGATGGCTGGAATGCCAGAGGATGAAACCGGTCAGAGCAAGCAACAGAGATGACAGCGCCAGAGAAAATCCAAACCAAGCCCCCAAACCTGCAGTTAACCAAATATCACCAAGACCAAGCACTTCTCGACGGGCAAGGTATCCACCTACTACTCTGATAGAAAAACCGGCAATCAAAAATCCAATGGCTGCTCCTGCGTTAATCAGCAACAGCCCTTTCGTTGCCGCTACGGACAGCCCCGCAGCTAATAGCGCCCACGTCCATTCCCTAGGGAGCCATCCGGCAATGCTATCTATTAAATTCAACCGGAAAATATAGAGCGTAAACAGCAGGCTAACGACACATTCAAAAGGTTTCTCAATCGAAGACAGCATCACAATAATGGTCAACGCAGCGGCATGAAGCCAAACATGTAGCTTTACTAAAGCAGGGATGGAGCCAACGGATTCTGGCTGACCATGCACATTAATGAACGCGGTAACCTGAAGTATCTGAGGGCGAAAAATGGTTAGAGATAAACAGAAAAGTGGTAGCGCAAACTGCCAGGGACCGATGAGAGTGATAGTAGTCAAAGAATGGTGCCCCTTTCTTTTTTTAGGAGACGTTTGTAATTAGCGTAAACACGATTGGCATAGGCCTCACGGGTTTCATGCCGATCCTTTCGAAAGCCAGCATTGTAGGAGCCAAGGCAATTCCAGCTGACCCCACACACCTGAAAGTGTTGGGCCAAAATTCTTGTTCCGATCTGAACGTTTAGACATGGGCGAATTAGAAGGTCATTTTTGTCATTGATAATTCCGTCGCGTAAAAGGGACGGAATGTGGCTAGAGTTAATCTGCATTACGCCATAATCCCGGCTGACTTCACGCCCAGATGTTTTATCTCGATTAATATTTATTGCCGCAGGATTAAGGCTACTTTCACCAATGGCAATAGCCTTAATAAGCAGTGGGTCAACATGGTATTTTGCCCCGGCCGCATCAAAACAGAATGCGGCCGCTGGCTGGCACGCGAGTAAAAGTAGAATAAATAGAGCGCGTACCATCTTTATTTAGCTGCTTACAGTAAAGGTCAAAGTATTCTGCCCTGTAGTGCCAACATTTTTTGTACATTCTTTTGTGGCCGTTTCAGCTGTCACGAGGCCGTCTGTATGTTGGCTCCCATTGATACTGATTGCTGAAAATGTTCCACCTGACCCCAGTTGCTGTGCAATGGAAATACACGCATCTTGCGGAATTTTGGCTGAGGACACCGTAAACCCTCCGTTGAAACCGTTTGTCGCCACCGGTGTAAGAATGACCTGACCTCCCCACGTATTCCATAACGTAGCTGAGCCTGACGCGGGATCACCCTGCGTTTGCATTCCTTTAGCGCCGCCAATAGCAATCAATGTTCCAGTCATCGATGCACCACTGGTAAAGCTGTAACCAGCGCTACCGCCTTTTAGATACCCCCGAGCAGACGAAACCAAACTCTGGTAATTCGATGACTCAATTGCGACATCTTTTTTGCTCCACATTCCTGAAATCAGGCTAACAACAACTACGATAACAATAACAACGACGATACCAATTGAACCTTGTTCTAAAATAGCCCACCCACGATGAGGTTGGCGGTTCTGACGATTTAACAGTGATGTATGTTCAAACATTCTAAATCCCTTAATGAGGTGTAAAGCTGTTCATATCCTGAATTTGCATCACCATCCCCAACATGAGTAAGAAGAAAATGATTATCAGAAGTAGAGAGAATAATTTGATGGCATTTGCCCGTCGGGCGACTTTCTTTAGCGCTTGTTCAAGCCACCGATCGGCATAGTTACTAATAAGAGTTGAAGCACCGTCCCCTTTACCTAATAAAGACAAATAGTTAGCGGATTCTTTACTGGGGAATTTGTAGCCGCTGCTTCGAAGGGCCATTCCCATGCCCTCTCCGTTATTAACGCGATCAATAACGGCATCTAACCGCTCTTGTAACCAAGGGGAGCCAAAAGAACGGAGTGTTAATAGCGCTTTCAATTCAGGTACACCTGCACCTATCAAAGCAGAGATATTCATCAGGAATACTGCACCCTGCATATCTTTATAAAGTGACCATGGCATAAATAGGTCAAACACCTGTCTCAGCCTCCCAGCCCATCGCGGTAATGACCAAAATGTAACACCGCAGACGGCTAACAATCCGAGTGAGGCAACTGCCCCGTATTGTGCCGTTAACTCGGAAAGCTGATACATAAAGCCTAGGATTCCATTCCAGGTCTCTGGGGGAGATAACTTGGCAAGCGTCGGTATAAGGAACGAGTTATTAACGAATAATAAGCCGCCGCCTAAATTGACGAGGATAATTGGGTATATAGATGCAGAGACCAGTTGGCTCAAAATTCGTCGACGAGCCATGATCAGCTTATCGACCTGCGCAAGCGCGACGGGAGTATTACCACTTGTGATGCCTGCGCTAATCAGCGCAGCTTCTTCACTTGGTGCCCAGGCAAGGAAAACGTCCTGTATAGAGCGCCCGGCGGTATTATCTGAAGTGGCCTCAAGGCAATCCTCAATTAAGTCGCTATAAGGATGCCAGTGATGACCAAAATCAGTATGAACATCTCCTATCATTCGCAGCGCTTCTTCCAGCGACTTTTTGTTTTCAAGCAAAAAACGTAACGTTTCGTAGAAGGGCTGCCGATAGGTTCCAGTAAAAGTGCGACGAACAAGCTCATACCTGATACGCACAACTAAATTCATCTCGCGATAAGGTCGAAAAGTCAGGTTAGACATTTGGAACCTCACAACTCAGCAATTCATCTTCGTCGAGCGGACAGACCAAGTCCCCATCAATAGGATCAACAACCCCTTCCGACAATCGCCGCAGCAAGTGCATACGACGGCTTATACCATGAAGTTTATTCAGCCAGTACTGACGAGCGACTGAAGTACCGTGAGAAAGATAGAGAGACATAAAACGGGCATCGGGCCGGATAACTTCGGCAATAATGGTTCGCCCAATGACACCGCGGCTAACAATATGTCCCGTAAGTTCAATCTTCTGACAACATTGCTCACACCCTTGCGGATTTCGAAACCAAAGTTTGTCTGGGGTACAAACACCCGGTACGTTGCAATATTTTTGCAATCTACGACTTACTTCTTCAGTTAAATCTTTAGCCTTAACCTGCCATGAAACTCGGCAATGTGGGCACAACTTCTGGACTAAGCGCTGGCTCAGCAAACCGACCATTATTTGTGGATCGGCAATAAGCTGAACATTACCCCCCATTGAAACCATGCGAGAAATAATTCCAGGGGCGCTTGGTGAGTGAACTGTGTCGAAAACAATATGCCCGGACTCGACGGCATGAAGAGCTGCCTCAAGAGAGTTTCTCTCCTGCATTTCGCCGATTAGAATGGCATCAGGATCTGAACGTAATGCAGAAGCGTTAGAGTCTTGCCATGCCTCAACAATGGCTTCTTTAGAGTTATTTTCTGGTGTCACCGACGTTTGTATAGCACCAGCAATTCGCCCTTCAACGGGGAACTCTATGGTGAGCAATCGCTTCTTACCCCGCGTTCTGTCCAGCCAATGCCGGCTAAATGTTCTCAGTGTTGTACTTTTTCCTGAGCCTGTCGGGCCAGAAAGGGTAACCATACCTTCAGGTATTCTTAGAATTTGCTCAGCTAAAACCTGCTGGTCTGGGAGAAAGCCTAATTGGTCCATAGTCGGAACATTCTGGCTATCATCAAGGATGGTACGTAAGACGACATAAAGCCCATCGGGTGTTGCCATGTGTTGATAACGTGCTCCAAACAAACTCGCCATTTTTGCAAACTTGGCAGATATGCGCCCCTTCTGGTCCCTTGTTTCAAGAAAATCAGTGGCTCGTAAATCACACATAGAACGGTAAATAGTACTCACCAGTGACATCCCCTCTTCACTGGTTAACTCATCAATAACCTCAAGATCACCATGAACACGCATCTCAATGACGGTGATATTGCGATCTTTACTTATCGTCAGATGGATATCTGAAGACCCTAGGTCATTAGCAAGTTGAAGATACGAAACCACTTTCTTTTGGTTCTGGCTTAACTCTTTAGCATTTGCCTCAGCCAATACGGGAACATCGGTGTTATTTTCTTTTTGTTGCTCGCGCCGGGCATTCAGCTCACTTAGCGAAACAAATTCCTTTAAAGCATTTGGATATGACTTAACCATATCCATAACCCAACGCTGTACCCGCGGATCAGTCCTGCGATTAGTATCAATAACCAGTTTGATCGTACCTTGCCCGTCAGAAGCATCTTCAGCCAGGACAAAATCCATTATTTCCTTATCAAGCTGCATGGTGTCCTCACTAGAAAGAAAGTTCTGTACCGTCATTCAACTTTACTGACGTCGATGAAACCGACGCCACACGCAGCTTACTACCAGGGATCTGATCCCCAGCCACAACCTCGGTTACACCACCTTGCGGGAGAAGGAGACGCGCTCGTAGTTGGGAGCCTTTGCCATAAATTTCCTGAAGGCGGACATTGCCTGAGAGCTTCTTCTCAGCTTGAACAGCTTCTGCCTGCTGACCCGTTTGCATCCCAGCGCCTGATATTGGAGATGAAGGAATAAAGGGAACCGCCTGAGGGCAGTGATCTGGTTTACAGAATTTTGAGTTTCACTCTCACGTAACTGCCGCGTAAGACGAGCAGTTTGAACCTGCTGTTCCAACAGAAAATTACGTGACTGAATCGCCTCAAGTTGACCAATAGTGACATTCTCAGAAGCTATTGGACTGCTTCCCTCAGCGGCAAAAGAATACTGACTGAATACCGTCATAAAACTGAGCATGCAGAACAGGCCAATGGGGTTAACTTTTTGCATACAGACTCCCCTTAATGGTGTAGTCGAACTGCCCCTGAGGGCTTAATGTAAAAGCGATACTGAATAGGCGTAGTCCAGTGTCGTCACAACCCGCCAGCAGCCATTCAGGTGCCAATTTGGAGTTAACAGAAAAGGTAAATTCCCGCCAATCCTGTGGGGGTCGCTGAGGTGTAGATCCAGGAATAACTTCTGGTGGCTTAACCTCAGTAAATTGCACACGAATATTTCGCCGCTGTAAGTGGGAGATAAAACGCATAAGTTGCTCATCAACAGAAGGTACGGATTCATTTCTGCCAATGGTCGAATTCGACGAAAATGGAATATATACGTCGCCGTTTTGACCACCTTCCGTTAGGTCAAATTGGGCGTTCTGTCCAAGCAGCTGCTTGGCGCGGAGGGCAAAATCTGACGCGGTACCACCCGGTTTTTGAATGTATCTAAGGCGTAACCCTTCCTTTGTGCACTCACCAGCAATCAGTGGCCAACCTGCTAAGGTCACTGGCAAAGGCTCCCGAGTAAACCAGCATTGACTCAAAAAAGCTGATGATGGAAGCAATGTGGCCCATGGATGTTCGGCAATTAATGAAACAACCGGTTTTTGGTTTGTGAATGCTTGTCGAGCATGTAATTCTGCTAACGCGGCAGCTTGCTGTGCTTGAAGAGCCGCGTCATCGCGCCAGTAAAACAGGGCCGAAATAACGCCGACACCCGCCGTGGCCAAGATGAGCCATTGTTGAATTGAAGGAAGTTGGTGCATTCTGACGGTACGGTGTTGAGCGACCGTCAGTTTCTGAATTAACGTATTCCAGGTTAATGCCTCTTCTGGCGTAGCGCTGCAGTTCCAGCCAGTTCGTGCATCCAGCGGGTCATTAAACTCAATAAACCGATCACGGGCAGCTTCAACTTCCAGACGAGTACCAACGACATCACCCATAACGGAGATCCGCCCGCGGACGGTCGCCAGAAACAGCCAACTGTCATTTTGCTCATTGATCGCATAAATACCGTAGCTATCTCCACCTTCACTTAAGAGAAATGCAGCAGCCAGTGAGTAGTAATTCGCAACTCTTCTTTTAGTCGCTGGCCGTGCAAAACCAACCATCCGGTTAGGTTTTCGCCCCGTGTAAACTTTATGTGTATCAGCACCCTTATCACGCTTGAAATTGAAACTGACTTTTACTTCTTCCTGCCAGCGTAAGCCAGCAACCCAGCCTTTTCGTCCTGAGAAAAGCACTGGCATACTCGCAACAACCTCTTTATTGCTTTTATAACTCATAGCTACCTCAACAATACTGGCGTGACAAGAATGACAAGCGTTGTGCGGGTTGTGGCACCATTCTGGCCACCACCTAGAACAAAATTGCCTGGGGTGAATGTGCCTTGTTTGTCAGCTGTCGTAGTGACTTGATCCGAACCTGTTAAAACTAAGGTTTCGCCAGCACGCATATTCACTTTTTGGGTCAATGCTTCTTGCTGGAATGTCGGGACATCATTGCGGGTGTTACCATCTTTACTGATGAAGGACTCAATCTTAGGCGGGCTGGAATAACTGAATGCAAACTGCAGCTGCACGTCGCCATTTTCCTGTATGTAAGGAAGCATGGTCATGAACAGGCCGGTGGTAAGAATGCTGGTCTGCATCGTCGACGTCGCGCCAACATTGGCTGTAACTGTCGTGCTAGAGCTGTTTAAAATGCCCTTCTGATTAGAAAGCTGGTACGGCACCGGCGTTAAGTTAGTAGTTGCTCGGTTGAGCTGAGTTACAACGCTCACGTTGCCCTGCTCGGAAAGCGCTTTGAGTATCAGCTGCGATCCGGAGAAACGCGCGGCACTACCAGTTGCTGTATCGAGGATAGAGAAACCTGCAGAACCAGCCGCATCTGATGCATTTGTAAAATTGCCAGAAAGAGAAGCACCAGCACCCTGCAGAGATTTGTAGACTAACGACCAGTCAAGCCCCAGTTGCTCATTTCGAGTCTGAGTAACGCTTAACACCTGAACACTCAACTGCACCTGCCGATTGAGCACCTTATTTTGATAGTCGATATAGCGCCCGATGCGCTCTAATACTTCGGGGGTATCAGTGACTGTTAACGTTCCACTTGCCGAAGAAAGCCAGAAGCGCCCTTTGGTCGGTGTGAGCATATTGTCAATCGTCTTGCGGATATCTTCATAAAGATTACTGCTTAAGTCATAAGCTGTTTTCTGGGCTGAATTAATATCGCCAGATGTGCCAGACCCCGAACCGCCACTGCTACCTAACTGGTTGCCAGAACCCGAGTTAACCGTCGCAGAGCTATCCACTTTGGTATTTAAAATCACCAGTTGATAAGTTCTCGTGTCTAACTGATAAAAAACAATATTGCCCTGATCATTTCGCCAGGACAGACCCAAACGGCTTGCGGCAATGTCAAGTAATCCACGCAGATCTCCCTGCCATTTCAACCCTGTAATAGCTGTGCTCGACATTGAAGCTGAAGAAGGCTGAGGCGCTGGAGTACCGATTTGCGACAGAGGTACACGACCGTTGTCATCAGGAGGAGGAAGAGTGCCGGCGACCTGTTGTGTATTAACTGAAGTGCCCGAGCCGCTCACTAAAGACTGGAGAGCATCAGGTGTAATAGTGACACGCATACCGCAAAGCGCGGTGATGCGCTGCCCCAGCTCCGGCAGTGACATTCCGTCTGGCCTGTTAATTGTGATTTGGCACGATGGCAGTGACTTATCTTCTGGAGGTGCAACCACTGACGCCACTGGCTTGAGGTTCACCCATGGCTTATCAATCCAGGTAACAGGGGATTGTGATAAGGCGGTACGGCTTTTATTGATCCGCTGCGCCGTTTCAGCATCATCCGTTGCCGTTCGGTCCATCTTGTTAATTTCCTTCAAAGAACAGCCAGCCAACATGATCATTGAGGCTGCCAAAACGACATAACGAACAGGCTTGTAGTGTGGATTAATCGGCATCCGACTCTCCTTTAATTGAGGTATACAATGTTGTTTTCCATCACACCAGAAGGGAGAGGAAGATTCATATCAGTACCATCTGTCATTTTCAGACGGCCTCCGGAGACGATGCAGATCAACGCAGAACCAACAGCTTGTTGGGTTAAAGAGCTAAGCAAGCCCTGCGTATCTGACGACCAAACCCAAAGGCGGCCATTGTTAATAGCTGCTTTGATTCGGGTATCAGGTGTGGGCACCATGCCAAATTGACTGATATTCACCATCCCCTCACCCAATGGCCGGGCGTAACGCCAGTCATTTACGACACTTGCTAGTCGAAGCATGTCTCTTGCCAGTGAATAGGCACTGGTACTGGAGTTTTGTTGTGCTACACGAGAATCAGTCCGAAGCTGAACATTGCTGGCCATCAAGAAAAAAACCATGGCCATTGCAACTATTCCCATTCCATAACCCATATCAGCTTCGACCCGGCTGATCGCTAACAGAAACTAGACATTGCAAACGGCTAGCAGAGGCATAGAGAGGTTTATCAGCCTGCCGATAAAGATCAAAAACTTGAACTAACACCGACTCAAAATTGCCGTTAAATACCAGTGGTGCATCGATGCGGTAATCTAGCGTTACTGGCCATATCACGACCCAATTCCCTCCGTTTTCGCATTTAGCTTCACCTGCCCAACGCGTCAAAGTTTCCTTAAGCGTCGCACCCACCTCAGCACGCCAGACCTGACCTGATGCAGCAACTGCGATAGGTTGGCCAGTAGTAAATATCGGCTTACTCGTATTTAGCGATGGTTTTACGGAAGTGCTCTCCACGACTTTTGCAGCAGGCACAATCGCTGTGGTTGGCTTTCGCGCCAAGGGTGTCGCCTTTGCAACTGACGGTGGAAGTGGTCGGGAGAACACATTTTCGACAGGCTTCTGACTAAGCAAAGACTCTGAACTTTTTGTGGAAGCGGGTTTTGCAGGAATATTCTTTGCAGCAACAATTGATGGGGATGGGACCGGAAGATTTTCAGGCTGTAATGCTGTTTTGGCTGGAACACCATTCAGTGGTGAAGATGAGGCCGAGAAAGGATTGCCTGATAATTTTGGCTGCGGGCTAATACCAGAACTTGAACCGATATTATTAGCCAATACTGGTGCGGTAACTCGGTGAGCAGTTGAGAGCTCACGGTAGGCATCACGTAATGTGAAACAAACCTCACGATTCACGTCATCCACACGTAAGCGCCACGCGGGTCCCGCAAGAATTTGCAATGCTTCACTTAGGCGAACTGGGCCAATTGAACGCTGCACACCTGGTAATGGGCGGCTTAAAAGCTCAGCAAATACGGAGGAAGAGACAGGACAGAGCGAATATCCTGACTCAAGGAGGAGATATCGGAAACCATCGCCAACAGACTTAACCATCTGAGTTGGCATCGTGATATCGACCATTTGGTTAAGAGGGTCACGCTGTGCATCACCAGGGCGAGTGCTCACGAGCGTATAACGATCATAGCGCACCACTTCTGGTGCCCGATTTTGATAAATGTCATTTACACGGGGAGAGGCAGAAATCCGCAAATGCGAATCAGCCTGAGTATCGCCGTTATTTGTGCAGCCGGCGGCAAGAAACGGTAGCGCCAGCCACGCCAGTATATGCCCCCGTTGCAAATTCGGTTGTGCCATCAGTTTTCACCGTAAGTAGTCCCATTCGAGACTGGTATTCTGACGACGGCTAACGTGCGAACAACGCTTTAATCTGTATACGTAAGGAATAAAAAAACGCCGGGCAAGCCGGCGTTCTTCATGTGACAAACGATTTTTAAAATTTACTCAGGATAGAATTCACTATCCATGACTTGGTCAAACGTCCAAGGACATTGTTCAGGGAAGATGTTCTCATCCATACCGGTTTCTCTAGCTGCCGATAAAATTGCATCTCCATAAGCATCAATCGTCATTTCATCGAGCTCACGCTTTAAGCTAGGGCTTTTTGAAAGGCGACGCGCTACCTTACGGCGTTGTTCAGCAATAGTAAGCTGCCAACTGCGACCACGGTGAGAAGGCTGAAAAGCCCACTTCAGGAGATGAAGGAACAATACCTCAAGCCGAGATTCCAGCTCGCTTCGTTGGCTATTGCCCATACTCTCAATTTCCTCAAGAAGGTTTAGGGTGTCCAACTGATTGACACTGCCAGAGCGCAGTAAATCGGCCTGCTCTCTGGTCCAGCCATAAAAATCAGTGTTATAACGGTTAGTCATTGCGTCCTCCGCTAACATTTCACCTTACCTTTGATAAGTTGAGTCTGTCAGAGAAAAGAACACCAGTCAAAACTGGCAGTTCAACTTCCATTTCAGAACGGGATATCATCGTCAAAATCCATTGGTGGCTCGTTATTTTGCGGAGCTGAGCGAGGTTGTTGCGAGCCGCTGAACTGATTAGTGCCTTGCCCCTCAGCCGGTTGATTATTACTCGCAGGAGAACCGGAAGGTCGGTTACCAATCATTTGCATGGTGCCCTGCTGCTTAACAACAATTTCTGTTGAATAGCGCTCGACACCCGCATTGTCCTGCCACTTTCGCGTTTGTAATTGGCCTTCGATGTAGACCTGAGAACCTTTACGAAGGTATTCACCGGCGATTTCAGCAAGTTTCCCGAATATCACCACACGATGCCATTCAGTCTTCTCTTTTTCTTCACCGCTTTGTTTATCACGCCAACTTTCAGAAGTGGCCAAAGATAAATTTGCGACTGCGGGGCCGCTTGTTAGGTAACGAATTTCAGGATCTTGACCCAAAAATCCGATAAGGATCACTTTGTTAACGCCACGTGAAGCCATGATTAATTCTCCTGCATGTTTCTTAGGATCTATAAAAGAACAGCCCTAAAGAAGAGGGCTGTTTCCAGTAAGTAAGTAGATATTGAGACGGTTTAGAATGAGTTCTCGTCGTAGCTTTTATGTTGAGAATCATTTTGAGCCGGTGGGGTTGAATGCGGTTTTTCTGCTTTGTATTTGTACTCATCACCAATTTTTATCCAGTCGACTGCGATGAGTCTGGCTTTCAAAGAAGGGCGACTTTCTCCAGCATGATCACCTTTCGATAAGGTAAACACGTCAGCCGTTAAACCACTGAGCACAAAACCTATAAGTACCTTTTTCTCTTCATCTACTGACTTCTGGCAGCGATTTATTAGAGAAACACTCTCTTTTCCTGCAACAGTGACATCGAAACGGGTGTAAGACGCATTGTTGGTCGGTCCAGTAAGGGCATTGATCACAGCACAGGTAAACTCACCGTTATTGCCTGTAACCTTACGAATATTGTTGAGATATCCGATGCCGGTAACATTAAGGTTGAAATATTCAGTCTGGGACTGGGAAGAAGATGCGGGTGCATTTTGTGCAGAAGTATTGTTGTTTACAGTCATGATTTTCTCTCCGGAGTGAAAATAATTAGATAGCGGAGAAACAATCATCCCCTGCGGGAGAATGTTTCCCGCAGGGAGCCAGTAGTAGGGCCCACTGACTATTTGTATGAGTAAAAAGGACCTTAACCCAGAATATTGAGTCACTGTTTGCAAAGGTTAAACAGTTTTAGAGAACCGCTCTAAAGCGCCACTTCTCAGGTTCTAATGGCATTAGCATGTGATCACCCGAAGGCGTTCCTCTCAAATCACTGGAACATTGGCAGTTGTCAGAGACAACAATTGGCCTGTTCAGTTTTAAACCGGAGGATAAAGAAGTCAAGCTATCGAGTGAGGAGAAAATATTATGGAATGGAAATAATAAAAGTAAACAGCGGCCCCTAAGGAACCGCTGTCATGATCTGCACCATTAATCTGAGGTAAAGCTGTTATACAGCGGCTCCGATGGTATGTTCAGGACCCGGCACGGTTTTCACGGAGTTTATGTGCCTTACAGACTCGACTCTCAGGTGTGTGAGCGATCTGTCAGACTGTCCCACTAAGATACAATGCATGTAGTATCGTAGCAGACCGCAGTCACGGGGTGCGGCTTCAGAGCCACGTGCAACATAGCAAAATAGGCAATAAGGTCGCAATCGGTTAATTCTGCTTTGTCTTTCGAGACTTAGGTGATTTTTTCTTCTCCTGGTCATGCACCTTAACGATCCCTTTGCATTCCGGGTATTTCTCGCAACTATAAAAAGAACCTTTAGAGCCTCGACGAAGTTGTGTTTTATTCCCACATAATGGACATTGCGGCTTGGGCGGCACTCGAATCGACACATTCTGAACAAGCCCCTGAGATACCAATTGCCTTGTCCAGTTAGACTGACGGGACATAAAGTCTTCAAGCTGCATTCGACCGGAAGCAACTTCATCAAGCGCCTGTTCCCACAGTGCAGTCATTCCGGGTTCTTTTACAGGCCCAGGAACAGCATCAATGAGATCCATTGCAATGTCCGTAGCCCTGAGAAAGCGGCCTTTTCTAACGATAAAACTGCGGTTCAACAATGTTTCCAGTATCCCAGCCCTGGTCGCCTCAGTTCCCAGACCGGCATTCTCTTTAAGGACTTTCCTTAATTGCAGATCAGAAACATAGGCTGCTGCATTCATCATAGCGGCGATAAGTGTTTGGAACGTGAAATACGAGGGTGCCTTAGTTTTAAGGTCGCTGACCTTGGCACCAGTGACCATGCATTCCTCACCCTTATGCAGCAGCGGCAAAACATGTTCATCATCATTATCAGACTTTTCATCCTTATCCGGCTCAGAACCCATAAGAACTTTCCAGCCGCTAACAACCACTGTGCGACCTGCAGTCCGGAACAGCTGGCCCGCAATACTAAGGCCCAGGCGAGTTACATCAACTTCATGTAAGGGAAGAAATTGAGCAAGATAATGACGGCGAATCAATTCGTAAACACGCCGCTCTGTTTCGTTCAACTTGCTCAATTCAGTGGCATGTTTTGTCGGGATAATCCCATGGTGCGCTGTAATTTTTTTGTCATTCCAAATTCTGGAGACAAAACGACTATCAAGCTCGGCAACAATAGATTGTACAGAGGGATCTGACTTTACAATTGCCGTCAGCACCGCAGGTATTTCATCTCGCATAGACTCAGGCAGAAAACCACAATCAGTACGAGGATACGTTGTCACTTTATGGGTTTCATATAGGCTCTGCGCTATATCAAGAACCTGCTGGGGTGACATGTCCCAAAGTTTTCCGCATGCTTGTTGCAATGTACCTAACGTGAAAGCGAGAGGCGCAGCCTCTTTCTCTCTCTTTTTTTCCTGCTCAATAACGCTGGCTTTACCTGTATGCAGGCATAATTGAGCGACTTGCTGTGCGATCGCTTGATGAACACACCGATTTTCTTCATCGGTGTAGGTTTTAGCAGGCACCCACTGAGCAGTAAATGTCACCTCCCCAACTTTTAGTGTTGCCCGGACTAACCAGTATGGTTTGGGAACAAATGAAGCTATTTCACGATCACGATTTACAACCAAAGCCAGTGTTGGAGTTTGTACTCGGCCGACTGAAAGAACGCCGTCATAACCTTTCTCTCGCGCTTTCAATGTATAAAGCCGACTGAGGTTCATACCCGTCAGCCAGTCAGCGCGTGAGCGTCCTAAACCTGCATAATAAAGAGGTAATGTATCTGCTCCGGGTCTAATAGACGCAAGTGCCGAACGAATACTGGCATCATCTAATGCTGACAGCCATAAGCGATTAACAGGACCTTGCCAGCCACAGAAGTCGAGCAAGGAGCGTGCTATAACTTCACCTTCGCGATCAGCATCTGTTGCAATAACAACTTCATCAACCTGCTTGAGGAGTTTCTCAATGACAGTAAACTGATCCTGAGTGTCCTTCTTCACTACCATTTGCCACTGCAAAGGTAAAATCGGAAGTGAGTTTAAACTCCAAGGCTTACCGAACTGAGGGCCATAGGCCTCTGGAGAAGCCGTTTCAAGCAAGTGACCCACAGCCCAAGTCACTGCAACGCCTGCCCCCTGAAGAAATCCATTCCCTCTTTTGGTCGCTCCGAGTACAGCAGCAATATCACGCCCCTGAGAAGGCTTTTCACACAGAAAGAGTCGCATTCCAACCCCCTGTTATTGTGCAGATTTAACAGCGACGATTTGATCTCGGTAACGAATCTTGAGCAGCTTTACACTTGCCTCATTAACAGGGGGGGAAAAAGCAGAACGGCGCTTGCCCAGTAATACATCCATATCCGGCTCACCCAAATCATTGATGGCTTGGAGCCACGTTGCATTTTTCTCAGTTGCATCCTGGCGCGATACTTCAAATGATTTGTATCGAACAACGCTGCCATAAATCTGCCGAATTAAGCGTCCCCCCTCAGAAAGGAGTTGATCACGTTTAGCTCGGGATATCAGCCCGTAATGTGAAGCCTGAAGGGCTTTTTTTGCAAACTGGTCGAAGCCAATCAAAAGATACACGCAGCGATAACCCAGCGGGGTATTACTGAAAACCTTGATATCAAGCGGAGTAGCCACCCCTGCTTCTGTAAGACTAACACCAGAAGGAAGCAGCTGTGTCTCCTTATCAAGATTTGCAATTAACCCAGTCATAGTCTGGCTTGCTTCGCTTATTTTCTCTTCAAGCGCCAACATCGCCATATCTGCCCAAGGATTGTTTTTTAAAGAATCGAGGTTGATTTTGGACGCAAG
>Ga0105858_1000574_pt1 | contig 14514 bp, 14 predicted proteins | sample OrgsoiDNA_201062_FD_89683 | JGI IMG/M metagenome (GOLD analysis project Ga0105858, IMG submission 89683) | Permafrost soil microbial communities from the Arctic, to analyse light accelerated degradation of dissolved organic matter (DOM) -... | ecosystem: Environmental > Terrestrial > Soil >...
ATGCGGCGGAGGCGGCGTTGAGTCCACTCAGCGGCGATGAGGGTATCGACGAGCGCGAGCTGGTTGGGGCCGGTGGGCTGGAACTCGATGTGGAATGCGGCGGTGATGGCCTCGAGCGCGGCGGGGTCTTCGCCTTGAATGATGTGGGACGCGGCGTGGATGCCGGATTTCAAGGCGTTGAGCGAAGAGGCGGCTTTGCCTTCCGGGGAAGCGGGGCCGGTGGATTTTTGGGAGTTGAGACGATTGGCGTTGATTTGCGCTTGCGATGTCATGCTGGAACCTCGTGTGGGATCGGGGGAACGGAATGTTGGGTAGCTGTGGCCCTGTCCTACTTCCAGCTAAGCATGAGGGTGCGGGGGTTTTGGCTGGCGATGGGTGGATGTTGTTGAGGGAATGAGGGTTGGGAGTTTAGAAAGGGCCGTCACTCCTTACCGCAATAGATACTGGAGAGTCAGCCGGCCGGGCAAATCCGCGAATCGGCGATCCCCGGACGTTGGCGCGTTTCTCAGTCTCCTTCGGCCGATGAGCGGCGGACATCCGGTGATAGGCACTTCCTCCGCAGTCGCCAAAACGGTGCTCGTCTTCCGCCGCTAGAAAGGGTGGCGGCGATCGCGTAGACTGCGCCAAAGGGCGCGGAGGCTGCGTTCCTGCCGTTGGGGCGGCGGGCGCCCCCAGTCTGGAGGACGCTGGGTGTATACTCTGTTAAACCCGGACGGTCAGAGCGGAACTTGCGAATCTAATCGCGACGGTCTGTCTTTGCCGGCAGCGATAGCGCAAAAAACGCCAGGGACCCTAATGGGAAGGAGGTTGGAATGCGTTTGTTAGGATTGCTCATAGTCATTTGCTGCAGCCAGTGGGAGCCTTTGGACGGGTCCACGGGATCTGATGATCGCCCCCTCACCGATCCGAAGTCGGTGGTCTCAACGTCAAACTCGGCAGCCAGGCCGGCACCCGTCGACGACCTCTATTACACACGCAGTGTTTCTGGTGCCGCCTGGTCACCTGACGGACAGCAAATTGTATTCACGACAGATATCTCCGGCCGTTCCAATCTATGGAAGGTGCGCGCCTCAGGGGGATGGCCCATCCAGCTAAGCCAGTCCGACGACCGGCAGTACAACGCGGCCTGGTCACCGGACGGCAAATGGATCGTCTACCAGCAGGACCACGCGGGTGACGAGCTTTGGGACCTTTGGGCGATACCGAGTGACGGCGGCGAGGCGGTCAATCTGACCAACACGGCTGCCATTCGCGAGCAGGGTCCGGTCTGGTCTCACGACGGCCATACCGTTGCCTTCGCCTACAAACCCAAGGAAGGCTCTCAGTACGACATCGCCCTGCTTGACTGGGGCACGCACAAAGTTCATAGGCTGACTAACGAGCAGCAACCCGGTTATTCCTGGAACGTGGTTGCGTGGAGCAGTGACGACAAAACCATCTATGCCGGTCGAGTGAACCCTCCCTTCACAGACGCTGACGTTTACAAGATCGATGTGGAGACCGGAAATCTAAAGAGCCTCACCTCCCACACGGGCACGATTCGCTATCTCGGCTCATCGCTTTCGCCCGACGGTGGCACAATTCTGCTCAGTTCGGATGCCAAGGGTGGCTACATGAACATCGCCCTCCTGGATATCGCGAGCAGGAAGGTCACGTGGGTTACCGACTTGAAATGGGAAGCCTTCGCAGGGAACTTTTCGCCGGACGGCAAGAAATACTCTTACGTTGTGAATGAAGACGGGGTGATCGATGCCTATCTTGCGGATCGCTTAACCAACCGGGCGGAGAAGGTTGGCCTGCCACACGGCCTGAATGCTTTCTCCGGAAATCCCAACGAGTTCGCGCCGCAGAGCGACCGAGTGATCGTTTCGCACGAGGCCTCAAACCAGCCAGGAGACCTTTGGGTCTACAATCTCGCCACCGGTCATGCCGAGCAGCTGACTTTCTCCACGATTGCCAGTTTGCGCACCACGCCGCTTCCGCCCTCCCAGATCGTCCACTACAAGAGCTTCGACGGCAAAATCATCACCGCGCTGCTCTGGGTACCGTTCAATCTGAAACGGGACGGGAGTAACCCAGCACTCGTAATGCCCCACGGGGGCCCCACCGGCCAGATGGTTGACTATTGGAACACCGATGTGGCGGCGCTGACCTCGCGTGGCTATATCTGCGTCGCCCCCAACCCACGCGGGTCCACTGGTTACGGCTTGGACTTCCAGAAGGCGAACTTCCAGGATCTCGGCGGTGGCGATTTGAAGGATGAAGTCGCGGCAGTGGACTTTCTCAAGGCGACCGGTTACGTCAATCCCAAGAAAATCGGAATTACTGGTGGGTCATACGGCGGTTTCATGACCCTCATGGCGATTGGTAAGACGCCCGATATCTGGGCCGCAGCCGTGGAAGAGTATGGGATCATCAGCTGGCTTACCATGCTTAAGAGTTCGGACCCGTCACTCAACGAGTACCTGAAAGCGCTGCTCGGGAATCCCGAAACAAACCGCAAGATTTACGAAGAGGATTCGCCCATCACCTATATTCGCAATACGAAGGCGCCGCTGCTGGTATTACAGGGCGACAATGATCCGCGCGTGCCGAAGGAAGAGGCGCAACAGGTCGTCGATATCCTCAAAAAGGAAGACCGGATTGTGGATGTTCACTATTACGTGAACGAAGGTCACGGGTTCGCAAAACGTGAGAACCAGATTGATTCCATCAGGCGAACGATCGCATGGTTCGATCAATATCTCATGGGAAGGAGCCCCACCCTAGACGAGCGGACAGTTCAGCGCGAGCGCTGAAGCACATTGGTGCAAGGGCGCTGAACAGGTTTGCCGTCCAGGGTCAAGGGCATTCTTGCCTACTGCAGTTTGCCTTTGGTCCAGTAAAAAGGCTCCATCCGGCGGTATGATCGCCGCGGGCGGATGGCTGCCACTCGGAAGGTACCGGAATTCGGCCGTCGCGAGCCCGAAGTCCGATCTTCGAAGCTTCGGCAGAGTTGCCGCTTGGCGCCAGTTGCCACGCCGATGATTTGCAGTCCTTCATCGGGATGGTTGGTATCGAACAGGACGCGCGCCCCGCAGCAGTCGGGAGCGATGTGCAAGCTGTTGTATTCGGCGATGGTTCGGATCTCGCGCAAGGCGCGGGGCCGCGGCTGAGAAGTACGGCAGGCGAAATCGCCTGCCCCACCTGGCCGGCAATCCATTGCCAACTTCCGGTCACTCCGGCGCCGGTGCGAAGCCTAGTGTTCTGTCTCGCTTAAGATTTGACAAGGGGCGCAAGAGCGCGATCGGGGATCGCGCGCAGACGAGGGCGTCTGCCCCACCTTAACCCTGCCGCGCACTGTCAGGAATTATCCGGGACAGGAGACTGGAACTTCCAGATCGGGCACGGCGGAGTTGGCCCTTCCGGCGTCCAATGAGGGGAGCACATCATGCCCGAGCCGGCTGGCGCCAGAATTATTCGTAGGCGCCGGGCATGCCCTGCACGGGCATCGTGTGCGTCAGGAAGTTGAGGAATCGGGCCGATGCTTCGTTCCACCCCTTGCGAAGCACGGCCGCGCGCAGGGCGTTTACTAACTCGGCCCGGTCGTAATAATCCGCCAGCCCGTATTCCGTAAACTGGCGCACCGTGTCGTTGGTGTCGTACAGCGCATCCATCAGCAGCGGCAGAGCGGCCGCGTCTCCGTATCCCATGAGGCTGGGAAGATAATCGGAGAGCAGTTCGGATGCGCTCTTCGGCGCGCTGGCGGCCATCTTGCGGAGCCATGAAGCGCGGTTTTCCTGTGCGTGAAGAACGGCGGGAAGAACTTCGATCGCGGTCCAGGCGGAGCGGTCGCGAATGGTGATGCCGTCGCCGCCCTTGCGCGTGAAGCGCACTTCAAAGGCGCCGGGCTGGTCGAAGCGATAGTACAGGTGCAGCGGCAGGCGGCCGGATTTTGAGGGCTTGTCCGGCAAGGCCGTCACGCCGCAGATATTGCCGCTCCTCACTAACATCATCGCGTTCCTGGCGGCCTGCCGGGGAAGCGGAACGCCGTTGCGGCGCACCTCCACCTCTTCGCAGGCGAGCCGCAGCGGATCCTCGTGAAGCGGGTACTGGATGGGGTCCTGCAGGTCGTTTGCGGTGTGGACGCGGACCCACACCGGCATGCCGGCATAAGCAGGCTCATCCTGGGTGATGGCAATTCGTTCCAGACCGAAGCGGAGCGGGGCGGGATCGCTGGCCACGCCGGCATAAGTCACGCGCAGATTCGCGGAGCCGCCGAACGGGACTTCCTTGGGCACTTCGAAATTGATCTGGCCGGCTTGCACCCAGAGCAGCCCGGCGGGGATGTCGCCGACGGTCACCTGGACATCGCAGAGCAGCGTGGGATAGATGGCGATCCGTTCCCAGACGTGGAACGGGTTATCGGCGGGCAGCGTTTCCCAGCGGCGCTGATCGCCATAACCGCGGCAGCCTTCGGCGGGGCCGATATCGCTTCCATGGATGGATACCAGCATGCCCGGCGCCAGCATGAGCGGGGTATCCCCGAACGACGGAATGACGCGGTCGGGGCGGAACGCGGGCCGTGCGGTTTGCGCATAAAGGCCCGTTATCGAGAGCAGCGCGGACAGCAGACGGACGCCCGACATACCGATTTCAGCTTACTCCAGCCGGCCGCTCAACGGGCGGCGATGGTGGCGGCGGGGCACAAACTCACGCACTACGTTCGAGCCCGCGTCGGCCGCCAGTCCCAGGCCCGCTGTCGATGCTCCACCCGCGCCAACCAGCACGCCTTGTGAAACGGCCCCGGCGGCGGCATGCCCGGAGATTCGCCCAACAGCGGGCGTACGCTTACCGGTCTTCGTGTTGCTGGTCACGACGGTGCTGGTCAGTGCATGCTCCAGCCGGGGCGCGAAACCCTTCCTGGTGGAGCGGTGATAATGCAGGTCCTCGTGCAGAGGCGCCGCTACCGCGTGCTCGACGGTGGTTGCCACGGCATGGGCTGCCATCCCTGTGCCGAGGCGCTTTCCGAAACCAGAGGCGCCGCCACCCCATTTCCGGGGCGTGCGGCGTACCTGCGCGACCCCCGCACGCGCCGCCACGCCACCCAGAGCACCCTTGCCGACAGTGGCGTGCTTCCAGTGTTTTATATACGGGTGGCGAGTCTTGGATTCAGTGGCATTCGCAATCGCGACGGGCAGCACGAACCACATCGCGAGCACGACCGCAATCGCCATACTGCCCGCATAGCGCACTCAGGAGACCGAAGTACTGTAAATACCCACAAGCGGCCTTGTACCCGCGACCCTCTGGGTCGCCTCGATAGCGACCCGGAGGGTCGCGGGTACGGCGTCAGAGATTGGCGTTCGGCTCCAGGCTGCGCCACAGGTACCAGCTTGCCACCGTGCAGTATGGCTGCCAGCGCTCGGCCATGCTTTCCATCTCGGCCGGGGTGGGCAGCTCCGTCATGCCGTAAGCTTTGCGGATGGCGTTGCGAATCCCCAGGTCGCCGGTGGGCAGGACATTGGTCCGCTGCAGGGCGAAGATCAGGAACATGTGGCTGGTCCATACGCCGATGCCTTTCACCTGGGTGAGCCGCTCGATTACTGCAACGTCGGAAAGCTCCCGAAGGTCGTCGAATGCCAGCTTGCCGTCGCGCGCGTGCCTGGCCAAGTCGCGGATGTAAGCCGTCTTCTGCGTGGAAAGCCCCAGCTTGCGCATGCGCGCGGGGCGCAGTTTCAGCACGCTTTCGGGCGTCAGCTTTCCCGTCACCGCCGCCGCCAGCCGGCCGAAAATCACGTTGGCCACCCGCCCGCTGAGCTGTTGGTAGACAATGGATTTCACCAGGGTTTCAAAATCCGGTTCGCGAAATTGGATAGCATAGTCTCCGACGCGCTGAATAATGGCGGATAGTACCGGGTCGGACCGGTGGAGGTGGTCGATGGCCTTTTTCATGGTGAAACAATCGCCCGATGGGATACGTCCCCTCTATTGTACCGGGATGCGAATACTACTGATTTTAGCTGCGTGTGGCGCCCTTTTGGCCCAGGCGCCTCCTCAGAAGAAGAAGCCGGCGGAGGAAGAACCGTCCTCCATCATCAAAGTGGATGTCGACGTGGTCAGCATCCTCAGCTCGGTCCGCGATAAGAAGGGAACCCTCATCCCCAATCTTCAGAAGGACGATTTCACCGTGCTCGAAGACGGTAAACCGCAGGCCATCAAGTACTTCACCAAGGAGACCGACCTTCCGTTGACCATCGGCCTGCTGGTGGATGTGAGCGGCAGCCAGCGCAACCTGATCGATATCGAGCGCAGCGCCGCATCGCAGTTCTTTACCGAGGTCCTGCGCAAGAAGGACGAGGCGTTTCTGATCATGTTCGGCGAGGAATCGGAACTTCTGCAGGACTACACCGGTTCCCCGAGGCTGTTAAAAGAGGGGCTGAACCAGTTGCGCGTGAGTTCCGGCGTCGGCGGGATTCACCCGGGGCCGGTTCCCACGATCGGCCAGCCCCGCGGGACCGTGCTCTACGACGCCGTCTACCTGGCGGCGAACGACAAACTGCGGAGCGAGGTGGGCCGGAAAGTGATCGTGGTGATTACCGATGGCGTGGACCAGGGCAGCCGCCTGACCCGCAATCAGGCCATTGAGGCGGCGCAGAAGGCCGACGCCGTGATCTACAGCATCGATTATTCGGACCCCAGGGCCTATGGCGGCTTCGGTGGTTTCGGTGGCTTGGGAGGAGGCGGCGGCGAGGGCGAACTGCGCAAAATGTCCGACGAAACCGGCGGCCACGTCTACAAGGTGGACCGCAAACACACGCTGGACGACGTTTTCCGCGAATTGCAGGAGGAAATGCGAAGCCAGTATTCCATCGGGTACACGCCCACCAACGACGTGAAGGACGGCTCGTACCGGCACCTGGATATCCGCCTGGCCAATAAGGACCTCAAGGCCCAGGCGCGCAAGGGTTACTTCGCGATCAAGCCGGAGCCCCGGTAACAATCCGCCTGCGCTCCGTAAAATAGTCTTCCATGGCCTGGCGCAGCGGCGGCATCGGTTCCAGGCCCACCCGTTCCATCTTGGCGTTCGAAAGCGGCGAGTACCTGGGCCTGCGGGCCGGCGTGCGGTACTCCCGTTCGCTGGTAGCCTGCAGGGCCGGCTTGAGTCCAGCCACTTCGAAGATCAGCCGGGCAAATTGGAACCACGAAATGGGCGCGCCGCCGCCCACGTGGAAAACTCCCGCCAACTCGCGATCCACCAGATCGATGGTGCGGGCCGCCAGCAGCGGCGCGAATGTGGGCGATGCAAAATGATCCTCCACCACGCGGATGGGGTTGTGACTCGAAGCCAGCCGCAGCATCAACTCGACGAAATTGCCGCGCGCCGTGTTTAGACCGCCGGGGCCGAAGACGCCCGACGTCCGCACCACCAATACGCGGTCCAGATAGGCCTGGGCGTACAGTTCGCCGGCCAGTTTGGAGACCGCATAGGCGCCCAGCGGGTGGGTCGGGTTTTCTTCCACGTACGGAACCCGCGCCGCGCCGTCGAACACGTAGTCGGTGGAGAAGTGAACCAGGCGGGCATCCACCTGCCGGCAGGCCAACGCAAGGTTCCGCACCGCCAGGGCATTCACCAGGAAGGCCGCCTGGGGCTCCTGCTCGGCCACGTCCACCTGGTTGTAGGCAGCGGCATTGAAGACTACTTCGGCGTCATACCGCGCCAGAGCGCTCTCTACCGCGCCAGAGTCCGTAATGTCCACATGGGCGCGGTCCCAGGCCATCACCGGGTACTCGCGGGCACGCAACTCGCGGACCAGTTCTACACCCAATTGGCCCGAAGCTCCAAATACCACTGCTCTACGACTCATACGGACACCATGCTCATAACACAAGGCTCATAACACCGATAGTAACCGCAAACCATTTGGTGGCGTTAATGTACTCTTGAATGCTATGCCCGAGCAGCCTGGCAGAGTTCGCTCAACTGGCACGTGCTTTGCACACTCCGCGGGCAAGTCCTGCGAACCCCACATAGTTCTATCCCAATGTGATATTCCCCATTCACAGCGCGGCAATACATGGCTTCGCCTAGAAGAACCGCATCGTTCAATTCAATCTTAAGCGCGGCGCCGACTCCCACCGGAAAGGCCATCGCCACACCCAAACCGCGGCAGGAAATATTCTTCACCTTGGCGGTTCTACGCATCTCGACATCTCCGAGTATGGTGAGCTTGACGGTTCTATCCAGAACCAGGCGGGTATCGTGACGTTGTTCCATACATAAACGTATCGGCGGCAGAGCGGGGAACGATAGGCGTTATTGCCAGCGGTGAGTGAATACGATGGCGATGGTAGCCAGGGTCAGTAGCATGACCACCGCCAGAACGATTCTCCTGCGAGCCGGCGTCAGCCAGGCCAGGGCGTGGGCCGCGCCATCGGAACCCAGAATCGAGTGCATCAGGCGTCGCTGGCCCGGGCCCGGCAGGCTGCGCATGGCCTTGGCGATTTCCTGGCGGCCGCGGCGGTCGGCGATCAGGATGGTCGCTGAATTGGCTCCGTTGGTGGACTTCAACAGCCTGGTGCGAAGCCGGGCGGGGACTTCCTCCACCGACCGGTAAACCAGGTCGGCGCCGCCCGTTGAAATCAGAACGGTGGACGTTTGGAAGAGGCCCCCGGCATCGGAACTGGGCTCCCCACAGTGAGGGCAGCGGGCCTCGCCTTCTTCGAATTTCTTTTTGCAGCGGCTACAGGTCATCAAACCACCATCGATAAACCACTACCAATCAAACCACCACGCGGGGAGCCTTGGCACGGTCATTGCCCTTGGACCCGCGCACGGCCTCGTCTCCCACATTATCCAGCACAACCTGGATAAAACCTAAGGCCGCTTTGGACAAAGCCTTATCTTTGCGGTAAATCAGACCCAGGCGTCGAACCATAGGCTCGGGCGCCAGCGGAACGGTTCGCAGTTTTCCCGCCGCCACCTCTTCGCGGCAGTTGGAAACCGCCAGGAAGCTGACGCCCAGACCGGCGATCACGAAGTGCTTCATCATCTCCGTGGAATCGAGCTCCATGGAGATGCGGACCTCGCCTTCCACCGCCTCCAGCCACTCGTTCAGGCGCGTGCGCGATTTGCCGTACTTGGGAAGCACCAGGAAGTATTCCACCAGGTCCTGTGGCGTCACCATGTTCTTTACGGCCAGGGGATGCCGCGCCGGAACAATCAGCCGGATCTCATCGGTGTGGACGCTCACCACCTGCATGCGCTTCTCTTCCACCGGCAGTTGCGTCAGGCCGAAGTCCGCGGAATTCTCCATTACGGCTTCCACCACGCGCGAACCGTAGGAGCGCAGCACCTGGAGCTGAACCGCGGGAAATTGTTGGCGGTACTCCGAAAAAACTTTGGGCAGCACGTAGATGCACGTGGCTTCATTGGCCGCGATCACCAGTTCTCCCCGGGGGTTGCTCTCCAGCTCGGCGATGGTATCCTGCACGCGGCGGCGCAGGTCCAGCATCTGCTCGGCGTAGCCGGCGAAGATCTTGCCCGCCGTGGTCAGTGAGATGCGGCTGCCGAATCGCTCAAACAGTTCGGCGCGCAGTTCCTGTTCCAGTTGCCGCACCTGGGCGCTGATAGCCGGCTGCGTCCGGTAGCACGTCTGGGCGGCCTTCGAGAAACTCTTCAGCCGAACGATTTCCAGGAACGTGTGGAGCTGATCGAAGTCCACTTAGTCAGTATTGTAACAATAAAGCCGGCACGCCCGCGAGATGTGCCCGGAGGCCCAGGGGTGCCCAAACGTTTTCCGGGAAATCGCCGCGGCAAACCGCTTGCTTACGCGCGCGGCTCGGTAACGCTCTGCAAGTACGTATCCTCCAGACAGGGCCGCGAACCGTTAGGGAGCGATTTTCACACGTACCATGGCGTGCCCAGCATGTCGCCTGCCACGATGTGCTCAACGCCCAGAGGCAGCAGAGGAAGAATCATTTCGGCCAGATTGAAGTGGACGCGGCCGACCAGGTTCCAGGCGGGGTTCCGGCGCTATAGGAAGTCCTGTATCCCACATTTCGACTCTGCCAGTTCGATGCCGAATGCGGCGTCCAGTTCCTGCCAGAGAGCGCCAAGGACCTCCGGGGTGAGATACTCCGCGCCAGTCATGGGAGGCGCCGCCCGGATTAGCCGGTCCAACTCCGTGGCGGGCGGCCCGGGGACGCGCACTTTCCGCGGTGTCGCATCGGCATCCGAGTGGGTGCAGAGGGCGGTCACGTACCATGCGCCGAATTCTCTCCAGTAGGAGAAAACAGGAGGAAGCGCGGTTCCGGCTTCAGCTGCTCCGAGTTGCAGAAGACCATGGCCCGATCCTCGCTGGAAGGCATTCCGCAGCCGTTGAGCAAGTTCGGGGTCGAGGCGCGGCGCGTCAGCACCTTCGACTATTGTGAGGCGGCCGTGCGGAGACAGGGCCGGAGCAACCGAGACTGAACTCATGCAGGGGAGTCTACCAGCTTGACGGACTACCCGCCGGCAGGTGGTTGTCATCACGAAGGCTCCGTGCCCTTGCAGCCGGATCGCTCGCCCGTTTAAGAAACTGCCCCACCGCACGAACTGAGTGGACGGCTTCTAGCCACGCTCATTGTTTCTACCATTGGAGTATTTAAGTCGCCAGCGCTTTCAGATTCCAAGAGATGGCTATCTTGACTCCTCCCTCGGCTAGAGAGTGTTATGCCAGGTAGTACTGGAATGTCAAGCGGAAGAAAGTAACATGGTCAAACGTCGGCTGTGACGGAAGTTGCAGTGTTATGCCGTTGTTACGATGTAAACGGAGACAAGTTGATAATTCACTTCCCAAAGCGCTTGCGTGCCTCCTCGTACACCTGTCGCGTCATGCGCGCCGTACGTTCCCACGTGAACTCGCGCGCCTGTGCCAGCGACCGCACGCGCAGATCCGCCGCCAGCTCCGGGCGGCCCGCCACTTCCCGCATGGCTCGCTCCAATTCCTCCGCGTTGTCCGCATACAGGGGCGCATCGCCGGCGGCTTCCCGCACCGCGCGCGAAGCGATCACGCAGGCGCCGCACTGCATGGCCTCCAACACCGGCAAGCCAAACCCTTCGTACAAGGAAGGGTACACGAATGCCAACGCGCCGGAATAAAGCGCGGGAAGTTCTTCGTCCGCCACCTCGCCCATCAGCCGCAGGCCGGGCTCGGGCGGAATCTCCGGGGCATCGGCGCGGCGCCGCCCCACCAGCATCAGGTCGATTGCATACTGGAGGCGCACCGCGCGCCAGGCTTCCACAAGCGCGGCGAGATTCTTTCTTGGTTCCAGCGTTCCAACGAAGAGAAAGTACGGATTGGCGGCTTGAGTCTTTACTGGCTTAAACCAGGAAGCCGCGGCCTCGGGCACGGCCACCACCCGGTCCGGCCGCAAACGAAACCTTTCCACCACCTGCTTCCGCACGGCCTCGCCGGGCGTCACGATCATGGTCGCGATCCCGAGATCCAGCAGCACGGGCGTGCGCCGGCGCACACGGTCGGCGGCATGGTGCCACCGTGGGTCCATCCACGGCGAAAGATCGTGGATGGTGAGCACGCTGGGCCGCCGGGGGATATACGGCACGGCGAAATCCGGGCCGTGGATCAAGTCCGCCCCCAGCCTGCTCATTTCGCGCAGAATTCCCCAAAGCCACCAACGGCGCTCCACCGCATTGCGCGGGCCGCCGCCACGCTTGAGGTTGGACGGCGCTTCGCCCGGCATACGGAACGGCTGGTCGGACAGCAGAAAGAACTCATCGTCCGGAAAACAGCGGGCCAGCGCCAGGCTGAGTTCAGAAGTGTAACGGGCTAGCCCGCCGCTTGACAGGGCCAGCGATGCGGCTTCAATCGCCACGCGCATGAAATTGGTTCATTATGTTACGGCACGGTTGCCGTAATTGCGCTCGTAATAGGTACGGTACTCGCCGCTGCGCACGCGCGCCACCCATGCCGAATTCCCGCGATACCATTCGATGGTCCGGGCCAGACCGGTATCGAAATCCACCAGGGGCTGCCATCCCGTTTGACCCGTCAGTTTCTGGCTGGACAGCGCATACCGCCGGTCGTGCCCCGGACGATCCGTCACATACTGGATGAGGCTCTCGGGCTTCCCGGTAAGCGCCAGCACCTGGCGCACGACGTCCATGTTGGGCAGCGAGCGGTTGCCGCCGATGTTATAGATCTGGCCATCGCGCCCTTTCCGCAGCACGGCCAGAATCCCGCGGCAATGGTCGTCCACGTATAACCAATCGCGCACCTGCATGCCATCGCCGTAGACCGGCAGCGGCTGATCGGCAAAGGCATTGGCGATCATCAACGGGATGAGCTTTTCGGGGAACTGATAGGGCCCGTAATTATTCGACCCCCGCGTGATCACCACCGGCAGCTTGTACGTCACGAAGTAGGAGCGGGCAAGAATATCGCTCCCGGCCTTCGATGCCGAATAGGGACTGCTGGCATTCAGCGGAAACTCCTCGGTGGCTTCGAGCGGCGCTTCCAGGCTACCGTAAACTTCGTCGGTGGAAACGTGCACGAACCGTCCGATGCCTTGCCGCCGGGCGGCATCCAAAAGCGTAAACGTGCCGTGAAGGTTGGTGCGGATTACGGGTTTCGGCGAAAGGATGCTGCGGTCCACATGCGATTCCGCCGCGAAATGCACAATGGCATCGGGCTTTTCATCGCTCAAGACGGACTGGACCAGCCCCTCATCGCAAATATCGCCATGCACAAAGCGATAGCGATCGCCGCCATCCACCGACGCCAGGTTTTCGAGATTCCCCGCATAGGTCAACTGATCCAGATTGACGACGCGGTAGTCTGTTTCGGCAACCGTCATACGAACAAATGCCGACCCGATAAACCCCGCCCCTCCGGTAACTAATATTTTCATGACACCAGAATTTCATGACCTATGGGCAGGTTCATTTGTGCTGCGTTTCCCAATCGTAATTGATGGAGGAATCGTTATAAGGAATCCGGCCTTCGTCCTGAGGATTGTAGAACTGGTCCGTCATATAGACCAGCAGCGCCTCTTCGTTGCCGATCACTTTGTAACCGTGGGCCACGCCCGGAGGAATCAACACCTGCCAAGGCCGAAGCGGCCCGGCGTAGATGGTATTGCGCCGCCCGAATGTGAGCGAACCGAGCCGCAGATCCACCAGCGCCACCTGCAGCATTCCCTTCACGGGCGTCCAGCAATCCGTCTGGTGCAGGTGAAAATGAAAGGCCTTCACTGTGCCGGCGAAATTCAGGGCGGCCGAAATCTGCGACCGCGTGGCCGGAAAATCCGCCGCCAGCCCGCGCCCGAAGCGCTGCACTTCCAGAAAGTATCCGCGGTCATCCGGGAAAATCGAGAACGGCTGCACCCGTACACCGGCGATCAGGTCGGGCGAATCGGCAGCCATGATGACGGAGCCCACGCCTTTGGCGCATTCGGGAACCGCCAGTTGCAGATCACCGGCCGATGCCAGCCGACGTCCCGCCTGCCGATCGTCCTGGTGGGTTGCCGCATGTTGAGTAACCGTTTCCGGGGGCATCAGATTCGCACAGCCCCTTCCACCGCCGCTTCGGCTGGCGGCAGGATCTTTTTCGCGGAGGACTGGGCCACCAGGTTGGCGGCGCGCAGCAGCGAATCGAACGTGCCCGCGTCGGTCCACCAGCCTTCCAAAAAGGAAAAGGTCATGGCGCCTTCGCGGATACAGGCGTTGTTGACATCCGTGATTTCCAGCTCGCCGCGGCGGGAGGGTATCAGCGTCTTGATCTTGTCGAACACGCTGGCGTCGTACATGTAGACGCCCGTCACCGCGTAGTTCGACTTCGGATGCCGCGGCTTTTCCTCAATGCCCATAATCCTTCCGCCCGCCATCTCGGCCACGCCGAACCGCTCGGCGTCCGGCACTTCCTTAAGAAGAATGTGGGCGCCGGCCGGTTGATTGCGAAACCGCTCGGCGGCGCCGGCAATGTTGCCTTCGATGATGTTATCGCCCAGCACCACGCAGATTTTCTGACCATCGGCAAAGTGCTCCGCCAGGGCCAGCGCGTCGGCAATCCCGCCTTCGCCTTCCTGATAGGTGTAATTGATATGGGCGAGGCCGAACTGTTTTCCGTTGGCCAGGAGCCGCAGAAAATCGCCCGAATTCCTGCCGCCGGTGACAACCATGATATCGCGTATGCCGGCATCCACCAGCGTCTGGATCGGAAAATAGATCATTGGCCGGTCATAGATCGGCAACAGATGTTTGTTGGTGATCTTGGTCAGCGGGAACAGCCTGCTTCCCGTGCCGCCGGCGAGCACGATACCTTTCATAACCAACCATCATACAATACGGACAATTCACCCCCAATGCTGGTAATTCACCGATGCTAGAATACTGCCCATGAACCTCTACGACTGGAATCGAATGGAAGCCGAGCAGTTGAACCCTCGCGTGCGGCGCAAAGCCATCCACACGCAGAACATGACCATCGCGCGACTGGAGATTCAGAAATCCGCGGTGGTTCCCGAGCACCATCA
>Ga0105858_1000575_pt1 | contig 14500 bp, 12 predicted proteins | sample OrgsoiDNA_201062_FD_89683 | JGI IMG/M metagenome (GOLD analysis project Ga0105858, IMG submission 89683) | Permafrost soil microbial communities from the Arctic, to analyse light accelerated degradation of dissolved organic matter (DOM) -... | ecosystem: Environmental > Terrestrial > Soil >...
GTTTTTTTGCTATGGGGATTTTGAATGGGAAAAAGGTAAGCGCTGAGTCTGTTAAGTGCGTTGTCTTAGCGGTAATACTTGCCAGATTTTTATCTGGCAGCCAGCCATTGGATTATAAACTGACCAATAACTGCCGTATTATTGAGATCCAGAAGCGGTAAATTGTGTTTCAGATAGCCATTACTTGCGACTGCGATAACTCTGCTATCGATCAAGCCCTCAAATGGCTTCGCGAACCCCTCGCGATAGAGCACTATTTTGTCAATATCCTCATGTTTGAAACCTTCTACTAAGATCATATCCAGTGAGCTGCTGTCGAAACGGCTGGCGAGATACTGCAGATTGAGCGTTCCCTGCGCGGGCGTTTCCGTCATCAGCGCCCATCGTTGATGACTCGCTACCATAGTCTGATGTGCTCCCGCTTTTCTGAGCTCGAAGCTGTCCTTACCTGGCGTATCAACATCCACATCATGATGCGTATGTTTAATCAATCCCACCCGAACTCCCTGACTGCTCAGATAGGGGATGAGTTGTTTTAAGAGCGTGGTTTTGCCGGTACCACTGTAAGCAACGATCCCAAGCAAAGGAATTGATGAGTTAACCTTCATTACACATCACCCTGTCTATCTTGCCATTGAATGATATCTGCCGGAGTATTGAGATTAGCGAATGCATTTCTCTCATGGAACGTAATGGGCATGGCGTTTATTTTGTTGAAGAAAAACATTACCTTGCGTTCTCCGCTAGTGAGATATTTTTCTAAAGCAGGGATCAGGTTTTTATTCAATAAACAGAGTGTCGGATGCTCCCGATGCAGATCTCTGGCATACAATGCCTGTTGTCCATCTTTGTGCTGCCACAATGCTTCAGCCAGGTTCACAGGGAATTCGGGTACATCACAGGGGACAAACAGCGCCCATTGGGTTGTAGCGGCTTTTAGCCCGGCCAACATTCCGGCTAAAGGGCCTGAATAGTCCTGAGTCATATCAGGTATGACTTCAAAATGTTGCCCATAGAGATGCTGATTTTGGTTACTGTTAATTAATATCTTACTGACCATCGGATCAAGTCTTTCAGCAATGCGTTGGAATAAAGGCTTTCCGTCGATTTTTACCAATCCCTTATCCTCCCCCATTCGGGTTGAACGCCCGCCCGCTAAAATAATGCCTGTAATATCGCTCCTGGCCATCATATGTTCCTCTGAAAGCTATCACTCTGGCAATTGTAACGATAAACCTTATAAGTGGCAGGTTTTACTCAGGCTTTATAACTCCTGCTTTCGCTGATCTTATAAGCCTGATATTTTGTGTGACTACTGCACATGAAAGGAATTTATTATGAAAGAGCATCGCGTTAATGAGCTGATTGAATTACTCCACCCAGCCTGGAAGAACGATTCTGACCTTAACTTGCTGCAATTTTTGCAGAAACTGGCGACCGAGTGCGGCTATCAGGGGCCGCTTACCGATCTAAGCGACGATATGTTGATTTATCACCTTAAAATGCGTGGTAGTGAGAGTACGGCTGAGATCCCTGGCCTGAAAAAAGACTACGAAGATGATTTCAAAACTGCTATTTTACGCGCCCGCGGGATCATCAAGGATTGATGTAAACTTATGTGAACTTCATGCGACATGCCAAAAATAGATGATACTATTTCGCACTATCATTTTCCGTGCGGCTTATCTGAATGAAATTATGAATAATTCTGCTTTCAATTTTCAGGCATTGTCGCCAGATCTCATCCTTGATGCGTTAGACAGCGTTGGCCTGATTGCTGAGTCAGGGTTGATTGCATTAAACAGTTATGAAAACCGTGTTTATCAGTTTTTGTGTGAAGACAAAAAGCGCTATGTGGTGAAGTTCTATCGCCCTGAACGCTGGAGTGAAGCCCAAATTCTTGAGGAACACGCTTTTTCACTGGATATGTCTGAAGCGGAAATCCCCGCCGTCGCGCCACTGAATATACAGGGGCAAACCCTTCACTCTCATCAGGGTTACTTGTTCACTGTGTTTCCAAGCGTAGGCGGCCGTCAATATGAAATTGATAATCTTGACCAACTAGAGTGGGTAGGGCGTTTTCTGGGCCGCATTCATCAGGTTGGGAGCGACAGTCTGTTCAAAGTCAGGCCAACAATGGGTCTGGATGAATACCTCACTCAACCCCGTATCGTCTTCGAAAGCACCTCGCTAATTCCTAAGCGTCAACGTGCCTCATTCCTTGCTACTACAGATACGCTCATCGCGACAATCAGCGAATATTGGCATGATGACTGGCAACCGCTGCGTTTACACGGTGATTGCCACCCAGGGAATATTCTCTGGCGTGATGGTCCACTGTTTGTCGATCTGGATGATGCCCGCAATGGCCCAGCAGTACAGGATTTGTGGATGCTGTTACATGGGGATACCAGCGAACAGCGACTTCAGCTGGATATATTGCTGGAGGCCTATGGAGAGTTCGCTGAGTTCGATACCCGCCAGTTGTCGCTAATCGAACCACTGCGGGCCATGCGTATGATCTATTATCTGGCATGGGTTGCTCGACGCTGGGAAGATCCGGCATTTCCTAAAAGTTTTCCATGGATGAAAGACGAAGATTTCTGGCTAGGCCAGGCTGCTGCATTTACTGAGCAAGTTAAAAAATTAAGGGCACCACCGCTACAGTTGATGCCAATGTACTGAGTCGTGAATAAACGTTAAAAGTTTAATTAATTGGAGATAGGCTTTATATGAAAAAGGTATTCCTGGCACTTATTGGTATGGTAATGGCATTTAGCGCAACGGCCGCACAGTTTTCTAATGGCGCGCAATACGTTACGCTGGACAAACCTGTCGCGGGTGAGCCTCAGGTTCTTGAGTTCTTCTCATTCTATTGCCCGCACTGTTATCAGTTCGAGCAGGTATGGCATGTTTCAGACAGTATTAAAAAGAATCTGCCTAAAGATGTGAAATACGCAAAATACCACGTTGAATTCCTGGGGCCATTGGGCAAGCAATTAACTCAGGCCTGGGCTGTCGCCATTGCGCTGGGTGTAGAAGACAAAGTGAGTCCACTGATGTTTGAAGCGGTACAGAAACAACAGTCAGTACAATCGCCTGATGATATTCGTAAGGTGTTTATTCAGGCCGGTGTTAAGGGCGAAGAGTATGATTCCGCGCTCAACAGTTTTGTTGTGAAATCCCTGGTTGTACAACAAGAGAAAGCTGCTGCTGATCTCGGTTTACAGGGTGTGCCATCTGTATTTGTGAATGGCAAATATATGGTTAAAAATGACGGCCTTGATACCAGCTCAATGGACATGTACGTCAAACAGTATTCTGATGTGATCAACTTCCTGTCTGCCAAGAAGTAATCTTTTCTAAGATAAACGCCAGCCAGGTGCTGGCGTTTTTATTTTCTGTTACCGATAGTCATAACAATAAATACAGTTAAATTTGTCGGAAGATATATACCGAATTCAAATGATTTTATAAATTTTATTTTATTATATCCACATTAGCGATTAAAGTTACGTGACAGTGATATTGCAATATTCATGATGTTAACTTCATGAAAGTCTGAGTGAAAATTATTTAATCTGTCTCCGTTCAATCTAATTATCTCAATGGGACTTTTTTTACTCACACAGTTATCCACAGGATGATCCCGCGAGATCCCTCGCAAGTTTGTTACCAATTTCTCTCTCATGGTTCGCCTTTATCCCCAGCTATGGCATCCTTAGGGGATGTCCGATCACGAATAAAGAAGAGTTATGGCCCAGATAGCAGAAAATCCACTTATCCTGGTAGACGGTTCGTCTTACCTTTACCGCGCCTACCATGCGTTTCCACCGCTGACCAACTCGGCCGGCGAACCGACGGGTGCGATGTACGGTGTGCTGAACATGCTGCGCAGTCTGTTGCTGCAATACACGCCAAGCCATGTTGCCGTCGTTTTTGATGCGAAGGGCAAAACCTTTCGTGACGAACTTTTTGCCCAATATAAATCTCACCGTCCACCGATGCCCGACGATCTACGTGCTCAGATTGAGCCGCTGCATCAGATGGTCAAAGCCATGGGGCTGCCGCTACTGGTTGTTTCCGGCGTAGAGGCGGATGACGTAATAGGCACTCTGGCTCTTGAAGCTGAAAAGGCTGGCCATGCCGTGCTTATCAGTACCGGCGATAAAGATATGGCGCAGTTAGTTACCCCAGGCGTCACCCTGATAAACACCATGAATAATGCGATTCTCGGGCCAGATGAAGTGGTCGAGAAATACGGCGTACCCCCCGAGTTAATTATTGATTTTCTGGCACTGATGGGCGATTCCTCGGATAACATTCCAGGTGTTCCCGGTGTAGGTGAGAAAACGGCTCAGGCATTATTGCAGGGTATTGGCGGCCTTGATGCGCTCTATGCGGATCTGGATAAAATCGCCACACTCAGTTTCCGTGGTGCCAAAACCATGGCGGCTAAACTGGGTGAAAATAAAGAGGTGGCTTACCTCTCTTACCAGCTGGCAACCATCAAAACAGACGTCGAGCTGGATATCACCTGCGACAAACTCAATGTCATCGAACCGGATGCCGCTGAGTTGCAAACCCTGTTTGCCCGATATGAATTTAAGCGTTGGTTAGCGGATGTTGAAGCGGGTACCTGGCTGAGTGGTAAGAAGGGTGCTGTAAAAGCGGCACCAGGAAAGAAAAAGGGTACTGCGGAAATTGATATTGTTGTTAATGATCCTGTCGAACGCGCCCAGCTCTCTCAGGACGGCTACGTGACTATCCTCGATCAGGCGACGCTGGATGAGTGGATAGGCTATCTGAAAGCCTCTGACGTTTTTGCTTTCGATACTGAAACTGACGGTCTGGATACGCTTACTGCGAATCTGATTGGTCTCTCATTTGCCGTGGAACCGGGCAAAGCGGCTTATCTTCCTGTCGCCCATGATTATCTCGATTCTCCGGTGCAGCTTGACCGCAATACCGTATTGGCTCAGCTAAAACCTTTGCTGGAAGATGAAAAGCAGCTGAAAGTCGGACAGAACCTTAAGTTCGACCGCGGGGTTTTGTTGCGATATGACATCGAGATGAAAGGCATCGCTTTCGATACCATGCTTGAGTCCTATGTGCTTGACAGCGTATCCGGCCGCCACGACATGGATAGCCTGGCCGATCGGTATCTTGGCCATAAAACGGTGAGCTTTGAAGAAATTGCCGGTAAAGGCAAAAACCAGCTTACTTTTAACCAGATTGCGCTGGAGCAGGCAGCGCCTTATGCCGCTGAAGATGCCGATGTCACCCTGCAGTTACATCAGACGCTCTGGCCGAAAATCCAGGAAAGCAAAGAGCTTACGACGGTCTTTACTGATATCGAAATGCCGCTGGTTCCTGTGTTGTCACATATCGAGCGTACCGGCGTGTTAATCGACCAGCATATTCTGGCTACGCACTCTAAAGAGCTAACCTTGCGTCTGGCTGAGCTGGAAAGTAAAGCCCATGAACTGGCCGAAGAGCCTTTTAATCTCTCTTCGACCAAGCAGCTGCAGGCCATCTTGTATGAAAAGCAAAAGCTGCCCATTCTGAAGAAAACGCCTGGCGGAGCCCCTTCGACTAACGAAGAAGTGCTGGCCGAATTGGCGTTGGATTATCCGTTGCCGAAGGTGATTTTGGAATATCGTGGTCTGGCGAAACTGAAATCGACTTATACCGACAAGCTACCGCTGATGATTAATCCGCAGTCGGGTCGCGTACACACGTCCTATCATCAGGCGGTAACAGCCACCGGGCGTTTGTCTTCCAGTGATCCTAACCTGCAAAATATCCCGGTGCGTAATGAAGAGGGCCGCCGTATTCGCCAGGCTTTTATTGCGCCGAAGGACCACTGCATTGTGGCCGCCGACTACTCGCAAATTGAGCTACGCATCATGGCGCACCTTTCGAAGGATGAAGGTCTTTTGAAGGCGTTTGCGGAAGGTAAAGACATTCATAAAGCGACGGCGGCAGAGGTGTTTGGCACGCCATTGGATAATGTCACCGGTGAGCAGCGTCGCAGTGCGAAGGCCATTAACTTTGGCCTGATTTACGGTATGAGCGCTTTTGGCCTATCGCGTCAGCTCAATATTCCGCGTAAAGAGTCCCAGCGCTATATGGATCTGTACTTCGAACGCTATCCTGGCGTGTTGGAATATATGGAGCGTACTCGCGCACAGGCCTCTGAGAAGGGGTATGTCGAGACGCTGGATGGTCGCCGTCTCTACCTACCAGATATCAAGTCGAGCAACGCTATGCGCCGTAAGGGTGCCGAGCGGGCAGCGATCAACGCCCCGATGCAGGGGACGGCCGCTGATATCATCAAGCGTGCGATGATCAAAGTCGCTGATTGGTTACTGGAACCTGAGGCGCCACGTGCCCGCATTATCATGCAGGTTCACGATGAACTGGTTTTTGAAGTACATAACGATGATGTTGAAGCCGTTAGCGAAAAGGTGCGTAGCCTGATGGAAGGCAGCATGAAGCTGGCCGTTCCGCTCAACGTTGAGGTGGGCGTAGGTAAAAATTGGGATGAAGCTCACTAAGTGAAGATAAATCAAGCTGTTTCTGTAATTAAGCTACATAATTTCATGAAAAATTTATGAGGTTGATCGCATAACCCGCAAATTTTGTGTAAGTAAACTACAAAAAAGGCTTTTTCCTGCTCATAAAATGAGGTAAAGTCTCGCTTGTAGGGTACAGAGGTAAGATGTTCTATCTTTCAGACCTTTTACTTCACGTAATCGGATTTAGCTGAATTTTTTAGCCGCCCCAGGCATTTATGTCTGGGGCGTTTTTTATTGTTTTTTCTTACGTCCCATCTCAATTTTCGCCATAAAAAAAGGCGCCCCATTGGCGCCCTTCAATACCTGACACGTGAAACTCCAACTTTCGTTAAATCCGCCATTCCATTGCCTGAAGCAACAGATGGAGACTATTCGCCAGAAATCTCATCTTGCAGAACTTCCGGTGGTATTTCGTTGAACCAGGTGTTCAGCTTATCGGTTAATTTGTCTACGCCCACTTTTTTCAGCGAGGAGAACGCTTCTACCTGAATATCCCCCATAAATTCTTTAACAGTTTCGCGAACCATCTTGACCTGCGCCTGCCGGGCACCGGAAGAGAGTTTGTCGCACTTAGTCAGCAATAGCATGACTGGCGTACCGACAGCGACTGCCCACGAGACCATCTGGCGGTCAAGATCTTTGAGCGGGTGACGGATATCCATCAGCACCACTAACCCTTTCAGGGAATTACGCATTTGCAGATATTCGCCAAGGGCTTTCTGCCATTTACGCTTCATCTCTTCCGGAACTTGCGCATAACCATAACCTGGCAGATCGACCAAGCGAATGCCTGGCTCTACTTCAAACAGGTTAATCAGCTGCGTGCGCCCAGGTGTTTTACTGGTACGTGCCAGGCTTTTCTGTTGGGTCAGCGTATTCAGCGCGCTGGATTTGCCGGCGTTTGAACGACCAGCAAATGCGACTTCAATGCCTTCATCACTTGGCAGATGCCGGATGTCCGGGGCGCTCATGACAAAATGGGTCATATGATAGTTGTAAGTTTGGCTGGTCAAAACGTGCATCTCCGTGAGGCTTGGGGGTCTGGCTGGCGATTATAGCTGCAACAGGAGCGGGATGCGTTTCTGTTTTTATAATCCGAATGATGATGAGTAGGGGTCACAGAGATGAAGGTGTGGAAAAAATTCCTTCATGTTGTAAGACATTTGCCATTCAAAATGCGGGCTATCACGCTTTATTTCGCGCCGTGATTTTCAAAAGTTTTTAAATTCATAAGGATGCCGGAATGGATAAAACATCGAACTCCGGTCATGCGGCGGCTATCTTGAGCCTTTACGCCATTGGGGTAAAGTACTTCTTAACGCGATGAAGACAAGAATGGAAGCACGGATGAATTAGCCTTCAGGGATAACAGGAAAAGCATCGCAATGCAGGGAAGATTAGTGCTGGAAGCACTGAAAGGCAAAGGAAAAACCGGGACGTTGAAGCCGTACAGGGAAAGTGGTGTAAGAATATCCTTCCGATGGAGGAAAGAAAAAGGCAGCAAGGCTTACTTGCTGCCTTTTTTCTTTGTGCGCTTTCTGCTAGATTCCGGCGCAAATCTATACTAATTGAACACACCTAAGAGCAGATGCCATGAAACAGCCAGCGAAAGCCCCACGCGCCAATACCGCGACAGCAAAACCAAAGAGAAAAAAAAATCGCGTCGAGCTTGATATCGAAGCGCGTGAACGTAAGCGCGACAATCGCCGCCGTGGCCGTAAAGCAGGTTCGCGTGCCAATCCGGACGGTGAAAAGAAACAAAATGGTGCCGCAGCTAAAAACGCAGATCCACGCATCGGCAGCAAAAAAGCCGTTCCGCTGGTGGTAGAAACTGTTTTCAATAATGCCCCAAAAGCGAAGAAAGCAGCCAAGCCGCAAGTTGAAGCGGAAATTAAATCGCAACTGCCACCAGAAGAAGAGCTGACGCTGCTTGAAAATGACCCACGTCTGGACAGCCTGCTCGATAAACTGGATGACGGTGAAAAACTGAGCGCGGAAGATCAGTCTTACGTCGATCAAACGCTGGACCGCATTGACGCACTGATGGAATTGCTGGGCATTGAACTTGGCGATGAAGATGACGAAGTGGAAGAGAAGAGCAAGAACGAAGACATGATGCAGTTGCTGAAACGTGGGGACCCGAAAGAAGGTTTCTAAAACTTGCGCTGGGTCATCCCGACAGCAATAGCCTTACTCTTCGCATGTTATCTGCTTTGGTTATTCGTTAAACTACGCCGGTTATCGAAAACCAAAGCTCGTTTGTTTCATGCGCGCACTGTCCGGCAGAGTAAACCTCTGCCTGTCAGGCGAACCGGCAGAAACAGACGCCGCAAGGAGTGAGCACTTATTATGTCAACGAACGCTGCGTCTTCAAAAGCGGAATCACAGCAGTCTACGGTCTGGGATTTGGCGCTGATCCAGAAATATAACTATTCAGGTCCGCGCTATACTTCCTATCCAACAGCGCTGGAGTTCAGTGAAAGCTACGATGACGCTGCTTTCCAGCGTGCTGCATTGCGCTATCCTGACCGCTCACTCTCCTTGTATGTCCATATCCCCTTTTGCCATAAGCTCTGCTATTTCTGCGGTTGCAACAAGCTGGTCACCCGTCAGCAGCATAAAGCTGAAGAGTATCTTAATGTTCTTGAGCAGGAAATCCGTCAGCGTGCAGAGCTGTTTAAAGGCCGTCAGGTCACTCAACTCCATTGGGGGGGGGGTACGCCCACTTATCTGAATAAAGTGCAGATAAGCCGTCTGATGGGCCTTCTGCGCAGTCATTTCGACTTCATGCCCGACGCAGAGATGTCCCTGGAGCTGGATCCCCGTGAAATTGAGCTCGATGTGCTCGACCATCTTCGCCAGGAAGGTTTTAATCGTCTGAGTATGGGCGTGCAGGATTTCAACAAAGAAGTTCAGCGACTTGTGAACCGTGAGCAGGATGAAGCATTTATTTTTGCGCTGATCGCCCGTGCTAAAGCACTGGGTTTTAACTCCACCAATATCGACCTGATTTACGGCCTGCCGAAACAAACTGCGGAGAGTTTTGCCTACACGTTGCAACGCGTGGCTGAGCTCAACCCTGATCGGCTCAGCGTGTTCAATTATGCGCATATGCCGAAACTGTTTGCCGCACAGCGCAAAATCAAAGACGAAGATTTACCGGGCGCAGAGGAAAAACTGCGCATTTTGCAGGAGACGATTGCCTCGCTGACTGGCGCCGGTTATCGTTTTATCGGCATGGATCACTTCGCCCGTCCCGACGACGAACTGGCGGTAGCTCAGCGGGAAGGTAAATTACATCGCAACTTCCAGGGGTACACCACGCAGGGCGACAGTGACCTATTGGGACTGGGCGTGTCGGCCATCAGCATGTTAGGTGATACCTATGCTCAGAATGAAAAAGATCTTAAAACCTACTATGCCCTGGTGGCTGAGCAGGGAAATGCTCTGTGGCGCGGGCTGGAAATGACGGCTGACGACTGCCTGCGTCGGGATGTAATTAAATCTTTGATTTGTCACTTTAAACTGGATTTTTCTGAGATAGAGAAACTCCACGGTATCGAATTCAGTACCTATTTCGCTGAGGATCTGGCATTGCTGGAGCCGTTGGCGAAAGACGGGCTGGTGGAGGTCAGTCAGGATAATATTCGTGTTACCCCCGAGGGCCGCCTGCTAATTCGCAATGTGTGCATGTGCTTTGACGTTTATCTGCGCCGGCAAGTTCGTCAGCAACAGTTCTCCCGCGTGATCTGATAACCGCCTCCCTGAAAAGCAAAACAGCCGCCAAGCGGCTGTTTTTGTTTACGAAAGAGCGGTTATTCCATCCCCAGTTCTTTCAACTTTCGGGTCAGGGTATTACGCCCCCAACCCAGCAGACGCGCAGCTTCCTGTTTATGGCCCTGAGTATGGCGTAACGCGGTGGTCAAAAGCGTGCGTTCCATTTCGGGTTGAGCTTCCGAAAGCAGGTTTTGATGACCGGAACGCAGCGCGCGGTCGGCCCACTGCGCCAGCAACGTTGCCCAGCTGTCCGGCAAACTTTGCCCGCCTGATTCCGGCGCCGAACTTTCAAACAGTTCGCTCGGCAAATCCTGTATCAGTACTTCCTGTCCGGCCGCCATCACCGTCAGCCAGCGGCAGGTGTTTTCTAACTGCCGAACGTTACCCTGCCAGGGCAGGCGGGTCAGGGCGGTTTCGGTTTCAGGATGCAGATTTTTGGCTTCCACGCCCAGCTCTTTCGCGGCAACTTGCAGGAAATAACGCGCCAGGCGCGGAATATCCTCGCGACGTTCACGCAGCGGTGGCAGGTGCACACGTATGACGTTCAGGCGATGGAATAAGTCCTCACGGAATTTGCCTTCCTGCACACGCAGTTCAAGATTTTGGTGGGTAGCCGCAATGATACGTACATCGACTTTCACCGGTGCATACCCACCGACGCGGTAAAACTGCCCGTCAGCCAGCACGCGCAGCAGGCGGGTTTGCACGTCAAGTGGCATATCGCCAATTTCGTCCAGGAACAACGTGCCGTTATCGGCCTGTTCGAAGCGCCCTTGACGGACAGTGTTCGCGCCGGTAAATGCGCCTTTCTCATGCCCAAACAGTTCTGACTCAATCAAATCTTTTGGGATCGCCGCCATATTCAGCGCGATAAACGGCGCTTTAGCCCTCGGACTGTGGCGGTGCAGGGCATGGGCGACCAACTCTTTACCGGTACCTGACTCGCCGTTGATCAGGACGCTGATCGATGAGCGGGAAAGGCGGCCAATGATGCGGAACACATCCTGCATCGCCGGCGCTTCACCAATAATATCCGCCGTCGGGCCGTTTGCCGGTTGGGTCCTCGCTGGTTGCTGCTGTTCCTGATAGTGACTGATGGCGCGCTCTACCAGCGCCACCGCCTCATCGATATCGAAAGGTTTTGGCAGATAATCAAATGCCCCTTGCTGATAGGCGCTGACGGCGGCATCCAAATCTGAATGCGCCGTCATTATGATGACCGGGAGCATAGGATGACGCTGTTTTATCTGTTTTAGCAGCGCTAAGCCATCCATGCCAGGCATGCGAATATCAGATAACAATACGTCAGGAGTTTGAGTCGCAATGGCTTCAAGCACGTCATTGCCGCTATCGAAGGCGGTACAACTTAAGCCCGCTCCAGTGAGCGCGCGTTCAAGTACCCAGCGGATGGAGCTATCGTCATCGACGATCCAGACTATCCCTCGTTGCATAAGAACCTCACTGGCGAATAGGCAGGTAAACCGAGAATTCGGTATGACCTGGCCAACTGTTAAATTCAACTTTACCCGAATGCTGGTCAATCAAACTGCGTGCGATGGAGAGGCCCAAACCTGTACCCCCTTCGCGGCCACTGACCATGGGGTAAAAAAGGGTATCCTGCAAATGTGCCGGTACGCCGGGGCCGTTATCTTCAATATCTATCCGGGCCGCCAGGCGGTAACGCACGCCGTGCAGGGTAATTTGAAAAGCAGTGCGCGTGCGCAATGTAATAGAGCCGCCTTCTTCACCCAGAGCCTGTAAAGCATTGCGGGTGATGTTGAGTAAAATTTGTTCTATTTGATCCGGGTCATGCGCCAGTTCCGGCAAGCTTGGATCGTAATCACGAATCAGCTGCACGTTGTCAGGTTTCTCCATCGACACTAACTGGCAAACTCGCTCGGCAACCTGGTGAATACTTTGGGTAATATGCTGGCTTGGGCGCTGAGGGCCAAGCAAACGGTCCACCAGATTACGCAGGCGGTCTGCCTGTTCAATGATGACTTTGGTGTATTCCAGAAGTGCCGGGTCCGGTAATGCGCGTGACAAAAGTTGGGCTGCGCCACGCAGCCCACCGAGCGGGTTCTTGATTTCGTGCGCCAGTCCGCGGATCAAATCCCGCGCAGCGACTTGCTGAGTATGTTGAAGCTGTTCCTGACTCAGACGACGCTGATTATCCATCGGCGCCAGCTCAATCAAAATAAAGCCATCCGGCTGCGCCTGAGCGGTCAAAGAGAGAACGTGTGCTCGGCCATCAACCACTAATGTCACTTCACTGTCTGTAAACCCCTGTCCGGCATGCAGACTTTCACGCATCAGGTCGATATTCAGTGAGAAATAACCCACCAGTTCCGGCAAAGGCGTACCAAACAGTTTGCGGGAACTTTGTGCCAACAGTTGCTGTGCTGCCGGGTTGGCATAATGCACAGCCAACTCGTCATCCAACAACAGAATGCTGTTGATGAGGGAATTCAGGATCTGCCCAGCATCGGGCAGCTTGCCAGTTGCCATACCGCAGTCTCCCGCACCTGATCGGTGCATTTTATCCGGCCACCCGGTGAATTCACGGGTCAGATTGGTTAAGCAGGAAAGAGTGTGGAGAAAAAAGCCCATCCGGAGATGGGCTGAAAGTTTCCACGGCAACAAAATACGTCTTACTTATTCAGACGCTGAAGGTCTTGAACCTGGGGCCTTCAGTCGGGTATTGCGTCTGCGCCTGCCTGAGCTGGCGCAGGGTGATGCATTAAACGCTGTAGTACAGTTCGAACTCAACCGGGTGCGGAGTCATACGAACGCGGTCCATCTCTTCTTTACGCAGAGCGATATACGCGTCGATAGCATCGTCGGTGAATACGCCGCCACGGGTCAGGAACTCGCGGTCTTCGTTCAGTGCATTCAGTGCTTCTTCCAGAGAGCCTGCAACTTTTGGAATCTCAGCTTCTTCTTCTGGTGGCAGGTCATACAGGTTTTTATCCATCGCATCGCCCGGGTGGATCTTGTTGATGACGCCGTCAAGGCCTGCCATCAGCAATGCTGCGAACGCCAGGTATGGGTTAGCTGCTGGATCAGGGAAACGCGCTTCGATACGTACCGCTTTAGGGCTGGATACGTGTGGAATACGGATAGAAGCTGAACGGTTACGTGCAGAGTAAGCCAACATTACTGGTGCTTCGTAGCCCGGAACCAAGCGCTTGTAGGAGTTAGTTGTCGGGTTAGCGTAGGCGTTGATGGCTTTAGCATGCTTGATGATACCGCCGATGTAGAACAGAGCCATTTCGGACAGGCCGCCGTATTTGTCGCCAGAGAACAGGTTATTACCGTTCTTGGACAAAGACATATGGCAGTGCATACCGGAGCCGTTATCGCCAAACATTGGCTTCGGCATAAAGGTGGCCGTTTTACCAAATGCGTGGGCTACGTTGTGCACCACGTATTTGTAGATTTGGATTTCGTCAGCTTTCTTGGTCATGGTATTGAAGCGGGTAGCCACTTCGTTCTGACCTGCAGTGGCCACTTCGTGGTGATGAGCTTCAACAACCAGGCCCATCTCTTCCATGGTCAGACACATGGTAGAACGGAGGTCTTGTGCTGAGTCAACCGGTGGAACCGGGAAGTAACCGCCTTTAACTGCCGGACGGTGACCTTTGTTGCCGCCTTCGTATTTGGTACCGGAGTTCCAGGCGCCTTCGATATCATCGATTGCAACGTGGGAACCGGAGATGCTGCTGCCAAAGCGCACATCATCAAACAGGAAGAATTCTGGCTCGGGCCCGAAAAGAACGGTGTCCGCGATCCCTGAAGAGCGCAGGAAATCTTCTGCACGCTTGGAGGTAGAGCGTGGGTCGCGGTCATAACCTTGCAGCGTGGTTGGTTCAAGGATATCGCAACGGATGATCAGAGTTTGTTCTTCGTAGAATGGGTCGAGAACAGCCGTGCTCGCGTCAGGCATCAGAACCATGTCTGATTCGTTAATCCCTTTCCAACCACCGATTGAAGAACCATCAAACATTTTGCCTTCTTCAAAGAAGTCAGCATTAACCTGGTGAGATGGAATGGTGACGTGCTGTTCTTTGCCTTTGGTATCAGTGAAACGTAAATCTACGAATTTCACTTCATGCTCATTCAGCATCGTCAAAACGTGTTCA
>Ga0105858_1000577_pt1 | contig 14459 bp, 12 predicted proteins | sample OrgsoiDNA_201062_FD_89683 | JGI IMG/M metagenome (GOLD analysis project Ga0105858, IMG submission 89683) | Permafrost soil microbial communities from the Arctic, to analyse light accelerated degradation of dissolved organic matter (DOM) -... | ecosystem: Environmental > Terrestrial > Soil >...
GATCGTCGACGACGATGTCGAGGCCGAGCGAGGCGGCGATGCGCCCGCGCGATCCCTGCACGACGTAGACGCTCGGCAGCGTGAAGCCCTTCGACTCGAGCCAGCGCTGGGTCTGCATCTGCGCCGTGGCGCCGACCGTCTCGGGCCGTTTCGTCAGGAAGATAATCTCCCAGCGGCGATCGATCGTCAGGCTGTCCAGCCGCGGAATGATGCCCGGCTCGATCTCGTCGAGCCCCTCCCAGAAATTTTCGATCGACTCGACGTGGTGCCAGAGGCGCCGCTCCTGGCGCGACGTCATGTGGAGCTGCGCGACCGGCGGGACGAAATCCGGCGGCGCGTCCGGCGCGCCGGCGGCGGCCGCTTTCGCATCGGCCACCCCGGTCGCGTCGCCCGCTTCGACCGCGCGCTCCTGCAGGCGCCGCGTCATCGGCTCGCCGAAGAGGATTTCCGACTGGCGCACCAGCTCCGACTCCATGTCGGCGAGCACGCCGTCGAGATCGAATGCGATGCGCAGGGCCATAGCCGGTCAGAACCCGGCCGTGAGCGCGGTGCCGAACTTGAAGTTGTCGTAGTTCCGATCGGCGACCTTCGAATCGCGATAGACCTTGTCGACGTTGAAGGCGAGGCGGAGGTTTTTGCCCATGTGGTAGCCGAGCCCGATGCCGTACGCATCGACATTGTCCGAGCGATCGGCCACCGCGATGTCGACGCCCACGCGATCGCGATAGGCCAGGATCTGCCGCCCGCCGTGCACGGCGACGTCGAACGGCCCGACGAGTTGCTGCGCGATCGCCAGATCGAAGCCCGTCAGGACGTAGTACGGCTGGTTGGCGTCGTAGGAGTAGTTCACCGCCCGCGTGCCGGTGATGGCGAAGCGCGTGCTGCCCATCAGCACATAGGTGAGGTCGACGGAGCCGGTCACGCCGCTGAAGCCGGGCAGATCGGGCGCGTCCGGCCGGAAGTTCGTGTAGCCGACCGTCAGGCCGCCTTTGAACAGGCCGCCGGGCGAGAACGACAGCGACGCGCTGGCGCCAGTCGATGTCGAATCGCGATCCGGGGAGAACTCGAAGTGGTCCCTCGAACGCGACCCGCCGATCGAGAGGGACGTCAGCGGCGTGAACTCGTGGTGCAGGTTCAACCCACCGGTCGTGGTGACGCGGCTCAGCGAGGTATTCAGGTTCACGCCTTCGAACTCGGCATCGTCGGCGAACCTGGTGCTCTCCCGTGAGGCGGTGACGCCGATGAAGGTCTTGGACAGCGCGCGATAGTCGAAGGATCCGTCGTACGTCACCTGCTTGCGCGCGACGCGGGCGTCGATCTCGAAGCCGGGGCGCTCGCGCGCGCTGATGTAGTCCCAGCTGACCTTGAAGTGGGTCACGGAGCCGGGCACGTTCCAGCCGAGTTTGTAGTCGTTGTTGGCGGTGCGCTCGCTGGCGTAATGCACGTACCAGTTGATCTGTTCGTTCATGCTCGCCTGGACCCACGTGGGCCCGAGGTGGATCCAGAAGTCGGTCGTCGGCGTGATCGTGGCGGTGTAGTCCTTCACTGGCCCCTTGTCGGGCGCCACGTTGAAGACGTTGTTGTCGACGCCGATGTTGGAGATGTTGATCGCCGGGTTCATCAGCAGCGGACCGAGGCGGACTTTCACCGAGGCCGGATCCGGTCCGCCGTCGCCCTGCGCCAGCGCCGGCGCCGCGCGCAGCAGGGCGGCCGCAACACATACTGCCAGCAGGGTCTTACGCACGAGCAGGGTCCATGTTTGTCTTTTCGGCGTGAGGCACCAAGTGTAACAGGCCTGCGATTCAAGTTCCCGGCAACCTGACCGATTCCGTACGCGGCGCAGCGAAGTTCCGCGCACGTCGATGAGGTTGGCCGTGATGAAGATTCGTTCGTCTGTTGCTGGTCGTCGCGTGATGTGTGCCGGTGCGTGGCTGCGTTGTCTGTTGGCCGCGGCGCCGGATGCGCGTGCCCAGAGCTGGCTCGACAGCCCGGCGATCGCGCCGGCGCACTCGTCTGGAACCCGATAGAATAACGGGGTGCCGCCCCGCTACGCGTACTGGACAATTCTCATCGACGACAAGCCGACGGCGTTCCGCGCGCGCGAGCGCGAGGAGCTGCAGCCGACGTTCGTGCAGCTGCAGCGCAAGAACACCAACGTCACCATGCAGTGGTTCGCGCGAGGCAAGCTGTGGGCGTCGCGCGAGGCCGAGCGCGACGATTTCCAGATGCAGAAGCACGCCGCGTCCGCGCCGCGCGAGCGGCGCACGGAGCGTCCGGAAGGATCCGAGCGGCGGGGCAGCGAGTGGCGTCCAGGCGGCGCGCACAAGGATCCGCGCGATCGGTTCAAGAAAAAGAATCGTCCCGAGCGCGCCTGGTCGGAGAAGGATCCCGCGACGCAGCGCGATCGCGACAAGCCGGGCTACGTCGCGCGCGAGCGCAAGCCATGGGCCGATAAGCCCGCCGGTCCGCCGCGTGGTGATCGTCCATGGAGCAACAAGCCGCCGGGCGGCGATCGACCCCCTGGCCACCGTAGCTCGTCTGATTCGCGACCGAGCGGAGGTGGGCGGAGCGGAAAGCCGCCGGATCGATCGGGTCCGCCGCGCCCGCGCAAACCGTGGGACAAGGCGGCCGCGAGCGCGCCACCGAGCGATCGGCCGTGGCAGACCAAGCCGACGGGCCCGCGCGCGCAGCGGAAGCCGTGGATCCCGAAGGCGTCAGGTGACGCGCCGCGCGGCGATCGTCCGTCTGGCCACCGTAGCTCGTCTGACTCGCGACCGAGCGGAGGTGGGTGGAGCAACAAGCCGGCTGGTGCTCCTCCTCGCGGTGATCGTCCCTGGAGAGATAAACCGGCGGGCGGCCCACCGCTTGGTGATCGTCCGCGGAGTAACAAGCCACCGAGCGGTCCGCCGAGAGGCGATCGACCGTGGAGCAGCAAACCCCCGAGTGGTGCGCCGCGAGGGGATCGTCCCTGGAGCAGCAAACCACCCAGCGGTGCGCCGCGCGGTGATCGGCCGTGGCGAGACAAGCCCACCGGCGGCCCGCCCCGAAGCGATCGACCGTGGAGCAGCAAACCCCCGAGTGGCCCGCCTCGCGGCGATCGTCCATGGAGCGGGAAGCCGCGCGATCAGGATCGCAAGCCGTTCACGCCGCGCGGTCCGCGTCCGGAGCGAGACGGTCCTCCCCGTAAGCGGCGCAACGACGATGACTGACGCGACGGCTCGTTGCTGAATGGGCGCTGCGGTCGGGTTCATCTTCTCGGCGCTCGGCCCGACCGCCGCGCTCTGCATCGTTGCCGTCTGGCTCAGGCGTCGCCACGCGCCTGGCGCCGCCATGCGGCGTTTCGCGATCGCCACCGCCGTCTTCTATCTCGTCGCCAGCCTCGCGATCGTCCCGTACGCCGTCAGCCGGCTGCTGGGCGCCGGCTATCATCAGCTCCGCGTTGAGAATGTCCCGGCCGGCGCCACGGCGGTTGTCGTGTTCGGCGGCGGCGATCAATTCATCCAGGGGTGGACCGAGCGCCTGACCGTCACAACTCCTGTCGAAGCCGAGCGGGTCCTCGAAGCGGCGCGCGTGTTTCGATTGATTGCTCCGGCCTGGATCATCAGTTCAGGAGGAAAGGACCCGACCGACGCGGGAGAGGCGACCAGCAGGACGATGCGCGATGAGCTGGTGCGACTCGGCGTGCCACCCGACCGCATCGTTCTGGAGGAACGTTCTCGCGATACACATGATGAGGCCGTTCTGATTGCACCGATGCTGAAGTCGCTGGCGATCGAACGCGTAGTGCTCGTCACCTCCAAAACACACATGCGACGCTCGCTCGGCGCCCTTCGCGCCGTCGGCGTCGACGCGATCCCGGCTGTCGCCCGCGGCTGGGATCCGCCGTCTCGATGGTTCGATTGGTTGCCGACCGGGGAAGGCCTCAACCGGAGCGGGACGGTCGCGCATGAACTCGGCGGTATCGTGTACTACTGGCTGCGTGGCTGGTGGAGGCGCTGACGAATGGTGACGCACCTGGTGTTGATGAAGCCACGGCCCGACCTGACGCCGGCTGAAAGACAAGCGTTCATCGACGCGTTTGATCGCGCGATGCAAGAGATCCCGAACGTGCGCGGCGTGCGGATCGGCAAGCGGATCGTGCACGGTGCCGGCTACGAGCAGGGCGCGCCCGACATGGACTACGTCGCGTCGATCGACTTCGACGACCTCGCGGGCCTGCAGACGTACCTCCGGCATCCCGCGCACGTGGAGCTCGGCGCGCGGTTCGGTGAGTCGCTCAGTGCGGCGCTGGTATACGACTTCGAGGCGTGCAGCATCGACAACCTCGGCGGGCGGACCGATCCGAGTTGACGCGGCCGGGCGGATCGGCTGGAATGACGTCCATCACATGAAGGTGTTCGTGTTGTGCGGCGGCTTTGGCTCGCGTCTGGCCGGCGTGTCGGCCGACCTGCCCAAGCCGATGACGCCGGTCGGCGGCCGTCCCATGCTCTGGCACATCATGATGGGCCTGTCCAACTGGGGCTTCCGCGACTTCGTGCTCTGTCTCGGCTACCGGTCCGACATCATCCGCCAGTACTTCATGAACCTGTCGATGATGGTCGACGACGTGACAATCGACTTCACGAAGCCGAACGAGCACATGGTGACCCGGAACACCCCGCCGGTGGACTGGCGCATCACATTTGCGGAAACCGGATACGACGTCATGACCGGCGCGCGCATCAAGCGCGCCGCCAAGTTCCTCTCCGACGAGGACGATGTGTTCGGCGTGACGTACGGCGACGGCCTCACCGACCTCGATTTCCGCAATGTCGTGGCCTTCCATCGCTCGCACGGCAAGCTCGCGACGGTCACGGCGGTGCACCCGCCCGGGCGCTTCGGCGAGCTCTCGCTCGGCACCGGCGGCAGCGTACGCGCCTTCAACGAAAAACCGCAGGCCGAGTCGGGATGGATCAGCGGCGGCTTCTTCGTGTTCGATCGGCGCGTGCTGGACCTGTTGTCGGACGATCCGGCGCTGATGCTCGAAAAGGAACCGCTGCGCGAGCTGGCGCGCCGCGGCGAACTGGTCGCCTACCAGCACGGCGGGTTCTGGATGTGCGTCGATACGCCGCGCGACTACCGCCAGCTGACGGAGCTGTGGCAGGGCGGCAGCCCGCCGTGGGTCGTCTGGAAGCAGCCTTGATTCCACACGGTGTGCCGGCCGACGCGTACCGCGGCCGGCGGGTATTGGTCACCGGTCACACCGGCTTCAAGGGCGGCTGGCTCGCGCTCTGGCTCCTTGGGCTCGGCGCGCACGTCACTGGATTCGCGCTGGACCCGGAAGGGGAGCCGACGCTGTTCGACAGCGCGACGCTCTCCGGACTGGTCGACGACATTCGCGGCGACATTCGCGATCGCGACGCCCTTCGGAAGGCCTGGGCGCGCGCGCGTCCCGACGTCGTCTTTCATCTGGCGGCGCAACCGATCGTCACCCGCAGCTATCACGAGCCGGTCGACACGATCTCGACCAACGTGCTCGGCACCGTGCACGTCCTCGAATGCGCGCGCGAGGCCAAGCAGCCGGTGGCGGTCGTGTGCGTCACGAGCGACAAGTGCTACGAGAACGTCGAGTGGGTCTACGGCTACCGTGAGGACGACAGGCTCGGCGGGCAGGACATCTACAGCGGCAGCAAGGCCGCCGCGGAAATCCTGATCAGCAGCTATCGGCGGACGTTTTTCGGCGACGGCGGGATCGCGGTCGCCAGCGCGCGGGCAGGCAACGTGATCGGCGGAGGCGACTGGTCTCCGCACCGGATCGTGCCCGACTGCATTCGCGCGCTCTCCGCCGGGCGGCCGATCGAAATCCGTTATCCGCATTCGACGCGGCCGTGGCAGCACGTGCTGGAGCCGCTGTCGGGATACCTGACGCTCGGCGCCGCGCTCCTGGGCGGCGACGCGCTGCCTCGACAGGCGTGGAACTTCGGACCGGCGCGGACGAGCGCGCGTTCGGTCGAGGATGTCGTCAAGCGAATCATCGCCGAATGGGGATCCGGATCCTGGATCACCGCCCCGGCGCCGGCGGCGAGACATGAAGCGACGCTGCTGAGCCTCAGTATCGAGAAGGCCGAAACCCTGCTCGGCTGGTCGCCGCGATGGCCGTTCGACACCGCGATTGCGCGCACCGTTGACTGGTATCGTCGATTCGGCTGCGGCGAATCGGCGGCGGCGCTCTGCGCCGAGCAAATCGCCGAGTACAGCCGCGCTGGCGGACACACGTGACCGCGCCCGGCGCTCCCGCGCCGCGGATAGCCGGCGTGGTCGTCCGGCCGCTTCACGTGTTCCACGACGACCGCGGCGCGGTGATGCGCATGCTGCGCGCCAGCGATCCGCATTTCGAGCAATTCGGAGAAATCTACTTCAGCCTCGTTGGCCACGGATGCGTCAAGGCGTGGCACCGTCATCGGGCGATGACGCTGAACTACGCGGTGCCGATCGGGAGCATCAGGCTCGTGATCGTCGACGACCGCGCGGAGTCACCGACGCTCGGCCATATCGACGAGCTGCAGACCGGCGCGGACCACTACGCGCTGATCACGATCCCGCCAGGCGTGTGGAGTGGTTTCGCGGGCACCGCCGCCGGCGACTCGATCGTCGCCAACTGCGCCACGATGCCCCACGCCGAGGACGAGATCGAACGCCGCCCGCACGACGATGCCTCGATTCCCTATCGCTGGTAGCGCGGATGCGGACGTCGAGGCGATCCGGGGGCGCGCGGTCCTGGTCACCGGCGCGACAGGTTTCATCGGCAAGCACCTGATCCAGGCACTGGTCGCCGCGGGCGCCGTCGTCCACGGCGTTGCGCGGGTCCTACCGGCGCGCGATCGCGCACACGACGGCGTCGTCTGGCATCCTGGCGACGTGACCGATCCGCTGCCGTTGCAGGAAGCCGTCGCGCGGGCGGCGCCGGCCTGTGTCTTTCACCTGGCCGCGTACGGCACGACACCGCTGCAGCGTGACGCCGGCAGGATGAGGGCGACGAATCTCGGGGGGACCGAAAACGTTTGGAAGGCGATGGCCGGCCGCGGCGCCCGCCTCGTGCAGACCGGCACGTACGCCGAGTACGGACTGTCGTCAGGGCAGCTGTCCGAGGACATCGAATGTCGTCCGACCACCGATTACGGGAGGAGTCTGCACGACGCGACATCGTACTCGCGCAGCCGCGCGGCGGCGACCGGGCGTGAGGTCGTCATCTTGCGGCCGTTCGCCACCTACGGCCCGGACGACAGACCGGAGCGCCTGATCCCGCACGTCATCACGACCCTGCTCAGGGGCGAGACGGTCGATGCAACCGAGGGTCAACAGCGCCGTGATTATTCGTTCGTCAGCGACCAAGTGGCGGCGCTGTTCGCGGCGGCGGCACGTCCGCTGACCGAGACCGGTCGGGTCTACAACGTCGGCTCGGGCGAACCGATCGCGGTCAGGTCGGTCGTCGAGCTCGTCGCCGCGGCGATGCAGGCGCCGCTGGCGCAGATCCGATTCGGCGGCGTTCCCTCGAGGGCGTCCGATGCCTTCGACATGTTCGCCGACATCTCGCGCGCGAGGCGGGAGCTCGGCTTCGAGCCGCGCGTGCCGTTGACGGAGGGGATCGCACAGACGGTGGCCTGGTATCGATCAGCGCCGGCGTAGATCGAAACCGGCCCCGTCAGTCGCGGACGTGTTCCGCGTTCCCACGAACGCTTCGTCAATCCGGTCCAGATTGACGTCCTTCGGCCGGCCCTCTTCGCGCTCCAACATCGAGTCGCGCAGTGTCGAATGTGGGCCGATCACGCTTGTGGCGCGGCCGACTCCTTCAGCCGAAAAGCCTGCGCGGGGATCCGGGGCCCAGCCGCGCCAGAGGCAGTCAGGGCAGCGGTACGGCCGTTTGCCGGTGATTTCCTTCCGCCACCCCTCCCATTTCGATCTCGTTCGGGAGAAATGGATCCGGTCGGACTTGCAGCGCGGGCATTGGAGCATGTGACGCTTTCGAAGCGTGCGACGGAAGGCATCCTAACATCGAATGCCCGTCCGTCAGTACGGATCTCCGGTCGTACGTAGAACGTACCGTGAAACTGGAATTGACGCGCTTGGGCCCGGCTATCGAAAAGGGGGCAGGCTAGAGGTGGGCGGGATTCTATGGCGGCGGCAAGGGAAGGGCCGAACGGCGTTGCCGGTCGAGCGGCGGTCGAATCGCCAGCGCAATCAGCACCGCCAGGAGAACAGCATTGCCCGGCATTTGCAGACTGAAGTCAGCCGCCTCCTGCAGCGCGATTGCCACGAGGCCGGTCACGGCCCCGACGCGAATCCAGTAGTCCGTGCGGTCGGTGGCAAGGTTGCGAAACTGCGCGCGCACCGTCCACACCAACGCGAGGAACGCGAGGATCGCGGGGACACACACCAGCAGACCGCCTTCGGCCAACAGCTGCAGATAGTCGCTGTGGGCCTGCTCGAAGTGCAGGCGCGGATTCGCGGTCTGATAGAACAGCGCGGCTTCGCCGAATGTGTTGAGACCGGTGCCGGCGAGAGGAAATCGGCCGGCCACATGCCACGCATCGGCCCAGATGCCGCGACGGCCGCCGAGGTTTATCACCTGCCCATGCGTAAATCGCGCCGCAATGCTGTCGACGCCCACCCACGCGCCCGCGGCGATCACCACAAACGTCAGGTATCCGGCGACGATCGCCCCTTGCGAACCGCCGCCCGCCCGCCTGACGACGAACCATCCCGCGAGCCCCGCCGCCGCGACCACGCCCAGGACGGCGGATCTCGACAGCGTCAACGTCAGGCCCAGCGCCATCAGCAGCACGGCGAATCCGATCAGGATCGTTTCGCTCGCGTCGGCCGTCGAGAACCACAGCACGCGATTCCTGAAGCCCGGCCTCACGTGTCCCATGCCTCGCGAGACGCGGCCGCAGAAATAGCCCGCGGCCAACGGCAGCGCCATCAGCATCCAGCCGGCAAAGTGGTTGCGGTTGACGAAGGGGCCGAACGAGTCGCCGGCCTGGAATGGCGTCCAGAAGCCATAGATCCTGCCGTTCCACAACGCCTTTTGAATGATCCCGGTCATGGCGAGCGCCGCGCCCACCACGGTGACGCCGCGGACGATCTGAAGCGCTTCATCGCGCGTCAGCGATCGAGCAAGTCCCAGAAAGAAGACCGCCAACGCGACCGCCGCGGCCAACGCCGTGGCCGTGAGAATCGGTCGAATCGACAGCGGGTGTGCCTGCACAGACACCGGGTAGCCGACCGCGTAGCGCTGAAGCACAACGTCCGTCTCCGGGCTGATCGAACGGATCGTGCCGATGGACAACGGGATCAACTGCACGCCGATGGCAGCCATGAGGAGCACGAGCGATACCACCAGGGCGGGCGTGGTCTTGCGAATGCCGTTGCGCGGCAGGAAGCCGGACGCGCCGACCGCCATGCAACCCACCAACAGCGGCACGTATGCCCACGGGTACACGGCCCCGAACGCAAACGCTCCCCAGGCGATCAGTCCGAGGATCAGGACGACGCGCCGCGACATCGCGCTAAACCGGCCGTCTCATGAGACCGTGCCGACGTCACGGCCCGCGTGGCCGGCCACGAGGCGCTCAGCGGCGGCGGCGATCTCTTCGGCGCCGAAGTAGTACGCCTTTTCGAGCACCTTGCTCGTCGGTGCGGGTGCGTCCGGGAGCGTCAGGCGGACAGGTGCGGCCTGCAACGCGTTCAGCGCCAGTTCGGCAACGGTGGCCACAATCTCGGCGGCGATGCCGCCGGTTCGCCACCCGCCGTCCACCACCAGGAGCCGGCCCGTCCGCCGCACCGATTCCACCACGGTCTCGACATCCCAGGGCTTGACGCTTCGCAGGTCGATCACCTCGGCGTCGATGCGCTGGGCCTCGAGCAACGCCGAAGCCTCCACGGCCTTCGCCACCGCGTACGAGGCGCCCACGATCGTGACGTCGCGGCCCTTCCGCCGGACGGCGGCCTTCCCGATCGGTACGCGATAGAGCTCTTCGGGCACGTCGCCGGTCTGCTCGTACAGCCACCGATCGTCGATATAGACCACGGGGTTTCCGTCGTAGACGGCTGATATCAGGAGGCCCTTCGCGTCGTACGGCGTGCTCGGCATCACCACTTTCAATCCAGGCACGTGCGCGAACATTCCGTGCAACGCCTGCGAATGCTGCGCGCCTTGTTCGCCGCCGCGGTTCACGATGGCGCGCAGGACGACGGGCACGCCGGCGCGGCCCGCGAAGAGGTACGACCAGTTCGCCGCCTGGTTGACGATCGGATCGACGGCAAGCAGCATGGAATCCATCCGGGGATGCACGACGATCGGCCGCATCCCTGCGATCGCCGCACCGATTGCGGCGCCGGTGGTCGCGTTTTCCGAAATCGGCGAGTCGAGGATGCGGTCCCGTCCGAACTCCTTTCGAGATCACGCATCGTCGAGCCGACGTACCACGGGCTCCACAAGCCCTGGCCGAAGACGAACACTCGTGAGTCGGACGTCAGCAGTTGCGCGTGAGCTTCGCGAATGGCGTCCGCATAGCTCAGGTTTCTCATCGGCGTTCGGTTCCCTGGTCAGCAAACACGTGTTCGGTCAGCTCGTCCGGACGCGGAAACGGCGACGAGCGCGCGAACTCCACCGCTTCGGTCACTTCCGCGCCCGCGGCTGCGTCGATTGCCGCCAGCTCGCCTGCATCGCATCCGCGTTCAACCAGCCAGTTCCGCAGACGCGGAATCGGATCGCGCGGGAGCCAGTCCTTCAGCTCGTCCTTGCGCTGCACGCCGACGTCGATGTCCCACGAGGGCCCGACGTGACCCCGCCAGCGGAACGTGCGGCACTCGAGCAGCGTCGGGCCGTCGCCGCCACGCGCGCGTGTCACCGCCTCCGTCGCGGCCTGGTAGACGGCACGGGCGTCGTTGCCGTCGATGCGCGCGCCCGGCATGCCATGGGCGGCCGCGACCTGCGGAATGTTGTCTTCGGCCCGCCTCTCGAGCAGACCCATGTGGCTGGCGTAGAGATTGTTTTCGCAGACGAACACCACCGGCAGCTTGTAGAGCGCCGCCAGGTTCATCGTTTCGTGACAGTGCCCTTCTTCGATCGCTCCGTCTCCGAAGAACGACACCGAGACGCGCGAGTCGCCGCGCATTTTCGCCGCGAGCGCCGCGCCGGCGGCGAGCGGGATCGTCGCCGCCACCAGCGGCACGGTGCCGAGGATTCCCACCTCCGACGCGAACAGGTGCATCGAGCCGCCGCGGCCCTCGCAGCAGCCGGTCTTGCGTCCGAGAATCTCGGCCATCATGGCGCGCAGATCGCCGCCCTTCGCGAGGTAGTGGCCGTGCGATCGATGGCCGCCCCACACATAGTCGTCGCGTGTCAAAGCGGCGCATACGCCGGCCGCAATCGCTTCCTGCCCGATCGACAAGTGGCACGGCGTGCCGACGGCTCGCTCCTCGACCAGTTCTGCGATACGCTCCTCGCAGATTCGGATGCGCACCATCGTCCGGTACATCCAGCGGCCGACCTCCACGCTCGCGTCGTTCATTCGTTTTCCTCGATTCGGGTCGCTGGCGGCTAGCTCGCCTGGTCGTGCTTGTCGTCGACGGCGTGGCCGTCGGGATGCCGCGCGCCGAATCCGGATTTCGGCGCCACGCGTCTGGACGCGACCGCCTCGTTGATCGCGCCGAGATTCGGGGTCAGACCGCTATCCAGTCCGGCAACAACTGGATCATCCGGCATGGCGTAGTCCATGGGCACGAGCCAGCCCCGCCACGTGCAGGCGTGACAGCGGTAGGGGCGCCGGAACGAGACGGCTTTGCGAATGTTTTCGACGCGCGACCTCGTCTGCGACCGATGAATATCGTTCGAGCTGCACGCGGGGCACTTCTGGCCGTTTTCGACTATCTTCTTCCGGCCGGAACGCACGCGCGCGCCGGCAACCGGCGCAGCGATTTGCGCGGCGGGTCCGATCGAAGGGCCGGCGTCGCGCGGGTGATCGTGAAAGGCGGGCACCACTTCACCGAGCTGCTGCAGAACGCCCGCGGTGTTCCCTTCACGCGCCAACGCCTCGAGGCGCGCCGTCGCCGCGGCCAGCGTGTCGCGGTCTGGCAACTTCAGCGGGTGGACGCTCATCACTTCTGCCAGCAATGACGGCCCGGCTCTCTCGTCGTCGCCAATCAGTTCCTCGGACAGCTTCTCGCCCGGCCTGAGTCCGATGAAGGTGATCGGGATCTCGACCTCGGGCGCAAAACCGGCCATGCGGATCATGTCCCGCGCCAGATCGATCAGCTTGACCGGTTCGCCCATCTCGAGCACGTACAGGCCGCCGGCGTCGCCGCGGGTGGCTGAGAGCAGCACGAGCTGCACGGCCTCGACGATCAGCATGAAGAACCGGCGCATCTCGGGATGCGTCACGGTGACCGGGCCGCCGGCCCCGATCTGCTGCAGGAACCGCGGCACGACGCTGCCGCTGGACGCCAGCACGTTGCCGAACCTGACGGTGACGAATGTCGTCCGGCTTTCGCGTCCCTGCATCAGGAGCTCCGCCACCCGCTTGGTGACGCCCATAATGCTCGACGGATTGACAGCCTTGTCGGTCGAGATCAGCACGAACCGATCGACGCCGGCGCGCTCGGCGCATTCGGCGATGATCCTGGTGCCCATCACGTTGTTCTTGACCGCTTCGCAGATGTTCTGCTCCATCAACGGCACGTGCTTGTGCGCCGCGGCGTGAAACAGCACCTGCGGTCTGTGGTCGCGCAGCACCTGCTCCATCCGTGCCCGATCGGTGACATCGCCGATCACGGAGTGCACCGCGGTCTGGAGTTCAAGGTCCGCCAGCTCGTTGGTGATGTGGAACAGCCCGGTCTCCGATCGATCGACGAGAATGAGCGCCTCCGCCTCGAAGGCCGCGACCTGGCGGCACAGCTCGGAACCGATCGAGCCGCCGGCGCCGGTCACCATCACGCGGCGTCCCTTCAGAAATGCGCGCAGCGGCGCGGCGTCCAGTCCGACCGGACGCCGCGACAGGAGGTCCTGCACCGACAGGTTGCGGATCTGGCCGATCTCGACCTTGTTCTCGAGAATCTCACGAAGCGTCGGCACGGTCTTGATCGGGACGTTGAAGGGGTCCAGCGTCCGAACCACGCGCCGGAACAGCTGAGGATCGGCGCGCGGAATCGCGAGCAGGATCTCGTCCGGCTTGTACTTCGACATGATGCCAGGCAAATCGTCCCGCGTGCCGAGCACCGGAATGCCATGAATCCGGATGCCGACCTTGTTGCGATCGTCGTCGATGAACCCAATCGGATGGTAGTTGCGCAGCGACTTGTTTCTCATGTCGCGGACCAGAATCTCGCCCGCGTCGCCCGCGCCGTAGACCAGAATCCGGCGGCCCACCGTCGCGCGTCCGAACTCGTTCATGAACCGCCGCGTCAGCCTGACGCCGCCCATCATCAGGACCAGCACGATCGCATCGATGATCGACACCGAGCGCGGATAGAGCGCCCAGCCGAGCACCCAGTGCACGAGCCCGAAATGCAGCAGCGAGCTCGTCACCACCGCGTAGACGATGTTCTTCAGATCCCAGATGCTGGCGTAACGCCAGAGACCCTGGTAGAGGCCGAACCACGCGAACGTCAGCCCGCGGATGATCACCAGCCAGGGCAGCGCGCGCAACCACGGATCGTAGTTTTCAGCCGGAATCGCGCCGTCGAAGCGCAGCCAGATCGCCGCCACGCTCGAGAGCACGACAAGGCCGAGATGGGACAGGACGATGAAGGGCCGCCGGTTCTCGAGAAACCATTCGAGCGCGAACGCCAGCCTGTTGACGGCCGGGCGTTCGCTCGCGCCGGGGTGATCCATTACGGAGTCCTTCCTGCTTCGCACATCGGATTACTGTTTCGCGAGGTTACGATGCGATCGCCGCCCGGCGGCGGCATCGGAACCAAGGGATGCTCCCGGCCGGCGAGAGCCACGAGGCGCTCACCGGCCCCGAACCGCCGCAGCATTCGCTGAACGCCCGCGAGCGCCAGTGGGCGTGACACGACCGCCAAAGCGGTCAGCGCGATGAGCGCGATATCGATCGCCAACGAGCGATGCTCGACATAGAAGAGACCAAGGAGGCTTTTGCAGGGGCGAACGAGCTGGTTGTAGGCCAGATCGGCGTCCGGCTGATCCCTGAGGATCTCGGCCAGATCGGCGAAGACGATCGACGCCAGGTCGGTGATGCCCGGACGAACGTCGAGCAGCCGGCGCTCCTGTGCGGTATACAGCCGCACCTCGCGCTCCACTTGCGGCCGGGGCCCGACGAGGCTCATCTCGCCTTTTAACACGTTCCACAGCTGCGGCAGCTCGTCGAGCTTGGCGCGCCGGATCACGCCGCCGATTGGGGTGATGCGGCGGTCCGTCGCGCTCGTCGAATCGACGCCGCTCGCATCGGCGTTGGCGACCA
>Ga0105858_1000579_pt1 | contig 14437 bp, 12 predicted proteins | sample OrgsoiDNA_201062_FD_89683 | JGI IMG/M metagenome (GOLD analysis project Ga0105858, IMG submission 89683) | Permafrost soil microbial communities from the Arctic, to analyse light accelerated degradation of dissolved organic matter (DOM) -... | ecosystem: Environmental > Terrestrial > Soil >...
AGACCTTGGCCGTAAGCGGTCGAGTCGTCGACAATCGCGACGCTCTTAACCTTCAAGTCCTTGGAAGCATAGTTAGCGAGTGCCGGACCTTGTTGTGCATCAGTTGCCACAACGTGATACGTCGTCTTGAAGACTTGTCGCGTGTACACCGGGTTCGTGGCTGACCGCTCAACGGTGCAACGTGACCGATCTTGACGACCTCGCCGGGCGTAGCGATTGTTGCGATCGAGGCGAACAGTAGCACTGCAGCGCTGATAGGCAACATTTTGTGAAGCTTGGTGCTTATTGTCGGTCTAAAATTTTATTAAAAAACTGTTAGTAATGCAAACAAATAAGGTGAGAGAGACGGTCATTTCGTCGGTCATCTCAGCGAGCCGAAAGCGTCATCATCCAGACAGCAGGCGCATTGGTGTCTCTGAGGTGCATGTCGGTGAGATAAAACCGGCCTTTCGATCTCGCGAACGGGTTCCTGCGCGTGACGGGAATTGCCGGGCGCGGGTGTAGACGCGAAGAGCCCTCGCCGAAAGGGGGGCGATGCGAGTTATACTATACGAGAAAAAATAAAATTCCCGTATGTGATAAAAATAGATAACAGGAAGCAGCGGCAATGGCAAAAGCGGTCGCAACAAACCAGGTTGTAAGCGAGGAGGCCCGGCCCTCGGCGCTTAATCACAAGACCGTCGGTGCGCATATTCGTCAAGCGCGCAAGTCGCGCGGCTTGACGCTGAAGGAGCTGTCGGAGCGCTCGGGCATCGCGGTGTCGACGATATCGAAGGCGGAACGCGGCGACATTGCGCTAACTTACGACAAGTTCGCAGCGCTCGCTCATTCCCTGGAACTGGAGTTCGACGCAATTTTCGGGCGCAGCCGCAAGCTTGCGCCGAGACCTCTCAAGCCTTCCTTTACTGCGTCGGGCAAGCAGGTCATCTACGACACGCCGAACTATGAGTACGGGATGCTGGCGAACAATTTGACAGGCAAGCGGATGGTGCCCGTACGCGCGCGGATCCGTGCCCGGGCAGTGTCGGATTTTCCGGAATACATCAAGCACTCCGGCGAGGAATTCGTCTTTTTGTTGAGCGGGGAACTGGAGCTGCGCTTTGAGAAAGGCAAAGCGTTTAAGCTCTCACCCGGCGACAGTCTCTATTTCGACAGCTCGATTGGTCATGTCTATCTGAGTTTGAGTAAAGAGGATGCCGAGGTACTTGTCTGTTGTGTCGATACCGGGGAGACTCGCCCGCGTGGGGCGATATGAATTCCGTGCGCCGGCGCCACGACCGAGCCCGCGCTGCGCGATCTCAGCGAAGGGCACCGTCGCGTTGCTGAGATGATCGAGTGAGATCACGTCGTGAAGAATACAAAATCGCTTTACCACGGTCACCGCTTTCAGGCGGCGATCAGTTTCTCCCGAAAAGTAGATCTTGGTTGGATACGGGAAGGGGTCATCAAACGGAGCGGCGCCTTCCCGTATCGGCCATGTAATCAAGCTGCCGTCGCCGGATAGTCGAGTACGAACTTCGACCGGTTTGCCGCGAGGAACTGTTCGACCGTCGTAAGCGGGCCACCAATGATTTTCGTGCCGATGCTGTCGGTTCCCGCCAGCAGACCTTCCTGCTGGTCGATGGTGACTGCCTCGAAGTGCTTGCGCATGGCGGTGGCATCTTCAAGGCCGAACGTCTCGAGAAACGTCGACACCGTGACGTGTTCGTATTGCATCGTCGTACCGAGCACGCGGCTCACTTCGGCCGCCAGCTCCTCGTGGCTGTACTCCACGGGACCATGCAGCGCATAGATGTTGCCGGAATGAGCTGCCGCGTCATATCTCGACTAACACGATCGCAGGTGCGATCGCGTGCGCGACGGGCGGTCTTGGAATCACCTCGGCACCCCTTTGGGGTTGCCAGGAGGAACTGGATCGCGGATCGCTTGTGCATATTCTCGCTGACTGGAATACAACAGGTCTTCCGGTGCACGCCTATTTTCCACTGGGGCGCTCTGCGCGGAAAGTGGCGCGAGCATTCGTTGAATTTATCACTGAGGAACTTCGAAAGCAGTAGTCGAGTGGACTCACCCTTGAAAGCTTTCGGTTTCATCTAGGGGTTGCTTAGCTCTGGACAGGTTGCCCGGCCAACATGACGAAATGGCTCGCTAGTAAGTGAAGCAAGAGCGCAGTGGTTCTTCCCATTCCAGTAATTTTGCTATGCTGATCAATTAAAAAACACATACGTGTACCGCCCTGCGGCGTCGAACGTTTTGTTGACGCGCGCGAACAATCGCGCGAACAATCCGCGGGCACGAAGCGCGCGTTCGATGCCGAGCAATTGGGTGAAGGAAAGAGGCCTTACGCCTGACGCGTTTCGCGCGTGAACATCAACGTCACGACCGTGATCAGGCCGAGCACGATCAAGAAGATGGAGACCGGCCAGTACGCGTGATAACGAGCGAGCAGGGCAGTTGCGATCAACGGCGAGAGACCACCCGCAAAGATCGACGCGACTTCATGGCCGAGTGCGACGCCGGAATAGCGCACCTCCGTACTGAAAAGTTCGCTGACGAGCGCAGGCAAGGTGCCGATCATCGCGCCATGACAGACGGCGGTGCCCAGCACGAGCGCCAGCCAGATGAACGGTGTCGAGCGTGTGTCGAGCAACCAGAAGAACGGGAACGCCATCGCGACGAGCGACAACGCGCCGATCATATACACCGGCTTGCGGCCGATACGGTCCGATAGTTTTCCCCACGCGAGCATCGCCATCATTTCGACGATCATCGCGAGCATCACGCCAATGAGCATGGTCGAGCTTGCGATGCCCGCAAATCTGCCGTAGACGAGGGAGAACGCGAGGAAGATATAGGCGCCGCCGTTTTCCGCGACGCGCAGGCCCATTGCCATCAGGATTTCTTTCGGATGTCGCTTGATTGCTTCGAGCACCGGCATGTGCGAAGTCTTTCCCGCTTTCTCGGCGTTTTCGAAGTCGCGGCTCTCGGGAAGGTTATGCCGAATGTAGACGCCCAGCGCGAAGATCAGAATGCTGGCGAGAAATGGCAATCGCCATCCCCACGAGATGAATTGATCGTGCGGCAGCGCCTGCACCGCCAGGAACGCGGCGGAAGAGAGCACGAACCCGCCGCCCACGCCCAGTTGGCTCCACGCTGCGTAATAGCCGCGTTTTTCGGGCGGCGCGTTTTCGCTGATCATCAGCACCCCGCCGCCCCATTCTCCGCCCGACGCAATACCTTGCAACAGCCTCAGTGCGACAAGCGCAGCGGGCGCCCATAGGCCGACGTGATCGTAGGTCGGCAACAGGCCGATGCCGAAGGTCGCAAAGCCCATGATGAGCAGCGTCCATACGAGCGACGCGCGCCGTCCGTAACGATCGCCGATATGACCGAACACGATGCCGCCAAGGGGCCGCGCGACGAAGCCCATCGCAAATGCCGCCAATGCGCCGAGCGTGCCGATGAGCGGGTCCGCGTTTGGGGGGAAGAACAATTGTCCGAACACCAGCGCCGCTGCCGTGCCATAGACGAAGAAGTCGTACCACTCCATCGCATTGCCGGCCACGGAGGCGATGACGATCTTTCTGAGTTCGCGGTCGGGCACCGCCGTGATCGGCTTTGCAGCGGCCGGGGATTGAACGGAAGCCATGTGTGCTCGCATTGAAAGAGGGAGTGAAAGGGCGGCCTTTCAAAAGGCTTCGCATGGCAGGCAGTGTCGAGGCGACGGATACCGGCGTCAAATTGGCTGAAAACGAGTGGCGGTATCAGTCCTGTGGATTTGTATCCGGGCGTCTGCTGACCAGCGGGCGGGGGCGGTCTCCTGGATGCGAGCGGCGTTCTCAAGCTGGCCGACTTGCTATCATGCGCACCAATCTCATGTGGGAAACGAAAGATGAAGAAGACGAGAATTTCGATCATTCTGTTCGTGCTGGCCGTGCTCAGTCCACTGGCGCATGCGAGCCTGGCTACAGGTGCCCACGAGTTCAAGAATGATGTCAAGACGGCAGGAAAGAAGAGCGGGCATGCTGCGCGCGATGCCGCGCACGCGGTCGGCCACGGTACGAAGAAGGCCGGCCATGCCGTTGCCGATGCAACAAGGCACGGCTATCACGCGACGAAAAAGTTCGTGACAGGGCACGGATAAGGCTCACGCTCCGTCGTGACCACCGCTAACTCCCGCTTAAGTCGTGCCACTTCCGACTCCAGTTCGTTTAGCTGTCTTTGCTGCTTGCCGACTTCGGTTAGCGTTCCTTTAGGCGCGGCACGTACCAATTAGCCAGAATCTTGTTCGATAACGACTAGGGTAAATACGGAATCCGACCGCGTGTGCGGTGCAGAGCAAGTCGATCGAAGCGGTAAGGAGTCTCGTTACCCTCGGCGAGGGCGTGACGATTCTTTCGGACCTGCTTTACCGGCCGTGGTCGCTGCAGGGGAACCGCATCAGCAGGCGGGATCTGAGCGTCGCCATGCCTGCGATGGATGTCGGCGCGCTCTGGTGTCGAACTGCTGCCATGTCGACGCAAGCGAAGGCGCTGCTCGAGTTCTTCGGGTCATGGAAACGCTCAGTCTTGCGAGTGGAACAGCTTACGCCGCCCTCAAGCCTTGCTAGAAGGCTTCAACCCGTCGCCGCGGTTGACGCTGCATTGCACCGCCCAGCGGCCGCCGAGCGCGGGCGCAATGTAGCCGATCTTTTCCACCGGTTGTTTCGTCACAGGATGCCGCCCGTTGAATTCGATCCACCCGCCGCCTTGCTCGACCGCGCGCCAACTTGCCTCGCGGATCGCGCTCTGGTCGTCGCCGGGCAGCGCATCTTTGCGCAGCTTGCCAGCCTTGCTCGGGTCGGAGCCGAAGGCACGGAAATAGTCGTCGCGGTCAGCCACCACAATATAAAGATCGCGGTCGCGAAAGCCGCCCTGCGGGTCGTGAAAGAGGCGGACGGCTGCGTCCGGCCCCTCGGTGTCTACCAGCCGCGCCGCACGCTGCGCCATGGCCCGTGCCTCGCCGGCACAGCCCTGGCGTAGCCGGATATATTTCACGCCGTCGCTGAGCCGATCGGCGCGGGCCTGCAACTGACTTGCAGTTTCCACCGATCCGCCGACCATCTGGCCGTTGCGCTGGGTGATGTCGTCCAGCACCTCCACTGCCTGGGCGATCTCCTGCAACCCGATGGTCTGCTCGCTGCTCGAGCGTGCAACGTCGCGCAGCAAGGCGGCCACCTCGCTGACCGCGTCGACTGCACGTGTCAGCAGATTCCGGCTGCCTTCGATGGCTTGAACGCCATCCGTCACCTCGCCGCGAGAATGCTGGATCAGTTTTTTGACTTCCGCTGCGGCCTGCGCGCTACGCTGCGCCAAAGCCCGCACTTCGGCGGCGACCACCGCAAAACCGCGGCCGGAATCGCCGGCGCGGGCCGCTTCCACGGCGGCGTTAAGCGCGAGGATATTGGTCTGGAAAGCGATGCCGTCGATTACACCAAGCATCTCTCCCATTTCGTGCGACCGTTGCTCGATGCGTTCGATGCTCTCGACTGAAGCGCGCACTGCCTCCTGTCCTGCGACGGCGTCGGCATGCGCACGGGCAGACCGCTCATCGGCTTGCTGGGTCTGATTAGTGTTGTAGCGCACGGCTTCCAGCAAGGTCTCGAGCGAGGCACGGGTCTGCTGAAGGCTGGCAGCCTGCGACTCGGTGCGCTGCGACAACGAAGTGGCATGTTCGGTCGCCTCGGCCCCGCCCATCGCGATCAGTTCGGCTTCGCTGCGGATGCGAGCCACGAGCTGCGAGAACTGATGAGCAAGCAGGCGTCCCTGTTCGCCCAGCGCCGCCAGTTCGTCGCGGCCGGGCAAAGACACGTCCCGCACCAGATCGCCTTCGCACAGGGCATCCAGTTGTGCACGCAAGGTTGAGATTGCGCGGAACAGGCCAGCCCCGAACCACCCGAAAATCACCAGGAACTGTGCGAGACCCAATGCGGCGCCATAGTAACCGCCCCAGCGGGCAGCGGCGACCGCGCCAATCGCGCTAAGCGCGACAATCGTCCACTGCACGCGCAGATTCCAGCGGCGCAATGCCGAGCCAAGTGGGAGAGACGAGGAGGGTGAATGGGACGGGCCCGCGGTAGCGCGTGGCATCTGTTGACTGACTGACATGGATCTCCCCAAACCGCATTGTGGCTTTGCCTTCGATCGCCGGCCAGATGCACGGGAATGCAGCCTGAGAACAGTCGCCGTAGGCGTGTGAGTTGTTCTGGCGATTCTGCCATAGCGGGTGTCGCGCGGTTATCGCAAGTGCCCTCATCTCGCATCTATTCTTCTTATCGGATGAGCGCGCGGTGAGCGTAGAAGAGATTAATGATATGGATTCCTACATAAATGACGAATAGAACTGCTCGGCAGCAGTTCGCGCGATGCCATCCACTTGCATCTGCTCTTTTCCTGATCATGTGCATCGTTTCGATTCCGGACGGGATGATGCGGGCGCAGCGAAAGGGTTCTGTCGCAGTAAGCCGATCCGTTATGGACACTCTTCGACCCGTTGGGCTTTCTCGAAAGAATCGAAACTTCGTTGCCCGGCAATGTCCTAATTATCTGCCTTGTCACGAGCGGTAATGAGGACGCGATCACGCCTCGATAAATTCACTCTGATCTAAGGATTAGCCTACGTTCCGAGTAAGAAAATCCTGAACGAATATTAAGGTTTCAACAAATTCATAGTCCAAATTCGAAGAGAAATTGCCCTATCCCTTCAGAAGAATTCGCAGTGGCCGTATACACACGTAATGAACGTTCTGGCCAATGAATCCTGATCCGGTCGGAATCGATAATACAAGCTTACTGAATAGCATGGATGCCGTGAATCGCCGACCAACACATGGAGAAGCCACTCTGCCGCCGGGAGTGCAGTAGGCCAAACCAAGGACTCCCCGAGAAGGATGTAACGTAGTCATGGTCGACCAAATTTACCGCATAGGGTTTCCCCGTTGGCGAGGCGCCTTAAGCGCATGCATATCGATGTTCCGCGTGTCAGGGGAAAACGCGGCGCTTACGCGCTCGCAGTTCGTCGCGCTTTCTCGGCAGATACCGTTGCTGTACTTCATCCTGGTAACGAACACTGCCGGGCTGGCTATCACCCACTTCCACTCGACTCCGGCATTCCTGTCAATATGGGCACCGGGCGCCCTCTGCCTGGGTTGTGTTGCCCGGTTTGCCTGGTGGCTGCGTACCCGCCACCATGAGGTCGATGTGGCTACCGCTGCAAGACGCTTGCGGCGGACCGTTCGTCTAGCTGCGGTATTAGCCCTGTTTTTTACTGCGTGGGGTTTCAGCCTATATCCGTACGGAGACGAATATCAGCAGAGCCACGTCGCTTTTTACATGGCGATTACCGTCATCGGCTGCATTTTTTGTCTGATGCATCTGCGTGCGGCGGCGCTATCGCTGACTGTGATAGTGATCATACCGTTCGTGATTTTCTTTTCGTTGACAGGAAAACTGGTATTCGTCTCTATCGCGGTCAATCTCCTTCTCGTATCAGTGGCGATGGTCGTCATCTTGCTGACCTATTATCGGGACTTTGCTCGATTGATAGAGTCGCGAGAGGAGTTGAGTTTGAGGCAGATTGAGACTCAGCGTCTCAGTGACGACAACTTCCGGTTAGCCAATCTCGACTCTTTGACTGGACTGCCGAATCGACGCGCATTCTTTGCCTATCTGGATGGCACCGGTCCATCGATGTTTCAAGATGGCCGCGGTGTGGTGATCGGTCTGGTGGATCTTGACGGGTTCAAGCTGGTCAACGACGCCTATGGTCATGCCATCGGCGATGGGGTACTGGCAGAAGTAGGGCGCCGATTGCAGCAGTTCGAGGATCCGTCCGCCTTTCTGGCGCGCCTGGGAGGTGATGAGTTCGGTGTGTTACTCCGAGGGGACCTTTCCAACGATGACATTACTCATCGCGGAGCCGAGATTTGCCGCGCGCTGCGGCTGCCTTACCATCTACCGGATATGACTGCCCGGCTGTCTGCCTCGATCGGATTCGCCGTTTCGCGAGGTAGCGTCGAACGGGTCGACGTGCTGTTTGAACGAGCCGACTACGCGTTATATAACGCCAAGCAGAATTCGAGGGGCAAGCCCGTAATATTCTCAACGGATCATGAAATCGAGCGGCGAAGATCGGGTCTTATCGAGCAAGCACTGGCGCAAGCTGATCTTGCGCGCGAATTGTCGTTGGATTTTCAGCCCATTATCGAGTTACCTGGAAATCATATTGCGGGCTTCGAGGCGCTGGCGCGTTGGACTAACAATGCGCTCGGCATGGTGCCTCCAGGGGAGTTTATAAGGCGCGCGGAGCGATCGAATCGCATTCTGCTGATCAGCGAGATTTTGCTCGAAAGGGCGCTTGAAAGTGCGAAGTGTTGGCCGGATCACGTGCGAGTTTCGTTTAATCTATCAACTCGCGATATCGCGTCTCCCGAAGCGACCAGGAGGATCGTCGAAATCATCTCTGCGAGCCGCGTGCCTGCACACCGAATCGAACTGGAAATTACAGAAACCGCGCTGGTGAGTGATTTCGACGTGGCGAGCGACTCACTTCGACTCCTGAAGCAACTCGGCGTCCATATTTCGCTTGACGACTTCGGCACAGGATTTTCGAGTCTGAGCTATGTGCATAGACTGCCACTGGACAAAATCAAGATTGATAGAAGTTTCGTCGCCGATATTGCGACGAACACCACGAGTCAAAAAGTGGTGAAATCGGTCGTTGATCTATGTCGAAACCTGAATCTCGATTGCGTTGTTGAGGGTGTCGAGACAGAAGATCAACTCCGTATCCTGAGCGACCTGGGTTGCCGGAAGATGCAAGGCTACTTGTTTGGCAGGCCAATGTCAGCCGATGACGCATCGTCGCTCCTTGCAGAGGAATCGGAGGCACCACGTTTTTGCTCATCTTGAGTATTAACGCAGTAATCGAAGCGCCGCTTGACGGATTCGCGACCAGCGCGTCGTCTTCCCAGCTATCCTAGATTTGATTCGTCATGTCGAAGCAAAAAAAATATTCAGGATACGAAAGTAACCGGCCTATTGTTTGTCGATTGCACGCACCATCAGGCTACCCGGGAACTGGATCAATTGCACGATCAGGACGATCACAACATTGGTGAAAACCATGGTGTCGGTCGCAAATCAGAAGTAACCCTAATGGATCGCTAAGTCACCAATACCGCATCGCCAACCGTGCGGGCCAGCGTGGAAAAGACACGAAACTGATGGTCGAGATCGTCAGTAATCCCCGGCAAAGCCCGTGCGTGCGCGCACGGCTAACCGGCTGATTTCAAAGGGAACTGAAAATTTCTTCGGTTCCCTAAAGTCTCGCGAAACAAAGCCGATATCGTGACAATGGACGATGAAAGTTCCGGCAGAGAACGGTCCGTGTGCGTGTCACCATAAACACTACGGAGGATAGCGTGCGCTGTGTCGCATCAGGCGAAATTGCGCGCGTGAAGATATGTTCAAACGCTTAACGATACAGAATGGGCTCACGCTAACGATTGCGGGCTACACGCTCGCCTTGATCGCCGCGATGCTCGTCGCCGTTCTGGGGCTCAAGCAGAGCAACGATGCGCTCAAGCAGACGTATGCGACCGATACCGTAGCGATCACCCGTCTGAAGACGAGTTCCGAGTTGATGCTGCAAGTGCAGATGGCGCTCGGCAACTATGAGACGCTGTTTTCGATGGGGCGCGCGAGCGACGACCTGCTGCCGAAGGCGCGCGCCGTGCTCAAGGCGAGCGACGACAACTGGTCGGCGTATCTGGCAAAGCCACGCAACGCCGAAGAGTCACGCGCTGCCAATGCGGTGCAGGCGGCCCGCGCGGCGCTCATCAAGCAGGCGCTTGAGCCGGAGTTCCAGCAGCTCTCGGACAACGACTATTACAAGTTCCACACGACCCGGGGTGAGGCCGACCCCCTCAACGCCCGCTATGCGCAAGCGATGAACGCGCTCGAAGCGTTGCAGGTGGATCATCAGCAGGCGCGCTTCGACCAGGCGCAGGCGCAGTTTCATCGGCTCATGGTCGCAGCGGCCATGATCGCGCTGGCAGCACTCGGCATTGGCCTGTTCGCCCGCGCCGCGCTGGCGGCGGTGATCGGGCGGCCGCTCACCCGCATGCAGTCGATGATGAGCGAGATCGCGTCGAGTCAGGACTTCACGCGCCGCGTTCCGGTAGGGCGGATGGACGAGATCGGGCGCTCGATCGTCGCGTTCAACGAGATGATCGAGAAGATCCAGCAGAGCTCCGTGCTGCTCAAGCAGAAGACCGCCGACATCCAGGCAATGCTGCAGAACATTCAGCAGGGGATGCTGACCGTCGTCGACGGCGCGGTCGTGCACGCCGAGTACTCGGCCTACCTCGAGGCGATCTTCGAGACGAAGGACATCGCCGGGCGTCCGGTCATGGAGCTCGTGTTCGACCACACGAATCTGAACTCCGACGTGCGCTCGCAGGTCGACGCCACGATTCAAGCCTGCATCGGCGAGGACGCGATCAACTTTCAGTTCAACCAGCACCTGCTTGTGAACGAGGTCGCGAAGACGATGGCCGACGGCCGCGTGAAGACGCTCGATCTGAGCTGGTCGGCGATCACCGACGAGAACGACACAGTCATGCGCCTCATGCTCTGCGTGCGCGATGTGACCGAGTTGCGGCAGCTTGCCGCCGAGACCGGCGAGCAGAAGCGTCGGCTCGAGATGATCGGCGAGATTCTCGCGGTCAACGAGGAGAAGTTCCATGATTTCGTCGACAGCGCGACGGGCTTCGTCAACGAGAACGAGCGGATTATCCGCCAGCACACGCAGGCCGACGGCGCGGCGCTCGCCGAGCTGTTCCGCAACGTGCACACGATCAAGGGCAACGCGCGAACCTATAGCCTGCAGCACCTGACGAGTATCGTGCACGAGACTGAGCGGCGCTACGACGCGCTGCGCCGCAACGATGTCAGCGAAGAGTGGAATCAGGAGGTGCTGATTGGGGACCTCGAGCGCGTGAAGGAAGCGATCGAGCGTTACAGGACGATCAACGACGTGAGCCTGGGCCGCAAGGACCCGGGACGCAACGGCAGCATCGAGCACGCCCTGATTGTCGACCGGGAGCATATCCAGGAGAGCCTGCGTCTCCTGGAAGCGGCGGACCCGGACGACGTTCGCAGCCTGCTGACGATGCGCGATTCGGTGCACCGCACCTTGCGCATCCTCGGCACCGAAACGATCGAGGCGGCGCTGTCGGGCGTGCTCGAATCGCTGCCGTCGCTCGCACGGGAGCTCGGCAAGGAACCGCCCATCGTAAGCATCACTGACGACGGCTACCGCGTGAACAGGCAAGTGAGCAGCACGCTGAAGAACGTCTTCATGCACCTGATGCGCAACTCGGTCGATCACGGCATCGAGACCGCGGCTGCACGCGTCGCGCAGGGCAAGGAGGCGGCCGGCACGATCGCCATCGAAGCCGGCGTCAACAGGGAGGCGCTGCAGATCACCTTGAGCGATGACGGCCGCGGCCTCGCGCTCGGGCGGATTCGGGACATCGCGATCGAGCGCGGCTTGATCGACGCCGATGCACAGCTAAGCGACGAGTTGGTCGCCGACCTCATCTTTCACCCGGGCTTTTCGACTGCGGAGAGGGTCACGGAAGTGTCCGGGCGCGGTGTTGGCATGGACGCGGTGCGGGATTTCCTGAAGCGCGAGAACGGTAGCATCGACCTGCGCTTCACGGACGACCGGCGCGGTGCCGAGTACCGCCTGTTCCAGATCGTGGTCACCCTGCCGGAGCGGTGTGCGGTGCACAGCATGGGTATGCCGGAGGAGAAAGAAGAGAAGCCGTTGCAGGTCGACGCGCTGTCCGCTTGAGCGACTTGGAGAAAGGTAGTGATCGAACGATATGGAATCTTGATTGTCGGATTGGCGCTCGGCCTGCTAGTCGGGCTCGGCGCTGCGTGGCTCGAGCGGCGCCGCGGCGCACAGGCGCTCGCGCGGCAGCGCGCTGCAGCCGAGGCGGATCATGACGCCGCGCTCGCGCAAGCCGACGCTCAGCATCAGGAGTGGATCGAGCAGGAAAAGCGCGAGCTCGAGTCACTCGTCGCGAGCCTGCGCGACGACCTCGTCCAGTTGTCGACGAGCGAGGACGAAGCACGCGCGGCGCGCGCCTCCGTGCTTGAGTTCAAGGACGAATGGGGGCGGCAGGCGGCGTCCATTGCGGCCGAAGCTGCTCGGCTCAAGGCACTCGCAGTGACGTTCGAGCGCTGGCACGAGCAGATGATCTCGCTGATGGGGGAGAACCAGGAGATGCACAGCAAGAATCAGGAGCTGTCGTCGATCGTCGCGCATGTGCTGATCGTGTCGCTGAACGCGTCGATCGAGGCGGCGCGCGCAGGCGCCGCCGGCCGCGGCTTCTCGGTCGTCGCGAGCGAGGTGCGCACGCTCGCGTCGCGCTCGCAGGAGCTTTCGAAGAGCTATCGGGACAGCCTGCATCGCAACGACTTGATCACGACCGCGACGTTTCAGGACATTCAGGCGGGCGGCAAGATGATCGTCGCATCGCTCGGCGGCGTCGCGGCGCTCGCGAACCAGCTTCAATCCAGGCTTGAGCAGGCGGCGACGTGATTAGCGAGCAAGCGAAGGACAGCATCGAGAGGATTTTCCGCCAGGCCGCGCGCCTGCGCCTGACGGTCGGCGAAAGCGATTCGTGCGACATCGTGCAGGGGGCGCCGCATGACGGCGCGGCAGACGCCGATCTCATCGTACTGACGATTTCGTCGATCTGTTTCAGGCTACTCCTGGTCCTGCATTTCGACCACGACGATGCCACGCGCGCCTACTACCTCGGCGCTGGGCAGGCGACGCTCGAGGAAAGGCTGCTTGAAATCTGCAACCTGTGCTGTGGCGCGATGAACCAGCAGCTCGTCGAGTACTTTCCGGACTTGGGGATGTCGACGCCTTACGTGCTGAACGGCCACTGTATGACGTATCTGAGTCAGCTGAAGCCTGATTTCCTCACCTCGTATCGCGTGACGGTCAACGGCGCTGTGCAACTCGGCGCGACGGTGTGCGTCTGCGCTGACGCGCCGCTCGATTTCGTGGCGAGCGTCGCTGAGGTCGCCGAGAGCGCCGGCGAGCTCGAACTCTTTTGACAACCCGGCAATCGGCAAGGAAGCCAGCATGGACATGAACAACCTGAGCGGGTCGCCGGAGGACTTCAAGGAAGGCACCGGCGACGTCGACGCGCTCGTCGAGGCTGGCGAGCTGGATTTGTTTTGACAACTTGTCTGTCAACGATTTAAGAGGAAAACATCATGGCGAAAATTCTCCTGGTAGACGATTCGAGCACCGTGCGCGACGAAGTGGCGGGCTTCCTGAGAAAGAACGGCCTCGACGTGGACACGGCGGTCGATGGCAAGGACGGCCTCGCGAAGCTGCGGATGAGCCCAGGGACGAGGCTCGTGATCAGCGACGTGAACATGCCGAACATGGACGGGCTGACGATGGTCGAGAAGATCCGCGGCGAGCTCGCGAACCAGAGCGTCAACGTGATCATGCTGACGACGGAAAGCAGCCCGGCGATGAAGGAACGTGGCAAGGCGGCGGGCGTGAAGGGCTGGATTGTCAAGCCGTTCAAGGGCGAAGTGGTGCTCGAGACGTTCCGTAAGCTCGCGGGCTGAGCGCGCGGCAAGCAACGAAACATCGGGGAGCGTGCCCAACTGGGGTAGTGACCGCATGGCCGGGCGGTCGGTCTGACTACGAACATGACCTCGACCTTGGTATTCAGTGTGGCTTGATTGCCACCTTGAGTACTCCGTCACGCTGGTTGGCAAAGAGGTCGTAAGCAGCGGCGATGTCGTCGAGTTTGTAGTGGTGGGTTACTAATTCTCCCAAGTCGACACGGCCAGACGCGACGACGTTTAACAAGCGGCGCATGCGCTCCTTCCCGCCCGGGCATAGCGCCGTGTTGATCTTATGATCGCCCAGGCCGGCCGCAAATGCCGACAACGGGATTTTCAAATCGGAGGAGTACACGCCAAGACTGGAGAGCGTGCCGCCCGGCTTCAAAATGCGGAGCGCCGATTCGAATGTTCCTTGCGTGCCTAGCGCTTCGATCGACGAGTCGACGCCGCGACCACCGGTTAGCTTCATGATTTCATCGACCACGTCGCAGTTCTTGAAATTCAGCGTTACATCGGCACCCATTTTTTTGGATACGGCCAGTCGCGCCTCGTTGCCATCCACCACGATGATGGTGCTGGCGCCCAGCATCCGCGCCCCTGCCGTGGCGCACAAGCCAATTGGGCCCTGCGCGAACACAGCCACGGTGTCGCCAATCTTGATGTTGGCGTTTTCCGCCCCCTTGAAACCGGTCGACATAATGTCCGGGCACATCAACACCTGCTCGTCA
>Ga0105858_1000586_pt1 | contig 14320 bp, 11 predicted proteins | sample OrgsoiDNA_201062_FD_89683 | JGI IMG/M metagenome (GOLD analysis project Ga0105858, IMG submission 89683) | Permafrost soil microbial communities from the Arctic, to analyse light accelerated degradation of dissolved organic matter (DOM) -... | ecosystem: Environmental > Terrestrial > Soil >...
AATTACAAAAACCTTGCTGAGCGTCAAGCGGAATCGTGTCAATTCTTGCTGTAAGTCAAAGCGGAGACTCACTTTTGCTCGGATATTGCACATTCCGTTTTCCAATCGGCTACAAAAGACATGGGGTTGGTCTTGCCGAGTATAAAGTGCAAGCAGAGCAAATGTGCGATTTTCATCACATAACGCTCTGGCTTAACGCCGATGGCATACAGTTTAAGCCAAAACAGGCTGACTCGTTGTTAATTTTTTGTTATTATTAGCTGTTATTTTAGTTGATTTTCCTATCTGGCAGAGAATGACAACCATGGCCAATGACTCTAAAGACCCATCTTCTTCAGTGCAACTGACTGAAATTCAGCATTATGTGACGCAAGAACGCGGTACCGAACGGCCCTACACCGGTAAACTCCTGCATAATAAACGTGACGGCATTTATCATTGTCTGGTGTGCAATTCGCCGCTGTTTTACTCCGATACCAAATATGATTCAGGCTGCGGATGGCCGAGTTTCTACCAACCCGTTACGCATGACTCCATTACTTATCTCACTGATAATACGCATAATATGGAAAGGGTGGAGATCCGCTGCTCGAACTGTGATGCGCATTTGGGGCACGTTTTCCCTGATGGCCCAGAGCCTACCGGTGACCGTTATTGCGTGAATTCAGCCTCAATGAGTTTCATTGATGGTGAGAATGGCGACAAGACCGCAGGGTGATCTGAGAAGCAAAGTGTAATTTAAACGACAAAATCGATTCAGCTATTATTCATGGTGTGATGAATAATTCGCCAACGTGAAGAGATCTGTAGATGGAAATTAATGATTTGGTCGGCGTGATGACGCCCGAGATTTATCAGCGACTTTCACTGGCTGTTGAGTTAGGCAAATGGCCTGACGGTGTTGCACTCACGCCCGAGCAAAAAGAGAACAGTTTGCAGATGGTGATGTTGTATCAGGCGCGTCATAACAGCGATGCCCAGCACATGAGCATTGGCACCGACGGTCAGATTGTCACTAAGAGTAAGCAGGAATTAAAACAGCAGTTCGCGCAGGACGCCCTTATTCGCATCAAACCAGAATAAGTCTGTTCCTCGGCGAAAGGTAAAAGGGCGCGTAATGCGCCCTTTGTTATTTTTAATTACACGTCAATTTAGCCCAAGGCGCTTAGCGTGATAAGCGTTGCACCCGCATGTTGCATCTGTTCGATAGCATGCTGGCTGTCCTGCTCGTTCAGATTAACGCCACGGCATCCCTCCGCCAGCACGGCAACCTCATACCCTAATTCCAGCGCATCCAGAACCGTATATTTGACGCAATAATCTGTCGCCAGGCCCATCACGATCACTCTTTCAACTTGCGCCTGCTGTAGCAGGTTATGCAACGTGGTCGAAGCGCGGTGCGCATTATCAAAAAAGGCGCTGTAACTGTCGATATTGTCTTTTTGGCCTTTTTGCACCACGTGATCGACCGCGTCACTATTCAAATGAGGATGAAACTCTGCGCCGGGCTCTCCCTGAACGCAATGCACCGGCCAACAGACTTGTGGCAAACCGTCCAACTCACCGAGCGTCCAGGGCTCTTTGCCCGCATTGGCCGCAAAGCTGCCGTGTGATGACGGATGCCAGTCTTGCGAGGCCACCACGCTCATCCCTTGGCGTTTGCAGGCGTCGATCGCCTGATTGGCGATAGCGATCACCGCATCGCCATCGGTTACCGCCAGAGCGCCGCCGGGGCAGAAGTCATTTTGCAGGTCGATCAACAACAGGGCTGATTTCATCCTCACTCCTTTATTCGGTTAATTCACCACGTAAATCTTGCTGCATCAACGTACGGATCTCTTCAGCGGACAGAGGCTGGGAGAGCAGATAATGAAGTTTGGTCAACGCTGCTTCGACCGTCATATCAAAACCACTGATAACGCCAGAATGCGCCAGAGCGTTCCCCGTCGCATAACCGCCCATATCCACCCGTCCTGAAATGCATTGGGTCAGATTCACCACCACAATGCCGCGTTCAGAGGCGTCTTTCAGCACTTTCAGCAGGTCACCTTTTTGCGGTGCATTGCCGACGCCATAAGAGCGCAGGATCAGCGCTTTCACCGGCTGCATCAGGAAGTTTTGCACCACTTCGGCGGAGATTCCCGGGTAAATCGTTACCACGCCAATCGGTTGTGGCGTGATGTCATGCACTTTTAATGGCGCATTCTTCACGGGGATGGACGGCGTAGATAAGCGGCGAATATGGATACCGGCTTCGAGCAGTGGCGCCAGGTTTGGTGAGGCAAAAGCATCGAAACCATCGGCATGAGCCTTAGTGGTGCGATTGCCGCGGTACAACCGATTATTGAAGAACAGGCTGACTTCGTTGACTGGGTGGTTGGCGGCGATGTACAGCGCATTGAGCAGGTTAATTTGGCCGTCAGAGCGCAGGGCCTCAAGTGGGATTTGTGACCCTGTCACTATTACTGGCTTGCCCAGATTCTCCAGCATGAAGGAGAGCGCGGACGCGGTGAATGCCATGGTGTCGGTGCCGTGCAGGATCACAAAGCCGTCATAGTGGTCATAGTGCGCCATAATGTCGTCAGCGATGTGCTGCCAGTCCTCTGGCGTCATGTCGGAAGAGTCCATCAGCGGGGCATATTCCTGAATGGTGAATTCAGGCATCTCAGGGCGATGGAATTCAGGCATCAATGCCAACTGACGCTGCAAATGGCCCGAAACCGGAATATAACCGTTTTCCGAACGTTGCATACCGATGGTACCGCCGGTATAGGCGACATAAATTGATTTTTTGGTCATGGCAGGATTCTTTACTTAAGAAGGCTTAGTTTTTTGAAAGCCTGGTTTATGAAAAAACAAAGCGTATGGCACGAAGTATAAAGGCATCTGGCTGTTTGCCTCAAAAATAAAAAAGCCCGGCGGTAATGCGCGGGCTTTGATGGGCAGTCTAGAAGATAAGAATTATTTCACGTCACCGCACGTCAGGCACAGGGCGTAACGGTTTTGTGGGTCATTCATATTGTTGAACAAATCCGCTTGGGATTTCAGCTCCAGCGCCATTTTGGTCACCGGTGCTGGCAAATATGCCTGAATGGCCGCAGGCAGCATCGCGTGGGCCGATGCGCTAACTTGCGAGAACAGCATGTCGGTCAGACTTGGCTCGCTGACATACCAGTTCAACTGCCATTTCGGCAATTTAGCCAGCTCAGCGGCTTTCTTCACGGCGTCATCGAAATCACCGAGTTGATCGACCAGACCGTTATTCTTGGCATCAGAACCAATCCAAACGTGGCCTTGGGCAATCTCATCAATCTGCTCAGGCGTTTTGTTACGTGCTTTAGCGACCAAGCCGAGGAAGTTTTTATAACCGTTCTCGATATTGAGTTGCATCATTTGGGCAAACTCTGGTGGCAAAGCTTTGGTCACTGCAATATCAGCCAGCGGTGATGTGGCCACGCCATCGGTATGCACACCGAAATTATCCAGCGTGTTTTGGTAGGTATTGATCACGCCGAAAATACCGATGGAACCGGTCAACGTGCTCGGGCTGGCGATAATGTAATTCGCCGGCGTGGAGATCCAATAGCCACCGGATGCCGCCATGCCGCCCATAGAAACCACCACCGGTTTACCCGCATCACGCGCTGCGGCCAGTTCAGAGCGAATCACTTCTGACGCGCTGACGCTACCGCCCGGGCTGTTAACACGAAGAATGATGGCTTTGACTTTCGGATCCAAACGGGCATCGCGAATTTGCTGGGCCGTAGTATCTCCGCCAACCGCACCCGGTTGTTCTTCACCATCGTTAATCGCGCCAGTGGCGAAGATCACTGCAATTTGTGGATCGCTATTATCCGGTTTCGGCTTCGGTGAGTAGTCGTAAATACTGGTGTAGTTGAAGTCTTTGGCCTGTTTATTCCAACCGAAAGCTTTGATCATCTCGCTGTCGGCTTCGTTACGTGAGGCCAGAGTGTCAACCAACTTGTTTTTCAGCGCGTACTGCGCCATGTCACCGCCAGTTTGTTGCAGACCGCTTAGCACCCCTGCAGCCCCCGGGAACAACTGCTCCGGCGTTAACTGACGATTGGCTGACACGGTATTGAGGTAATTACTCCATAGCGCACCAATCCAACGACCATCCGCATCGCGGGCAGCAGGGGACATGTCGTCACGGATCAACGGTTCAACCGCCGACTTATAGGTACCGACGCGGAAAATATTGGTGGTGACTTTCAGCTTATCCAGCAACGATTTGTAATAAAGATTATTGGTGGCAAAGCCGTGCAGATCGACCGCACCCTGTGGCGACAAATAAATCTTATTGGCATAGCTCGCCAGATAATATTGCGACTGATCATAGCTGTCGTTGACGGCATAAATCGGTTTGCCGCTGTCGCGGAATTCGCGCAGGGCTTTACCGATATACTGCAGCGACGTCTGGTCGGTGCCAGTAAAATCGGTCAGTTGCAACACCATGCCGGTAATGTTTTTGTCATCTTTCGCCTGACGAATGGTATCGACCAGGTCAAACAAGGAATTTTCTTGCAGGCGGTTACTCGAGGTGCCAAGCAGTTCGCGGCCCCACTGACGGACTTTGTTGTTAACAGAAGGTTTATCGACCACCGTACCGCTAAGATCCACCAACAACGCACCCTTAGGGGCGTCTGCCGGTTTGGATTGAAATGAGAAATAGACCCCGACGCAAACCAGAATGAGCAGGATCAGGAAGACGTTGAGAATAAATTCTCTAATGAAATTAAGAAGACGCCAGGTCCACTTAAAAAAACCGGCGATAATTCGCCACAATGTGCGCATGGTCTCTCCAACAAGACGGGAAAAGTATCGCTATCCTAATGACCTGCCGAAGAAATGTCAGCTTTAAATCATGTCAGGATTTACCAGACGGGCCGTGGGGACGTGGCGTGACTGGCGAATCTCGCGTTAGCAAAACGCCGATGGCTTATGTTAACGTAAGGTAAATGCCTATCATTATCATAAGAGCTAAATGGAGACTTATATGGACGCTCTCGACTTATTATTGAATCGCCGCTCGGCTTCACGTCTGGCGGCTCCGGCCCCGGCAGGCGACGTTCTGCAAAACATTATTCATGCGGGGATGCGTGCCCCGGATCACGGCGCGCTGCAGCCTTGGCGTTTTGTGATTGCGGAAAATGACGGTCTGATCCGCTTTAGCGAACTGCTGCGTAACGCGGCGATAAAAGACGGCGCTGATCAGCAGGCGATTGAGAAGGCGACTCAGGCCCCTCTGCGCGCACCGCAAATCATCACTATTATTGCCAGCTGTAAAGAAAGTGCGAAAGTCCCGCAGTGGGAACAGTTGCTCTCTGCCGGTTGCGCGGTACAGGCCATGCAAATGGCCGCGCTGGCGCAGGGTTTTAACGGCATCTGGCGCACTGGCGCGTGGACCGATCACGACGCCGTGCGCGCCGCGTTCCAATGTGGACTGAATGATAAAATCGTCGGTTTCTTGTATCTCGGTACACCACAGCTGAAATCCAGCACGCAGGTTATTCCGGCTGACAGCACCGCTTTTGTTTCCTATTTATAAGCATTTCACTGTACTGAAATTCACCGGTTTAACGGGAAATACTCCGATAAACCGGTTATTCGCTGACTTTGTGAGCGACCGTCTGCCTCTGAACCTCTTCCTCACTTACCAATTACGCCGCCAGCGGCTAACATAGTGCTATCTGCAACCAGACGACGCTGTGACAAAGGAAGGGACGATGACCATCAAGGTGATAAAAAAGGTGCTGCCAAACCTTAACGTGAAGGGTATTGCCTGATGCGTTTATTTATTGCCGAAAAACCCAGCCTTGCCCGCGCTATTGCCGACGTCTTGCCCAAACCTCACCGCCGTGGCGACGGTTTCATTGCCTGCGGTAATGATCAGGTGGTGACATGGTGTGTGGGACACTTGCTGGAACAAGCCCAGCCTGACGCCTACGACAGCCGTTATGCGCGCTGGACGCTCAACGATTTACCGATCATTCCAGAAAAGTGGCAGCTTCAGCCACGTTCCTCCGTCGCGAAACAGCTCAATGTGATCAAAAAACTGTTGCTGGAAGCCACACAAGTGATCCACGCCGGTGACCCCGATCGCGAAGGGCAGTTGCTGGTGGATGAAGTGCTGGATTACCTTGAGCTGAATGCCGAAAAACGCCAAAGCGTACAACGCTGTTTGATTAACGATCTCAACCCACAGGCGGTAGAGCGTGCGGTCGAACGTCTGCGTGATAACCGTGACTTCATCCCGCTGTGTGTCTCGGCGCTCGCCCGTTCTCGCGCCGACTGGTTGTATGGCATCAACATGACCCGCGCCTACACTATCCTTGGCCGCAACGCGGGTTATAACGGGGTGTTATCGGTAGGAAGGGTGCAAACGCCGGTGTTGGGTCTGGTGGTGCGTCGCGACGAAGAGATCGAAAACTTTGTCGCCAAAGATTATTTCGAAGTCAAAGCGCATATTGTCACGCCGCAGGATGAGCGCTTTGTCGCCCTGTGGCAGCCAAGTGAATCCTGCGAGCCCTATCAGGACGAAGAGGGGCGTTTGTTGCATCGCCCACTGGCCGATCACGTAGTTGCACGCATTGGCGGACAGCCTGCGCGGGTTACCGGCTATAATGATAAACGGGAGAACGACACTGCGCCGCTGCCGTTTTCACTGTCCTCTTTGCAGATTGAAGGTTCCAAGGCGTTTGGCCTCAGTGCGCAGCAAATTCTCGATATTTGTCAGCGTTTATACGAAACGCACAAATTGATTACCTACCCGCGTTCGGATAGCCGATATCTGCCCGAAGAGCATTTCGCGGGGCGTCACTCGGTCCTGAACGCTATTAGTATTCATCAGCCTGATTTACTGCCGCAACCGGCGCTGGATACTGACCGTCGTAACCGCTGCTGGGACGATAAAAAAGTCGATGCCCACCACGCGATCATCCCGACCGCGCGCAGTAGCAAAGTGAATTTGACCGATGATGAGCAAAAAATTTACAACCTGGTGGCGCGTCAATATTTAATGCAATTCTGCGCCGACGCAGTGTTCCGCAAATGTGTGATTGATCTGGATATCGCGGGCGGTAAATTTATCGCCAAAGCGCGTTTTCTGGCTGAAGCGGGCTGGCGGGTGCTGCTCGGCAGTAAAGAGCGCGACGAGGAAAATGAGGGCACACCGCTGCCGGTCGTTGCCAAAGGCGATGAATTATTGTGTGAGCGGGGCGAAGTGGTGGAACGGCAAACGCAGCCACCGCGGCCGTTTACGGACGCCACACTGCTGTCTGCCATGACGGGCATTGCCCGATTTGTTCAGGATAAAGCGCTGAAGAAAATTCTGCGTGCCACTGACGGACTTGGTACGGAAGCCACGCGAGCCGGGATTATCGAACTGCTGTTCCGTCGCGAGTTTTTATACAAGAAAGGGCGTTATATCCATTCCAGCGATACCGGACGCGCGTTGATCCATTCGCTGCCAGACATTGCTGGCCGCCCAGATATGACCGCTGACTGGGAGTCAACGTTAACCCGTATCAGCGAGAAAAACTGCCGCTATCAGGACTTTATGCAACCGCTGGTCGCGACCTTACAGAACCTGATTATTCAAGCCAAAACCACGCGGGTATCGTCGGCATTCCGCAGTATTGCGTCCAAACCCGCGAGCACTGGCCGGCCGGCTACCGGAGCAAAAAGCGCCAAGAGCGCTCCAAAACGCCGCAAGGCATCCTTTAAAGGGAAGGAAGCGACAAATGATGAATAAACTGCTGATGGCCATTGTGGTCAGTTCAACCCTGTTTGCCTTGCCGGCGATGGCTAACCGCGCCGGATTATCTGGCAACAGCGCGGATGTTGTGGTTCCGCTGCCGCCGCAAATTTGGGAAAACAGTGGCAACGCCAATCAAAATACCGCGCCCACCTGCCATAATTGCTGTATTTACAACAACAAAAGTTATAGCGAAGGTTCGGTGGTGACGGCGGACAGCATTGTGTTGCAATGTGTGCGCGATCCACTGGTGGTAGGCACCAATGAGTTGAAATGGGAACGCATGAAAAAATAACGACAGGGCGCGAAGCACATTGCGCCCTGTTTTTATGGATAAATCGAGCAGCTGCAGGCCCTAATCGTGGCGGGCAGTGAGCTGAGAGCAGTAAGCTTCCAACAGCGGAATATCGGCAGGGGCAAGGGAATAGTCGAAAGCCTCTTGCGGGGTGACCCAAACGATTTCAGAGTGACAACGTAACGTAATTTGCCCCTCAAAACCACCGACTCGCCAGGCATGCAAGCGAATGATCCGTTCAGGTTGCTGAAAGTCATGAGTGGCAACCCAAGCTTCCACCCGCGTTTCTATCGCTAACTCTTCCTGCAATTCTCGCACCAAGGCAGCAGCTTGAGATTCCCCGGCTTCCACTTTCCCTCCGGGAAACTCCCACAAACCGGCTTGATCACCCGACGCGTCGCGGCGAGCGAGCAGAATTTTCCCCTCCTGCTCAATAATGGCTGCCACGACATCGATGATCGGCGGCGTGGCGTCAGGCATCATTTCAGGTCGAACTCCGCCCATACTGGCGCGTGATCTGACGGTTTTTCCATGGCGCGGATATCATAGTCGATACCGGTCGCCACACAACGGGAAGCCAGTGGCGTGCTGGCCAGCAGCAAGTCGATGCGCAGCCCACGGTTCTCATCAAAGCCCTTCGAGCGATAATCAAACCATGAGAACTTGTCATTTGATTCTGGATTGGCGTGACGGAAAGTGTCCACCAGACCCCAGCCTTTTAAGCGTTCCATCCACTCGCGTTCTTCCGGTAAGAATGAACATTTTCCGGTACGCAGCCAGCGTTTACGGCTGTCTTCACCAATGCCGATGTCCAAATCCGTTGGGCTGATATTCACATCACCCATCACCAACACCGGATTTTCAACCGACATCTGTTGTGTCAGGTAATCTTGAAGGTCTTGGTAAAAACGCTGTTTAGCCGGGAATTTGGTCGGATGGTCGCGGCTTTCGCCCTGCGGGAAGTAGCCGTTGATCACGGTTAACAAGCCCTGAGGTGTTTCGATATCGGCCATGATAATGCGACGCTGGGCGTCTTCTTCATCACCCGGGAAACCACGGCGTACGGCAACAGGTTGCTGCTTTGTTAACATCGCAACGCCGTAATGGCCTTTCTGACCGTGATAAAACACGTGATAGCCATACTGACTCACGTCTTCCAGCGGGAACATATCGTCATGAACTTTGGTTTCTTGTAAACCGATGACGTCAGGTTGATGCTGTTCGATGATTGCCGCAAGTTGATGCGGGCGAGCGCGCAATCCATTGATATTAAAGGAGACGAACTTCATAGTCGGGGACCGTTTGGCGATGAAATTAGCCGCTGATGTTAGCAGATAATTTGGGTGATTGGTACGTAGCGCACTGGCGTTTTGCGTGACAATCACCATGAAACGAGGGAGGGATTTCGGACAGCTACCTCAGGATTTTCTGCTATTTATGACATTTTTCTGTCAACATTTTGTGACAGTCTCTTCTTCCGCTGTACATGAAAGAGTATTATGCCACTCAGCGATTTCCGCACCGGCAGAAAAAGGTCAACACTGATGCGTCTGGAAGTTTTTTGCGAAGACCGCTTGGGTCTTGCCCGAGAGTTACTCGATTTATTGGTTCTGCGCAGCATTGATTTGCGCGGCATTGAAATTGCGGCCACTGGCCGTATCTATCTCAATTTTTCCCAACTGGATTTTGACACTTTTCGCGCCTTGATGGCCGAAATACGCCGCATCGATGGCGTGACTGACGTGCGCACCGTGGCCTTTATGCCCTCTGAGCGCGAGCATCGCGCACTGCGCGCTTTATTGGTTTCCCTGCCTGAACCGGTGTTTTCTATCGACATGAAAGGGCGGGTTGATTTGGCGAATCCGGCGGCACTGGCATTGTTTGAACTGGATGAAGATAAAATTCGCCAGCAAACGGCGGCCAGTTTAATCACCGGCTACAACATCTCTCGCTGGCTGGAAAATGACAGCAGCCGCCCGCATTCTGAACGCATCGTCATTCGCAGTCAGGATTTCCTGATGGATCTGACGCCGATTGACATCAATGATGAAAATCAGGCCAGCGAACGCGCGGGGGCGGTGGTGATGCTCAAATCCACGGTGAGAATGGGCCGCCAGCTTCAGGATTTAACCGTCAATGATGATAGCGAATTTGACCACATCGTGGCGGTCAGCAACAAAATGCGTCAGGTGTTGGATCAAGCCCGTAAACTGGCCATGCTTGATGCACCCTTGCTGATCGTCGGCGATACCGGCACTGGTAAAGACCTGTTGGCACATGCCTGTCATCTGCGCAGTGCGCGGGGTAAAAAGCCGTTTTTGGGTTTGAACTGTGCCTCGCTACCTGATGAAGTGGTCGAAAGCGAGCTGTTTGGCTACGCAGCGGGGGCTTACCCGAACGCCGTTGAAGGTAAAAAAGGGTTCTTTGAACAGGCTAATGGCGGTTCGGTTCTGCTCGATGAAATTGGTGAAATGTCGCCAAGAATGCAGATTAAACTGCTGCGTTTCCTCAACGATGGTACTTTCCGCCGCGTGGGTGAAGAGCACGAAGTCAAAGTCGATGTGCGCGTGATGTGCGCCACACAGAAAAATCTGGTGGAGTTGGTGCAGCGCGGTGAGTTCCGCGAAGACTTGTATTACCGTTTGAACGTATTGACCGTGACCTTGCCGCCGCTGCGGGAGCGTCAGGCCGACGTGATGCCGCTAACTGAACTGTTCGTGGCGCGTTTCTCTGATGAACAGGGGATGCCGCGTCCTAAACTGTCACCGCAGCTCGGCAATTACCTGACCCATTATGGCTGGCCGGGTAACGTCAGGCAGTTGAAAAATGCGATTTACCGCGCGCTGACCCAGCTAGAAGGCGGCGAACTGCGTCCGCAAGACGTAATATTGCCTGATTTCGACGCTGAAGTGACCTTGGGCGACGACGTGCTTACCGGCTCGCTGGATGACATCAGCAAAAGGTTTGAGCGTTCGGTGCTGACTCGTCTTTACCGTACTTATCCTAGCACCCGTAAATTGGCGAAACGTCTGGGGGTGTCTCATACGGCTATCGCCAACAAGTTGCGGGAATATGGTCTGAGCAGCCGGAAGCCGGAAGGTCACGACGAATGATCCTATTTTATCATTACCCCTGATTAGATCTGACTCTTAATCATCGAGCGATAAACCTAAGTAAGCCTTTTACTTAGGTTTTTTTTTGTCACTTATCAATCCGCCGAAGTTCAATCCGCCGAAGTACAGCGCGTTATTAATAAGAATTTTAACAGTATGTTGTGTGGTTGACAGACGATATCGAAAACATAGTGTTCATAACATCCTTCTATAAAGTAATCGATGACATATCAATTGTCTCAATCACTCTATTCAATAAAAGGAATTTATTATGGACACGTCAACAACGTCAGTCATGTCTGAGGAAAAAGAAATCAGTCATGCCCCTGCATCAAACAAACGCGTATTAAAAGATACCCATGGCGGGCAAGAATTTAGCCAGTCGGATGCTTTATCATTTTCCAGTTTCCGCCGGGGGAGTGTAGACCCGCGCACCGGAAGTTTTAATTACACGATACCTATCGCCAAGATCACCGGAAACCATCGAAGAGGACCATCGCTACAACTCGCATTAAAACATAATCATTTCTCCAGTAGAAATGAAGGGTTTGGTGCAGGATGGTCTCTGGGATTGAGTAAGTTTTTTAAAGATAATGATCGTATGAAACTGCTTTTAAGAGACGGAAGAATTATCGATCTGACTGAAAATAACGGCACTTATATTGTCGAGACGGTTGATCTTAAAAATTTCATACTGACAAAATTACCCAGTTCAGAAAAAGCGTACAAGATATCCTATAAGGATGGTTCGACAGAGATCTTAACGCCCGTTACATCAGATAATAAATTTGTTTATGTTACAGAAATAATCCAGGAGGATGGTTATAAATTACACATTGACTATGCTTTCAATGAAACTGTCTCTCTGGAGCCCTTTGTCAAAAGAATCTATGATGAACTTGGTGATGATTTATTATATATCTCTCGTGTCGGTACCGATGCAAAATATAATGTGACGATTGAACCTTTTAAAAATATCAGCGATCTGACCTGTAAACTTATTCTGACAATAAAAGAGTCAACCAATAATTCGATTGAGTCCTGTCTCGCCGTGTCCAATAATACCACCAATATATTAACCTTCACTTACCAGCAAGGTAGCTATTTCAGACTAATCAAAAAGATTGAGAGTAATTTCTTCGGGCCAGCGACTGAAACGATAAACTATGATATCCCACTTTCAGTGCCGAATGGCGGCCCGTTCGCCACATTGCCCGCCGTAAGCTCATACCAATTTAGTATGGTTTCCCCAGCGACGGGAAAAATCAGTACAGAGGAGTACAAGTACAGTTATGGTGAGAGTATTTGGTCGAATAATTTTCTGGGCTATAATGGTGTAACCGTTTGGGATAAAAATGCCATCGATAATATTTACGCTTGTAGTGCGGATTATACCTATTCTTCTCAAGAAACATTATGGGTCGACAATGTTGAAGAGTGTAAAAATAAAATCACCTATGATAAATATCATCGCATTATTGAAGAAAAAACCATCACGTCCCGCGTTGTTACTCCCGTGGTCGCTCAAAATATAACAACTAAATATAGTTATCCAGGGAACACTTCCACGACGTATTTATCACTTCCTGCCACCTATAAACTTCCCCTTTCAATTCGCAAGGATTATCTTGAGAAAGACAACGAAGATAGTCATATGAGAAGTGAAACCTTTTCATTTACCTATGATCAATACGGTAATGTTGAAACCACCACGGATAGTGGCGGGGTTTCAACGGATTATATCTATTATCCCGCCGCAGGCGTGGCAGATAAATGCCCAAAGGAGAAAAATGGGTTTGTCCGCTATCTGTCTTGCAGTAATAAATATCAGAATGATTTATCGGTGGATTCGATCGAAAACACCTATACCTATCACTCTTTGCAAGTAAAAGAGGGATATGACTATGCTGTGGAGAACAGTGAAACGGAAAGAAAAATAATTTCTCAGCACTGGAGTGATAACTATAAAAAAATCATTAAAACTTACTATGAGAGGGAGGAAAAGGATTCGTTCAGCCGGGGTAAGTTAAAAACTATAACGTTAATGTTAAATGGTCAGCAGGGTATGACCACCCATTATGGCTATTCACTGAGTGCTGACGGTAATCAATTCACGCTAACCACGACGCAAAAAGGAGCTGACAGAAAACAGTTAGTTTATTCAGAGACCGCCATGACCCGAACCGGGTGGCCAGTTGGCATGACGGATGCTTTAGGTGTAGCGACGACTCTGACTTACGATAATGTCGGCCGCATCGCATCGACTGTACGAGCCAAAGGAACCCGCTATGAAAGTACCATAAAGTATAATTATGCTTATGATCCCATAACGAATTTTTTCACCAAGACCACTCTGGCACCGAGTACGAGTGTAGTGACTGAGATCTATGACGCGTTAGGTAATGTGGTGAAACAGGTTATTGGCGATAAAGTGGTACGCATGGCTAATTTTAACGCCAAGTCGCAGTTATTATCAGAAGTAACCTATGATTATGATGTTCCACTGTTAAACAGTACTCAAGGTGACCTGACGTTTACCGAGACTTATCTCTATGATGCATTAGGTAATATGCGTGAGGTGAGAAAAAATGATGATGTTATCAACTTTAGTCGATTTAATATCGGAGATGCCGTACTCACTGAATATATAAAAGTGCCGAAAAAGAGTGATTTTTACTGTTATGAAGAGAATGAATATGACCGTAGAAATGGGCTTCCTTTAAGTTCTATAGATTACCATCACGATGGGAAAACCAAGGTATCGCAGAAAAACTATTATTATGATGTTTTCCATCGAGTAAACAAGATTTCATCCAACGACGTTACTCAGGGGGCCACGTTCGTTGAAAATTATGAGTATGATTTTTTCGACCGACCAATATTAAGAGTGGAAAGTGGAGAGGAGGGCACGCGTCGTACACTGGGAATGAAATATTGGGGTTATGGTCAGGAAAGTAAGTTGACTGAGATTTCTGTCGATGATATCCCCATCGGTTATCAGGAATTTGACACCTTAGGTCGGCTAATTAAACAAGATCGCAATCCAGCGCGCAGAAGTGATTTCATCACTCGCTATAACTACAAAGATAATTACACCACGGCCTATGAGAAAATCACACCTAACGGAGATGTAAT